>Ga0111539_10001143_pt1 | contig 35088 bp, 22 predicted proteins | sample RhiMethybrSRZTD1_FD_79667 | JGI IMG/M metagenome (GOLD analysis project Ga0111539, IMG submission 79667) | Populus rhizosphere microbial communities from Tennessee, USA - Rhizosphere MetaG P. TD hybrid SRZTD1 (version 2) (version 2) | ecosystem: Host-associated > Plants > Roots > Rhizosphere >...
AGACGCAGGTGCCGCCGTCGCCGGCGACGATGTCGAGCTCGCCCTCCGGCCGCCGCCAGTTACGAGTGACGATGTGCAGCCCGGCCGCTTCCAGACACGCGACCGCCAGGTCCTCGGCACGTCGCCCGGCGACGGCGCGCCGATCCATGACGGCTACGGGCCTACGACGCTACGTCGGTCGAGGCGTCGGGAGCGACCGCCGCAGCCACGGCCGCGGCCGCAGCGCCGCCGCCCTGCTCGGCCGTGTCGTCGCTGCTCTTCTCGCCCTTGATGCGGGCGGCCTTGCCCTCGAGCTCGCGCAGGTAGTTGAGCCGCGCGCGCCGAACTTCTCCCCGGCTGACGACCTCGATCTTCTCGATCCGCGACGTGTGCAGCGGGAAGATGCGCTCGACGCCGACGCCGTACGAGACCTTGCGAACCGTGAACGATGCGCGCGATCCGCCGCGGTGCTGGCCGATCACGACGCCTTCGAAGATCTGGACGCGTTCCTTGTCGCCTTCCTTGATCAGCGTGTGAACGCGAACGCTGTCGCCAGCGCGGAGATCGGGTAGATCGGTGCGCCGGTAGCTGCTCTCGATCTCTCTCAACAACGGATGCTGGCCCATTGGAAAGTCCGTATACCTAGACGGCCCGGGGTCGCGAGTCAAGTCTGGGATGGGGAATCGTCCTCGGGCGACGCCAGCAGGGCCTGTTCCTCGTCCGTGAGCGGGTGGGCCTCCAGCAGGTCGGGACGCAAGGCGCGGGTCAGCCGCAGCGACGCGGTCCGGCGCCACCGTTCGATCGCCTTGTGGTCACCCGACACCAGCACCGGCGGCACCCCCTGCCCGTTCCACTCCGCCGGACGCGTCCACTGGGGGTATTCGAGCCGCCCGGCGGAGAAGGACTCGTCACCCGCCGACAGGCCACAGCCGAGCACGCCCGGAACCAGCCGCGCCGTCGCCTCGAGCACGACCGCCGCCGCCAGCTCGCCCCCCGCCAGGACGAAGTCGCCGATGCAGAGCTGGTCGTCCACCAGGGACGCGACCCGTTCGTCGAGACCTTCGTAGCGCCCGCAGACCAGGGTGACGCGTGGGCGCGCCGCCAGGGCGCGCGCGCCTTCCTGATCGAAGCGGCGGCCGCGCGGCGTCAGCAGGATGCGGTGGGAAGGGCCGCGCGCCGCCGCGATCGCGTCCAGCGCCGCGGCGATCGGTTCGACGCGCATGATCATTCCCGGGCCGCCCCCGTAGGGGGTGTCGTCGACCTGCCGGTAGTTGCCGAGACCGAAGTCGCGTGGGTTCGTCCGGTAAACCGCGATCGTGCCCGCGGCGATTGCCTTGCCGACCACGGTGGTCGCCAGCAGCCCGTCGAACATCTCGGGAAACAAGCTCACGATCTCGAACGTGATGCGCGGCGCGTCCGCTTGTTCAGCCATCGTCGTCGTCATTTCCGTGCCAGCGCACCCGCATCTTACGAGCGGGCGCGTCGACGTTCAGCACGAACTCGGGCACGAGCGGGATCATCCGTTCGCGTCCGTCGGGGCCGTCGACGGTCGCGACGTCGTGGGCGCCGTTCCAGAGCGTGCCCCGCACGACGCCGAGCGGCTGGCCGTCTTCGCCTTCGACCGCGCAGCCGACGACGTCCTCGACGAAATATTCGCCCGGGGCGAGCGGGGGCAGCGCCGCGCGCGGAACCCGCACCTCGGAGAGGGTCAGCGCGGCGGCCGCGTCGCGACCATCGACGCCCGCCAGCCGGGTGATGTAACCGTCCGCGACCGGCCGCATCACCGCGACGTCGTAGCGCTGGCTGCGCCCGTCGCGCACCAGCCAGATCTGCCGGATACCGTCGAACGCGCGGCTGCTCGGATTGTGCGGCCGGAAGTGAAGATCGCCCCGGACGCCGTGCGGGCGCCCGAGGACCCCGACCGACAAGGTATCGGGATCGTAGGACATCTAATCGGAACCCTGAGAGGGTTCCGAACCTCCCGCGACGGGGTCGCGCAAGCAAAGCTCGCGCGCCCCCACGCGATCCACGGCTCTTACCTACTCGAGAATCTCGAGGATCACGCGGCGGCGCGTCTTCGCTGACGCGGCCGACAGGATGGTGCGCAGCGCCTTCGCCGTCCGCCCCTGCTTGCCGATCACCTTGCCCAGGTCCTGCTCCGCCACCTTGAGCTCGAACACCAGCGCGTCCGGCTCGGCGATCTCCTCGACCTCCACCTCTTCCGGGTGGTCGACGAGGCCGCGCGCCAGATAGTCGACCAGATCGCGCAGCGCCGGCTGGCCCGGCTCCACGGGGGCTCCGCTCTTGGACGGCCCTCTGTCGGCGGCGTCGCTCATGCGTCGATCAACATTGCAACACTGCGTGCGTCGACGTCGGCGATTACGCTTTGGTCGCGGCGGCGGCCGTGCGCTGCCGGCGGAGAAGCTGCGACACCGTCTCGCTCGGGACCGCCCCGACCTTGATCCAATGGTCCAGGCGCTCCGCGTTGACGCGAAACTCGACCGGATCGCGCAGAGGGTCGTAGACCCCCAGCTGCTCGATGAAACGCCCATCGCGGGGGCTGCGGCGGTCGGCCGCGACGACACGGTAGAAGGGAACCTTCTTGCTGCCGGCGCGGGTCAATCTGATGGTCACGGACATGGGTTATTGCCTTCTGAAAAGCGGGTTCGCGAACTTAAACGCGAGGACCCCCGCTGTCAAGCACGCCTCCCTCAGGACCCCGGGAATTGCCAGCAGCGGCGGCGGATTGCCATAGTGCTGCCCATGCGCGCCCCGCTCGCGGCTCTGCTCCCGGCCATCACCCTGGTGGCGGCCATGGTCCCCGTCACCGAATGCCGCGCCGCCGCTGCCGCCGCTGCCGGCGAGCGGCGTTTGACGATCTTCTACACGGGCGAGATCCACGGGACGCTCGAGCCGTGCGGTTGCACCAGCGATCCGCTGGGTGACATCGCGCGCTACGCGATGCTGGTGCGCGAGGCCGCCAGGAACGGCGGCGCGGTGCTGGTGCTCGACGGGGGCGGGCTGTCGTTCCCGGAGACCAGCACCAAGAAGTCGCAGGTGACCGACGCCATGCGCGCGCGCTTCCTGGCGACGGAGCTGGTCAAGCTCGGGCCGTTCGCGGCCGGGCTCGCCGAGACCGACGTGCGCGGCGGCGCGGCGGACGTCGTCCCGCCGCGGCTGGCGGTCAACCTGCCACCGTCGCCGGCAGTGGCGCCGTCGCTGCTCAAGACCGTGGGCGGCGTCAGGGTCGGCGTGTTCGGCGTCGCCGACCCGGAGCTGGCGGCGAAGCTCGGCGGCAAGGGTGAGGATCCGATCGCGGCCGGGAAAAAAGAGGTCGCGCGGCTGCGACAGGCAGGCGCGGAGCTGGTCGTGGCGCTGGCCGCCATCGACAAGCCGGCCGCCCGTCGGCTCGCGCGCGATGCGGGCGCCGATCTGGTCGTGCTCGGGCGTCAGGTCGGCCACGGAATGGCACGCGCCGAGCCGGTGGGCGGCGGGTTCCTGGTCGCCGCCGCCGACGAGATTCAGCGGGTGGGCCGGATCGACATCGTCTGGCGCGGGGCGGGACCGCTCACCGACGCCGGCGGTCCGGAGGCGACGGCGCTCCGCCGCGTCGAGATCGAACAGGCCGTCGCGCGCATCGACAAGGAGCTCGAGGCCTGGACCACCGCGAAGAGCGGCGGCGATCCGGCGTTCATCGCCGGCAAGCGGCGCGAGCGCGACGCCCTGCTCGCCGAGCGCGGCCGGCTGGACGCGCCGTGGGCGGCGCCCGCGACCGGAAGCTACTTCACCAACCGGCTGGTCCCGCTGCGCCGCACCCTGCCGCGCGATCCGAAGATCGCAAGCGCGATGCGCGGCCTCGATGCGCGCATCGGCGCCGCCAACCGGCGCGCGGCGGCGGCGCCGCCGCCGCCCGAACCCGACCGGCCGTATTACGTGGGCGATGCCAAGTGCGTCAGCTGCCACAAGACAGCGATGGCGTTCTGGAAGAAGACCGTGCACGCCGGCGCGTGGAAGACGCTGGTCGACGGTGGCAAGCAGGATGACGACCGCTGCGTCAGCTGCCACGTCACCGGCTACGGCGAGGTCGGCGGCAGCAGCCTCGGCCACACCAACAAGCTGCGGGACGTGCAGTGCGAGGTCTGCCACGGCCCGGGATCCAAACACGTCGCCGAGGAGGGATCGGAGGAACCGCTGGCGATCCGCAGGGCGACGCCCGCGAGCACCTGCACCGCCTGCCACAACGAGCACCACTCCGACACGTTCCAGTACGAGGCCTACCTGCGCGACATCCTCGGGCCGGGGCACGGCCCGAGCGCGCGCAAGAAGCTGGGCGACGGCCCCACCGGCCACGAGCTGCGGACCGCGGCGCTCGCGCGCGCCAAGACCGCCGGCAAGGCGCAGGTCAAGAAGCCGAACTAGCCGCAATGCCGTTCGGCCAAGGGCCTCGGACCTCGGACCTCGGGCCGCAGACATGACCACGACCGGTACGTCTCCGAGGGAAAAGATGCTTCCTGAAGCCCGAAGCCCGAGGCCCGAGGCCCGCAGGCTGCGTCTTGAGCAGCCTGTCAGACGCCGACGGCGACGCCGGTCAGCAGCTGGTCGAGCAGGTCGGGCTCGATGTTGCCGCCGGTGATGACGACGACCGTGCGCCGGCCCCGAACCTTGCTGGCGTCGTCCAGCAGCGCCGCCAGCGCCGGCGCGGCCGACGCCTCGCAGGTGATGCCCAGCGTGCGGTAGGCGTAGACGATCGCCTCGCGGATCTGCAGCTCGCTGACCAGCGCGATGTCGGGGAAATAGTCGCGCGCCATCGCGAAGGTGCGTTCGCTGACCGCGCCCTCGAGGCCCTCCGCGAGCGTCGGCGCACCCTCGTAAGTGGTGTAGGCGCGCCCCTCGTCGAGTGAGCGTCGCATGGCGCAGTTCGCCTCGGGCGACGCGCCCAGCACCTTGATGCCGCGCGGGACGACCTCGACGCCGACACCACCCGCCAGCCCGCCTCCACCGACGGGAATTACGATCGCCTGCACGTCGGGGAGCTGGGCGAGGATCTCGCGCGCCAGCAGACCGCCGTTGCCGGCGATCACGTGGTCGTCGTCGAACGCCGACACGAACACCAGGCCGGTATCCGCGCCCGCGCGCTGCCGGGCCACCGCCTCGGCCTCGTCGTAGGTCGCGCCGCCGACCTCGACCTTGGCGCCCAGCGCCGCGATGCCGGCCCGCTTGACCTCCGGCGTCTGCGCCGACACCAGCACGGTGGCGTCGATGCCGAAATGGCGCGCGGCCAGCGCGACGCCCAGGCCATGGTTGCCGGCCGAGGCGGCGATCACCCTGGGCTTCTGGTCCGCGCCGGCGCGCAGCGCGAGCGCCGCGATGCGGGCGGCCGCGCCGCGCAGCTTGAACGACCCCGTCCGCTGCAGGCTCTCCAGCTTCAGCCAGACGTCGGCGCCCGTGCGCCGGCCGAGCGCCGGCGCCGGGACCAGCGGCGTCACGCGGGTCAGCCGTCGCACGCGTTCGGCGACCTCACCGCCGGTGACGTCGCGCCAGATGTCGGGATCGAAGGACCGCTCCATTGGGATCGGCCGCGAACGTACCATCGAGGTGGTAGAAAATGGGCATGTCGTTCGTATCGCTCGACCGGCTGGTCAAGGGCGGACATGTCGAGGAGGCGGACGCCCCGCGCGTCGAGCACCTGTGGGACGAGATCCGGCGGCTCAAGCGGGACAAGCGCGTGTTCGTCCCGGCGCACAACTACCAGGTGCCCGAGGTCCAGGCGATCGCCGACACCGTCGGTGACAGCTTCGAGCTGGCGGTGCGCGCGCGCGACATCGACGCGAACCTGGTCGTGTTCTGCGGGGCGCGCTTCATGGCCGAGGGCTGTCACACGCTGGCGCCCGCGCGGCCGGTGTATCTCCCCAACTTGCAGGCGCTCTGCTCGCTGGCCGAGGTCGACGCCGACGACGTCGCCGAGCGGCAGGACTTCCTGCGCGCCGCCGGGCGCCGGTTCGCGACCATGACCTACGTGAACACCTACGCGGACGTGAAGGCGCTGTCCGACACCTGCTGCACCAGCTCGAACGCGGCGCGCATCGCGGGCAAGCTGGGCGTCCCCGACCTGCTGTTCGTCCCCGACCAGAACCTCGCGTATCAGGTCGCGCTGAACACCAGGCGGATGTATCTGCCGCCGCCCGAACCGCACAAGTTCCACCCGCGCGAATACGCGGAGCTGGTCGAGCCCCTCATCCGGGAGGGCGAGCGTCAGGGGCTGGTCGGCAACGTGTTCGCCTGGGAGGGCGCCTGCCACGTCCACCACCAGATGACCGTCGACGACATCGCGCGCATCCGCCGCGACGACCCGGCGGCGACCGTGATCGTGCACGGCGAGGTGCGGCCCGATCTGCAGCGCGCCGCCGACGCCGTGCTGTCGACCTCGCAGATGGCGAAATACGTCGAGGCGCACCCCGACAAATCGCGCTACGCGATCCTGACCGAATGCGGCCTGGTCGTGCGGCTGGAGCTGGAACACCCCGAGAAGCAGTTCTACAAGCCGTGCCGGCTGTGCCAGTACATGAAGGCGATCGATCTCGAGAGCGTCTACCGCACGCTGCGCGACGAGCCGCCCGAGCAGCGCATCACCGTCCCCGACGACGTCCGCGAGGGCGCCGCGCGCGCGATGCTCCGGATGATCGAGCTGGCGGCCTAGCCGCGCGCCGCGCGCCCCGGCTACTCGCCGTGCTGCCGTGGGCGCGGGATGTTATAGGCCTTGAGCCGCGCGCAGAACGTCCGCCGCGACATGCCCAGCAGCTTCGCGGCGCGGGTCTGGTTTCCGCTGCACAGCGACAGGCTCTCCACGATGCGCTCGTAATCGAGCCGGTGGGCGTCGTCGAGCGGGGCGACCGCGAACGTGCGCGCCGCGCGCGGGGCGGCCTCGGGCACGCGCTCCATCGACACCGGTGTTCCCCGCATCTTCTCCAGCGGCAGATCCTCGGGCGTGATCGAATCGCCCGTCGACAGCAGCAGCGCGCGTTCGATGGTGTTGCGCAGCTCGCGGATGTTTCCCGGCCACGCGTACGACAGCAGCAGCTTCATCGCAGCCGGCGACAGCTTGACCGGCGGGTGATCGGACATCTTCGCGGCGTTTTCGACGAACGCCTGCGCGAGCGGTTCGATCTCGTCGACGCGCGCGCGCAGCGGCGGGATCAGCAACGAGATGCCGTTCAGCCGGTAGTAGAGATCCTGACGAAACGCGCCGCGGGCGACCTCGTCCTCGAGCACCCGGTTGGTCGCGGCCAGGAAACGCACGTCGATGGTGCGCCCCTTCACCGCGCCGACGCGCGTCACCTCGCGCGTCTCGATCACACGCAGCAGCTTCGCCTGCAGCGGCAGCGGCAGCTCGCCGATCTCGTCCAGCAACACCGTGCCGCCCTCGGCGGTCTCCAGCAGGCCCGGCTTCGCCTCGCGCGCGTCGGTGAACGCGCCGCGGTCGTGCCCGAACAGCTCGGCCTCGAACAGCGTCGGCGACAGCGCGGCGCAGTTGATCCGCACGAACGGCTTGCCCGCGCGCGGCGACAGCCCGTGAATGATCTCGGCCAGCACCTCCTTGCCCACCCCGGTCTCGCCCACGATCAGCACGTTGATGTTGGAGACCGCGGCGCGTTTCGCGAGCAGGTGGATCCGGCGCATCTCGGGCCCGCAGCGGATGTCGTCGGACGACGGGTTGGACGGAACGTGGCGCCCCAGCACCCGTTCGCACGCCCGGGCGATCAACCCGTCGGCGGAGCGGGCGTCCGCCGGAAAGAAGGCGACGCCGGTGCGCGCGGCGACGCCGTCGGCGCCCAGCCGCGCGACGATGCGCGCGCCGAATTCGGCCACCCGCTTCGCGTCATGTTCGAACAGGATCATCTCGTATTCATCCGGGCCGTACGACGCCAGCACGTCGCCCGGCCGCACGTGCGGCGAGACCATCTCGCCGACCGCCTCGGGCGACGTCCCGGGCGCGACGTGCAGCCGCAGCACCGCGAACACCCGTCCCGACGACGACGCCTTGTCGCACTCCTCCTCCAGCCGACCCTCGAAGTAGGCGTGCGTCGGCAGGCGGCGCACGCGCAGGGTGGGCCGCCGCCGCTGGATCATCAGCGTCGCCCACCCGATCGAGATCGCCTCGCCGGGCAGCACCGGCGCGCGCTGTCCGGGCGGCAGCAGGTTCCCGCGCAGGCGGGTGCCGTTCGTGCTTCCCGTGTCCTCGATCTCCAGCACCGCCCCGACGTGCAGCCGCGCGTGGTGGCGCGACGCGTTCGGCTCGTCGATGCGGACGTCGTCGTCGTCGTCGCGCCCGATTGACACCACCCCCGCCTCCGGCAGGGGATGCATCGAGAAGATGTTCGCCCCCATGACGATCAGGTGCAGCACCCCGTCCTCGATGGGGCGCTCGTCCAGCTCGCGCACGGTGCGCGCGCCGGACGTCGTCGCGAGAGCTGATTCGTCGGGTGCGGCCATGCCCTCAGCGTAGCGTGATTGTCGTCGGGTGCGGCTCGCCGTCACCCAGGTCCACCCGGAGCTGCCAGCGCCCCACCGCCATCGAGGAGGTGTCCAGGTTGAGGTGGTACTGGTCGCCCGTCTCCGCGAAGACGTTGTTCTTCCCCGGCGGGCGGCTCTTCGCCGGCTTCTCCGGCCCTGGGTTGCCTGCCGCGTCGAGCGGCGCGATGTAGAGGCGGGCGAGGAGGTCGCATATCGGCTCGCTCTCGTCGATCAGCGCAAATTTCGTCGGGATGGTGGAGCCCCGCTGGAACACCCCGCTGCCGTTGGCCGGAATCGGATCGAGCAGGCCGCTCCACGCCACCGTCACCTTGACGATGAACGTGCCCTGGCTGGCGTTGCCCGACGCGTCCGTCGCCGTGCAGGTGACGGGCGTCTTGCCGAGCGGGAACAGCGACCCGGACGGCGGGGTGCACTTCACCTTCGGGTTCGGATCGATGTTGTCGGTGGCAGTCACCGTGTAGGCGACGCGCGCGCCGGCCTTGCTGGTCGCGATGGCGGACACGACCTTCGGCATCTTCAGGACCGGCGGCGTGGTGTCGCCGACCTTGACCACGAACGTCTCGGGGTCCGACTTGTTGCCGTGACGATCGGTGGCGAAGCACCTGACCAGCGTCGTGCCGAACGGGAAGAACGACCCCGGCGGGTGATCGCAGACCAGCGGCACCGGCCCGTCGACGATGTCGTCGGCGCAGGTCGCATAATCGACGATCGCCCCGGCGCCGGAGTTGGTTCCGACCATGATGTCGGACAGCGGGCACGGCTCGGGCGGCGTCGTGTCGACCACCTTCACCGTGAACGGCCAGCTCGCGGTCTGGTTCGAGTCATCGGTCACCGCGCACACGACCGGCGTGACCTCGTCGAGCAGGAAGAGGTTCGGCACCGGCGGAGTGCATTCGAGCAGCAGGTCCTTGTCTTCGACGTCGAATGCGACGATCGGATAGCTGGTGAGCTCGCGGCCCGCAGGCTGGTCCGCCTCGGCGACGACGTCGGAGACGAAGATCTGCGGCGGGCCGTCCTCGACGGTGATCGCGAACTCGGCCAGGCCGACCTTGCCGGTCGCCGGATCGGTCGCGGTGCACAACACGGCGTTCCGTCCGACCCGGAAGATCGAACCGGACGCGGGGACGCAGGTGACCGGCACCGGGGCGCCGGAAACGCTCACCGCGGTGACGTCCGGGTAGAAGACCTGGGCGCCCTTGGGGCCGGTCGCGGGGACCGCGAAGTCGAGCGGCACGCTGATGGTCGGTCCGCCCGCATCGCGCACGCCGAGGTCGATCTCGGGCGACTCGCAGCTCTCGCTCCAGGCCCCGCCCACACGCGAGTCGGCCGCTTGCGCCAGCGTCACCTTGTTCCAGCCCAGCGACAGCGGCAGCACCATCGACCAGTTGCCGTCGGCATCGGCGCGCTTCGTTTCCAGGCGCCCGCCGATCCGAATGTTGACGTCCGCGAACGGCACCGCGCACAGGATGCTGGGCGTCTGCTGCGGGTTCGCGCAGTCGCTCGCGCCGAGCACGAACGGTCCCTGCTGGCCGGGCGGCGGCAGGTTCGTGGTCTGGCCCGTGAAGCCGCGCCCGCCGATGACCGCGGCCAGCCCGGCGGGGATCTGGAAGCGCGGCGGCCTGGTCTCGACGACGATGCGGCTGGTCGGTGTGTCGGCGAGCCTCGCGTACGCGCGGAAATGAGCGTCGATCTGCTCCGGTGTGGCCTGAGCCGGCGGATCGGGCGCCTGGAAGAAGTAAAGGACGTGGCGGCCAGGACCGGGAACGATGGTCGTCTCGAACTGGAGCGGTGTCCCCGGCGGGGGCGGTGGCTGCTGGGGCGTCACAATCCGGGTCTTTTCTCCGACCTGGCCCAGCTGCTGCCGCCCGGTCTCCTCGAACACGCGCAGGCGACCGAACACCGCCTCCGGATAGGGAATCGTCCCCTTTGCGTTGATGACCGGCTGATCGGCCTCCCGGCAGTCGAGCTGGGCGCCGCTGCGGGGGAACTCGACGGTGGGCGGGTCGATGCCGACGCTGACGAATACGGGATGGCTGGGCGCGCCGCCCTGGTGGAACACCAGCTTGTGCCAGCCCTTGTTGGGATTGTCGACGGTTCCGGGGTCGAGCGTGATCTGCCCGGAGAAGGTCCCGTTGGCATTCGCCGCGATGTCAGGGATCACCGTGGGAACGCTGCCCTGATCCTCGATGTGGACCACGCCCGACGTCCCGTGGCCGGCGACGTTGAGCACCAGCGGCGCGGCGATCCCGCTGTGGGTCGGATCAGTCGGCGACAGGACGACCGGCGCCTTGGGCGAGTTGGTCTCCAACGTCACCGTGATGGGCCATTCGACGGTGTAGCTCTCGGCGCACGGGTTGGGCGGGACGCAAACGCCCCCCGGGTAGGTGAGCTGCACGAGCTTCAGCGTGTGCGCGCCGACGGTGGTGGAGACATCCGCTTCGAACTTGCCGCTCGGCGCAACGGGCACGAGCACGTCGCCGGCGCTGCCGCCGACGATGCGCACCCAGCCGTTGGTGATTCCACCGATGCCGCTGATGTGCATGGTCAACCCCGCGTTGACGAACACCTCTTCGCCGTAGCGCGGGCGGACCACGGTGGGCGGCGACGGCTTGCCCGAGGCGCTGTCCACCGTTGCGGCCAGCACTTCGACCAGCGGCAATCCGTTCTGGCCGATCGCCGGCGTGAGCGAGAAGTCGCTGACCGATCCCGCCGCGACGGGCGGGGCGGCGAGATCGGCCTTCACCACGGGTCCCACCTTCGTGGTCGCGAAGTAGGTGACGTTCAGGCCCGCGCCGACGCCGGCCGCGGTCGCGCCTCTGGGATAGAGCGCGAACTGCGGAATCACCTGCTTGCCCTGGCGCGCGCTGGCCCACTGCAGCTTGATGGTCTTGTCGCCGGTCAAGTTGTCGTACTCGAACCTGATCCGATGGTGGACGCCCGCCTGGAGCGCCACCACGGCGGACTTCCTGTGCGGCGAGCCGGGACTCGGCAGCGGCGTCGTGCACCGCGACCCCGGGCAGTAGGTGGCCACCTCGGCGATGCAACGGGCGTCCCAGGTCGGCTCGAACGAGTAATACGACAGGTAGCCGCCGTTGCAGCAGTACGGATCCTTTTCGCAGATGTCATGCACGCAGCTGTTGCAGCTGGCGTCCAGCTTTTCGCCGAGCGTGCACAGGTCGTGGGCGCAGCCTCCCGGCGCGCTCGACGGTGACGGCGCGACGAACGGCACCGCCACGCCGTCGATCGTGAGGGTCGGATTGCCACTACCCACGACGTAGAACGTGTAGTCCTCGCTGAACGACGGCACCAGCTCGCCCTCCCAGCGCGCCGAGTACGGCGGTGCATAACCGGCGGGCAGGTCCATCGGCGGCGGCCCAGGCGGCGCGACATCGGTGTTGATGTCGACGAAGGCGTCGGTGCGAACGGTGGCGAGCCCGCCGTAGCCGGGGCTGCTGAAGTAGGTCCCGGTCAGCCCGCTGCCGCTGCCGGGCGCGATCGCGTAGAGGTTCGCGGACGGGATCGCCGTCTGGACGAACGTCCCCGGCAGCTGCCAGGTCAGACCCGGCCCGGGCGAACCCGACGGCGGCTCGGCCTGCAGCCGGTCCCAGCGAAGGTGGTATTTCTGCCCCCCGGACAGCGTTATCGATCCGCTCGTCGTTCCGGGCGAGGTCTCGAACCAGTCAAGGACGCGGGTGCCGTTGATGAACAGCCGGCTCGGCTGCTGCGACGACTCGAACACGTAGCTGCCGCCGACCGGCGCCTCGATCCAGCCCGTGGTCACCGCCGCGAAGGAGCGGCTGTTGGCGGGCGCGGAGCTGTCGCTGGCCGCGCAGGAATCGGCGGCGGCCGCGCACTCCTCGGCCCAGGTGGTCGTGCAGCAGGCGGCGTGTGATCCGTCGTTGCAGATGCTGGCCACACAAGGGCTGCAGGTGGCGGACAGCGCGTCGCCGGTGACGTGCTCGCCGTGCGCGCAGCGCGGCACGTGGACGATGCCGTTGCGGAGCAGCGTGGGCGGCGCGGCGGGCCCGTCAGCCGTCGCCTGGTCGATCGCGTACACGAATACGTTGCCGGTCTGATCGGGCGGGAGCGTGAACGAGAACCCGTGCCGCGCGTAAGAACGGCCCGGCCCGTCGCATGCGGCGCTCACCTCGCGCGCGAGGGGCGTCGCCAGCGCCTGATCCGCGAGCACCCGCCCGAGCAAAGTTCCTCCCTGATCGCGGGGCGCGCCGCCGTAAACCTGGATCTGGACCGTCGCGCCAGCCCACTCGGGATCGCAAGCCCAGCCCGACACCGTCGCCGAAGTGCCGGGGACGCCGGGGCCGCTCATCCCGTCGACACGTTCGACCGCGCCGCCGGGGCCGATGAGAAACTTCGCCGGGATCGTGGGCTCCACGGGAACGTCGCGTGGCCACACCTTCCCGACCGACCACTGCACGCCGCCGGTTTGGCACACGGTCGCGGCGTGGGCCGAGCACGCCGCCGTCCACCCCGGGGTTGCCCCGGCGCCGCAACATTCCGGCATGGTCTTGCACACCTGCGTTGTGCACGGGCTGCAGTCCCAGGGCAACGCGGCGCCGGGCTCGTATTCGTCGTGCGTGCAATACGTCGGCGAGAACACCTGCAGGCGCGGCGTGTTGGTCAGCGGGCTCGCCCAGCGGCCGTCCTCGATGTGGTCGTGCTCCAGGCGGTCGATGAACGACATCGCACCGCACTCGCCGACCGGCGACAGCTCCCGGTAACGCGTTCGTTGCAGCGCGGAATCGTAGAGCGACGACAAGAGGGGGCTCGGCCCCGTCGAGATGAAGTACTCCTGCGCCATCATCCACAGCGAGTCTTCGTTCGACGCGCTCCACGGGTTTTCGATCGTGTTCGGCCAGATGATCTGGCGCGTGTCGAACAGGTCGACCTGCGTCCCGTTCTTGGTGTAGCTGCGGCCGTCCTGGCAGTAACCGGCCTGCGCCGCGAACTTGCAGACGTCGTAATACGGCTTGGCGTCGAACGACTCCAGCACCCATCCCCCGAAGCCCGCGTTGGCGGACTCGTCGTACACATAGGCGGTGGTCTGTTTCCACGGCTTGTAGCCCCAGTTACGGGCGCACTTCGACGCCACGCCGGTGGCCGTGCAAGCGAAGATGAACTTGTTCGGGTTCGCGGGGTCCTCGGGAATCGCCATCGCGGAGGCGCTGTTCGTCGACGTGTTGTAGGGACAGAGGGAAGCCCACTGTCCGGTCCACTGGTTGAAGAAGTGGACGACGTAGAGCTCGTCCTGATTGTCCTGTTCCTCGAAGCGATGCAGGAGATTCGGAATCGGGTCCTTCTGTTCGGCCGCGATGAACAGATCGAGATCCTCAGCGGGGTTCCCCTGCGCGTCGACGAGATGCGCGACCGCGTAGTGCCCGACCGCGGATCCGCCGCCGACGGAGATGTAATTGCCGGGCCCGACGCTCATTCCGGGAACGTTGGTCAGGACGTGAGGCACCACCGCGCTCGTCGCGGTCAGGCTTTTGATGTCGACGGACGCGATGCTGACGCCCTTGAGATCGGCCGCCAGGACGTCCGATCCCATCAGCGAGACCCCCTGCACGGTCAATCCCTGCACGGTCAGTCCCTGCACCGTCAGTCCCTGCACCGTCAGTCCCTGCACGGTGAGTCCCTGCACCGTCAGTCCCTGCACCGTCAGTCCCTGGCTGCTGTTCGCGGCCCGCACATCGGCCGAGACGGCGACGGTGAGAAGACCGATGCAGATCGAGACAACACGCCCGCTGTTAACGATTCGCGACATCATGATTTCCTTCCACGGATGAACAGACCCTGATTCCAACAACCACGTCCCTGAACGTCGGAGCGACCGGCTCCCGGTTCGTGCTGCGACCGTTCACAGATGCAAAGAAGTAACTTCCACCCCGAATGACGAACTCGTCCTTCTTGACCGACGAGACGGCAAACTCGAAAACGTTGCCCATCAGATCATCGACGCCGAACGGGCTGCGCGAGGCCTCGTGCGACCCGACGACGTCGGGACCGTACGCGGAGTCGACGCGGCCATAGGTCAGGTCGAAGTTCGCGTCGTCAGGCGCGACCGCGTCGCCGCTGGGAAACAGGCGGTCGTCCGCCCCGCGCGCGGCGCGCTCCCACTCGAGCTCGTTGCACAGGCGGGCGCCCGACAAGCCGCGTGCGCTGCGCAGCCACGCGACGTACCGGTTGGCATCCTGAGGCGACACGCCGGCAACGGGAAAATGGAGCCAATCCTGCCGCGCGAGGGTCTTCCGGCCGACGTAGACGATCAGTTCGCCCGACGTCGCCGAGTAGCGGTGCGAGGTCGGCTGGAAGGTCAGCTGCCAGTCTTCGGCGACTTGCCGGAGCCGCAGCGAACCGCGGGTCGCGGCGGATACGTTCGGTGCGTAGCGGGCGCTCTCGGACGGAGGCAGCGCGCTCAGGAACGAGATCCACTCCTCGTACGTGGTCTCGCGCTGCGCGATCAGGTAAGCGTCCGTCTGGCGGCGGTGAATCGGAACGGCGCCGAGGAATTGGGTGCGGAGCTGCTCGTCGCCGTCCCCGAACCAGAACTCACCCGGCGGGACGTAGGTGAAACCGGCGGGGATCGACGAGGCGCGCGGCACCGTGAGATTCACGTCGTGGGGCGCTCCGCGCCGCATCTCGAACGGGTGTGAGACGTGGGCGAGCCCGGGTCCGTCGAGGACGAGCCGATACGAACCGGGCGCGAGCGCGGTCGTCGACTGGCCGCTTTTCAGAGTCGACACCCGCGACGCTTGACGCCGTTCCGTGACCGGATCGCGCTCGTATCGTTCCAGCACCACGACCGCTCCAGGCGGCGACACGTTCAGCCGCAGTGTGCCGGGGGCCGCCAGCAGCTTCCTCTTGGCGCCGTCGGGATCGCTCGACACCAAGCGCTCGGCCAGCACCTGCGCCTTGCTGTCCAGCCGAAAGTCTTCCGCCGAGAGCAGGTGCTCGAAACGAACGTCCGACAACTGCGCGCGTACGTCCGCGCGCGCGCGATCGAGCGCGGACGCGGTCTCGAAGCTATGCTCCGCCCGGTCGTACGCAGCGTCGATCGTGGGCAGCAACGCGCGCATCTGCCGCCACAACGTCTCGCCCTCGTCGCGGTTCATGGCGTCGAACGCCGCCAGCGAACGCTGCCGCAGGTTGCGTGCCTCCGACAGCTTGCCCCGCGCCAACGCCGCATCACCCCGGGCGGCCTCGAGCTGGCGGGCAATCTCGCGCTCGGCATCCGCCCGGCGCCGCGAGACCATCTGCCATGCGACCAGCAGGCTCGTCACCGCGAGCGCGACGGCGCCGCCCCAAATGACCCGCCGCCGCAGGTTGACCACCGGGTCCTTCTGCAGCGCGCGGATCAGCGCCGCCATCGAGTCCCAGCGGCCGGCCCCTTCGACCTTCAGGCCGCGGAGGATCACGCGCCTCACCCAGTTCGGGACGCCGCGATCCTTCGGCAGCGGGCGCAGCTGCTCGGTGGTGACGTTGACCGAGATGCTGAGCATGTCGTCGCCCGCGAACGGGCGCTCGCCGTACAGGGCTTCGTACAGCGCGACGCAGAAGCTGAACTGGTCGCTCTTCTCGTCGCCGCGCTCGCCCAGGAATTGCTCGGGCGCCATGTACGCGGGCGTCCCGACCCACGTCCCCGTCTTGGTCACCGTCGCGAGCGCGTGCTTGCCACTCGTGTCCTGCAACGTCGCCGCGCCGTCCGCATCCACGTCGCCGGTCTCGCCCGCCAGCTCGTCGTCGCCGCCGCCCGCCTGACGCGCGATTCCGAAATCGACGACGCGCGGCCGACCCTCCTTGTCGAGCAGGACGTTATCGGGCTTGAAGTCACGGTGAACGAGCCCGGCCACGTGCGCGGCCACCAGGCCGCGGCCCGCCGCGATGAACACGTCGACGATGTCGCGCCACGCGCGCGTCTTCTCCGCGAGCCAGCTCTTGATCGTCCCGCCGGCGACGAACTCCATCGCGAGGAACACCTGGTCCTCGAACACGCCGACGTCGTGGACGGCGACGACGTTCGGGTGCTGCAGACGCGCGATCGCTTTCGCCTCGCGAAGCAGGCGCGCGCGCGCCGTGTCCTTCGCGCCGCCCTGCCCGGGTTTGATCAGCTTGAGGGCGACCTTGCGATCCAGCTCCGGATCGTACGCGCCGTACACGACTCCCATGGCGCCGGTTCCGACGCGCTCGATGATCACGTAACGTCCGATCCTCGCGCCCGTGCCGAGATCGCCGGCTGTCACGCTTGCGGGTCGTGCGCTGGCGCGACCGTCCTGCAAATGTCCCCCTGTTCAGAAGCCAGGGCGAAAGGTGCCCTACCTCGCAGGCCTAACGGAATATCGAATCCATATTCCGTTTCCGCTCCCACCTGGCGCCTCATATTCCCCAGCACAGCGATGGCGGACGGTCGCATTTCCGGAACATTCCGACAACAGGATTTAAAAAGAGTCTTAGCGCTTACACTCGACGCTCCGTGACGGATGAAAACATTTCGACGCGCGCCATAGGATTGCCGCCGTGCAACGGGGGTGCCTGAGCGAGGCCAGCGTCATCGAGTTCGTCGATGGGATGACCGCGCCTGCGGAACGAAGCGTCGTCGAGGCGCACCTGGCGGAATGCTCGGCATGCAGCGAGCTCGTCATCCTGGCGGCCGCCGCACTGCGCGAGGGCACCCGACCGCTGGGTCCGATCGTCCCGCCCGCCAGCCGACTGCCGGCCGGCTCCCGCGTCGGGCGATATCAGATCCTCGATCGCGTGGGCCGGGGCGGGATGGGCGAGGTCTACGCGGCCTATCACCCGGACCTCGATCGCCGCATCGCCCTCAAGATGGTGCACGAGTCGGGTCTCGGGGCGGCCGAGCGACAGGCGCGGCTGCTGCGCGAGGCGCGGGCCATCGCGCGCCTGACGCACCCCAACGTGGTCACCGTGTACGACGCCGGCACCGTGGCGGACCGCGTCTACGTCGCGATGGAGTTCGTCGAAGGGCTGACCATCGACCGCTGGCTCGCGGTGGCCCGGCGGACCTGGCGGGAGATCCTCCGGGTGTTCATCGCGGCGGGGCGTGGACTTGCGGCGGCACACGCGGCCGGGCTCGTGCACCGCGACTTCAAGCCGCAGAACGTGATGATCGCGGGCGACGGCTCGCCCCGCGTCATGGACTTCGGCCTCGCCCGGCTGACCGCGGACTTGGCTTCGGGTGCGCCCGCCGTGACGGCACCTCTACCTGACGGCGAGCCGCCGCCGCTCTCGACGGTGACACAGGCAGGAACCGTCGTTGGAACGCCGGCTTACATGCCACCGGAGCAGTTCCGCGGCGACCCGGCGGACGCGCGCAGCGATCAGTTCAGCTTCTGCGTGGCACTGTACGAAGCCCTCTACGGCGTGCGCCCGTTCCGCGGCGAGAACCTGCTGTCGCTGACGATGAGCGTGACCGAGGGTGAGCTGCGACCGGCCGACGACGACGCCAACCACGGCGTGCCCGTCTGGATTCGCCGGGCGATCACGCGCGGTCTCCGGCGGGACCCGGCCGATCGCTATCCATCGATGCAATCGCTCATCGAGACTCTGGAGAAGGACCCCGCGGTCAGGCGCCGGCGGCTCCTCGGCGGCGGCGCCATCGTGGCCATCGTCGTCGCGAGCATTCTCGTGGCCTGGCAGACCACGTCGCGGCGCCGCGCCGCGGGCGAGCGCGAGATCGCGCGACACCTCGACGAGGCGACGCGCGCAGCTTCGGAGGCCCGGACCGCGGCCGCCCAGGCGCGGACCCTACGCACCGACGCGTTCGCGGCGTTCGACAAGACCGACCGGCGGAACGGCGAGCTTCTCTGGCGACAGGCGCGGGCCCTTCTCCCGCGCGCCGACACGAGCTACGACCGCGCGGAACGAAGCCTGGAGACGGCGTTCACTCTCGATCCGTCGCGCGAACAGCACCGCAGCGGACTTGCGGACCTTCGCTTCGAACACCTCCTGTTCGCCGAGGATTTCCGGCTCGGCAACAAGGCGATCCTGCTCGAGGAGCGCCTGGCCGCCGTGGATCCCGACGGCGGTCGGCGCAAGTTGCTCGCCGCGCCGGGGGTGCTGGAGTTGCACACCCAACCGCCCGGTTCACGCATCGTTCTCGAGCGTTACGAACGAGACCCGATGACCGGCCGCAGAACCGTGCGGCCGGCGGCACCGCCGGGCGGTTTGCGCCCGACGACCAACCTCGCCCCTGGCTCCTATCGCCTCCTGATCGATGGTCCCGGGATCGCACACGTCATCTACCCGTTCGAGATCAAGCGGAACGAACGCACCGTCGCCGACCTCGCCCTGCCACCCGCGTCCGCCGTCCCCGCCGGGTTCGCCTACGTCCCCGCGGGGACGTTCTGGTTTGGTGACGGTGACGAACAGCTCCGGACGCAGTTCCTGGACGCGGTACCGATCCACCAGCGCAGGACGGAGGCTTATCTGATCGCCCGCAACGAGACCACCTTCGGCGAATGGATCTCCTTCCTGGACGACCTGCCTGCGGCGGAACGGGCGCGCCGCACGCCCGCGAGCAAGGGCACGTTTCGCGGTGCTCTTCTTCTGCAACGGGGATCCGACGGCTGGCAGATCGCGATGCAGCCCGCCTCGCGTCGCTACGAAGCGAAGCTGCACGAGCCGATCAGCTATGTGGGCCGAAGCCGGCGCATACGTCAGAACTGGTTGCAGTTTCCCGTCGGTGGCGTCTCGCTCGACGACATGGCGCGGTACCTCGATTGGTTGCAGGAGACCAGCCGCCTGCCTGGCGCGCGCCTTTGCTCCGAGGTCGAATGGGAGCGCGCGGCCCGTGGCGCGGACGACCGTCTGTTTCCCCACGGCGACGAGCTCGCTGCCGACGACGCAAACGTGGATCTCACCTACGACAAGATCGATGAGGCGTACGGCCCAGACGAAATCGGGGCGCATCCCGATTCGCGCAGCCCGTTCGGGGTCGACGACCTCGCCGGCAACATCATGGAGCTTGTCACTTCAAACCAAATCCCCGGCGGCTTCGTCATACGGGGCGGCGGCTACTACTATTCGCCGGCGACGGCGCGCAGCAGCAACCGCGAACAGATTTCCCGATCGGTTCGCGATGTCGCAATCGGCCTGCGCGTCTGCGCCGATGCCGGCGTCAAGTAAGAGGCGTCAGGTCTTGCGCTTCCGCCCGAAGAAGCTGCCCAGGCGGCTGGGCGTCTCGTCGGGCGTCGGGCTGGGCGCGGGGGCGGCGCCGGTCAGGGCGGCCTCGACCTCGGCGGCGGTCTGGTAGCGCTTCGCGGGGGCGCGTTCGAGCAGGCGCATGATCACCGCCTCCCAGAGCGGGTCGAGGTCGGGGACCACCTCGCGCGGGGAGACCGGGCGTTCCTTCAGCCGCTTGAGCGCCATCACCGTCGTGGAGTTACCCTTGAACGGCATGTCGTCGGTGACGAGCTCGTACATCACGATGCCCAGCGCGTAGAGATCGGTGGCCGGCGAGATCGGCTCGACGCCGGAGTGCACCTGCTCGGGCGCCATGTACAGCGGCGTCCCGAGCGATTCACCCGTGCTGGTGATGGTCTCCTCGCCCAGGCCGTGCCGCCGCGCCAGGCCGAAGTCGCTGATCACCAGGCGCGGCGGATCGTCGGGGCCGACGCCCGCCTCGGGGACCAGCACCAGGTTCCCCGGCTTGAAGTCACGGTGGATGACCCCGGCCGTGTGCGCCGCGTCCAGTCCGGCGGTCATCTGCAAGACGAAGGGCAGCGCCTGCTCGATCGTCAGCCGCCCGCGATCGCGCATGTAGCGATCGAGGCTGATGCCGCGCAGCAGCTCCATCGTCAGGAACGTGACGACCGCGCCGTCGGGCATCTCGTGGCGCCCCAGATCGTAGGTGCGGCAGACGTTGCGGTGGGTCACCTTGCGGGCGAGCTGGATCTCGCGCCTGAAGCGTTCGACCGTGACCGCCTGTGACGCGACCTGCGCGCGCAACGTCTTGAGGGCGAGGGGCTCGGCCAGCGCCTCGTCGAACGCCTCGTACACCTCGCCGATCGCCCCCTCGCCAATCAGATTGACGATCCGGTAGCGGCCCGCGAGCTTGTCGCCGGGTGAAAACCGGTGATCAAGACTCGCGTTTGGGGGCACGTCGTCTGCTCTCGTCATCGCCAGGAAACGCCCTTTGGAACGATGCGCTCTTTGGGGCGGTGGTGTCAAACGAAGCAGACGTCGATCAGCGTTTTGCTTGCAGCGTGATCTCGACGGTGCCGGCCGGCCCCCCCTGCGCGGCGGTGGCGGACACCACGCCCATGAAGGCCTTCCGCAGGCAGCTTTCTGCCGCACGATCGCCCGCCAGCAGCTCGACGCGAACGATCCGCCCCTGCGCGTCGACGGTCAAGCGGACCCTGATCGGCTTGCCGACGTCCGGGGCGGCCAGGCACGCCAACCGCTCCGACGCCAGCGCGGCGCGAATCGCCGCGACCAGGGAGGTGGCCGGACCGACCGTCGACGACGGGCTGGCGGTCACGGTCCAGCTTGTGGCGACGGGCGCCCTGGGGGCGTCGTCCTTTTTCTTCGTCTTCGCCGCCTTGTCGGCCTTCCCCTCGCCTCTGGTCAGACGCGCCCGATCGTCGCGCGACTCCTTCTCCTCGTCGACGGCGGCCATGCGAGGGCTCTGGTGCTGCATCGCCGGCGGCGGCGCCGGCAACGCCATCGGCTCGGGAGCGGCGACCGGCTTGGCCGAAAGCGCGCGTCCAGCGCCGCCATACCCGTGGCCCTGGCCGCCCATGGAGCCCATCGACTTCATCGGCCCCACCAGCGACTGCTCGCCGACCGCCAGGTTCGACACCCCCTCGGGCATCGGCAGCGGCTGGCGCACGTTGTGCCCCTGCCCGCCCGCGTTGACCACCTGCGAATCGATGGCGACGAACGACGTGAACGCGGTCAGCAGCCGGTAGTCGAGCCCCAGCGCGGTGATGCCGTCCTCGGCGGCCTGACCCGCGCCCATCGCGCGCTCGTCGTCCAGCGTCTCGACCCAGCGGCGCGCCCACAGCCAGCGCAGCGCCGCGTTTTCCGCGCGCACGTCGGCGGCGCGGACGTCGACGACCTGGCGCATCGGCCCGCCGCCGCTCGACCCCTTGACCTCGATGCGGCCACCCGCGCTGCCGCGGTACTTGCCGAACAGCACCAGCGGCCGGCGCGCCATCAGGTCAGGCAGCTTCTGGGGCGCGACCTCGTAGGCGTCGAAGCCCGAAAACGCGACGTTGACGCCGGTCAGCACCGGCTGCTCGATGTACGCGCGCAGCTTGTCCGCCTCCGCGGCGGCCTTGTCGGGGCGCAGCACGACGAACGGCTCGCCCTGACCCGCGCGCGCCATCCCCTCGATGAGGCCGCGGTTGACGCTGCTGCCGATGCCGAACGAAAACAGGTTCGCCTCCGACAGCCGCTCGCGGATGAACCGGAACGCCTGCGCCTCGACGCCGACGTAGCCGTCGGTGACGACGACGACCGAACGCGACATCCGCTGGGTCGACCGGGGGATGCGGTAGCTCATCTCGAGCCCGCCCATCAGCTCGGTGCCGCCGCCGGCGTGCGTCTTTTCAATGTCGGCGATCGCGGCGGCGATGGCGTCCTTGCTGGCGGGGATCGATCCCTGCGGGCTGCGCACGTGCGCGGCGCCCGAGAACAACACGATGTTGAAGGTGTCGGTCGGCCGCAGCTTGCCCAGCAGGTTGCGCATCAGCGTCTTCGCCGTGTCCAGCGGGAACCCGTGCATCGATCCCGACACGTCGAGCAGGAAGATGTACTCGCGGCCCGGGATCTGCGCCGCCGTCGGACGGCGCGGCGGCTCTACCATCAGCGCGAAGAAGTTCTCGCGCCGTCCGCCTCCGCCCTCGCCCTCCCACAGCAGGAGGCCGCTCTCGATCTTGTCGCCCGACAGCCGGTAGCGGAGCACGAAGTCGCGGTTGCCGCCGCCCGGCACGCCCAGGCGCACGTCGGCGCGCGCCGGGCCCGCGTAGTTGACCGCGACCTGGTGCGACGGCGACGACAGCTCCTTGATCGCGATGCCCGTCTCGAGGTGGACCTTGATGTCGAACTTGTACGGCTCGGGCGTCCCCGCCGGCAGGTGCGGATTCGCCATCCACTGGTCCTTGGCCGGGTCGGCGCCGCCCGCGTAACGCGGCCCGACGACCGTCGGGTAGACGAACTCGTAGATCGCCTCGTCGGGAATCAGCATCTCCGAGTAGTCCATCTCGACCGCGATGCGATCGCCCGGCATGATGTTGGCGACGCTCATCGTGAACACGTTCGGTCGCTCCTGCTCCAGCAGCGACGCGCGCTTGCCCTCACGGCGCGCCGTCTCGTAGCTTTCGCGGGCCGCGGCCTTCTTGTCGATCTTGGCCTCGATGGTGCGCTGGCCGATCTTCATGCGCACGCCGTGCACCGCCGCGCGCGTCGACGCCGGGAACACGTACACCGCCTCGATCGGGACGCGCCCGGTGTTCTCGAACAGCTGGTGAACCTGAACGCGCGCGATGACGCCGGCGATCGAGACGTCGGCGCTGGTCTCCTTCAGCGGCACGTGCTCCGTCCCCTGCGGCCCGTCATTTCCTGGCTGGCCCAGCACGGTCAGGTACGGCGCCAGGCTGCGATCGTTCCCCGGCTGTTCGGTCTTCTGCCCGAACGACGCGTACGAGACGTTGCCCCTACGCTCGCCGATCTGCGCCAGCACCTTGCTGGGGCTGAACGGCGCCGCGACCGCGGTGGGCGGCGCCGCCCCGGGCGCGCTGCCCGACCATCCAGCGATTGAGAGCGAAGCGAGAGCGATACCGAGGAAGTTCTTCTGCCGAGCGCGCGCCATGGTCGTAGCCTCCTGGCCGGAGCGTTGGGGCCGGCCGTGGAGGGGTGTCGACGTGCCTGCGGGGCGAAAGATCTTGCGCACACCTCGAGCGGAGGTGTGCCGGCGATTGCTCACCTGGATGGGACAGTGCGTGGGGACACGCCGGCACGGGGTTTGCCAGCCAGGCCGGCGTGGCGTGTATCCTCGGAGGGTCATGAACACCCAGAGCTGGGTCACCCTGATCGCCTGCGTGGGCGAGCTGGCGGTCGTCCTGCTCGTGGCGTTGCGCGCGTCGGGGGCCGCGCTGGCCACGCCGCTGCTGCTGCTCAGCATCGACCTGGCGGGGTGGAACTTCGCGCAGCTCGCCTACCACCGCTCGGGTCTGATCGGCTGGCACCTGCTCGACATGATCCTGTCGCCGATGGCGACCCCGATCGCGTTTCATTTCATGCTCCGGTTCCTGGGACGCGCGCGCCAGCTGCGCCTGGCGTTGTGGGCGGTCTACCTCTACTTCGGCCTGATCGCGGCGACCGCCGCCGGCGGCCTGCTGTGGCCGTCCCTCCAGCAGATGGCGCTGTCGCGGACGTGGAGCTGGTGCTGGCTGGCCGGGCTGCTCCCCCTCTCCGCCATCACGGTCACGGTGCTGGTCATCCACCTGCGCCGCGCCGCCAGCGTCGAGGAGCGAAACCGCACCTGGCTGTTGCTGGCGGCGGTGACGGTCATCTCCCCGCTCGCGTCGAGCGAGGTCTGGGCCGATCTCGGCTTCGACGTCCCCCGTCTGGGCAGCGTCGGGATCCTGTCGTTCAACGCGATCCTGATGCTGGCGGCCCTGCGCTTCCGCCTGTTCGACAAGGCGCTGTCTCCCTCCGCGGCGCTGTCGGCGACCATCGTCGCATCGGTGGGCGGTATCGCCTATCTCTCGATCTTCCGCGCCGCGGGCACCAACACCGCGCTGCTGGTGTTTGGAACGCTGACCGTCACCCTGGTCCTCCTCGCGGCGGCGCGGCTGATCGTCGGCACGGTGATCTCCAGACGGGTTCAGCTGGTGCGGCTGGCGACGCTGGGCCGCATGTCCGCGCAGATGGGCCACGACCTCAAGAATCCGCTCGCGGCGCTGAACGGGGCCGCCCAGTTCCTGCGCGAGGAGCGGGCCCAGGGCCGTTCGATCGACGACCAAACCGAGTTCCTCGACCTCATGGTCCAGCAGATCGCCCGGCTCACGAGCGTGGTCGGCAAGTACCAGCGCCTGGGCCGGGTGGAGCCGGTGCGCACGCGCGTCGAGGTCAACGAGCTGGTGAAGAACCTGGTGGCGCTGCAGAAGTTTGCCAACGCGGACGACATCGCCGTGAAGGCGGAGCTCGCCGCCGACATCCCCGCCTGCTCGATGGATCGCGATCTGGTGGCGGGCGCGCTGGAGAACCTGCTGCAGAACGCCTTCGAGGCGACGCCGCGCGCGACGGGGCCGGCGACGGCGATCGTGACGGTGCGGACCGCGCTGGCGCGCGCGCGCCAGATCCGGGGCGTCATGCTGTCGGTCGAGGACGCCGGGCAAGGAATGAGCGCGCGCACGCGTGAGCGCGCCCTCGATGATTTCTTCACCACCAAGGCGACAGGGAGCGGCTTGGGCCTCGCATTCGTGCGGCGGGTGGCGGAGGCGCACGGCGGCGATGTGTCGCTCGTGAGCAAGGAAGGCGCGGGGACGACCGTGCGAATGTTTCTCCCCCTGGAGTGACCATGGAGACAGTCGACAGCAATAGCAGCACCGTCCTGGTGGTCGACGACGACCCCGCGGTGGGCAAGGTGTTGATCGCGCAGCTCGCCCAGGCGGGGATCGCGTGTCGTCACGCGCCCGATGCGGCGGCGGCGCTGGTCCTGCTGGGCGAGGACCCGGTGGACGTCGTGATCACGGATCTGCGCATGCCGGGGGCGAGCGGTCTCGAGCTGCTCGAGGAGATCGTCCGGCGCTGGCCCGAGATCCCGGTGATCTTGTTGACCGCGCACGGCAGCGTGGGCATCGCGGTCGAGGCGATGAAGAAGGGCGCGGCCGATTTCCTGCTGAAGCCGTTCGATCGGGAGGAGATCCTCTTCACGGTCCGCAAGCAGATCGCGGCGGCGCGCCACGCCGACCGGCCGCCGGCGGCGGAGGGAAACGCCGCCGTGGTCAGCCCCGCATCCAGCGAGATGCGCGAGGTTCAGGATCTCATTCGCCGGGCGGCGGGCAGCAGCGCGACCGTCCTGATCCGCGGCGAGAGCGGCACGGGGAAGGAGCTGGCGGCGCGCGCGATTCACGACAACAGCCCGCGCCGGAACGCGCCGTTCGTGAAGATTCAGTGCGCCGCGCTGCCGGACACGCTGATCGAGAGCGAGCTCTTCGGCTACGAAAAGGGCGCGTTCACCGGGGCGGCGTCGCGCAAGCCCGGCCGGGTCGAGCTCGCCGACGGCGGGACGCTATTCCTCGATGAGATCGGCGACGTCACCCCCGTCATCCAGGTGAAGCTGCTCCGGCTGCTGCAGGATCGGGAGTTCGAGCGCCTGGGCGGTACCCAGACACTGAAGTCGACGGCCCGCTTCGTCGCCGCGACCCACCAGCCGCTGGAGGAGCTGATCAAGAAGCGCGGCTTCCGGGAGGATCTGTTCTACCGGCTCAACGTGCTCCCGATCTGGATCCCGGCGCTGCGCGCCCGGGCGGGCGACGTCGAATCGCTGGCCCGCCACTTCTGCCGCCAGTTCGGCGAGGCCAACGGCCGTGGGCCGCTGGAGCTGGAGCCGGAGGCGCTGGCGCTGCTGCAGCAGCAGGCGTGGCCGGGCAACGTGCGCGAGCTGCAGAACTTCATCGAGCGGCTGGTGGTGCTGTCCGACGGCGACACGCTGACCGGCAGCGACGTCATCCGCGAGCTGGCGCGGCGGCCGCCGGTGGTCGCGGCCGCCGACGCGCCCGCGAGCACGAGCGCACGCCCGGGCGCCGACGCGGGCGCGGGAGCGGGCACGCTGTAGGCCAGCCGCCGCGACGCCGAACGGGAGGCGATCGTCATCGCCCTCGACAAGTCCGGGAACAACCGGTCGAAGGCGGCGCGCCTGCTCGGAATCAGCCGCCGCGGCCTGTACCACAAGCTGGGCGAGCACGGGCTGCTGTAGTCGCTCCGCGCCGCAGGCGCGGTGTGCGACTATTGTTTTTTCAGGTAGCCGCACTCTCGCGCTTCGCGCGAGAGCGGCTAGCCAGCGCGGCGGGCAACGCCACGACGGCCACCGCCAGGCAGCAGATCTCGCCCAGCACGGCGAGCAGGCCGAACGACAGCAGCGCCTGGTTGCGGGCGAGCAGCAACGATCCGTAGCCGATGATCGTGGTGAGCGAGCAGAGCGCGACGGCGCGTCCCGTCCCCGACACCGTCGCCGCGAGGGAGGTCGGATCCTGCCGGTGGCGGCAGATGACGTTGAGCGCATATTCGACGCCGATGCCGAAGGTGATGGGAAAGGCGATGAAGCTGAGAAAGTTGATGCGGATGTCGAGCGCCACGACCACGCCCGCCAGCAAGGTCGTTCCGCCGAGCAGCGCCGCCAGCGTCCACAACGTCTCGCGACGGCCCCGGAACAAGATCAGCACGACCAGCGCCACCGCGCCGAACGCGGCCGCGGTGGTGGGCAAGGCCTCGCGCTCCAGCGTCGCGAGGATGTTCGCGGAGACGATGAAGCCGCCGGCGACCGCCGCGGGCGGCGAGACCGTCTGCGCCACCTCTTCGACCGCCGCGGCGGCGCGGATCGTGACCGCGCCGTCCCAGGTCGTCGCGTCGAGGCTCTGCAGCATCAGCAACGTCCGCCCGAAGCGGCCGTCCTTCTCGCGCATCCCGCGCGCGAGCAGGGCGGGTAGCTCCGCGGGTATGATCGGGCCGTCGCCCGCGGCGCCGAGGAGCTTGTCGAGGGACGCTCGATCTTCGTCCGAAAGCGCGGCTCGTACACCAGGCGTCAACAGCCGCGCGACGCGGGCCAGCTCGGCGCGCTTGGCGGCGTCTTCGGGTGGAATCAGGTCGTCGGGTGTCACCAGCCGCGAGCTGACCGACGAGAGCGGATCCTTCTTCACGGCCTGGGCAAGGGCGGCGCCCACCACGCGTGCCTGCGCCGCGCTGTCGGTCATGAACGCCACCGCGGTGAAGTTGCGGCCGAGCAGCGCGTCCATCTGCGGGCCCCAGTAGCCCTCGCCCGTGCGGCGTGACTCCCGGTTTCGCAGCTTGGACATGTCGTATTCGATCCGGCTGCCGTCGAGGCGCGTCGCGCAGATCGCGGCCACGCCGATCAGCGCCAGCGAGACCGCCAGCGTGCGGCCCGCGTATCTGGTGATGAGGGCGGCGACGAAACGCGCGGCCGGACTGGCAGTGGGCGTGGCAGGGACGGAGGTGCCTGCGCCCGCGGCGTCGCGCCCGCGGTCGACGTGGCGGAGCAAGCGCGGCAGGAACAGATAGGTCGCGAGCCAGCAGGTGAGCGCCCCGGACGACGCGATCACGCCGAACTCGTTGAAGCCGCGAAAGCTGGTGATGGTCAGCGACGCGTAGCCGGCCGCGGCGGCGACCGCGGCGGCCAGGGTGCCGCGCCAGGTGGTGTTGGTGGCGACGGTGACGGCGGAGGCCACCGGCGTACCGCGGCGGCGTTCCTCGAGGTAGCGGGCGAGCAGGATGATCCCGGGGTTGATTCCGTTGCCGATGACGATTGAGCCCAGGAAGGCGGTGCTGCTCCCAAGCGACGGGACGAAGAACGACGCCACCCCGAATCCCCACACCGTACCGATCGCGAGCGGCAGCGCGAGCGCGGGGAGCGCGCGCGGCGCCCGGAACGCGAGCAGGATCGACAGCACCACGCCGACGAGCACGAGCAGCGCCGATACCACCACGTCTGATTCCAGCGCCGACAGCTCCTCGACCGCGATGGCGACGTCGCCCGCGTAGCCGATCTGCAGCGCGGCCGCGCCCGGCAGCGATCGCAACGCGGCGACCTCGGACTTCGCGCGATCGACGATCGGCACGAGCTCCGCCGCCCCGGCCTCCGCGGTCGCGCAGAAGATCATCACGACGGCGGTGAGCCCGTCGGCGGAGACCAGGCGATCGCCGGGGAAACGCCCCGCGAACGGGTCGGCGCCGCGGGCGCGCGCTTCGATGTCGTGGAAATCGACCGGCGGCGGACCGTCGTCGTCGTCCATCGAGACGTACAGCGGGTTGGCGTGCGCCTTCTCGTAGCGGACCCGGGCTTCGAGCCGGTCCGCGATGGTGCGCAGATCGTCGAGGGGCAGATACAGGGCGCCCCGCCGGGCCAGGAACGCCCGCTCCGCGGCGATGTCGACCTTCACCGCGGAGACCAGATCGGGCCGCGTCGCGGCGAAGGCGCTCATCCGCGCGCCGAGGGCCGCGGCGAACGCCGCCGGCGGACCATCAATCGCGTGGGGGAGCGCCGGCTTTGCCGGCGCGAGCCCTTCGCGGGGGGTCTGGGACCCTCCCAGGGTCCCAGGTACAACGGCGCCACCGCGGATCACGACGCCCAGGTATTGCGAGCCGGCCGCGCGCGCCCGCAGCGCGTGGGCGCCGCGCACCGCCGGCGAATCGGGCGGCAACAGCTCGTCCAGCTCGGGCCGCAGCTGTTCGTACAGGCGCGCCATCCGCCGCGCGGCGGGGAGCGCCGAGAGCACCGCCAGCCCGAGCACGATCGGAACGAGCGCGCGCCGCCAGCGTCGCGACGGCGCGCGCGCGTCGGTCATGCCACCCGATCCAGGACCGCCATCGCCGCCACCGCCGTCCGGAACGAAAGCCAGCGCACCGCCTCGCCGGGCAGCAGCGGCGATCGGTCGCGGCCCCAGGCGCCGTCGAGCGGCCAGTCCTCGAGCACGATCCGGGCGATCCAGGCCCCCGACGCGACCGACAGGGCCAGGCCGTGGCCGCACCAGCCGAGGGCGTGCACCACCGCCGATCGCTCGCGATCCCGGCCGAGCACCGGGAGAGCGTCGAGTGTGTAACCGATGACGCCGCCCCAGGCGTTCGTCACCGGCAGACGGTCGACGCCGATGTCCCGCGGAAAAACCGCGGCGAGCTCGCGGCGAAGCGAGGCCCCGAGATGCTGGGCCTCCCCGGCGGGCGGCCGGCCCCGCCAGTGATAGCGAGGCGCGGCCCCGCCGAAGACCAGCCGATCGTCCGCGGTGAGGCGGAAGTAGTTGAAGATGCGGCGGGCTTCCACGACACCCTCCCGCCCCGGCCAGCCGAGCGCCGCGAGCAACGCGGGCGGCAGCGGCGCGGTGGCCAGCGCCTGGAGATGGACCGGGAGGACCCGCCCCCGCAGGACGTTTAGCCCGCAGGTGTACCCGGCGGTCGCGACGACCACGTCGTCGGCGAGGACGCGGCCGCCGCCCGCGAGCGAAACGCTGGCGCGCCGTCCGCCATCGCCGCCGGCGATCGCGACGACGCGCGCGCCGGTGTAGAGAGATGCGCCGCGCGCGGCGGCGCTGATCGCCAGGCCCGCCACCAGCTTGCCGGGATGGAGCAGGCCGGCGTGGGCGAAGCGGAGCGCGGCGGGTCCGTCCGCGTCGTCACCGGGCGCGACGGGCAGGCGCAGCGCGCGCGACGCCGCCGCATCATCGAGCTGTTCGAACGGCAGCTCGAGCTCGCGCATCAAGGTGGCCTGCCGGGCGAGGCGCCGCCGGTCGCCGCGCGCGCGCGCCCGCAGCAACTGCCCGGTCATCTGCAGATCGCACGCGATCGCTTCGCGCGCGCACAGCGCCTGCACGTCGCTGACCGCCGCCAGCGTCGCGCGGTACAGCGCTGCCGCGCCGTCGCGGCCGAGGCGCGCGACGAGCGCGGGCAAGCTCTGGCCAACGCCCGGCCCGAGCATGCCGGTGTTGCGCCCGCTCGCGCCCGCGCCCAGGGCGCCGGCCTCGAGCAGCGCCACGCGCACGCCTGGCCGCGCGGCCGCCAGGTGATAAGCCGCCGACAGACCGGTCAGCCCGCCCCCAACCACGGCCACATCGGCGTCGACGGTCTCGCCCGCGGGAAAATCGCGCCCATCGATCGCCGCGCCCGCCTCCTGCCAAATCGGCGTGGTCTTCACGAGAGGATCTTCACGGTTGCGGGCCGGGCCGCGCCGCCGTCGATCGCATGGGCGACCGCCGGCGCGCGGCGCAGACGCCAGATGCGCGCGTCGATCAGATAATGATGGAAGGCGACGCCCCAGCCGACGCCGAGCAACACATTGCGAAGCAACCCGGGACCGGCGAGGTGCGAACCAAGAACGCGCGGGCCGTACCAGACCACGCCCAGCGCCAGACCGGCGGCGAGATACGGAACGAGGCCACCGAGCGGTCGGCGTCCCTTGCCGACCTCGTATTGCCAGACGATGCGGTGGTACTGCAGGTTGTGAAAGATGGTGAGGGTGGCGGTGATCTCGAGCAGGTTCTCGAGCAGGGCGAAGGTGGCCAGGTGGAAGACGATGACGATCGCGACGAACAGGTGCTTGGGACCGAGGCGGCGCGCCCCGCCTCTCCTGATCCACGCGGCGGCCAGCGCCACCGCCGCCAGCGCGACAGCGCCGTCGAGGAGATGGCGGGCGATCGCCATCGCGCCCGCCGGGAGAAGCACCGGCAGACCCGTGGTCGCGAACGCGGGCGTGAGCGAGAAGCGCACGAACGGGTAGAGACAGCCGAGCCAGAGAAACGCTTCGTCCAGCCGCGCCGGCGTCGGATCGTCCTGGGATTTCCGCCGGTAGAGCGCGACGAAGCCCCAGTGCTGGCGCACCAGGTGGTAGTAGGCCCAGAGCAGCGCGGCCTGCAGGAAGTAAGGAAACACGACGCCCCCAGTGGCCCAGTCGGCGACGGCGGCGAGCGGCCCGATCGCGAACACCGCCAGCGACCAGACGCCGGGAAGGCCGGCGCGCTCGCCGGGCGTGGGCGCGAGGTAGCTGCGCGCGTAGGTGCCGACGACGTGGGTACCGTCGAAGAGGATCCCCCACAGCAACAACGCCAGCAGCGCCGGCTGCGCGGCGATCGGCGCGGCGAGCAGCGGGGGCGCGAGCAGGAAGACGATCAGCAGCGCGACGCCCGCCAGCACCGAGCCCTGGAACCAGACCAGATCCGAGAGCGGCGACGTGATCCAGCGCCCCGACGCGCTCGCTGGCGTCGCGCGGATCGCGTGGGGGAGCGACGGCTTCGCCGGCGCGAGCCCTTCGCGGGGGGTCTGGGACCCTCCCAGGGTCCCAGGAAAAGTGCCAGAAGCACTCATGGCTGCGGCTCCAGCGCGGCCGACGCCGGGGCGATCGCGTGGGGGAGCGACGGCTTCGCCGGCGCCGCCTTCGCACCCGGCCGCGTCGCCACCCGGCTCCAGACCCGCCGCTGGATCCACTGCCCGAAGCGGTTGCCGCCCAGCGCGAACACGCGCGCCCGGATCTCCGTCCCGACCGCGCTGTTCATCGCGAAGAACCGCCCCATGAAATGCGACCAGCGCAGCAGGCCGGCGTTGATCGGCCGGCGCTCGCGCTCGTACGCCACCAGGGCGGCGTCCAGCGCCGCGTCGCCGGCGCGGCCCGCGAGCAGCGGGGCCACGATCCGCGCGAGCGCGGCCGCGTCCTCGATCGCCATCGTCATCCCCTGTCCCGCGGTCGGGTTGGTCACGTGCACGGCGTCGCCGATCAGCGCCGCCCCGCGCATGACGTAGCGGCGGGCGTGCCCGCGCGACAGCGCGTACAGGTGCGCGTGGCGCGGCAGCGGCGCGCACGACGCCAGCGACGGGCAACGGGCGCGGATCGCGGCGACCTTGTCGTCGAGCGCGCCGGCGCGGAACAGATCCATCTCCGGTCCGTGCACAAGCGCCGCCACCCCCACCACACCGGGCCGGTGGGGCATGACCATCACGCCGCCGTCGCGGTGGAGGTGAAGGTTCATGCAGTCGTCGAAGTCGTGTGGGCGCTCGAAGTCGATGATGAAGTACCCCGCCTGGTAGGGCGCGAGCGCCAGCTCGACGCCCAGCGCCTCCCGCACCTGCGACGACGATCCGTCGGCGCCGATCACCAGCCGCGCGGTCTCGCGCGTGGCCGCGCCCTCGCGCTCGACAAGCTCGACGCCAACCACGCGTCCACGGTCCTCGATCAGCTTCGTCAGCTTCGTCCGATAGCGGACCGCAACCCGGCCGGTGGCGCGCGCCTCCTCGGTGAGCGCGCGCTCGATCTCCGGGTGAGGCAACACCAGATAGGGGTGACCCGCGGGATCGCCGAGCGGCGCCTCCATCAGCAAGCCGCGAACCGGGTGACGGACCTGCATCTTCGCCACCGGCGCCGCGCCCGCGGCGCGCACCCGGTCGAGCGCGCCCCACGCGGCGATGTGGCGGGTGACGGCGGGCAGCAGGCTGTCGCCGCGGTTGATGTTGCCCGGCCCCGAGCGCCGCTCGACCAGCAGCACCCGAAGTCCGCCGCGCGCCAGCGCCAGCGCCTGCGCGGCGCCGCCGACGCCGGCGCCGATCACGATCACATCATGTTCCTGGGTGTTCATGGGGCCTCCTGCGCGGGCAGCGCTTTTCGCCAGGGAAGGACGAGCGAACGCGTGGCGATGAGCAACGCGAACAGCGCGCCCAGCGACACCTGCTGGAACGCGATGTATTCGGTCTCGACGATCTCCGGCGCCCACTTCTGCTTGTACTGAAGCTGGGTGCGGGCCGGATAGATCGCGCTCCCCCAGCGGCCGATGAACCGCACCAGACGCGGCACCAGCCAGTGATCGGGGCGCTCGACGGCGGCGCCGCCGATGCCGACCAGGAACGGCGTGAAGCCGAAGTGCAGGAAGCGAATCGCCTCGTCCTGAAAGCGGGCGAGCGCGGTGGCGTTGATCAGCTCCATCACGCCGGCGGGCGCGTCGGGCGCGCGGCGCGTGAGATCGTGCAGGACGCCGGGACGCTCTCCCCACACCGGGACGTAGGTGATGAAGCCCAGCGGCTGCTGCTGCCGATCGAGCGCCACGAACAACCGCCGGTTCGGATCGCCCGCCTCGCCCATCTCGCCGACCAGCAGATCCAGCTCGTGGCCGCCCTTGTTCGCGAGCCAGGCCCGGCTGATCTCGGCGAGGCGCCGCCACAGATCCGGCGGGCAGGCGCGGTCGCGGCCCAGCTCGGCGACGGTCACGCCGGCGTCGCGCGCGCGCTTGATCCGGTTGCGCAGCTTCATCCGCTTCGTCCCCGCGAACGTGAAGCGCGGCAGCTCCAGCGCGAACGTGGAGCCAAAGGCGTCGACGCGAAACCCGCGGCTCTGGAACAGGTCCACGTCGCGGGCCCGCACCTGCAGCGCCACCACCTGCTCGTCGTCGTGCGCGGCGTCGCGCAGGAAGGCGTCCAGCAGGTCGGCGCGGTGATCCTCGGTCGCGTGCACGCCGCCCGGCACCAGCCGGTGCCGCCCCTGGCGGCGGAAGGGAACGAACCCCTCCAGCCCCGGGACCGAGAAACGGAGGTTGCGCGACGACAGCGCGAGGAATCCGGACGGGTGATCGATGTGATCGGCCAGCGACCGCCGATCGTGGCGGGTAGCCAGGCGCGCCGACGCGCTCATCGTGCGACCTCCGCTGTCTGCTGATGTTCCTTCGCCGCCCGGTGCTCCTCGAACGGGAGCGCGTGCGGCTTGAAGCCGTTGCCGAAGATCCCGCGATCGCCCGCCAGGTGCAGCGGCAAGGCCAGCATCGCCCACTCGAACCCACCGCCCACGAGCGCCCAGACCGCGGTGACCAGGGCGGCGGTGAGGAAGTTGTGGGTGACGTTGTAGAGGTGGTGGTAGACGGGTGCGATCGGGCCGCCGCCGGCACGACGAAAGGCGCGTGCGCCCGGCAAGTAGCCGATGAGATCGATCGCGGCGAACGCGATCGCGGCGCGAACCCAGCTCACCTCGCCGGCATGCAGCAGCATCAGCAGCCCGGAGGCCGTCATCAGCGCCAGGTACTCCGCCCGTGTCAACCAGCGCATGTGTCCAGCCCCGCGCGCCCCAGCAATCGGGCGTGCTCCGTGTTGATGCGGTGGCGGATGCTTGCGATCTGCTCTTCGTAGGGCGTGTCCGCGAGGCGCCGCCCCGGCTCCAGCTCGGCGTCCGCGAACAGCGTCCGGTGCCGGCGCGCGACCGCGTCGAACAGCCCGACGAACTTCCGGACGTAGTAGTCGAACACTTCGCCCATCACGCGGCGCGCATCGGTGGTGAGGCGCTGAACGCGGGCGCGCGCCTCGTGATCATCGTCCAGCGCGGCGCCGACCAGCGCGGCGCCGAACGCGACGTGACGGGTCTCGTCGGCGAACGCGCTTGCGATCAGGCGGGCCAGGTAGGGGTCGACCGGCTTCCAGTAGCGTTCCTCGTAGCCGTAGAGCGGGTAGGCCATCCCCTCGAGCACCAGGTTGGTCAACACCAGCCCGTCGACGAACGCGCCCTTGTCCGCGACCTCGTAGCAGAGGTCGATGAACTTGCGCAGGGGCGGGATCAGGATCTCGTCGCCCCCGGCCTTCGTGCCCCAGGCGGCCGTCGACAGCGCCAGCCGGCGGGCGAAGATCTCGTGGTGGCGGGCCTCGTCCAGCGTCTGCTGCGCCGCGAAGGTCAACGCGTCGGCCGACGGCGCGCTGCGCGCCAGCGCGCCCGAGACCCGCAGCGCGACCTCCTCGAACACCACGAACAGCGACAGATCCAGCCGGTGCACCTCGCCCAGCGCGCGCTCGGTCGCGATCGCCGGCGGGAGCGCGCCGCCGATCGCGGCGAGAGCGCCGTCATCGCGG
>Ga0111539_10001145_pt1 | contig 35041 bp, 28 predicted proteins | sample RhiMethybrSRZTD1_FD_79667 | JGI IMG/M metagenome (GOLD analysis project Ga0111539, IMG submission 79667) | Populus rhizosphere microbial communities from Tennessee, USA - Rhizosphere MetaG P. TD hybrid SRZTD1 (version 2) (version 2) | ecosystem: Host-associated > Plants > Roots > Rhizosphere >...
ATGTCGCCGTCAGCGATGTTCAGCAGGTTGCCGTAATACGGCTGAAGATCCGGAACGAGCAGGTCCCCGCCACGTCCGGTCTTGCCGATCTCTTGATGACTCGCGAAGGTGCGGACACCCGCGACACCGGGGACGCGGACCAGCGCGAAACTCTCTTCGACCGGACGCGTGGCAAACACGCCGCCGCCAATACCCACAATTGCGCCCATCGCGCTGAGCGTTGTCGTGGATTCCCCGCCGATTGTTTCCTGACGCATTTCGTAGCGGCCGTGCGCGCCCTGATACTGCGCAACGCCGTTGACGTTCGCGTGTTGTCCGCCTTCGGCGCGGAACTGATAACCGTAGCCGACACCCACCGGCAGTGGTTGCTGCGCCTCTACCGCGACGCGATCGCCACGCGAGTCGTGCACCCGAGCGATGGACGCAGACGAGCGTCCGAACAGGACCGTCATGCCGGCGTAGGCTTCCTTGCGCGGCCCTCGTTCGTCGCGCGCATACGTGACGCTGGCCATGACCTCGGCGTTGCGGCTGACGTGCACCGATGTGAGCAGGCTGGAGCGGTCTCGTGAGATGCCCCGATACAAACGAGTCTGCGTGTGTTGCAGCGAGACGCTGACGGCACGAGCCAGCGCAACGCTCGCGAACACGCTGCCCTGGCGTCGTGGATCTTCATTGAGCGGATTCGGCGTGAGCGTCGCATAGCGCGGGCTGGCGAACATCATCGAGCCGCCGGCGCTGACCGGGTGGCCGGTATAGGTGAACGATGCATGTGCGGCGCTGCCCAACTGCTCGCGCCGCCGGCTCACCGATCCCGCTGTCTCGAGCTGGCCAAACGGCAATCGCAGGTTCACCGAAGGACCGCCGTTGAGCAGTCGGCCGGGATGCATCTCGAAGCGGGCGCCGGCTGTGAAGGCGTTGGTGACGCCGACGCGATGACGCGCGAGCACGACCGGCGTGCGGTAGTCCCAATTCCTGTCGCCGACGCCGAGGCGACGAAAACCAACGTTGTACTGATAGTCCTGCACGCCTTGTGCGAGCGCAGTCGACGTGAGGTAGTAGGTTGAGGACAGCTCGCGGGTCTGACCGAACGCGTCGCGCACAACCACGCGGGCATCGTTCCGGCCCATCGTCAGTGGAAGATTCCGGAGATCGAGCCGTCCCGGGGCGACGCGCTCCTGGCTGACCACCTGGCCGTTGACGTAGACCTCCATCACCGAGGGCACGGCGATCGGGGTTGAGAGCGATAACGTGGGATACCGGACGTAGTAGGGATCGATCGCAAATTCCTTGGCGATGCTGAGCCCGCCGATCCAGGCATCGCCGCCGAGCGGGCCGCTATACGCGAAGCTGTCGCCCAGCGTCCATCGACGCATCTGTCGCTGTTGATCGAGCGTGACGCTCGTCAGGCCGCGTATGACCGATTGCCGATTTGCCGAGACCGAGTTGTAGAACGAGGCGCCGCGCACGCTGGTCGCCGATTCGGCAAACAGGCCGAACTGACGGTTGCTGTGCCAGTTTGCCGAATAGTTCACGTAGCTCGAGGTGTCCTTCCGGTAGATCAGATTGGCCGGACGCCCACTCCACACATCGCGCACGGTCAGGCCGAGGAGGTCCGGGCTCGCGCTGAGCGTCAAGCGCAGATCGATGTCATCGAACGAGAAGACGACGCCAGGGGCGAGTGACTTCAGCGAAACCAGTTCTTGTCCGCCGAGCGTTTCTCGTTGCCCGTCGAAATTGCGCAGACCCGCCTTCTGCAGCGTCTCGACCGGCACCAACGCGTCGTGATCGCGCAGGACGACGAGCGATTCACCGGACGGAACGCGATTGACGATCAGCTCGAGGACCGCGCGTTGATCCTGCGCGGCGGACCACTGTGGAAACAGCAGGAACGCGAACAGGCAGAGACACGCGAGTCGCAGCGTGATCAGCGTGGGCACGCCCCGTTCGGCGTCTGCAGCTGCTCGTGCAGCTTTCCGGACGCGAACTGGATGTCCACCGCGATGGATGTCACTTGCGCACATGCGTTCTTTGGAAATGCCATTTCGAACTCGCGCCGGCCTCCGGCCAGCACGTACCAGCCTTCAAGATCACGATCGAAAGCCGTGTTCGAACCCGCCAATCCCCTCACCTTAATGGTCTGCGGCACGACATGGATGGTGCCCGCGTTGGTCAGCGTGAACCGGAACGCGCCATCCTGCTGCCGCAGATCGTTGAGCGTTGCCGTAGCGACTTCTTTTACCGGCCTCACGAAAATCGGAATCCCCATCTTCGTCAGCACTCGCACGCCACTGCCGGCAACGGTGCCGGCCGGAGGCAGTTCTTCGACGAAGATGCGATATGTCTTCTCGCGTACCTCCTGCGTTGTGGCGCTGCCGACTCGCACCCGACGTGTCTCGTTGGGTTTGAGCGTCAGCAGCGTCGGGAAAAACACGATGTCCTCGGTCGGTTCGAGCTGCATCTCCCCCGAAGGACTCTGTGCCCAGGCGAACACCGAGAGCTGGAACTGCAGCATCTCGGTGCTTTCGTTCCGGAGTGTCAGCAACACGCTGCCGGACCGTCCCGTGAGAAAAATCTGTGTGGGGTCGACGGTGAAGGTCGCTGCTGCGGCGGCCCCGGCCTGCGGCCCTCCCCACAACCACGCCATCGTCAAGACTGTGATGAGGAGCCGGCCGACCCGGAGGCCGGCCTGCTCAGAACGACGTCGAGAAGCCGATTTTCCGGCTGAAATTGCGTACTTCACACAGAACGTATCGGCCGAAACGAGTCCCGGCTTCTGTCAGAAGTTCACGGTCGCGACAACCGTATCGCTGTAGCTGCCCGCGGCCACATCCTGATTGCTCGGGACACGACCGTAGACGGTGAAATTCCGCGCAGTTTTGGAGGCCGCCGCACCGGGTGCATAGAGCCCGCCGCCGGAGTCGCTCCACACGGTCGTCCGGCCGGCGTCCGAATACATCTCGTAGGTCAAGAAGTTGCTCGAGCCATCGGTCATGCGACGGGTGCTACCAGTCGCGTTCGATCCCAGACCCAGCCCGACGGTGGGCGCCACACCCTTGGTGCAGGCGACGGTGACCGTCCCGGTGCCATCCAGGTTCGTTGCCGCGTGGGTCACGACGGGGTCATACGAGCCGAAGGCCAGAGCCGCCGTGCTGATGGTGCAGTTGTTGGTCACAGTAGCGCTGACACCCAGGTTCGCTGTTGCGGTCGCTGCCGAGGCGGGCGTGCTGAAGGCCGCCGCCACAATGGCCATTCCACTCACCGCCGCGGTCAATCCCAGGAACGTATTCGCTCGCATTGCCGTCTCTCCTCGTCTTCCGTGTGTCTCGTTTGAGGCTCACTGCCTCGTAGGGCCTATGGGACCCTTGGTATTCCAGAGCACTGCATGGATGAGGCCAGTCATTTCCTAAAATAGATCACGCACGACAAATATCTAATGCAGCAGCAATTACATAGATATTGGTCATGTCTATGACTTGTAATAGAACATTGCTAAACGCCAATATTTGACAGCTCAACTGACAGAAATTTGCCATGAACGCACGTTTTCTAACGGCTTTTCAGGAGAAGCGAACGTTTTCACAGCCGTGTGCCATTATGAGACTGATAGAACGCTGATAGGACGCGGCAGGAACCGGCCGCGCGGCGAGGCCGTAGACAGTAGACTGAAACGACCCAACCACCTGACGGAGCGTGCATGGCGCTGATTGAAGTTCGCGATCTGTGGAAGACGTACGTGATGGGCTCTGAGGAGATCCATGCCCTTCAGGGCGTCTCGATTCAGATTCAACGAGGCGAATACGTCGCCATCATGGGCCCGTCCGGTTCTGGCAAGTCCACGTTGATGAATCTGATTGGCTGTCTCGATACGCCCACCAAGGGCAGCTACCTTCTGAACGAAAAACAAGTCAGCCAGATGAACGACAACGAACTGGCCCAGATCCGCAACGAAGAGATCGGGTTCGTCTTCCAGACGTTCAATCTGTTGCCGCGCGCATCGGCGCTTCAGAATGTGGAGCTGCCGCTGGTATATGGGGGCGTGGCAAACCGCGATCGGCACGCGCGCGCGAAGGCGGCGCTCGAGAAAGTCGAACTCGGATCGCGCATGACTCACAAACCCAACGAACTGTCAGGTGGACAGCGTCAGCGCGTAGCGATCGCCCGCGCGCTGGTGAACAACCCGTCGATCCTGCTTGCCGACGAGCCAACCGGCAACCTCGATTCGAAGACGGGCAGCGAGATCATGGCGCTCTTCGCCCGATTGCATCAGGCGGGCAATACCATCGTCCTCGTCACGCACGAAGCCGATATCGCAGCGTTCGCGCATCGCACGATCCATTTGCGGGACGGACAGGTGGAAAAGGACGTGCGAGACAGGCGGCCTGAGCCGCGTCCTGTTCCGGCTGAGGCCGGACACGATCGTCAGATTGCAGCCCAGTGATTGTCGCCCACAGCCTGAAGCGGCGCGTCGCGTTTGAACGATGACGGGTCGAGGGCAATGCGCTGACGAGGCGCATCCGGATCCAGCACCGGAATCGCGCTGAGCAGGGCTCGAGTGTAGGGATGCGTGGGTTGCGCAAAGAGCGCGCGCGTCTCACCCATCTCGACGATGCGTCCCAGATACATCACCGCCACACGGCTGCAGATGTTCTCGACCAGCCGCAGGTCATGCGCGATGAAGAGGAACGTCAGCTTCAGACGTGTCCGCAGGTCGAGCAGCAGCGCAACGATCTGCGCTTGAATCGAGACGTCGAGGGCCGAGACGGCCTCGTCGGCGATGATCAGCGCTGGATTGAGCGCCAGCGCGCGCGCGATCCCGATGCGCTGACGCTGGCCGCCGCTGAATTCGTGTGGATAGCGGCGAACGTGGTCCGGCTCCAGCCCCACCAGGTCGAAGAGCTCAGCGACGCGTGCCCGCCGTTCGTCGCGGTTACCCATGCCGTGGATGACCAGCGGCTCTTCGACGATTGCGCCGGCGCGCATCCGGGGATTCAACGAAGAGTACGGATCCTGAAAGACGACCTGCATGTCGCGTCTCGCCAGGCGCATGCGGGCTTTCGAGAACGAGAGCACGTTTTCATTGCGGAAATAGATTTCGCCGGCGGTCGGTTCGATCAGCCGCAGGACGCAGCGCCCGGTTGTGCTCTTGCCGCTTCCGGATTCGCCGACGAGTCCAAACATTTCTCCTTCGTCGATCGAGAAGCTGACATCGTCCACGGCCTTGACGATCGACGGTGGACGGAACAGGCCCTGTTTGCGAACGAAGTGTTTCGTCAGCCCTCGCACATCGAGCAGCGCCATCAACGTGCCCGATTCGCCGCTGCGCGCCTGCCGGGAACGGCCGCGAGCAGTTGGCGTGTGTACTCGTGCGATGGCGTGCGCAGAATCTCGCGCACAGGTCCGGTCTCGACGATGCGGCCCGCCTTCATGACGGCGACACGGTCGGCCATCTCGGCGACGACGCCGAAGTCGTGCGTGATGAGCAGGAGCGCGAGACCGAACTCTGCCTGCAGTTGTCGTATCAGATCGAGCATCTGCGCCTGAATGGTCACGTCCAGCGCAGTGGTCGGTTCATCGGCGATGACAAGCGGAGGACGGCAGGCGAGCGCAATCGCGATCATCACGCGTTGCCGCATCCCACCGGACAACTGGTGCGGATAGTCGCGGACACGTCGCATCGGGTCGGGGATGCGGACCGCGTCAAGCAATTCGACGGCGCGGCGGCGCGCCTCGGTGCGGTTCGCCATGCTGTGGGCGGTGAGCGCTTCCGCGACCTGATCGCCGACACGCATCACCGGGTTGAGTGCGGTCATCGGCTCCTGAAAAATCAGCGAGATGCGCGCGCCACGCACCGACCTCATGTCGCGCTCGGAGAGGGTCAGCAGATCCTGGCCTTCGAAGAGGATGCGACCGTTCACAATCTGCGCTGGCGGTTGGAGCAGACGCAGAATGGAAAACGCGGTCACCGATTTTCCGCTGCCGGATTCGCCGACCAGGCCCAGGGTTTCACCGGCCGCCATCGTGAAGCTGATGTCATCAACGACGCGAGCATTGCGCGCGGCATCGAATGTGACCGTGAGGTGCTGCACATCCAGCAGTTCGCTCACGACGACGTCTCCTGGTACTCGCCGAACACCCGGCGCAGGCTGGCAGCGACTTCGCCCAGTGTGACGCGCTTCTCAACGGCAGCGATGATTACCGGCACGAGATTGTCCCCGCCGCGAGCGGCGCCTTCGACGGCCTCGAGCGCTCCACGCCACTCGCTCTCGCTGCGGCTCGCGCGGAGCTCGCGCACACGAGCGACCTGCTCTCGCTCGATACCCGGATCGATCTGAAACACGCTGGTGCTGTTGGGCGCGTCGTCCACGTAGCGATTGACGCCGACCATGATCGCCGCGCCAGTGTCCAAGGCCTGTTGTGCCGAATACGCGGAATCCTGAATCTGCTTCTGAAGATAGCCGGACTCGATCGCGGCCAGCGTGCCGCCCATGGCCCCAATGCGGTCGAGCAACTCAGTGGCCTCGCGCTCGATCCGATTGGTCATCTCCTCAATCGCATAGGCGCCGCCAACCGGGTCAACGGTAGCAGCGACTCCGCTCTCATGCAGAATGATCTGCTGCGTCCGCAGTGCAATCGTCGCGCTTTCTTCGGTGGGGAGCGCGAGCGCCTCGTCTTTGCCGTTGCAGTGCAGCGACTGCGTACCGCCCAGCACCGCAGCCAGTGCTTGCAGCGCCACCCTGACGATGTTGTTGTCGGGTTGCTGCGCCGTAAGTGTGCTGCCGGCTGTCTGTGTATGGAACCGAAGCTGCTGCGCGCGGGGGTTCGTCGCGCCAAAGCGGTCGCGCATGATCTGCGCCCAGAGCCGCCGCGCTGCGCGGAACTTGGCGATCTCCTCGAGGAAGTTGTTGTGAGCGTTGAAGAAGAAGGACAGCCGTTGCCCGAACGCATTAACGTCGAGACCGGCGGCGACCGCCGCGTCGACGTAGGCGATCGCGTTGGCGAGTGTGAAGGCGACCTCTTGAACGGCCGTCGCGCCGGCTTCGCGGATGTGATACCCGCTGATTGAGATGGGATTCCAGCGCGGGAGTGTCCGCTCGCAGAACGCGATGACGTCCGTGACGATGCGAAGGGACGGACGCGGCGGGTAGATATAGGTGCCGCGCGCGATGTACTCCTTCAGGATGTCGTTCTGGAGCGTGCCTGATAACTTGGTGAGCTCGACCCCCTCACGGCGGGCGACGGCCACGTACAGAGCGAGCAGAATGATGGCCGTCGAGTTGATAGTCATCGACGTCGATATCGTGGCCAGGGGGATGCCTTCGAAGAGCGTAGCCATGTCTTCAATCGAGTCGATCGCGACGCCGACGCGACCGACCTCGCCGCTGGCCAACGGGTCATCGGAGTCGTATCCAATCTGCGTCGGAAGGTCGAAGGCGACACTCAGTCCCTTCACGCCCTGCGACAGCAGGTAGCGGTATCGTCGATTCGACTCAGCGGCCGTTGCGAACCCGGCGTATTGCCTCATCGTCCACGGTCGGCCGCGGTACATGTCGGGCTGGATACCCCGGGTGAAGGGGAAGGTGCCGGGCTCGCCGAGGGTGGTCGTGAAATCGATCCCTGCGACGTCGTCCGGCGTTCGAAACGCGCGTGAGTCGGCGCCCCGCTTCATGGCGTGTGTGCCCGGATTTTATCCGAAACCCTTGCCTGTCAGTTGATTACCGACGTCGCTCAGCGGCGGCGGGCGAGTCATCTGCCCCGAACGCCCAGAAATGTTGGGAAAAAGGACGGTTTGTTGACACTCTGCAGAAGAGCCCTTACAATGCCCTCAACCTGTAGCAAGGCTAACCCTATATAAATGAACACCTTTGGCGCCCGATCCCTGCCAGCCGCCCGGTCAGTGCAGGTGCCGATTGGGATCGCCCCCGGCTTCCCGGCCCGGTGGCGGATGAGGAGGAGCAGGAATGGATGACGTCGTGAACCGGTTCGCGAAGGAGCTGGCCGACGCGATCGCTGCCGCCGTTGCCGAGAACCCCCAGGTTGAGGCTTGCCGTGCCAAGGCGCGGGAAGCAGGTTTCGACATGCGGGTCACGCTCGAAGCGGTTGTGGGCTTTGTGAGCCGAAACAATGGCGCGGCGGTGACCAAGATCACAACCCCCGCCCGCCTGCTGCCTTCGCGCAAGGCGTTTGATTTAACGACCAACGATCGCCGGTTTCTGCGGTCGCTGCGAATCGGTGTGGACGAAGCACCGAAAGAAGCTGTCGACAACAGCTAGCCCGATCCGACTTCAGGTTTCCATGCGAGGCGGACCTCCGGGTCCGCCTTTGCTGTGTACGGGTCCTCGTTACGCGCCAGCCTTCGCCTGGTTTGCCACCGCGGCGGCCTTCGCCTCCGCCGCTGCCTGATCCCCCAGGTAGTACTTCGTGAGTGGCTTCAGATCCTCGTTGAGCGAGTAGACCAGCGGGATTCCGGTGGGGATGTTCAACTCGACGATCTTATCGTCGGGGATGTTTTCCAGATACTTCACCAACGCACGCAGGCTGTTCCCGTGCGCCACGATCAGGACACGCTTCCCGGCTTTGATGTCCGGTGCGATGACCTCGTGCCAATGGGGCAGGAATCGCGCGACGGTGTCCTTGAGCGACTCGGTGAGCGGGATTTCGGCACGCTTCAAATCCGCATAGCGGCGGTCGTGCGAGGGGTGGCGCGGGTCTTCATAGGTGAGCGGCGGCGGCGGCGTGTCATAGCTGCGCCGCCAGATCTTCACCTGGTCATCGCCGTACTTCGCGGCGGTCTCCGCCTTGTTGAGTCCCTGCAGTCCGCCGTAGTGACGCTCGTTCAAGCGCCACGACCGATAGACTGGAATCCACATCATGTCGAGCGCGTCGAGCGCAATCCACAAAGTCCGAATGGCGCGCTTCAGCACCGACGTGTAGGCGACGTCGAACTCGTATTTCTCGGCGCTCATCAGACGGCCGGCCTCGCGTGCCTCTTCCCGGCCCTTGTCGCTGAGATCGACGTCGGTCCAACCCGTGAAGCGGTTCTCCTTGTTCCACGTGCTCTCGCCATGACGAAGCAGTACCAGCCGTAGCATCAAACTGTCCTCTGTTGGCGGTCGTTAGACGGTTGCCAGCTGCCGGATCGCGGACCGCCCACCGTAGCGGGCCGCGGTGCCGAGCTCTTCTTCGATCCGCAGCAGCTGGTTGTATTTCGCGACGCGATCGCTGCGGCTGGCGGAGCCGGTCTTGATCTGGCCGGCCGACGTGCCGACTGCCAAATCGGCAATCGTGCTGTCTTCGGTTTCTCCCGATCGATGCGAGATGACGGTGGCGTAGTGGGCGTCGCGAGCCATGTCGATCGCGTCGAGTGTTTCCGAGACGGTGCCAATCTGATTCAATTTCACGAGCAGCGCGTTGCCGACGCCGTCACTGATGCCCCGGCGCAGGATCTCCGGGTTGGTCACGAAGACATCGTCGCCGACCAGCTGCACGCGGTCGCCGAGGGCGCGGGTCAGCAGCTTCCATCCGTCCCAGTCGCCTTCGGCGACGCCGTCTTCGATCGAGATGATCGGATACTGGCGCACCCAATCGACATAGAGTTCGACCATCTGGTCGGACGTCCGTGTGGACTCACCGGATTTCTTGAACACGTACTTGCCGTTCTCCCAGAGCTCGCTCGAGGCGACGTCGAGCGCGATATACACGTCGGTGCCGGCGCGCAGTCCCGCCTTGCCAATCGCTTCGAGCACGACGTCGAGTGCTTCGCGATTGGATTTCAGGTTCGGCGCGAAGCCGCCTTCGTCGCCCACGCCCGTCGAATGGCCGGCCTTCTTCAGAATGCCTCGGAGCGCGTGAAAGATCTCCGTGCCGGCGCGGAGTCCCTCGGCAAAGGTCGGGGCGCCAACCGGCATCACCATGAACTCCTGAAAGTCCACGCTGCTGTCGGCGTGCGCGCCGCCGTTCAGGATGTTCATCATTGGCACCGGGAGCACGTACTCACCGTTGGCGGCGACGCGTCCGCTGATCGTGGCCAGGTGCGCATACAGCGGCTGCTGGTGTGCGGCGGCGTTTGCGCGGACCGCGGCCATCGAGACAGCCAGCAAGGCGTTCGCCCCCAGACGACTCTTGGTCGGAGTCCCATCGAGCGTGACCAGCGTCTCGTCGATGGTGCGCTGGTTCAGCGCCATGCCCTTCAGCGCATTGGCGATGGTGGTGTTGACGTTCTCGACCGCCTTGCGCACGCCTTTGCCGAGATACCGTTTGGGATCACCGTCGCGCAATTCGAGCGCTTCGCGCGCGCCCGTCGATGCGCCTGATGGCACCGCCGCTCGTCCGAACGCATCCCCTGCCCAGACTTCGGCTTCCACTGTGGGGTTCCCCCGCGAATCGAGAATCTCGCGGCCGATCACGCGCGTTATCTGCACCACGTACCTCGCCTTTGCCCTTTGCCCTTTGACCTTGCAAATCAGACGATCGCGCCACCGCGGTCCGCCACGAGTTCGGCCTCGAGGGCTTCTTCGCTGATTGCACCAATCAGCGGTTCATCCTCGGCGGTCACGACCACGACGCCGCCATCGGTGACCGTGTGACGCCGGCGATCTTCTTCCGGGTCGAATCCAATCAGCGCGCCGCGCGGGACGAGCACGTCGCGATCGATGATCGCGCGGCGGATGCGCGCATGCCGCCCAACCCGCACACCGGGCATCAGGATCGTCTGCTCAATGTCACAGAAGCTGTGGACCCGCACGTTGGGGCAGAGAATGCTGCCCACCACGCGGCTCCCGGAGATGATGCAACCCGATGAAATCACCGAGTCGAGCGCCTGTCCGCATCGACGGCCTTCTTCAGCAAAGACGAACTTCGCCGGCGGCGCCTGCGGCTGATACGTACGCAGCGGCCATTCCGGATCGTAGAGATTGAATTCCGGATTGACGTGGCACAGGTCCATGCTCGCTTCGAAGTACGCGTCGAGCGTGCCGATGTCACGCCAATACTTCGCCGCCTTCTTGTTTTCGTCGTAGAAGCGGTAGACGAACACCGGCGCGGCGCCGAACAGCGAGGGAAGAATGTTGCGCCCGAAATCGTGCTGGCTGTCGGCGCGCGGGGCGTCGTCTTCGAGCGCACGCACGAGCACGTCCGCTTTGAAGATGTAGATCCCCATCGAGGCGAACGCGACGTCGGGCGAGCCCGGCACCGGTGTCGTACTGGCCGGCTTCTCGTCGAAGCCGACCACACGGTCGGACTGATCGACGCTGACGATGCCGAATCGACTCGCGTCGGCCAGCGGCACCTCAATCGCCGCCAGCGTCACATCGGCCTTCCGCTCGAGATGAAAGCGCAGCATCTTCGAGTAGTCCATCTTGTACACGTGATCGCCCGAGAGCACGATGACGTGGCTTGGCGACTCGCGATCGATCGAGTACAGGTTCTGAAATACTGCGTCGGCAGTACCGAGATACCAATGCTCTCCGACTCGCTTCTGGGGCGGCAGAATCTCGATGAACTCGCCCAGCTCCTCGGAGACGACATTCCACCCCATGCGGATGTGACGGTTGAGGGAGAGCGACTTGTACTGCGTCGCGATAAAGATGCGGCGCAGCCCCGAATTGATGCAGTTGCTGAGCGTGAAATCGATAATCCGATATGGCCCCCCAAAGTACACCGCGGGTTTCGCGCGTTCTTTGGTCAGGGGGTAGAGACGCTCGCCGGCTCCGCCGGCGAGAAGGATGACGAGGATGTCGTCCAGCTCCATGTGGGCCCCGTTCCCCGCGAGTGAGCTTCCTGACCGGGCGCTTCGAGGCCTCGCGAAGGGATGGCGATCTTAACACGCGGTCTTGACGAGACTTCGGGCGCGTAGCGGAATCCGCGGGGTTTTCGCCCCATTTGTTTGACTTGCCCCTCTACGGTGCCTATGATCAGGCGATTCGGATTCTTGGATACGGCCCAGACGAGGGCGTTGGCTCGTGCGTCGGGGAAGAGAGGCATTCATGCAGGCTCGTCGGGTTCTTGCCCTTTTAATCGCCATCCTCTTTGTCTCTGTCGCGGCGCCCCTCGTCGCGCAGCGGAACAACGACAACAACAAGCCGCCGCAGCGCAGTGCGCAGGAGCAGGCGGACATCCAGGCCCTCGTCCAGGCAGTCGAGGTTCAGCTGTTGTCCGACGTCGGCATCACGGTGCCGCCTCCCGGCTCGCAGCCCCCGGCGACACCGCCTACGGCCAAGCCCTTGACGCTGGGCACCCCCGACAAGACCTCGGGTGACGTGCCGGTCACCTGGGACTCGAACCACTTCGTCAAAGGGCAGACCGACACCTACATCCCGTTCACGCTTCAGCTCGACAAGGCGACGCTGCCATCCGGTGCCGCGATCTGGGTCCGCATCGTCAATGCCGAGCAGGCGGCGGCGTTCGCGTCGATGGTGACGTCTCCCGCTCGGCAGGGGAACAACAACAAGAATCAGCCGCCGGCGCGGGCGACCTTCGCGTGGGACAACGGCAGCTTCACTGACGTTCCCGAGGGTGGCAAGCTGCAGCGCGCGATTCAGTTGCGGCCCGGACAGTACGTGGCCTACATCGCGGTCAAGGAGAAGAGCGCTGCGGCCGCGGGCAGCGCGCGCGGCAACGATCGCAATCGCAACGACAAGAACGCGCCTCCGGCCGCCGCCGCACCCGGAAAGATCGGCGTGCTGCGACATGAGCTCACGGTCCCGGACTACGGTCAGGGCGATCTGACAACGAGCAGCGTGATCGTTGCGCGCTCGGTCGAGCAGGTGACCGCACCGCCGTCGGATCAGGAATCGAATCCGTATGTCTTCGGTCCGATGCGCATCGTGCCTTCCCCGGACGGCAAGTTCGGGAAGAGCGCCGAGCTCAGTGTGATCTTCTGGATTTACGGCGCGCAGGCGGCGGCAACCGGCAAGCCCGACGTGACGATCGAATACAACTTCTATCAGAAGATGGGAGACAGCGAGAAGTACTTCAACAAGACCGCTCCGCAGCAGTTGAATGCGCAGACGCTCCCGCCGGAGTTCAGTGTGGCGGCGGGCCATCAACTGCCGGGTAGTCTTGTGGTGCCGTTGACCAGTTTCCCAGCCGCTGACTATCGTCTGGAGATCAAGGTCACAGATAAGGCATCGGGCAAGTCGGCGACGCAGAGCGTGAATTTCACGGTTCTGCCGGTGTAGGGACGCACGCGCGCACGCGGGGCACGGCACGCGAGCAGAAAGAGCACGACGATGATTCGGTACCGCTCGTGGTGTTACGTGGGTGTACTGCTGTGCGCCGCGATTGCCTCGCCTGCCCAGGCGCAGCTCACCCCTCGGCCGCAACTCTCGTCCAGTCAGGCTGTCGGCCCTGCCCTTCGTCACGGCGAACTTCGTGGCATCGTGCAGGACGAACAGGGACAACCCATCGCCGGTGCAGTCGTCTCGGCGGTCGGCTCGACCTCGGTCTTTGCCGTCTCGGGGGCTGACGGCAGCTTCACGTTCCGCAATCTGCCGGCCGGTCCCTATCTCGTTCGCGCGCACTTGCAGCAGTACCTTCCCGCGCGCGGCCGTCTCGTGCAGGTCGCACCCGACGCGAAGAACGCCACGACGATCGCCTTGACGCGTCGTGCCGACGCGACATCCGCCCCGACGGTGCTCGCCGCTTCGGTTGGCGGCGACGAGGACCAGCCGGCGGCGCAGCCCGCGGAGCCGGAACATGGTCACGACGAAGTCGCGTGGAGACTGCGTCATCTCAAGCGCAGCGTGCTGAAGGACACCGGCGAAGCGATCGCACAGACCGGTGGTGACACGACGCTGTTCGGCGATTCACTGTCGGGTCTGAGTCGTGCGGTCGGTCACTCGGCGCGGCTCGCCTCGTCGCTGTTCGACGAACTGTCGCTCAACGGGCAGTTCAATCTGATTACGACGACCTCGTTCGATCGACCACAGGATCTGTTCTCGATGAACGTGGACGTGCCTCGCAGTGTCGCCTACGTGGCACTCGAAGCGCCGGGCTCGGCGGGCGATTGGACGATGCGCGGGAGCATCACGCAGGGTGATGTGTCGTCGTGGATTCTGGCCGGTTCGTACATGCGGCACACCCAGGCTCGTCATGCTTACGAGGCCGGCGTGTCGTACGCGATGCAGCAGTATCTCGGCGGCAACGGTGAAGCGCTGTCCGCGATGCGTGATACCAGCCGCAATGTCGGCTCGCTGTATGCGTTCGACTCGTGGACGATCGCGCCGAGCGTGCGACTGGGCTACGGCGCCAAATATGCGCGGTACGACTATCTCGTCGATCGCGGTTTGTGGAGCCCGCGCGCGAGCATTACCTTCAAGCCCTCGCAGCGTGACAGTCTGACATTCCGCGCGACCGCGTCGCATCGCGAGGTCGCACCAGGCGCCGAAGAGTTCCTGCCGCCGTCGATTGGCCCGTGGCTCCCACCGCAGCGCACCTTCGCGCATGTGTCACACGCGGCGTTCCGGCCCGAACGGCACGATCAGATTGATATGGCCGTCGACCGCACGTGGCGAGGGGGCATCCTGATCGGCGTGCGCGCGTTTCGTCAGCGTGTCGAGGACCAGGTGGTCACGTTGTTCGGCGTAGCAGTCGCCGATGTGCCGGCCGGCGTCGGTCACTATCAGGTCGGCTCGGCGGGCGACTTCGATGCATTGGGCTGGGGGGTCAGTGTCAGCCGTGTCGTGGGGAACCACGTTCGAGCGGCCGTGGACTACACCCAGGCCAGCACGGAATGGCGGGGCTGGTCGGGTGACCGGGACGTGCTCAGTGCGCGAGCGCCCTCGGTCCTGCGTCGGGACGACCGCGTTCACGACTTGACCGCGACCGTCGAAAGCGTTGTCACCCCGACCGCGACGCGGCTGTTCGTGCTCTACAAGTTGAATGCGGCGTTTGACGACTCGGCGACGTTCGGCGCCGTGACCGGCCCGAATGCGCGGTTCGACGTGCAGGTCAATCAGTCGCTGCCGTTTCTGAATTTCAGCAACGCGCAGTGGGAGATGCTCGTGGCAGTGAGCAATCTCTTCAAGGAGGACTGGGCCGAGACGACCGTCTACGACGAGCTGTTTGTGCTCCGTCCGCCAAAGCGGGTGCTCGGCGGTGTGACGGTACGCTTCTAGCTGTTCGTCAGTCGCTGTCAGGCGAGAGAGGCCGTTTCCGGCCCCAGCTGTCAGCAAGTGGTGGAAATAGAGGGGAGCTGTGGCTCCCCAATTTTTGGCGCTGTTTTTGACTCCATTCGTTTGGATGACACGTTCTAGTCATTGGATTTCCGTTCGCCTCCGGATGATCTGGAGCCGATGGTCACGGCCGGCGCTTCCGCTGGTCGTGGTCGCCGGACTGCTGTGTCTGGGGGCCGCGAACGTCGCCGCGCGCGCGACCTGGCGCGAGGTCGAGGACGGTGTGCTGTGGAAACAGCAGGGCCAGGGCATCGTCGCGGCCGAAGTCGCGGCGGGCACTCCGGCCGCGGCCGTCGGCATTCGGCGCGGTGATCTGCTGCTGGCCATCGACGATCGCCCAGTGCAGGACGTGGCAGACATCGTGGCCGTGCTGCATGAATCCCCCAGCAGCCGCACACTCCGCTACACCACGCTCCGACTCGGCACGCGAGAAGTCATCGACGTGAGACTGGCTCCTGTGCCAACAGGTCCCGGCGCGCTGTACTTCGTGCTCGCGGCAGTCGGGATCTTCACGCTGATCGTTGGCGGCGCGGTCCGGTTGCGGCGTCCGCGCGACCCCGCGACCCTGCACTTCTTCTGGCTCGCGGTCGCGTTCTTCGGCGTGTTCACCTTCTCGTTCAGCGGCCGTCTCGATCGCCTCGATTGGGTGTTCTACTGGGCCGACGCGATCTCGATTCTTGCGTTACCTCCGCTCTTTCTCCACTTCACGATGGTGTTCCCGGAACGGCCTCGCCGGTGGAGTGGGGGAGCCTCGGGCTATGCGCTCGTGCTGGTCGCGTACGCACCGGCGTTTCTGCTTGGCGCCGCACGGGTCTTAGCCGTCATCCGAAGCGCGAGCGACGCCACCAGTTTCGTCAACACCACCGCCCTGCTCGATCGCCTCGAGTTCTTCTATCTGGCGAGTTGTCTGATTGGCGGCCTGGGGTTCCTTGTCCGCGCGCTCTCGCAGGTCAGCACGATCACCGCACGCCGCCAACTCCGCTGGATTGCCTGGGGCACTGCACTTGGCGCGGGCACGTTCGCGATGGGCTACGCCTTGCCGTACGCGCTCGGTGTCGAGCCGTCGCTGCCGATGGAGTTCTCGGTCATTCCGCTCAGCCTGATTCCGTTGGCGTACGCCTCAGCGATCGTCCGCTACCGTCTGCTCGACATCGAAGTGATCGTCAAGCGCGCGATGGTGTTCGCCGCGGCGCTCGCGGCGATGGTCGTGATCTACGCCGTTCTCCTTGAGGCCGGCGAACGCGTGTTCCTCAAGGGGAACGGCGCCAATCAATGGGTGCTGGCATTCCTCGCGACGCTCGTCGCGGTGTTGCTGGCGCCACCGGTCAAGACCTTTGTGCAGAACGTGCTCGATCGCGCGTTCTATCGCGATCGGTACGACTATCGCCGGGCGTTGCTCGGCTTCGCGCGCGATCTCAATAGCGACCTCGATTTGAACCGCCTGGCGGGGCGCCTGGTCTCACGCGTCGTCGAAACGCTGCTCGTCGATCGCATGGCATTGCTGCTCGAGGACGAGGTGACCCCGCACTACGGTTCGATGTGGGCCTCGGGCTTTGGCGACAGTCATCCGCCGGCACTGCCGAAGCGCTCGGCTATCGGCAGCCGTCTCGTTGATGGCCACAACGTCACGCTCGATGACCCGACCGCGGTCGGGCGTTTTGCCGTCGAGGAGATTGAGTTCTGGCGTGACGCCGGCCTCTACTACTTCGTGCCATGCGTGGCGAAGGAGGGCACGATCGCGGTGCTCGCGCTCGGCCGCAAGAACAGCGGCGAGCCGCTCAGCAGTGAGGATATGGCGCTGCTTGCGGCAGTGGCCGGACAGATCGCGACCGCGCTCGAGAACGCCCGGCTCTATCGTCAACTCCACGTCAAGGCGCTCGAAATCGATCGGATGCGTGCCTTCAACGAGAACATCCTCGAGTCGCTCGACGACGGCCTGCTCGTCGTCGATTTGAATGACCGGGTGGTGAGATGGAACTCGGCCCTGGCGTCGCTGTATGGCGTCTCGCATGACGAGGCGAACGGTCGCCCGCTCGAGGATGTGTTCGACGGTCAGTTCGTCGAGGCGATTCGTGCCGCCCGTCGTGATACGCCGGCGGGTGCGACGTTGTCGCGGATCCCGCTCGACGCGCGCGGCTTCAAGGCTGGCGATACGCTGATCGTAAACGCTGCTGTCATCCCACTGCGCAAGGCCGACGACGCCGGTGACGCACCGGTTGGCACCATCGTCATCGTCGAGGATGTCACGGCCAGAGTTCAGCTGGAGGAGCAGCTGAGGATCTCCGAAAAGATGGCGTCAATCGGCTTGCTCGCGGCCGGCGTGGCCCACGAGGTCAACACGCCGCTGACCGGCATCTCGAGTTTCACGCAGATGCTGCTCGAGGGCGCCGATCCACAGGATCCACGCACGCGTCTGCTCGAGAAGATCGAAAGGCAGACGTTCCGCGCGGCGAAGATCGTCAACGGACTCCTGACACTGTCTCGTCCGGCGTCCACCGATCAGTCGCTCATTGACGTCAATATCGTCATCACCGACGTCCTGGCTCTACTCGAGCATCAGTTCGAAACACATCGTATCCGCGTACGGCGCGATCTCGGAGAGGTTCCGGCCATGATGCTCGGCCAGGAACACAAGCTGCAGCAGGTGTTCCTGAACCTGTTCCTGAATGCTCGCGATGCCATGCCCAAGGGCGGCTGGTTGTCCGTGAGTACCAGGTTCGAGACGGGGAAAGTGGTTGCGGAAGTATCTGACACGGGTTTGGGCATTCCGAGCGAATACCTCGCCCGTATCTACGACCCGTTCTTCACGACGAAGGCGATCGGCCAGGGCACCGGCCTCGGCCTGTCGATCACCTACGGGATCGTGCGCGAGCACGACGGCGGGATCGACTGCGAAAGCATCGTGGGACAGGGTACGAAGTTCATTTTGTCATTCCCGGCAGTGCAGGCCGAGCGGCCTGTATTCGCCACTCACAGTCAGTGAGGTCAGGTGTCATGCGGCGCAGCGGCTCCATTCTGGTCGTAGATGACGAAGAGATCATGCGGGAGATCCTCGAAGCGCTCTTGTCGCGCGAGGGCTACCACGTCCGCCTGGCGTCAAGCGGTGAAGAAGGGCTCGAGCTCGCGCGCTCGTTCCTCTTCGACGCCGTCGTAGTCGACGTCATGATGCCCGGCATGAACGGGCTCGCGTTGCTCGACGAGCTGAAGAAGCTCGACGACGACCTGCCCGTCCTGATGGTCACGGCCTTTGCCTCGGTCGAAACCGCGATTACGGCGATGAAGCGCGGAGCGTTCGACTACATCACGAAGCCGTTCAAGAACGACGAGGTACTGGTCGTCGTACACAACGCTGTCGAGCGGCGGCAGTTGATGGCGGAGAACACCGCCCTGCGCCAAAGTCTGCAGGCGCAATATCAGCGCTTCGCCGGAATCATTGGCCGTAGTCCGCGGATGAAGCAGGTGTTCGACCTGATCATCCAGGCTGCGCCCAGCCGCTCAACGATTCTGATCACCGGCGAGAGCGGAACCGGCAAGGAGCTCGTCGCGCGCGCGATCCACTCGAACTCCCCGCGTGCCGACCGCGCGTTCGTGACGGTCAACTCGGGAAACCTCCCGCCGGACCTGCTCGAGTCCACGCTCTTCGGGCACGTCAAGGGCGCCTTCACCGGTGCGATCTATCCGAAGAAGGGCCTCTGCGATCTGGCTGACAAAGGCAGCATCTTTTTCGATGAGATCGGCAACATCCCCTCCGATACCCAGGCCAAGCTGCTGCGCGTCATGCAGGAGCGCGAGTTCATGCGGCTCGGCGGCATGGAGACGATCAAGGTGGACGTGCGCATCATCGCGGCGACGAACTGCGATCTGCGGCAGATGGTCGAGGAGGGGCGGTTCCGGGAGGACTTGTACTACCGACTGCACGTGATCAGCATCTCTCTCCCGCCGCTGCGCGACCGCAAGGACGACATACCCTATCTGTCGCAGCACTTCCTCGAGAAGTACGGCGCCGAGAACAACAAGCGGGATATGGAACTCAGTGCCGAGGCGCTCGACCTGATGATGGAATATGACTGGCCGGGCAACGTGCGCGAGCTCGAGAACGTGATCGAGCGCGCCGTCGTGCTCGGCTCAGGTACGCGTATTGGACCGGACCTGATCCCCGAGCACGTCCGCTCGGCTCCGGCCTTCCACATCCCGAAGTTCGTGGTGCCGCCCGAAGGCATCTCCTTCAAGGACGTCATCACCAATGTCGAGCGGCGCTTGATCGAATCGACACTCGAAGCCGCGGGCGGCGTGCAGAAGAAGGCGGCGGAGCTCCTGCGGATCAAGCCGACGACGCTGAACGAGATGATCAAGAGGCACGAGATCGGCACGCGAAGGAAGAAAGCCAGTCCCGACGATTCGTCGACGCCATCGCGGTCACGGCCGTTTCCGGCTGCCGAATTGACGCGCGACTAGCGCATTCTCTGGCTAGTCGCGACTAGCGCGGTCTCGCGCGGGAGATGAGCCGGTCGAACCGGCCGAGCACGCCGTCCCAGCGATGGTGACTGCGAATGTAGGTGCGGCCGTTACCGCCGAGTTTCTCGCGCAGCTGGGCGTTGCTGGTGAGGAGCGTCAGCGCCCCAACAAACTCCTCGCGATTCCGGTAGTAAAGGCCAGCCCCGGCGCGCCGGCAGTGCTCGACGGCTGCCGCATTCCGCGCGCTGGCGAGCACCGGCGTTCCGACCGCGAGGCTTTCGAGGAGCGGCTGCGCCAGCAGGTCGTCGGACGCCGGGGCAATCGTCACGTCCGCGGCTTCGTAGGCCGTCATGCGCTCGCGATCGGGAATGACGCCGGCGAGCCGTACGTACCGCTCTTCGGGCACCTTCATCATCTTGACACCCATCAACACGAGCGTGGCCTCGTTCTCCGCAGCCGCGAACGTGTCGAAGTACTCGAGCATCTCCTCGCAGCCGTTGTCCGACTCAACGCGTCCGCCATATAAGGCAAACCGGCCATAGAGGCGATGGCGCCGCTTGAATGGTATGCCGCGGCCGTCGAGATAATCAGGTGCGTCGCTCTCGTCCTCGGTGCCGTGCTCTTCGTCGTCGGTAATCGAGTCGTTGGGATCCTGCTGATGACGCGGATACGCTTGCTGCGGTGGTGGGTCCACGCCGATGCCGACGACCTCCTCGCAGGCATGGCGTACGCCGAGATACGAATGCAGCAGACGACGCTCAGCCTCGGAGAAGAAGCCGAGCCCACGCACCGATCGCGTCACGTCGGGCCAAATACCGAAGCGCAGCGCGGGTTGCAGCTGGAGATACGGAAACAGCACGCTCCGCTCTGGTGCGATGTCCACCCCGTGCACTGTCAACGGATGGCAGAGCCCGAAGAACACGAGCACGTCGTAGGAGCGGTTGGCGCGCTTCAAGTACTCGATTAATCCCGGCGACCACGGCCCGTGCAGGCGTACCCATTCGAGCTCGTCGGCGCGCGAGTGCGGCGACGTCTGGAGCCGCTGCGAAAGCGTGTCGAACCCGATGTGGTCGGGGACCTGGCTCACGCCGAAGCGTCGAACCAGAACACCTCTGACGCGATCTGATCCTTCCGAGTACTCGTTCTTCCAGGTGCGGTGATCGCGCGAGCACGTGGTCAGGACGTCCACATCGTGGCGTTCGCAGACATGCTCGGCAATCAGCCGGCATGCATGCTCGACACCAGTGCTGAGATCTGCACCGTAGCGAGGTGTGACAAAGGCGAATTTCACCGGCGCTCCAAGACGTGAGAGTCACCCACAGCACCAGCAGGCAGCGCGTGCACCACGTCGGCTGCAGGCGGGCACGTTCGCGCCCGGCGGGCAAGCCAGCCGGGCAGCGGTTCCATGCTGTGCGTCACAGGGGTCCGTCGCAACTCGTCGAACATGTCCAAATACTTGCGCTCGATCACCGGCCAGCTATAGTGCCGGGCAAAAAACGCGCGGCCATTTCGGCCGAGCGTGGCCGCCAGCGCCGGATCGCAGAGGATTCGATCGAGGGCCGCAAAGAACTCGCGCGCATCCTCATAGTACAACCCGGCATTGCTTCGCACACACTGCCCGACCAGCACATCGCATCGCGCCGACGCCAGGACCGGCCGGCCCAGCCCCCACGCCTCGAGCGCCACCATCGACAGGCTCTCGTAGGGCGACGGCATGACCAGCAGTTCTGCGCCCGCAATCGCGTCGAATTTATCCTGATCCGCGACGAATCCGAGATGCTTGATCCGGGGATGCTCGGGGATGGGGAGTACCGGCGTTCCGATCAGTACGAGGTCGAGCGGCCGGCTCAATCCCGCCGTGTATTCGATGAAATTCCGGAACAGGTTGGCGCAGCCCTTGTTGGCGTCTATACGACCGACGTAGATGATGAACGGGTTGTGCAACCCGAACTTACTCCGCGCGCGTGCCGGATCGACCGCATCCGGAATCTGCGAGCCGACACCGACCACGACGCCGGGCACGTGTGTATTGGATGAGAGCGTCGTGATGAGCGCACGCTCTTCGAAGGAGTTGTACATGATCGCCCGCACACCTCGAAAAACCGGCGGGAAGATGCTCAACCCCAGCGCCGATTCGCGTTCGGCCGTCGGGACCAGTACGGCCTTCTGCGCGGCGAAGCGCGCGCCATAGAACGCCGGGCTGTACCGGACGCTGAACAACAGCACGAAGTCGCAGTCATCCGCGACGCGCGACAGCCGCTTCATCAGCGTCGGGCTGGTTGGCCCCTGGCTCTCGAGCCAGCCGAGTTCGTCGTGTATCGAGTGGCGTTCGCCAAAGAGACGCGAGGATCTGTCGCGAAAATCGATGGTGTCGCGTTCGCGAACGACGGCGAATCGCTCGACGGGAATGCCGTTGACGCGCTCCTCGCCAGGCGCCCATTCATTACGCCAGGTGACGTAGTCGCGCGCGCAGGTCGTCAGGACACGGACGTCAGCGTGAGTGGAGAGGTGCTCGGCGACGTAACGTGCGTGCAGCTCGGAGCCGCCATTGATCTCGGCGCCATAACGCTGCACGACGATGACGAGCTTCATCGCTCGTCAATCGCCGAATGGGTCCGTCGGTGGCGGCCGATCGGGTTCTGGTGTTTCTGCAGGGGCGGATTCAACGCGCGGGTCGAGCGACGTGTCCGGCGCTGGAGGCTCGGGCTCGGGCGTCACCTCAACGGAGCCCGCAATGGCCTCGGACTCGACGCCGTCGTTTTCGATGGGCGATGCGGCCGCGTCGAGCGACTCTGTCTCGTCGCCGATGTCCGGTCCGCCCTCGTCCTCGTCACCCTCATCTATGTCTGATACCTCTCCACCGTCAGACAGACGGGGCTCGGCGACAGCGGAGCCCGCAACGGCGCCGATCGTCGCGCCTTCCGGGGTGACGCCCTGAGGCCGTCGCCCACGACGCCGTCGGCGCCGGCGGCGCCCGCCCTCGCCGGGACCTCCTTCTTGACCAACCGGAGCGGCAGCGACGTCAGGAGCCCCGGGCTCTCGCGGCGCCTGCGCAACCTGCGCCGGCGGCGGAGTGGATTCGTGTCGTGGTGACGGCCGCGCTTGATGCAGCGTGCCTTCGATGCTACGCGCGCGACGCTCGGCGAAATCCACCTTTGCCGACAAGGCTTCGATGCGCAGGGTCAGCTGCTGGGCCTCGAGACTGGTCCTCGAGACTTCGAGCACGAGCCGTTGCAGGATTTCGTAGTGGAGCGCATTCCACTCGGCCTGACGACGCTCGCGTTCGGCCTCGCGCTGTGCCGCCGCCTGATTCAGCCTCGCCTGCGTGCTGAGGGCTGAGATCAGCGGATTCGGATTGAAGAACAGCTTGAGCAACGGATTGAGAAGTCGCCGGAAGAACCGGAGCGATCCGCGAGATGAGTCGTAGATCGTCGTGTCCTCGAAGCTGTAGGTCAGTTCGGGTGTAGACGTGGTGTCGAGCGGCGTCGACGTGCTGCGTCGAATTTGCTCGAGCAGCGACGGCTTGACCGTACGGGGATCGAGGATAGCTTCCAGGCGCCGGGCGGCCAGCTCCTGTATCTGCTGCGTCGTCAGCTCGACGCCGTGCCGCTGCGAGATGCGGGAGCGGATGTCGCGCATGATCTGCTCGACATCGACATGCTCGCGGTTCTCGCGGGGGGCCTGCGTCTGTTCCGGCGACTGTGTGGATCCGGGCCCTCGGCGCTCATTCGGGCGTCGATCGCCCCGGCGTCCACGATGAAAGTGCTGCCGGCGGTGCTGTGGATTCTGATCAGCCATCGTAGTGGTCAGTACTTCTGAAACAGCTTCCCCCACTCTGTTTGGTTGAACTCACGAATGCGCGACAAACCGATCGTCGGATACCACATCAAGTCGTGATACGCATTCGAGGCCATTGGCGCCCAGGCCATCAGCGGCGAATGCAGGAGGATTCGCTCGAGCGGACGAAGGAATCCCTTGCGAATCATCTGATCGCCCCAGATTACCAGCGACTTGCGCGTCGTGAAGCCAAAGTTCTCGTGCGACACGTCGTCGCCGACGAGCTCAATCTGTCGTGGATCGGCGATGCCAAGACCCCGTTCGTGGGCCATTCGCAAAAACGGAATCGAGAGCGGATCAAATCCCATCAGGCGCGCGGCGATGGCATCGATGGCCACAGAGTCCGACGCCGCGAGAATCAGGTTTTTGACGCGCGGAATCATCGTACGCGGCCCCGCGCCGTCGCCAGCCACGGTCCCGTCCATCACCGTGAAGACCGCCGGGTGTAGCTCACGCTGCATGTACAGCAGATCGACGAGCACTTCGTGCATGTACTTGTGCGCGTAGTGCCGGACCTCCTTGAGCAGACCGCCAAACGAGTTCTTCACTGATCCCGTCATGACCGCGTGACCGTGTGTCTTCACAGTGGGCAGATGCAGGATCTGGCGGCCCGGATACATCGCCGGAATCTGAATGCCATCCGGAAAAATGACGTTCAGCTTGAGCAGTGGACTTTTGAAGCGATAGACGCGCCATTCGACGTCCGGAAGGGGTGTGAAGGTGACGCCGTGGCGGGCGAGCACTGATTCCCAGCGGTTGTTCCGACAGCCTTCGCGAGGACTAGTCACGACGGTCTTGTTCTCGATCGGAATCAGGCGGTGCCGCGGAAATCCGTCGCGCAGCATCGTCGTCAGCACACCGTCAACCTGCCACGGTTGCGACGAGCAGGCCGGGAAGTACTTCGTCCAGGACAGATTCAGCTTCAGCAGCGTGTCGGTGTCGCGCGAGAGCGTGCGACGGTAGCCGGCCAGCTCCATGACCCGGCCGTAGTCCTCGACGACCGTCTCGGGACGGGTACGGACGACGGCGACGCGCGCGGTGTCGGGGCGCCGCGAGGTCGTGATGGATTCCGGCGATTCGATCGTGACCGGCATCTCTCAGCGTCCCAGCGGCGAATAGAGAATCAAAGCCACGCTGAGGGCCCACAACCCGACACAAGCCAGGAGTGGTCGGTCCGTCAGCAGCAGGTCTGCCGGACTGCCGCCGGCGCGCTTCTGGTGCACCAAGTACAGATACCGGAAGATGCCGTAGAGCACAAACGGAATAGTCAGGCTCAATCGCGTGGTGTTCAGCCGCTCGGCTGTTTCGGTACTCGTCGAATAGACGCTGTACGCCACCAGTGTGGAGGCGGTGACGACCGCGATCATCTGGTCGAGCAGATACGGGCTGTATTCCTCGAGGATCGGCCGGTGCGTCATCGCGCCATCAACGAGGAGCGTCAACTCGTGCCGGCGCTTGCTGAGGACCAGGAACAGTGCGAGCAGTGTTGTGCAGACGAGCAGCCAATGACTGATTGGCACGAACACCGCGACGGCGCCTGCGGCGGCGCGAAGCACGAAGCCTGCGGCGATCGTCAGGGCGTCGATGATGACGAGGTGTTTCAGCACAATGGAATACAGAATCAGCAACGTCACGTAGGTCGCTGACAACACGGCGAACATCGGCGAGAGCAGGACGGCGGCGGCGAGCGAGACGACGCCGAGGATGGTTGCGGCAATGGCAGCGGTCGATGGTGACAGCCGGCCCGAGGCGATCGGCCGAAGCCGCTTGAGTGGATGCTGCCGATCAGCGGCGCGATCGGCCAGGTCGTTGAAGATGTAGACCACGCCCGATAAAGCGCAGAAGACCGCGAAGGCGGCGACCGCTCTCAGCATCGCCGACACATCGAGCAGATGGCCGCCGAACAACACGCCCGCGAAGACAAACAGATTCTTCGTCCACTGCTCCGGCCGCAACGAAATCAGCAGAAGCCGGATCGTGGATGTACGCGCGGCGTCACTCTCAAGCGTGGTATTCACCGCGTGGGGCTGGTTTGCGGCGGGCGACGACGAAGGACGCGCTATCACAGCGCGAATCTGCGGCAGCGCTACACGTTGGTCGACTGGAAGCTGCGAATGGCGTCCGCCTCGTTATCGTGCGTCTCGAACACCGTCAGCAGCTTGGTGATGGCCAGGAGATCCGTGATCCGCTTCGTCAGGCTGAGCAGCTTAAGGCTTCCGCCCTGGCGGCTGACCGTCGTGAAGGTTCGGACAATCTCTCCCAGGCCGGCGCTATCGATGTAGGGCACGTCGGCGAGGTTCAGGACGAGCTTCTTGTGGCCCTGCAGCACCAGACTGTTGATCTTGTCCTTGAGGACTTCGTCACCCTCGCCGAGGGTCATCTTTCCCTTCAAGTCCAAGATGGTCACGTCGCCGGCGGATCGTTCCTCGATCTGCATAGGTCCTCGAATGAGCTCAGGCCCGTAAAAGCCGAAATTCTAGCACAGACACGTAGAGGAGCCAGACCGAGGTCTGGCTCCGTGAATAGTCGGTCGCAGCGACCTGAAGAGTTCCGAGGAGGGATCCGCTCAGACGCCTCCAGCACCAGCGAACTTCCGCTGCTGGAAGCACTCCTTGCAGAACACCGGACGTCCCTGCGTTGGTCGGAAAGGCACCGTCGTGTCCTTACCGCATGCGGAGCACTGGGTCTGTGTCTCGACCCGGTCCCTGACCGGTGCGGGTCCGGCTGATGCCCGGTTCGCCCGCTTGGCCTTGCATGTTTTGCAGCGCTTCGGTTCGTTCTTGAACTGTTTGTCGGCAAAGAACAACTGTTCACCTGCCGTCCAGATGAACTCAGAGCCGCAATCCACGCACCTCAGGGTCTTGTCTTGGAACTCCATCGGTCGCCACCTCGTGCTCCTCGATCGTCGCCCGTCAGCTACTCCGTTTCCCTTCGGAGTTTCTTCCGGTTTCGCTTTCGCGCCAGCGCTTGCTTAGCCCGACGCTTGTCGCCGGGCTTCAAGTAGAAAGAATGCTTCTTGATGTCCTTGATGATGTCTTCCTGCTGAACCTTGCGCTTGAAGCGGCGAAGAGCGCTCTCGATCGACTCGCCTTCCTGAATCTTGACTTCAGCCACGCCCTAAAACACCCCCTCACGCCGTTGGTGGCTACCTGTAATAACCTTTGAAAAGTGGCGAATATGCTAGGCTATCACAGGCAGGCGCGGATTCTAGGCGTAACACGGCCTGACGTCAACGAAATAGTCGTGTGTCGTGCAGCCAGATCTGCACAAAGCCTGCGCCGCGTCATACGGTTATTGGGGCCCTTGGCCGACGGGTGCTCGGGACGTGCAAGCCTTTGTCAGGCCGCCGGTTAGCCTGAATCCATGAAAATTCTGGTCATCGGAGGTGGCGCGCGCGAGCACGCCCTCGCCTGGAAACTCTCCCGCGAACCCGATGTCGAGTCGGTGATTTGCACGCCTGGCAACCCAGGAATTGCCTCTGCTGCGCGTTGTTTGCCTGCCGACGTCAGTACCCCGGGGGAGCTGCTGGCGATTGCCGAGACTCAGGCCGTGGACCTCACGGTCGTCGGCCCCGAACTGCCCTTGAGCCGCGGCGTCGTCGACGTCTTCACCGCAGCGGGACGCGCGATCGTCGGTCCAACCAAAGCCGCGGCCGCCCTCGAATGGAGCAAGGCATTCGCGAAGGACTTCATGGCTCGCCATCGGGTGCCGACGGCAGCGTTCCGCGTCTGCGAGTCAGCCGACGAAGCGCTGACGACGATTCGACGCGGAGAATTCACCTTCCCGCTCGTGCTCAAGGCGGATGGTCTTGCGGCGGGTAAGGGCGTCGTCATCGCCGAGGATGCGGCCACCGCGGAAGCGGTCGTGGGCGCCATGATGATCGATCGGCGCTTCGGCGACGCCGGCAGCCGCGTGGTGCTCGAAGAATTTCTCGTCGGTCAAGAAGCGTCGTACTTCGTGCTGGCCGATGGCACGAACTTCGTCCAGCTCGGCTCCGCGCAGGATCACAAACGAATCTTCGACGATGATCTTGGCCCGAACACCGGAGGCATGGGTGCCTTCGCGCCGAGTCCCTTGATCACCGAGGAGATGAGCCACCGCGTCTGCGACGAGATCGTGATGCCCGTCTTGGCCGGCATGAATCACGAAGGGAACCCCTATCGAGGGTTCTTGTATGTCGGCCTCATGCTCACCGCTGACGGACCAAAGGTTATCGAGTTCAACGTGCGCTTCGGTGATCCCGAGGCGCAGGTGGTCCTGCCCATGCTCGATGAAGATCTCGCCTGGCTGCTTGGCGAGGCGGCGACAGGTGCGCTGCCGTCTCGGCCCGCGCGATTTCGTCGCGAGCCGCACGTCGGGGTCGTGCTCGCGGCGGGAGGGTATCCCGATGCGCCGGAAACGGGCAAAGCGATCGACGGTCTGGCCGCCGCCAGCGACGTGCCCGGAGCGATCGTCTTTCACGCTGGCACGGCAAAGCGCGAGGGCCGTCTCGTCACGGCCGGTGGCCGCGTGCTGACCGTCGTCGGTCGCAGCACGACGTTTAAAGATGCGATCGACTCGGCGTACGCAGCCGCATCGCGGATTCACTTCGACGGCATGCAGTACCGTCGCGATATCGGAAGGAAAGCGCTGTCAGTGTGAAGTACACCGTCGTGACCTTCGGCTGCCGCGTGAACCAGGCCGACTCGCTGGGCATCGAGGGCTCATTGCGAGCGCGAGGCGCCGTGTGCGCATCACCCGAGGAGGCCGATCTCGTCGTCGTGAACACGTGCTCCGTCACGGCGACTGCCGATCAAGGTGCGCGGCAGACGATCCGGCGAATCGCCCGCAATAACCCCGACGTTCGAATCGTGGTGACGGGTTGCTACGCGACGCGACGTCCGGGTGAGTTGCGTGAGCTTCCGAACGTGACTCACGTCGTCTCCAACCAGTTCAAGGACGACCTACTTTCGTCGATCGGGTTCGGCGATCCCGCGTCGCTTTCAACGGCGACCCGCTTCGGCGACGGCGACGGCCCCTGCGGTGCGGTCGAGCCGGGTGTCGCCGGGCGCACCGCCTTCACCATGCGGGTGCAGACCGGCTGCGAAGAGCGCTGCAGCTACTGCATCATTCCGACGACGCGTGGCCAGAGTCGCTCGCTCCCGTTCACTCAGATCAGACGTCAGCTCGCGCACGTCGTCGCGTCTGGTTATAAGGAAATCATCATCACGGGCGTTCATCTCGGCTCGTACGGCCGGGATCTGGGCGATGGCTCCACCCTGACGGCACTCGTGCATCATCTCGCTGAATGGGACGCAGATGTGCTGTTCCGCATCAGTTCGCTGGAGCCGATGGATTGCACGGAGGAGATCGTCGATCTCGTTGCCGAGTCGCCGCGTCTCGCGCCCCATTTTCACCTGCCTCTCCAGCACGGCGCAGACAACACACTGCGTCGAATGCGACGGCCGTACACCGCAGCGTCGTACCGGCACCTCGTCGAACGGATCCGCGCGATCATGCCGCACGCGTCGATTGGGTCCGATGTCATCGTGGGATTCCCCGGAGAGAGCGACACCGACTTCAACGAGACCGAGTCGCTGCTGACTGAGCTTCCGCTGACGCATCTTCACGTGTTTCCCTACTCGGATCGTCCGGGCACCGACGCGAGCGCGATGCGCGACAAGGTCGACGGCGCCACGATCCGCGAACGTGGACGGCGCGTGCGCGCGATTGGTCACGTAATGTCCACGCGCTTCCGGCACTCTCAGCTCGGAATGGTGCGGCGCGCGCTGACCGTTGATGACGGCCTGTCGGCGGTGACCGACAACTTTCTGAAGATCAGGCTGCCGGAGATGGCCCCGCGGAATCAGTGGATCGACGCGCGAATCGACTGAGCGATCTTCGTAGTGTCCGGCTTCCCGCCTCCGCCGACGGCTTCGGCGAGGCTCGCCGAAGCGCGCACCGCGCGCGAAGGCGGCAGCCGGACTAGTGCAGCAGCAGCGCCATCTGTTGCGCCGCGGTCTTCTTGCTGCCGCCCTCGACGATGAGCTGACCGCAGGCCGCGCGGATATCGCGTCCTCGGCTCTTTCGCACGGACACCGTGAAGTGACGGTCCGCGAGAATTTGCGCGAAGCGATTCACGCGCTCGTCGGACGGCCGATCGTACGGAATGCCCGGTGCCGGATTCAGCGGGATCAGATTGACCTTCGATTTGATTCCGGACAACAGCTTGACGAGGCGGCGCGCGTCGTCGGGTGTGTCGTTGACGCCGTCCAGCAGCACGTACTCGAATGTGATCCGGCTTCGCTTCTTCAGCGGGAACCGGCGGCACGTGTCGAGAATCGCGGCAAGTGGATAACGCTTGTTCGGCGGAACGAGCTCAGTGCGCTGCGCGTCGGTCGTCGCATGGAGCGAGATGGCCAGGTTCGGCATCAGCGGTTCGCGGGCGAGACGCTCGAGACCGGGAACAATGCCAACCGTGGACAACGTGACGCGTCGGGGCGAGATCGCGAGACCATGCTCACTGTGGAGCATGCGAAGGGCCTTCATCGTGTGCTCGTAGTTGTGCAGTGGTTCGCCCATACCCATGAGCACGATGTTGAACGGCTGCTCGAGCAGTCCCGTCGCTGCGGCGAGGACCCTGACCTGAGCGGCGATCTCCCCGGCCGTGAGGTTGCGGACGAGACCCATCTTTCCCGTCAAACAGAAGCCGCACCCCATTGCGCATCCAACCTGTGTGGAGACACAGAAGGTCATCGAGGGCGTGTCCGGGATGAACACCGACTCGATGCGACGGCCGTCCGCCAGTTCGAGTGCGAGCTTGCGCGTGCCGTCGGCTGACGTTTCGTCGCTGACGATGCGTGGGGTGTTGATGACGAACTGATTCTGGAGCCGCGCGCGGAGCGTGCGGGCCAAATCTGTCATCTGGCCGAAATCGGTCACTCCGTATCGATAAATCCAGCGAAAGATCTGCCGGGCGTGGAATGGCTCGCAGCCGCTGTCCGCCAGCAGTGTCTCGAGCTCGGCCGGCTCGAACTCAGCGATGTCGAGATGCGCTGGAGTCATGCTATCCCTCGCATTTTCTTCGAGATGCGAGCAGTTGATTGTAACAAGGAAACTCGGGGCGACCTTAGTCTTTCCTCTCGCTGAGTATTTTTCGAGGGCATTTCATGCTATGATGCTTTTGTTCTTCTAATTCCCTATCTGTCAATAGTTTGCGGCCGAATGACAGGCGGCGCAATCGAGTGACGGGGAGCGGTCCGGCGGCGGTAGTTTCTCGAAAACGCACCCAGTGTCTCAACCAGCGATTGTTCGTGACGTCCTCCCGAATGGTCTCCGTCTCCTTACAGAGCGGATGCCGCACGTGCGTTCGGTGAGCATCGGCGTCTGGCTCGCGCGCGGTTCGCGTCACGAGTCGCTCGAGCAGAGCGGTATCGCCCACTTTATCGAGCACATGCTCTTCAAGGGGACGAACACCCGTACCGCTGAGGACATCGCGCAGACCATCGACTCGATCGGCGGTCAGATGGACGCGTTCACGGCGAAGGAGTACGCGAGCTATTACTTCAAGGTGCTCGACGAGCATCTGCCGCTCGCCGTGGAAGTGCTTGCCGACATCGTCATGCATCCGGCGTTCAGCGACGTGGACATCGGCCGCGAAAAGAAAGTGGTCCTCGAAGAGATCAAAATGGTCGAGGACACGCCGGACGACTTGGTTCACGAGCTGTTCACCGAGAGCTTCTGGCAAGGTCATCCCCTGGGCCGGCCCATCCTTGGCACCAAGGAAACGGTCGAATCGCTGACGCAGGATGGCCTCCGCAGCTATTTCACGAGCACCTACTGTGCGCCGAACCTGATCGTCGCGGCCGTTGGCAACATCGATCACGTGCAGGTCCGAGACCTCGTGATGCGGGCATTCGACGGACTTCCGACGCGAAGCGCTCCAGTCAGCGAGGCGCCGCCGCGCGTCGTGCCGGCGACGTTGATCCGAAACAAGGAACTCGAGCAGAGCCACGTCTGCCTCGGCACGAGCAGTTACCGACAGGATCACGAGGACCGCTATTCGAGCTACGTGCTCAATACCGTGCTCGGCGGGTCCATGAGCTCGCGTCTCTTTCAAAACGTTCGGGAAAAGCGCGGTCTGGCGTATGCCGTCTTCAGCGGCCTGAGCGCGTATCGCGATGCCGGATCGATGACGGTGTACGCCGGCTGCGCGAACGACGCGGTCGGTGAACTGATCGACGTCGTCATCGCCGAGTTGCGGCGGTTGAAAGACGAGCCGCTGCCGGATTCCGAACTCCGGCGCGCCAAGGATCACCTGAAGGGCAGCTTGATGCTCAATCTCGAGAGCACGTCCAGCCGGATGTCGCATCTCGCCCGGCAGGAGATTTACTTCGATCGCCAGTTCGGTTTGGATGAGACACTAGAGGGCGTCGAACGCGTGTCGGCTGACGACGTCCAGCGCGTCGCGCGCGATCTGTTCGCCGATGGATCGCTGGCCGCCACTGTGCTTGGTGCGGTCAACGGCCTGCAGATCCCTCGAGAAAGGCTGGCACTCGGTTAGCGGAGGGTTTCGGGATCGATGATCCGGCGGTACACCCACCCTGAAATGGGTCGCATCTGGAGCGACCAGCGCAAGTACGAGACCTGGCTGCAGGTTGAAGTCGCCGCAGCCGAAGCCATGGCGCGGGCCGGTATCGTACCGGCCGATGCGGCGCGAGACATTCGCGAGCGCGGCGCCTTCGACATCGCGCGCATCGAAGCCATCGAAGAAGTCACCCAGCACGACGTCATCGCCTTCACGACCGCGGTCGCCGAACACGTCGGCCCCTCGGCGCGCTGGCTGCACTTCGGCATGACGTCATCGGACGTCATCGATACGGCGCAGGCACTGCAAATGCGCGAGGCCTGTGATCTGATCCTGAGGGGCCTCGACGGCTTGATGCAGGCGGTCCACACTCGGGCCGAGGAGCATCGACGTACACCGATGATCGGTCGCACGCACGGCGTGCACGCCGAACCGATGACCTTCGGACTGAAGCTCGCGCTGTGGTATGCGGAGCTGACGCGCGACGTGGCGCGCATGCGCCGGGCGCGCGAGGTCATCTCCGTCGGCAAGCTGTCGGGTGCGGTCGGCACATTTGCGCACCTGCCGCCGGAGGTCGAGGCCGATGCCTGCCGCAGCCTCGGCCTCGAGCCGGCGCCGGTCGCGTCTCAGGTGATTCAGCGCGATCGCCACGCCGAGTTGCTGTCAACGCTTGCGATCACTGCGTCTTCACTGGAGAAATTCGCGCTCGAGATCCGCGGTCTTCAGAAGACCGAAATCGGCGAGGTCGAAGAACCGTTCGCCAAGGGCCAGAAAGGCTCGTCGGCGATGCCGCACAAGCGCAACCCGATCGGCTGCGAACAGATCGTCGGGCTCGCGCGGTTGCTGCGCGGCAATGCGGTCGCGGGGTTCGAGAACAACGCGCTCTGGCACGAGCGCGACATCTCGCATTCGTCAGTCGAACGCGTGATCCTGCCGGACAGCTTCATCGCCCTCGATCACATGCTGCGCCGCTTCACACGCATCGTCTCGGGCATGGTGGTCTATCCCGAGCGCATGCGCGAGAACATGGATCGTTCGCGCGGTGTGGTGTTTTCGGGCTCGGTGCTGCTCGAGCTCGCGCAGCGCGGCGTGTCGCGTGAGGAGTCGTACGAATGGGTGCAGCGCAACGCGATGCGCGCGTTCCACGAGCAGCGCGACTTCAAGGAGTTGCTTCTCGCTGACGCGGACGTCGGGCGCGTGCTGAAGCCGGCCGAGATCGAACACGCGTTCGATCTGAACGCGCAGCTTCGCCACGTCGATCACGTCTTCGAGCGAGTGTTTCAGGAGGTAACCGTCTGATGCGCGCGCGTGTCTTTGTGACTCTCAAGCCGTCCGTGTTTGATCCGCAAGGTACAACCGTCACCGAAGCATTGCACACGCTGGGCTATGGGGCGGTGAAGGACGTCAGGCAGGGCAAATACTTCGAGTTGGACATCGACGCCCGTAGCACTGACGAGGCCCGCCGGCTGGCGTCGGAGGCCGCCGACAAGCTGCTCGCCAATCCGGTCATCGAGAGCTATCGGATCGAGGTCACCGCATGAAATTCGCGGTCGTCGTCTTTCCCGGATCGAATTGCGACCACGACGCGTATCATGCCGCGAAGCACGTCCTGCGTCAGGACGCGGAACTGATCTGGCACAAGGACGCCAGCCTCAAGGGCGCTGACGCCGTCATTCTACCCGGCGGCTTCGCGCATGGCGACTATCTGCGCACCGGTGCCATCGCCCGCTTCTCGCCCATCATGCACAGCGTGAAGGCCTTTGCCGCGGCCGGCGGGCCTGTGCTTGGCATCTGCAATGGTTTTCAGATTCTGCTCGAGGCCGGCCTGCTCCCTGGCGCGATGCTGCGGAACCGCAGCCTGCACTTCCGCTGCGAGCACGTCCACGTCAGGGTCGAGCAGACGGACACGCCGTTCACGGCCGCCGCGGCGCCGCGCCAGATTCTGCGCATTCCCATCGCGCACGGCGAGGGCAATTACTACGCGGAGCCGGAGGTCATCGAGCGGCTCGAACGCAATCGCCAGGTCGTCTTCCGCTACGTCACCGCAGCGGGCGAAGAGACTGACGCGGCGAATCCGAACGGGTCGATTCACAACATTGCGGGCATCACCAACGAGGCGCGCAATGTCGTCGGTTTGATGCCGCACCCCGAGCGCGCGTGTGAAATGGCCGTCGGCAGCGCCGATGGTCTCGTGATGTTCCAGTCCGTGCTCAAGGCGCTCACGCTGGCCCCGGCCACCGTCTCAGCCGCCGTTGGTGTGCTGGAGAAATGACCGAGCCGATTACCGACACCGTTCTCGAACGACACGGGCTCACCCGTGAGGAATACCAGCGGATCCTCGACATCATGGGCCGCACACCCACGCTCACCGAGCTCGGCATCTTTTCGGTGATGTGGTCGGAGCACTGCAGCTACAAGAGCTCGCGCGTGTATCTGAAAACCCTGCCGACCACGGGCCCGCGCGTGTTGCAGGGGCCCGGAGAGAATGCCGGCGCAGTCGATATCGGCGATGGTCTCGCCGCAGTCTTCAAGATCGAGTCACACAATCACCCGTCGTTCATCGAGCCATATCAGGGCGCGGCAACCGGCGTCGGCGGCATCATCCGCGACATCTTCACGATGGGTGCGCGTCCGATCGCGCTCCTCAACTCGCTGCGATTCGGATCGCTCGACGAACCGCTGGTGCGCCGGACCATGGCTGGCGTCGTCGCCGGCATCGCCGGCTACGGCAACAGCATCGGGATTCCGACGGTGGGCGGTGAGATCGCCTTCGACGAGAGCTACGCGGGCAATCCGCTCGTCAACGTGTTCTGTCTCGGGATCTCTCGCGCCGACGAAATCATCAAGGGCACGGCGTCGGGCATCGGCAACGCCGTCTACTACGTCGGCGCGAAGACGGGCCGCGACGGTATCCACGGCGCGACGATGGCCTCGGCGGAGTTCGACGACAAGTCAGCCGAGAAGCGGCCAGCGGTGCAGGTCGGCGATCCGTTCATGGAGAAGCTGCTCCTCG
>Ga0111539_10001146_pt1 | contig 34999 bp, 29 predicted proteins | sample RhiMethybrSRZTD1_FD_79667 | JGI IMG/M metagenome (GOLD analysis project Ga0111539, IMG submission 79667) | Populus rhizosphere microbial communities from Tennessee, USA - Rhizosphere MetaG P. TD hybrid SRZTD1 (version 2) (version 2) | ecosystem: Host-associated > Plants > Roots > Rhizosphere >...
GCGTGGAAGGACGCGCACGGGCAGCCGCTGAAGGCCACCTACCGGCACGAGTTCCGGGCGGGGCCGCCGGTCGAGGCGGCGCTGAATCCGCGAGACTGGCGCCTCGAGCCGCCGGCCGCCGGCACACGCGATCCCCTAGTGGTGACGTTCCCCTGGCCGCTGGACCATGGTCTGTTGCAGCGCGCCGTCGGCGTCGCGCGCTCCGGCGGCGGGCCGCTGGACGGCGCGATCCACGTCGATCCGGGCGAACGGCGCTGGAGTTTCGTGCCCCAGGCGCCCTGGCAACGTGGCCACTACGAGCTCGTCGTTTTGACCCTCCTCGAGGATCCGTCGGGCAACAAGGTCGGCCGGCCGTTCGAGATCGAGGCCTTCGAGCGGCAGGCGGAGACCCCCGACGCCGAGCGGCAGGTCCTCGGGTTTCAGATCAAATGAGCCGCCCCACCCTCGTACAGAGGGGAATTTAGTGTTACTCTGAAGGCCGTTTTGAGAGGAGTTTCGATGGCTAAAGCACGGAAAGCGAATGCCGCATTCATGAAGCCGGTGACCCCGAGTAGCGCGTTGTCTGAGATCGTCGGATCGAAGCCAATCCCGCGGACCGAGGTCACCAAGAAGCTGTGGGCCTACATCAAGAAGAACAGCCTGCAGGACAGCAAGAACCGGCGGATGATCAAAGCCGACGACAAGCTGAAGACGGTGTTCGGCGGCAAGTCGACGGTCAACATGTTCGAGATGACCAAGTTGGTCGGGAAGCACCTCAAGTAACTACCTCGCCTCGGAGGGTTTCCGCAGCATTCGCCCGCGCGGCCCGTCGTGCCGGCAGGTAGCAGGCACCAATACCTGTACCGGTCACGACGGCGGTCGCCATCGCGAACATCGCAGGGTCGCGCGGGCACACCTGCACCAGGCCGTCCCGTGCGCCAGCCGTACCACCGGCGCGCGCCGCTCTTTCACCTCGATGCCTTTGCGGGACCGAAGAGCACACGGCCCGGCCGCGCCGCCGTCATTTCGCCCTTCTCGAACACGACCTGCCCGTTGACGATGACGACGGCGAAGCCGTCGGCGTACTGATGGGGCGCATCGAACGTCGCGCGATCCTTGACCGTCGCCGGATCGAAGACGCTGATGTCGGCCAGCATGCCGGTGCGCAGGAGGCCGCGATCCTGGAGGCGCAGCCGCGCCGCGGGAAACGACGTCATCTTCCTCACGGCGTCCTCGAGCGTCAGCACTGACTTCTCGCGCACGTAGACGCCAAGCACGCGGGCGAATGTGCCGTAGCTGCGCGGGTGCGGATTGGCGCGGCCGAAGGTCGGCACCTCGCCGTCCGAGGCGATCATCGTGGCCGGGTGGCGCAGGATGCGGATGAGATCCTCCTCGCCCATCGCGTGGAAGATGCCCTGGCAGCCGCCCTGCTCGACGATCCAGATCGTCGTCTCGGCGGCGTTTTCGATCGTCGGTTCCAGCCCGCGCCGCCGCGTCGCGTCGGCGAGCGTCTTGCCGGTGAGCGTCGCGTCGAAGCCGCAATTGGCGAACTGGACGTTCTTCGGGTCGCCGCCGCCGCGCTCGTCGCGAATCATGGCAATGCTCTCGGCTTTGATCTTTGCGCGCGCGCCCGGATCCTTGAAGCGCGCCTGACGCGCCTGGGTGGTGCCTTCGAGCGCCCAGGCCGGCAGGAGCGCCGAGGCGATGCTCGTACTCGAGGCCGTGTACGGATACTGGTCGATCGTGACGTCCACGCCGCGCGCGCGGGCTTCGTCCACGAGGCGGAGCGCGTCCGCGCTCTTGCCCCAGTTCGCCGCGCCGATGACCTTCATGTGGGTGACCTGCGTGGGCAGCCCGCCGAGCTCGCCAATCGCGATCGTCTCTTTCACGCTGTCGAGCACCCTTGACGCGTCGTCGCGCTGGTGCGACGCGTGGAAGCCGCCGAATCGTCCGGCGACTTTCGCGAGCTCCACCACTTCGGAGGTGGGCGTGAACGTGCCCGGCACATAGAAAAGACCGGTGCTGAGACCGAGCGCGCCGTCCTTCATGCCTTGCTCGACCAGAGCCTGCATGTGCTCGATCTCCTGCGGGGTCGCCTGACGATCGCCGTTCCCGATGACCGCGGCGCGGATCGAGCCCTGACCGATCAGGCTGCCGATGTTCACCGACTTCTGGAGCTGATCGAGCTCCGCGAGAAACGGACCCAACGGCACCGCCGACGATCCGTCCGGCCCCTCGATCACGGTCGTCACGCCCTGGCGCACGTAGTTCGGCGCGGTCGGGACGCTGTTGATCCCGCGGCGGGCGTGGGTGTGGGTGTCGATAAATCCCGGGGCGACGACGGCGCCGGCGACGTCGATCACGCGGGCGGCGGCAGACGGATCGATACGGGGGGCAATGCGGGCGATCGTGTCGCTCTTGATCGCGACGTCCGCGCGATACCACGGGCTGCCCGTTCCGTCCACGACGCGGCCGTTGACGAGGAGCAGGTCGTAGGTGGCGGCCTGCCGGGCGGGGAGCGCGGCAGACGCGACCGCAAGCACAAGCACCAGCGATAGCAGGGAGCCGGCGGAACGTCTGCGATCCGCGAGGGTTCGTTTGAAGCGCATAGCCGCCATCCTACTTCAAGGGTGCTGGGGCGGATCTCACCCATTCTTCACCTGAATCTCACGACCAGCGCGCGTGACTATGGCATCGTGGTGACGTGCTCATGCCCAGGAGGCGCCGCCGATGAAACGCGTGCTCGCTGCCATCGCGATCGTGTTTTCCGTGTCCGCTCTCGCCCACGCCCAGAACCCGCCGCCCGCGAGGCGGGTGTTCGTAGCAGCCGGCGTGTTCACCGCGACGACGCAGATGTCGCGTACCGAAGTCATTCAGCCCTTCGGTGAAATCGGATTCCCGAATGTCAGCGGTACGACCGTCGGAGGCAGTTTGGGGGTCGGCGGCTTTCTGGCGCCGCGCTGGAGTGTTCGCTTCGAGTACGGCGCCGAGGGCACGCGCCACGGTTCGACGACCTTCTCCGGCCCCTTGGGGCCGCTCACGTTCACACGGTCGACCCAACTGGACGAGCGACTGAAAACCGGCAGCGTCCTGCTCGGGTATCACACGGGATCGCGCGGGATGGCGAGGCTCGGTTTCGTTGCCGGGATGGTGCTGGTTCACCAGCGGCAGCATCTGCTGCAGCAGAACTCGATCCAGCCGCCGCCGCAGCCCGGACCGGTGACCCCAACGCTCGAGCCCCGCACTGAAATCGTGAACACCGAGCTGCGTCTCGGGCCGGCAGTCGGGGTGGACCTCGTGCTGGCCGTCTGGCCGCGATTCGCCGTCGTGCCCGAGATGCGAGTACTCGTCTTCGGCAGCAACTGGGATTTCCGGCCGGGAATGAGCGTGCGGATCGGATTTTAGTGACTTCGCGACGTGCCTGGTGAGCAGCCGATACTGGTGTTCGAGCGATTGACGGTGCGCTCCGAAGGCTGCTGCTTTCGCTCGCGCGTCTCTTCCTCGCGCCGGCGCAAGAGTCTGGCGCGGGCGTCCGGGTCGCCTTCCCACGCCAGGTCGGACCAGATCGCCGTCGCGACCACGGCGATGGGCAGCGGCTTGTCTTCCGCGCCGTCTGCGGGGCCGAGCGGAATCTCGCGGACTTCGTTGCGCACGATGCGCCCCTGGCCCGGCTGGTCGTCCGGAACGACACACGCGTCCGCGGACCGGCTTGAGCTGGGATACCGGGACGTGGGCCCGTCGTAAATCGCGAGCTCCCAGGCCTCGAGCGGCGACTCGCGCAAGTTTTCAACGAGGGCCACGAACTCGAGTCTTTGACCCGACTGCGGATGCACCGCGACGGACGCAGACAGATTCGTGCCGAGCGCGGCGCGGTCGCGCAACGCCGCGTCAGCGCCCGAGCGATAACGAATAGCGGCTGATAACCTGTCCGCGATTTCATTCTTGAGCGAGTCCGCCGCTGTGAACGTCCAGCCGCGCGGGCGGGCGCCTTCCAGCCACTGTGTGACGCGACCGCGGATGCCCGACGGATCCTGCGGTCGATCCTGGATCGCCGCATCACGCTGGTGACGCAGATGTCCGAGGGCATCGGCCTCGCTCCTCGGCAGGGCGTCGAGCCCGGCCTGCCAAGCCGCGAGGTCGGTGAGGAGCGCCGCCTGCTTTCGGCGAAACTCGGTGACGGCGGCCAACGTACCGTCGACCATCCCGTCGGCAAAGACCACCAGCGTCATGCTCGCTACCTGCGGCGCCGCGTCGCTGGCGTCGACGCGGAACCGGCGCACGGCGGCACCCCGCCTGTTTGCGGCCTCGATCGGCCCGTCGCCGGGAGAAAACGGTCCGGCCGTCCGGCTGTAGTGGCTGTAGGTCGCTGGTCGATCTGGGCTGGTGGCGGGTGCGAGCGCGAACTCCCACTCGACGAGTCGCGCAACTCTCAGGTTCTCGACGAACACGACCTGCGTGGTGACCGCCTTCCGCACCACGCGCACCGTCGCCGACGACACAACGACCTCGAGCCGCTGTGGGGCAGACGCACCCAGCAGGGTCACGCCGGCAGCGACCGAGAGGAATCGGAGAGTCACGGGAGTAAGAGACAGACTATCGAGCAAATGACAATCGATCAATCGATCAAATTGACGATCGAATTGACGGAGTGACCGTTGGCGACGGTCGCTGGCGGCGCGTCCTTCGATCGATTGATCGATGGTCCTTCGATCGATGCGAACGTCAGCGTCTATCGTCCAGTGATGACTCTGAGTAATTTGCTGATCGGATCGTAGAACCGATCGACGACGCGCTCTTTCAGCGGGATGATGGCGTTGTCGGTGATCGTGATGTGCTCGGGGCACACCTTGGTGCAGCACTTGGTGATGTTGCAGTAGCCGATCCCGAACTCCTCTTTGAGCTCGGCGACGCGATCGACCGTGTCGAGCGGGTGCATCTCGAGCGCGGCGGCGTGGACGAGGAACCGGGGGCCGATGAACTCGCTGTGCTTGTGGTGGTCGCGGAGGACGTGGCAGACGTCCTGGCACAGGTAGCACTCGATGCACTTGCGGAATTCCTGCACGCGATCGATGTCTTCCTGCTGCATGCGCCAGGTGCCGTCTGGCGCGTCGGGCTTGCGCGGCGTGAACGCCTTCATGCGCTTCTTGACCTCGAAGTTCCACGAGACGTCGGTGACGAGGTCCTTGACGTGCGGGAACGTCCGCATCGGCTCGATGGTGATCGGCTGGTCGGCCGGCAGCTGATCGAGCCGCGTCATGCACATCAGCTTCGGGTGCCCGTTGATTTCCGCCGAGCACGAGCCGCACTTGCCGGCCTTGCAGTTCCAGCGGCACGCGAGGTCATTGGCCTGTTTGGCCTGGATGGCGTGAACCGCATCGAGGACGACCATGCCCTCGCCGACTTCCTCGCGGTACTCCTGGAAGCCGCCCTGGCCGTTCTGGCCTCTCCAGATCTGAAAGGTGAGCGTGGCCATCTACTTGTTCTCCTCGATCACCTGCAGGAGCTCGGGCGGCAGCGGCTGGAGCGGCACGCGGTGCAGCGTCATCGCGCCGTCCGATGCCTTCTGGATCACGAGATTGAACGCGCTGTAGGCGTCCGACTTGGCCGGGAAGTCCTCGCGGAACTGCGCGCCGCGGCTTTCCTTGCGCTCGATCGCCGCGCGCGTGATCGCTTCCGACACGGTGAGGAGGCAGTGCAGGTCGATCGCCGTGTGCCAGCCGTTGTTGTATTCGCGATTGCCGCCAACGCCGGCTCGTGCCGCCCTCTCACGCAGCTTGGCGATGTGGCCGAGCGCCTCGACCATCTCGGACTCCTGGCGGACGATCCCGACCAGGTCCTGCATCATCGCCTGGAGATCGTACTGCACGAGGTACGGGTTTTCACCCGACGGGCCGCGGTCGAAGGGCGCGAGCGCCCGCTTCGCCGCGTCGTCCACCTGACGTTCGTCGATGCGGACCGCACCGTTCGCCTTCGCGAATGCCGCCGCATACTCGCCGGCGCGCTTGCCGAAGACGACGAGGTCGGAGAGGGAATTGCCGCCCAGCCGGTTGGCGCCGTGGAGCCCGGCCGCCGCTTCTCCCGCGGCGAAGAGACCCGGCAGGTTCGACATTTGCGAGTCGCCCTCCACGCGAATGCCGCCCATGGTGTAGTGGGTGGTCGGGCCGACTTCCATCGGTTCGGCGGTGATGTCGAGGTTCGCCAGCTGCTTGAACTGATGGTACATGCTCGGCAGCTTGCGCTTGATGTGCTCGGCCGCGTTCGGCAGCTTCTTCTTGATCCAGGCGATGTCGAGGAACACGCCGCCGTGCGGGCTGCCCCGGCCGGCTTTGACCTCGCGATTGATGCAGCGCGCGACGTGGTCGCGCGTCAGGAGCTCCGGCGGGCGCCGCGCGGACTTGTCCCCCTGCGTGTAGCGCCAGCCCTCTTCCTCGTTGTCGGCCGTCTGGTTCTTGTAGTTGTCCGGGATGTCGTCGAACATGAAGCGGCGTCCTTCCTTGTTCAGGAGGATGCCGCCCTCGCCGCGCACGCCCTCGGTCACGAGGATGCCCTGGACGCTCGGCGGCCAGACCATGCCGGTCGGGTGGAACTGGATGAACTCGAGATCCTGGAGCGCCGCGCCCGCGTCGTACGCGAGTGCGTAGCCGTCGCCGGTGTACTCCCAGCTGTTGCTCGTGACGCGATACGCGCGGCCGAGACCGCCGGTCGCCATGACGACCGCTTTCGATCGGTACACCTTGAACCGGCCGCGTTCGCGATCGTAGGCGACGCAGCCGACGACCCGGGTGTCGTCCTTGAGGAGCGCGATGACGGTGTGCTCCATGTGGACGTCGATGCCGCGATGCACGCCGTGGTCCTGGAGCGTGCGGATCATCTCGAGCCCCGTGCGATCGCCGACGTGAGCGAGGCGGGGATACCGGTGGCCGCCGAAGTTGCGCTGGAGGATGCGGCCGTCCTTGGTGCGATCGAAGACCGCCCCCCACGCCTCGAGCTCGCGCACCCGATCGGGCGCTTCCTTCGCGTGCAGCTCGGCCATGCGCCAGTTGTTCAGGTACTGACCGCCGCGCATCGTGTCCGCGAAATGCACCCGCCAGTTGTCGCGGTCGTCCACGTTGGCCATCGCCGCCGCCATGCCGCCCTCGGCCATGACCGTGTGCGCCTTCCCGAGGAGCGACTTGGTCAGGACGCCGACCGTGGCTCCCTGTGCAGACGCTTCGATGGCCGCGCGCAACCCCGCGCCGCCCGCGCCGATGACGAGCACGTCGTGATCAATGACTGGAAACTGCATCACTCGACTCGCGATTCAGAGATTCAGGGATTCAGAGATTCGCGTTCGGGGTTCGGAACAAGCGCTCGTATTGCCCCATTGCCTCATTGCCCCATTGCCTCATTAACAATCAAAAACAATCAAAGCAGCCGAATGTCATGCCAGATGCCCATCGAGCACATCCGGATGTACAAGTCGGTGAACCCGACCCACACCAGGCTCGTCCACGCCCACTTCATGTGCCAGCGGTTCAGGCAGCTGACGCACTTGTAGGCCGTCTGGCTCACGGGACGGCCGGAGAGCACGTCGCGCACGCCGCCGACCAGATGCCGGAGCGAATGGCATCCGAGCGTATAGAGCGCGATGAAGACGACGTTCGCGGTGATGATGATCGTCCCGACGCCGATGCCGAACGCGGTCGGCTGGGCGGCCGTGAGCGCCGTGGTACCGACGGGAAACCACATCGCTTTCCACGCGTCGATGGCGAGAATGACGATGAAGATCAGCGCGAAGTACAGTGCGTAGCGGTGAATGTTCTGAATGACGAGCGGGAACGAACGCTCGCCGAGGTACTTCTTGCGCGGCTCACCGACGGCGCAGCTCACCGGATCGGCCCAGAAGGCCTTGTAGTAGGCGCCGCGATAGTAGTAGCAGGTGAGGCGGAAGCTCAGCGGAAAGATCAGAATCAGGACGGCGCCGGAGTAGTGGAGGAACGGTGGCCACCAGGTTGGAATCTCGGGTCCGCCGAACCAGCTGTGCGGCGACGGGCCGAACAACACCGGCGAGTACATGGGCGAGAGATAGGGCCCGTACTCGTAGTGGGTGTTCTGATATCCCGCCCAGGTCGAATAAATGATGAATGCGAGGAAGACGAGAAACGTGACGAGAGGTTCACGCCACCAGGCATCCCGGCGCGTCGTTTCGAACGACCGACGCACGGGCAGATACGCACGCGCTTCCGCCAACTCCAGCCTCCTGTGGCCGGGCAAACGATATCCGACATGTTATCAGGGGGCAAGGCGGGGCGAAATGTGCTAGGTGCACGATGCGGTCGTGCACAGTGCACCGTGCACTCGGACTAGGAAACTCGCGAGCGCGCCCGTCCGTAGGCGAAGTAGATTCCGACGCCGATCACCATCCAGATCGCCAGCCGTTCCCAGGTCGACGCGGGCAGGCTGAGCATCAGACCGAGCGAGACGACGGCCGACGCAATCGGCACGAACGGCACCCACGGCGTCCGGAACGGGCGCGGCAGATCCGGTTGCGTGCGGCGAAGCACGAGGATGCCGAGCGAGACGATCACGAACGCGAAGAGCGTCCCGATGCTGACGAGGTTGCCGAGGACGCTGATCGGCGTGAAACCGGCCGCGACGGCGACGATGGCCCCGGTGACGAGCGTCGTCAGGTGCGGCGTGCGGAAGCGTGGATGAATCCTGCCGGCCCACGCGGGCAGCAGCCCGTCCTGTGCCATCGCCATGAAAATGCGCGGCTGCGCGAGCATCTGTACCACCATCGTGGACGTGAGACCGGCGATGATGCCGATCTTGACGAGCGTGGCCAGGGCGCGCATGAGGCCGGCCCAGGCGGTGCCTTCGGCGGCGGTGCGCGCCGCATCGACGGCCACGGCCATCGGCGCCGGACCGCTGAGCTCGCGATACGGCACAAGACCCACCATGACGCCCGACGCCAGCACATAGAGAACGGTGCAGATGGCGAGCGATCCGAGAATGCCGCGCGGCATATCGCGCTGCGGATTGCGCGCCTCCTGTGCGGCCGTCGAGACGGCGTCGAAGCCGATGTACGCGAAGAAGATCACGGCGGCGCCGCGCAGCACGCCGGACCAGCCGAAGTGACCAAAGGTCCCCGCGTTCGGTGGAATGAACGGCGTGTAGTGCTCCGGGCGGACGAACGCCGCACCGGCCACGATCACGAGCAGGATGATCGCGACTTTGATCGCCACGACCACCGCGTTGACGGTTGCCGATTCCTGCACGCCGCGGATAAGCAGCGCCGTGACGAATACGCCGATGAGGACCGCGGGGAGATTGAACACCGCCGTGGCCACGCCTCCGTCGGGCAACATGACCATCGTCCCCGGCGCGCCGCTGATCGCGGCCGGGATATGGATCCCGACGTCCGACAGGAGGCTGACGACGTTGCCGGACCAGCCGACGGCGACGGTGGCGGCGCCAAGCGCGTACTCGAGGATCAGATCCCAGCCGATGACCCACGCGACGAGCTCGCCGAGCGTGGCGTAGGCATACGTGTACGCCGAGCCGGCGACCGGCACCGACGCCGCGAACTCCGCATAGCAGAGTGCAGCCAGCGCGCTGACGATCCCCGCGATCACCATCGAGAGCACAATCGCCGGACCGGCGTTGACGGCCGCGGCCTGGCCGGTCAGCACGAAGATGCCGGTGCCGATGATCGCGCCGATGCCGAGCGAGATCAGGTTCATCGGCCCGAGCACGCGGCGGAGCCCGTGCGCCGAATCAGCCGACGCCGAGAGCGCGGCAATGGATTTGGTGCGGAAAAGGAACATGCGCCGCCACGGTAGCGGGTGAGGGGGCGGGGAGGCTATCCGCCAACCTCCGCGCCGTTCACGCCGCAAACGAAGGCGGCCGGAGGTGACAACTGACGACCGGCGTACAATGGAGAGGCTGCCCGGAGAGAAAGGAACGGCCATGCTTCGACGCATTCTCGCGGCAGCGCTCACGACGACCGCTTTGACGGCGGGGCCGGCGCGTGCGGACACCTTGATCGTCCCGTTCTGGGGTGTGAACTTCGGCGGCGATTCCGGCAAGAACCTGTCGGACGCCTTCGACGCCAAGCGCTACAACTTCGGCGCCAGCTTCTCGTTCATGGGCGCGGGCGTCTTCGGTCTCGAGGCAGACTTCGGCTACAGTCCCGACTTCTTCGGCCGCACGGACCTCGGCGGCAGCAGCATCTTCACCGGCACCGGCAATCTCTTGCTCGGCATTCCGTTCGGAGGACAGGGCGGCTTCGGCATTCGTCCGTACGCACTGGTCGGCGCGGGCGTGATGCGGGCCAGCGCGAGCTTCGAGCAGGTCGAGGAGAACAGCGCGACCTGGGGCTACGGCGGCGGCATCGCCATGTTCTTCGGGACGCACGTCGGCGTCCGGTTCGACTTCCGCTACTTCCGGACGTTCGACGATGTCGACATCCTCGGCATCAAAGTCGTCGAAGCGTCGCCAGGCAAACTGGACTTCACGCGCACGTCGCTGGGGTTGGTCTTCAGATTCTAAGCGCTCGCTGGAGCTCTAGCGGCGCGGGGCTCCGCCCCCGCGGCCCGGCAGCGTGCCGCCTTCGGCGAGGATCTTCATGTTCTGCAGGAAGCCGGTGAAGCGCTTCCGCCGGTTTGCGATGTCCGCTTCGCGTGCGGCGTCGTCGGCGAGCTGCGAGTTGTCGAAGAACAGCGAATAGACGAGCTGCGTCGTCGTCGGCGTGAGCGCCTTCGCCTCGAGCGTGCCGTGATACATGTTGTAGATTCCGGTCGCTCGCACCGGCTGCGTGTAGGTGTACGAGTACTCCGTTTTCGCGACCAGGATCTCGCTGCCGATCGAGCGCACCGCGCCAAGCTCGCCGTCCTTCCCGGACACGATCGTGCAGCCGGGGAAGGCCCACTCCCCGATGTCGCAGTACTTCCCGACGCGCGCCCACACCTTGGCGACCGGTGCGTTGACATCGACGGTCATCACGACTGAGGCGTAGTTGGGATTCGGGTTCTGAAGCGGAGCGGGTCCGCGGCCGCCCTGGGCCGGCGGGGGCGCGGCGCCCTGCTGCGTGGCCGGCGGCGGCGCGGCGCCCTGGCGCGCGACGGCTGCGAGTGGTGCCAGTGACACGATCCCGGCAGCAAGAAGAATGACAGGCACTCTGGCCATGGGTGACTCCCGTCGAAGAAGCGCGGCCAGCATCCGGACCGGCCGGTGAACGGGCACTAGGATACCGCTACGGCCCACGACAAGACGCTTGGGCTCGTCGGGTCCCCCCACCCTCGATTGACATCTGATGCGTGATGCGTGATGCTCGGGCGATGAGGACCACCCTCGATCTCGACGAAGACGTGCTTCAGGCCGCGAAGGAACTTGCGGCGGCTCGCGGCAGCACGGCCGGCAAGATCGTGTCGGAGCTCGTGCGAAAGGCGTTGGCGCCGCCCGAAACGGGGCGGGTTCGCAATGGCGTTCCCTTACTGCCGCGGCGTCCGCCCGGCGCCGCGAAGCCGACGATGGCGCTGGTCAATCGCCTGCGTGAGGCGGAATGACCGCTCGTGGGCGCGACCTTACTCGACGTCAACGTACTCGTCGCGCTCTTCGATCCTGATCACGTGCACCATCAGCTGGCGCACGACTGGTTTGCTGAGACACGCGCGTCCGGGTGGGCGACCTGCGCCGTGACGGAGATCGGTTTCGTCCGCGTCGTGTCCCAGCCGGCGTACCAGAGTCCTGTCTCCCGCGCCGCCCATCTGGTGCCGCTGCTGCGACGATTCTGTTCGAGTCCGGATCATCACTTCTGGGCCGAGACGCCCTCAATCCTCGACGGCAAGCTCGTCAATCCGGCGCTCATTCAGGGCGCGCGGCAATTGACCGACGTGTACCTGCTCGCGCTCGCGGTGCGACGGCGAGGCCGTCTTGCCACGTTCGATCGGACGATTCCCCTCGGCGCGGTGCGCGGCGCGACCCGCGACACGTTGGTGGTGGTGTCGGAGTGAGAAAGGGCGACCTCCGATAGCTATGCCGGGCTCCGGCTGTCAGCTCGCCCAATCCGGAGTTGTGGCGCCAGCCGGTAGGCGTGCCGTACCGTCGTGATCGCGTCCTGATCGACGAGCCGCCCGCGCAATGTGTAGATGTGTCGCGCGGCGAGGTTGGTGAGCTCGGCGCGCTCGGCGCCGCCAGGACCGATGCGCGTGCCGACGTCGATCACCGGCACCCCGTCGCCGCCGTACAGCCGGTCGACGACGAGCGCGTTCCACGTGTCGATCTCCGGGCTGCCGGGGCGAAGGGCGATTCGGGTGCCGGCGACGAGCCGGCCGCTGAGCTCCGCGCTGCCGGCAGCGGTCCACAGCACGACGTCCAGCGCGCTGTCGATCTCGCGCCGTTCGGCCTCGCTGTGCGAGATCGGCCAGTGGCGCGACTCATCTGGCGTGAGAGAGGCGTCGAGACGCAGCGGGAAGGCGCGGTCGAAGAGGGACGCGATGGCCGGCACGACCGTGGTCGCGACGCCGGCCTTGTCCATGACGTCGCGCGGATCGAACCCGGCCTCCATGAGATCGCGGCCGAAGGTCGCCGAGTAGCCGCGTTTGTTCGACAGAAACCGGACGGTCGGCGCCCGATCCGGAAACATGCCGCGGACCGTCGCCGCGAGGTAGATCGACTCCCACCAGCGGTCGGCCGGCAGAAACGACAGGGTCGCGAGCTGCACATCCTGAATCAGGATCCCGCCGGGACGCAGCAGACGCGAAATGAGACGGGCGTATGCCCCGCCATCCGCGAGATCGCCCGGGCCGATCGGCGCGATCCGATCGCGCGACGCGACCGGCGCGGCGATCTGGAGCGCCGGATACCGCGCCAGCCAGTCCGCGACAGTGGCGTCGGTATCCGGCCCCGCGCCTTCGAGCGCAACCACGGTCGTCGATGCGACGAGATCGGGCCGCGACGCCTGCAGGGCGGCCAGCACGTCGCTCGTGTGATACAAGTGGTCCTCCACGAACACGAGCGGCCGCCGTTCGAATCCCGCGGCGACGAGCCAGGTCATGCGGTCCCCATTATTGTCCGGCCCTCACGCGCGGGTGCTCTACGCGGGCGTCGCGCTCTTCGTCGCGCTGGCGCTCTTCACCGCGCGATCGATCTGGATCGCGTGGCACGAGCGGTCCGGCGAGGCGAAGGCGGAGGCGGTCTTCGATCTCGTCGGCCAGCGGACGCCGCTCCGTCCGACCGATGCGCCCGGCGCGATGGCCTGGCTGCGGCTCGAGCTCGACAAGTACGCGCGCCGTCTCGATCCCGATCGCGCGCGCCTCTATCGCCGCTTCGCGGCCGGCGGTGATCGGGTGCCGGCCGAGCTGCGTCAGTTGCTGCCGGCGATGGTCCTGTCACCGCAGGCGGCGGCCGACGAGCCGCGCGTACGCCTGCTCGATGCCTCGCCGTCTCCCGCCACGTCACTGCGGCGCCAGCGCCTGGTCGAGCTCGACGGCCGCACGCTCGTCGTCACCCGCCGGCACGCGCTCGACGCCGCTCGCGGCGGGGAGGGCGCCGGCTCGGATCGGTTTGTGCGCGGCGTCGTCCCCGCGCTCGTGCGGGCGCAGGCCGAGATCGCCCGCGCCATAGAGCAGTCGCCGCTGCCGTCCGTGCCGGGCAATCGCGCGCCGCGGCCGGTGCGCGTCTATGCCGTCGCAGAAGACGGCACGCTCGTCTCGGCGCCCTGGGACGACGCGCCTGGCGGGGCAGGCGCGGCGGCGCTGGAGCTGGCGCTGCTCGGCGCCAGGCCCGGCGTGCCGACGTTCGCGCCCGAGGAGTTCTTCTTCGCATTCGATCCGGCATCGACTGCCGAGTCCGAGGGTGACGCGGCCGATCGAGCCCGCTACTCCGGGTTCTATCTGGATCTTGGCGGACGCGGATTGGTCTCGACACTCCTGCGTCCGATCGTCGTGCCGAGCGCGGGCGAGCGCGGGGTCATCGCGCTCGATCTCGCGTTCGACATCGACTGGCGCGCGGTGGCGGCGTCGGTCGAGGCGCCCGTCGCGGGCGCGGCCGTCCGCTCGGGCGATCCGGCCGCGACATCCTGGTCGGTCTTCGAGGCGGCGCTCGGCCCGGACAGTCCGGCCCAGCTGCGTTCGGCCGTCTCCGGGCTCGCCGCGCGCGATCAACAAAGCCGCGGGCCCGCCGATCCGTCGCCGCTTCGGCACGGCCTGGTCGAGGGTGGCGCGGTTGCCGCGTTTCACGTCTCTGATGGCGCGTGGCTGCTGATGTTCTTTCCCAAGACGTCGCCGGCGTTTCCGCTGGCTGCGGTCTCACTGCTCGCGGTCATGCTCGCCGTGCTGCTCGCCGGCTTCGAGTTCAACCGGCGTCGCGCCGAAGGGGAGCGCCGCCAGGCCGAGCGTGCGCTCGCCGAAAAACAGAATCTGCTCAACACGATGCAGGTCCCGCTCGTCGTCGTCGATCCGAACACCGACGTCGTCGTCTCGTCGAATCGTGCCGCCGAGACCATTGGCGTGCGTGCCGGGCAGCGCTTCGCCGATCTGGTATGGCCCGACGATCGCGCACGCAATCACTATCAGCGGATGCAAATCGCGTCGCCCGAGCCGCGGCGCGCCTACGGCGTCCCGGTCGGCGTCCGCAATGAGCAGGGCGCGCTCGTTGAACGCTACGCGATCGTCCGGTCGGTGGCGGTCACGGCGCCCATCGAGGCGCTCTCAGCCGACGAACGCCACCGCCTCGGCGTCCTCTTCCTGCTCGATCCCGAGGCCGACGTGGCGCTGCTCGCCGACGACATCAGCGATCGCGCGCATCGCGACGAGCGCCGACGGCTCGCCGGCCTGCTGTCGCACGGCGTGGATACGCTCGCGCGGGTGCTCGACCACAGTTTGAGTCAGCCGCCGCCCGACGCCGCCGACCGCGAGTTCACCGCCTGGCTGGCGGAGTATCTCGAGCGGCGTATCACCGTCGCGGCCTGGCTCCTCGATCATTGGGATGCCGCGCCCCCGCTTCCGCCCGACAGCGTGGTCGATCGCACGCAACTGGACGCGACAGTCGCGCGATTCGACCGGATCCTGCGGCACGTGCGCGACGACCGCGAGCTGCGCGCGCGGTTGCACTGGAACAACGGCACGCTCGCCGCGCCGGCGCTGGACGAGGCCGTGCTCGACGTGTCAGTCGACTGGCCGCCGGCCTTCGAGTTCACCTGTCCGGTCCGCGGCGGCTTCGGCTGGTTTCTCGGCGAGGTCATCGCCAACGCCGTGCGCCACGGCCAGGCCGGCACCGTGCCTCACCTCGAGGTGACCTGCGACCGCGTCCGGCGCGAGCTGACCTTCCGGGTACAGAATGTCAGTCGCCATCCGGCCGGCCGCTCGCCGCAGGGCGAGACGTACGGCGGTCTGTCGATCCTGCGGGCCCTTGCCCGGCTCTTCGAGTGGCGCGATCTCAGTTTCGAGCAGGCGGGTGACGAGTTTCTGGTGTCCTGGCGTGTGCCGGTGAGCGAGCGCGGCGCGGCAGGACAAGCGGATTGACACAAGTTAGAAGTGAGAGGCCAAAAGTTAGAAGTTAGTGGGCGCCTGTTGCACGTGCCCTGAGACCAGCGAACAGTAACTTCTAACTTCTGGCTTCTCCCTTCCCACTTAACATGAAGGGGCCCCCGTGCTTTATCGCGAATTCCGCCCCTCTCCGAGCCTTGACGATGCCGTCGATCGTCTCTGGTGGCTCGAAGGGCCCGCCGAGCTGATCGGCGCGGAGCCGATTCCGCCTGACGGACGCACGGAGATCATCGTGCACGGCGGCGATCCGTTCGAGCAGCGCGATCCGGACGGTGGCTGGCGCGCGCAGACGCGCGTGCTGTTTGCCGCGCAGGCGACGCGCGCGGTCCAGGTGCGTCCGCGCGGGCTCGCGCGTATCGTCGGGGCGCGGCTGCGGCCGACGGGCGCGCACTCGTTGTTCGGCTGTCCACAGGATGGGCTCGCGAATCAGATCCTGGAGCTCGATCGGCTCGATCGCCGGCTCGCGCGGACGCTCCGCGACGACGTGGCCACGCGCGAGAGCGGAGAAGCGATGGTGGCGGCGCTCGATCGCGCGCTCGTGGGCGCCGTTCGGGCGGCCGGTTCGGCGTCGCCGGCCGCCGATGCCGTCACGATCGCGCTCGGCCGGCGCGGGCTGGTCAAGGTCGGCGACCTCGCGGCGGAACTGGATCTGAGCGCGCGGCAAATCGAGCGAGTCTTCAGCGAGCGCGTCGGCCTGTCCCCGAAAGTGTTCCTTCGCATCGTCCGCTTCCAGGAAGTGCTCGGAGGACTTCGCTCGGGGGCGCCCGATGCGGGCCGGCCGTGGGCCGAGATCGCGGCGCGGCACGGCTTTTACGATCAGGCGCACTTCATTCGCGACTTCAAGTCGTTCGTGGGCGAGTCGCCCGGCGCCTGGCGCATCACGCCAGAGAGCATGGCGGCCGTGTTCAGCGCCGTGCGGCGCGATCCCGTCGTCGGATCCGTCGACGATGTCGCGTTTTTCCAAGACCGCGCGTGACGGGCACGTTAGCCTCGTCGCCGGAGGTCTTGGATGTTGAAGCAGGTTGCCGTTGCCGCGCTCGTTGCCGGAGCCGTGGTGCCGTTCCACGTTCGTTTGCAGGGTCCCCGCATCAGTCAGGTCGGCTGGTTGTCAGGCTGCTGGTCACTCAGCCCGACGGCGTCACCGAAGAACACTGGATGAAACCGCTCGGCGGCTCCATGCTCGGAATGAGCCGCACCGTTCGCGGAAGTCGTCTTCGAAAACCTCAAGCACGACTTCCCACACCGGATCATCTACCGCAAGACAGCCGACGGCATCACGGCGCGCGTCGAGGGCGTGATGAACGGGCAGAGCCGAGGGTTCGATTCTGTGTTCAGGAAATGCGGGTGACGTGGGTTCCGGGGTTCCGAGGTTTCGGGGTTCCGAGGTTTCGGGTTCACCGTTCAATGTTTCAGCGTTCTGGCTCGCGGGATCCGAAAGGCGAACCTGCGGAACCCCGGAACCTCGGAACCCCGGAACCCCGGAACCCGAGGTGATCAGAACTCGATCAAAAACCCCGCCGACGGCACGAACGGGATGAGCCGCTCGCCGTATCCGACGGCCTCGAGCGACGGCCGAATCGCGCCATCCGACTGACCGACATTGCGGCGGCCGAGCGCGTTCATGACTTCGACGAAGAGCGTCAGTCGGCTGCGGTGAAACGTGAACGTCCGGTTCGCCCTGAGATCCAGCCGTGCGTACACCGGCAGCCGGACGCGATTGCGATCCTCGGCGAGCCAGATGCCGTCCGGGCGCTCCTCGAAGTACCCGACCAGCGGAAAATTGCTGCCGACGCGGAGCTTCGCGCTGAACGTCAGGCGATATGACAAACGTTGCAGCGCAAAGACGTTCAGCGTGTGCCGTTGATCGAAATCGGCGTCGAAGGTTTCGCCGGTCGTCGTGTCGCGATGCTCTGTGTGCGCCCAGGTATAGCCAATCCAGCCGGTGAGCCCCGACGGCGCCCGGCGCTGGAGGACGACGTCCACGCCGCGGGCCGAGCCGTCGATCGAGCCGCTGAAGAGGGGAAACACGGATTCCACGATGCGAACGTGCCGGACCGGATCGACGCGGTTCTCGCCGACCGTGCGGAGCACCTGCGATTCCTGACGGCTGAACACGGTGACCTGCCACTGGATCGTCCGCGTCAGCTGATGGGCGGCGCCAAGATCGAATGAGCGCGCGTGTTCCGGGCGGATGATTGCGTCGTTGGCCAGGACGAGCGCCGGATCGAAGAACTGCGTCGACCCGCCGGCGCTCGCGCGAAACGTCAATGTGCCGACACGGCGCTCGGCGAGCACCCAGGGCGAAACGCCGGCGCCGGTCGCGAGAGTACGGCCGGCGACCCGCAGTCCGGCGCTGAAGCCGTACGCCGCTGTGCGCTTGCCGACTTGGGCCCAGCCGCCGAGCTGCGTCGTCGCGGCGGTGACCTCGCGCTGACTGCGGACCCGAATCTGCGTGCCGCCGGCGAACGTCACGAAGTCGCGGAGGATCTGGTTCATCCGGTAGCGTTCGCGCCGGCCGCCGGCGTCGATCGACCAGCCGCCGCCGAGCGTCGTGCTGAAATCGACACGCGCGATGAGCGCCTGGTTGTAGCCGCGCGCCAGCTCCTGCACGAAGACGCCGCGATTGTGAAAATCGCTCCCGACGAACGACACGCGCTCGCTCAGGACCCAGCGCTTGCCGGTCGTGCGCCACATCGCCGACACCAACCCGGTATTCGATTGGGCGCGCAGCAGGCCGTTGGCGGCCGACGCCTGGAGCTCCTTGTAAACCGCCTGACCTCCCAGCGCCAGCAACTGAAACTGGTTGCGTCGCGTGACGTCGTAGACGAGCTTCGCCGTCCCGTCAACGAAGCCGAGCGTGCTGTCGATTCCCGGCTCGACCTTCCGGATGAGCCAATCGATATAACTCTTGCGGGCCGAGAAGAGCCACGAGCCTCGCTTCCCCGGCCCGAGCGGGCCCTCGACGACCGTCGATGCGCTCGTGCCGCTCACGGCGGCGCGCAGCGCGAGCCGGTCGCGCGTGCCCTCGCGGACGTCGAACTCGAGCGTCGCGCCGAGCCAGTCGCCGTGCCGCTGCGGGTGCGTGCCGGCGAGGAGCGTGCCGTGGCTCAGGATGTCCGTGTTGATCATCGCGATCGATCCGGTGTCGTCCGCGCCGCGGACCGCGTGCAGCAGCATCGGCGTCGCCGTGCCGTCGATGACGACGCCGACGTGACGGAACGCCGATCCACGGACCGAGAACTCGGCCTGAAAATCGTCGCCGGTGGCGACACCCGGCAGCGCTTGCATCGCGCGCATGGGATCGTCGGCGGCGACGCCGCGCAGATCCGAGAGCCCCGCGGAGCCCAGGTCGATCTGCGTGGCCCCGCCCAGGCTCGGCGGGGTCGTCGTCTCGGCCGAGACGTTGACGGTTTCAGCGTAAGTGCCGGTGCCTTCGGCTAGCGGAACGGCCAGCGAGACGTCCGTCCCGGCGGTCACCTCGACGTGCCGGCGGACGAAGATGTACCCGATCGTCGAGATGGTGACCGTGTACGAGCCGGGCTTCAGCTCGCGGAATTCGAATCGCCCGTCCGCCGTCGTCCGGATCGTCCGCGAGAGCTCAACGATGGCGACCTGGGCATCGGCGATTGGCGTCGTGGACTTCGCGTCGGTCACGATGCCGTGCATCTTCGCCGCTTGCGGGACCCCGGCGAGGAGCGCCGCGAGGAGGGCCGCCGCGATCATCAGCCGGCCTCGACGAGATCGGCATCCGCCGCCCGCGTCCCGGCCGGCGGCGGCTGAGCGAGGTCACCGTCTTGCAGCAGCTGGTCCGTGACGTAATCGAGTGCCGCATCGTCCGTTCGCGCGAAGAGCGCTTCGAGCGGCGAGCGGGCCTCGAACCCCGCCTCGCGCTGCTGCATCGTCGGCCACGTGCCGTCGGGACGCTGCGGCGCATAGCGGCACCAGAACCCGACGTGCCAGCGCAGGAACTCACGCAGTCGCATCCGGCCGTACTCGTCGAGCTCGGTGGCATCCGGCCGCCGCCAGTGCGCGCGTCCGAGCTCGACGTAGCGCCGGTAGATGGCCAGCCGTTCTTCCGCGGTGATGTCCCAGTAGCCGGACGCCACTTCCCGGAAAATCCAGGGCTTGATGAGAGCACCGCGCGCGGTCATCACCGCGGTGCACGAGGTGGACGCGAACGCGCGCTCGATCTCATGCGCGAACAGCAGGTCGCCGTTGCCGATGACCGGCACGGACACGGCGCTTGCGATTTCTCCGATGGCGTCCCAATCGGCCGGGTGGCGGTAGCGCGCCTCGCGGGTGCGGCCGTGCACCGTCAAGGCTGCGGCGCCGCCGTCGACGGCCGCCTTCGCCTGATCGAGATAGTTCTTCTTGTCGGCCGTCCACCCGAGCCGCAGCTTCACCGTCACCGGAATCGACACGGCCGAGCGCATGGCCTCCACGACCTTCCGCACGCGGCCAGGCTGGCGCGCGAGCGCCGCGCCGAGCCCCATGCGCGTGAAGTGATCGATAGGACAGCCGGTGTTGAGATCGACGAAGTCGGCGCCGCGCGCTTCCACGAGCGCCGCCGCCCACGCCATTTCGTCCGGACGGTTGCCGGCGAGCTGGACGGCGAAGCACGGTTCGCCCGGTGCGCGGCGGATCAGCGCGAATTCACCGCGCCGCCGCTGCTTCAGCCGCCGCGCGACGACCATCTCGCTCACGAGCACGCGCGCGCCAAGCTCGACGCAGAGCTGCCGGTACGGCAGGTTCGATCCCTTCGTCATCGGCGCGAGGACGACGGCACCGGCGAGCGTTTCACGCAAGGACACGACGAAATACTATGGCATTCGCCGCATGACGTCGCCATTGCCCATCGACGACCACCTGGACCGCATCGTCGCGCTCGTACGGCGCCATCGGGCGCTGGTCGTGACGGCTGCGCCAGGGGCGGGGAAGACGACCCGGGTACCGCCCGCACTCACGCCCGACGGCCCGGTCCTGCTGCTGCAGCCCCGGCGCGTCGCCGCGCGCGCAATTGCGCGCCGAATCGCCGCCGAGCGCGGCTGGACGCTGGGCGACGAAGTCGGCTGGCACGTCCGGTTGGACCGGCGGTTCTCGGCGTCCACGCGACTGCTCGTCGCCACCGAAGGCGTGCTCACGGCGCGCCTCCAGCAGGACCCCCTCCTCACCGGCTTCCGGACGGTCGTCATCGACGAGTTTCACGAGCGAAGCCTGCACGCCGATCTCGGCCTCGCGCTCGCGCGCCAGGCGTGGCTCGCGCGCGATGATTTTCGGATCGTCGTCATGTCGGCGACGATGGATGCGGACCGCGTGGCCGCGTTTCTTGGCGGATGTCCGGTCGTGCGCGTGCCGGGCCGGGAGTTTCCGCTCGAGATCAGTTACCAGCCGAACACGCCGCCGGACCGGGCGATCGCAGACGCGCTCTCACGCACGGCTGGCGCGCTTCTTTGCTTTCTGCCCGGCGCGCCCGAGATTCGCCGGACGTCCGACGCGCTCGGCGCGACGCTGCGCGGGGCGGGCGTGCCAGTCTTGCCGCTGCATGGCGGCTTGGACGCCGACGACCAGGACGCGGCACTTCGACCGACCGGCGGCCGGCGGGTCATCCTCGCCACCAACCTGGCCGAGACGACCCTCACCGTCCCGGACGTGACGACCGTCGTCGATACCGGCCTGCACAAGATTGCCCGCTACGATCCGGATCGCGCGATCGACAGCCTCGACCTCGAGCGCATCTCACAGGACTCGGCCGATCAACGCGCCGGACGGGCCGGCCGGACGCAGGCCGGCGTCGTCGTGCGCCTTTGGGACGGGCGCGATCGCCTGCGACCCCATCGCGAGCCGGAGATCGCGCGCGTCGATCTGGCCGGGACAGTGCTCGACGTCATCGCGTGGGGCGGCCAGCCGCACACGCTCGACTGGTTCGAACCGCCGCCCCCCGACGCGCTCGAGGCGGCGCTGGATCTGCTCGTGCGTCTGGGTGGGGTCAGACCGGGGCCAGACCAGGGTCAGACCGGCAGACCCCGGTCTGACCCTGGTCTGACCCCGATCGGCGCCCTGATGCAGCGTCTGCCGCTTCATCCGCGTCTCGGGCGAGTGCTCGTCGAGGCGGGCGGCGCGACGCTCGCCGCCCGCGCGTGTGCGCTCCTGTCAGAGCGCCACATCGTCGCGCCGCGCCACGGCGCCACGCCGTGCGATCTGCTCTCGGCGGTCGACCGGGAGCAGGATCTGCCGCCGCACGTGCTGCGTGTCGCCGCCGATCTTTCGCGCGCCGCTGCCGCGGTGCTCGGCGACCGTGCGGTCCGGACGATCGACGACGTCGCGTTCCGCCGCGCGGTGCTCGCCGGGTACCCGGACCGTGTGGCGCGGCGCCGGGCGTCGCATAACGATCGCTTCGTCATGTCGTCGGGCACGGGCGCGCGATTGGCGCGCGAGAGCGGCGTCCACGACGCCGAATTCATCGCCGCAGTCGACGTTACTACCGGGGTCGGTCAGTCCGGCGAAGCGCTGATTCGCCTGGCGACCGGCCTCGAGCGCGAATGGCTCCGCCCGACGTCCACGACCGTGCGGCACGAGTTCGACGCGGCGATCGGAGCCGTCCGCGCCTTCGAGGTGCAGCAGTACGACCAGCTCGCTCTGTCCGAGCGCCCGATCCCGCCTGATCCGGCCGCTGCCGCCGACCTGATCGCGAACGAGCTCGTCCGGCGCGGCCCCACCGACCGCGACGCGTCGCTGCTCCGGCGCCTCACATTTGCCGGCCAGGACGTGTCGTACGCGGATCTCGTTCGCGCCGCCGCCGCGAGCGCCCGGCGCCTGGCGGATGTCGATCTCGAAGCGCATCTCACCCACGATCTCCGGCGGGCGATTGCCGAGCGCGCGCCCGAGACGCTCCGCGTGCCGAGCGGCCGCGACATCGCGCTCAACTATCGCGATGACGGCAGCGTGTCGGCCGCGGTCAAACTCCAGGAGTTGTTCGGTCTGGCCGAGACCCCACGCATCGGACCACGTCGCGTGCCGGTGACGTTCGAGCTGCTCGCGCCGAACGGCCGCCCGGTGCAGGTGACGACGGACCTCACGAGTTTCTGGACGCGCGGCTACCCTGAGGTCCGTCGCGAACTGCGCGCGCGATATCCCAGACATCCCTGGCCGGACGATCCGTGGACCGCGACGCCGACGCACAGGACCATTAAGAAATGAGGCAATGGGGCAATGAGGCAATGAGGCAATGCGAACACTTCGTCCGTAGCGCGGCTCGGGATTGGAGCCGCGGCCGACGGCGGGTCGTAACCCGACTCGCCCTGCGCACGGAGATGGCGGCCAGAAGACAAGCGCTTGTATTTGCCCCATTGCCCCATTGCCTCATTGCCCCATTAACTGATTCGTTACAATGGCGCCGAGGTCATTGATTGCTGCCCCCGTCGTACGCGCAACAACACGGTCACGCTGAACGCATCGAGCTCGCCACCGATCGCGTCCTCCGCACGCGGAACAAGCTCACCTATCGCCTGGCGCATTGGCCGATCTGGATCTGGGTCTTCTTCATCGCGCCCGGGCCAATCACGTTCGATCTGTTCGCCCACGGGCCGTCGCGGCCGATGATGTTGTGGCTGGCGGCCGTGCTGGTCGGCACGGGCGTCGCCGGCTGGTTCGGCAAGCTGCCCGGAGTGGAGCCGGCGCCCTACATCCTGCGGTTCAACGAAGATCGTCCCAATCCGTGGTACCGGCGCATCTGCTACACGCTCGCATGGAGCGAGGTCGTGAGCTATGCCGTGCTCAACTCGGCCGGCCTCATAGACGCGATCATCCACGGCACGTGGCGGATGCGCGCGATTTACGACGCGTGGTATCTACCGATCGCGATCACGATATGGGTGCTCGGCGCGGTGGGGCTGTTGCCGCGCGTCGGCCGCTCGACCAAAGGTGAGGGACTCGAGCGGCGCTACTTCTACGGATCGGTGTGGGCCGTGTGCGTCGCCCAGCCCATCCTCTGGTTTTTCTGGAAGGCGCTGCCGCAGACACGCGTCTCCGATGTGATCAAGCTCGCGATTTTCTGGGGCGTCCTCGGCTACATGGGGAACCTTGCGCGCCGCGGACTCCTGCCGCGCACGCGGCCGATCCTGCCCGGCGAGACGGTGGTGGCCGACTAGCGCGCCATGCCCGATCTCCGCGCACGATTCTGCGCCTTCGTGGTCGAGCAATGTCCGTTTGCGATTGGTCCGGCGGTGGCCGCGTTCGATCGCACCGGCCGAGGCCCGCTCTCGTCGCCGGCCGACATCGAAGCCTTCCGTGTCGCGTTTGCCAAGGCGTTTCGCGCCGGCGTGAAGTGGCCGGCGCTGACGGACGAGGCGGAGACGACTCCCGGTGTCGGCGTCAGCGAACGGCTCCGGCAGGGCACCGAAGCGGTGGTCTTTGCCTGTGACGGGTTCTTCCGCCGCGAGAAGATCGCCGCCAGCCTGACCGACGACGAACGGCGGGAACTGTTGCGCGGGATGGTGTTGACCCGCGCTCTGGACACGCGGTTGAAGGTGTTCTTTTCAGGGTCCGAGGTCCGGTACGGCGCGACGCCCTTTCAGGGCAAAGGGTTCCGCTCGCTCGGACAGGAGGCGATCTACGGCGCGGCGCTGCGGCTCCACCGCGGCGACCAGTATCGCGATGCCGACGGCAACTGGCGCGGCGACGTCATCGGCCCGATCATCCGTGACCTCGGCGCGGTCCTGGCGATGCGGCCGGCGCCCGAGACCGTTCGCATGGTCCTCAGCGCGCAGATGGGCAAGGCCGGGCCGCCGATGGACGGCCGCGACCTGCACATCGGCGATTTCGGCTGGGGCATCGTGCCGGCATCGGCGCCGCTCGCGATCAGCAGCCTGACGATCGCCGGCCTGGGCCTGGGCTTTCAGCAATCGGGGACCAATCGCGTCGCCGTCTCGTTCATCGGCGAGGGCGGATCATCGCTCGGCGAGTGGCACGAAGCCATCAACCTGTGCGCCGCGCGGCGGCTGCCCGTCGTTTTTTGTCTGCAGAACAACCAGACCGCGCTCTCGACGCCGGTCGCCGATCAATCCGCAGTGCGCGTCTTCGCCGACAAGGCCGCGGGCTACGGCATCCCGGGCATCACCATCGACGGAACCGACGTCGAGGCGATCGCGTCCGCGTTCACGTGGGCGGCCGACCGTGCCCGGACCGGCCAGGGGCCAGCGCTCATCGAGCTCGTCGCGATGCGGATGTGCGGCCATGCCCATCACGACGACATGCTCTATCTCGGCAAGGATCCGCAGCCGTCGTGGGACTACGCGCCGCTTATGCCGCAGGGCTACGCGGATCCGGAACGCTATGAATTCTGGCGTGCCCGCGATCCGATTGCGCGCTACGCGGCCGCGCTCACGACGCGCGGCGTCCTCGCGCCCGGCGATCTCGATCGTCTGAAGCGGGAGGCGGAGACACTGATCGAGGCCGAAGCCCGCGCGGTCATCGACGCGCCGTGGCCGGACGCGAGCCGCGTGACCGAGGGCGTCATCGCCGGTGATCCGGTGGATCGCCGGCGCGTGGAGGTGCTCGATCGCGCCGGCGACGCCGCCGCCCGGCCGCCCGCGCTCACCATCGAAGAGGCGCCGGCGTTCGACGCAAAGGGCATGACGTTTCTCGAGGCTGTCATGCACGGCATCGGCGACGCGCTGGCGGCCGATCCCCGGACCTTCGTCTTCGGCGAGGACGTCGGCGGCCAGTACGGCAACGCGTTCCTGCTGCTGCGGCCGCTGCTCAAGCAGTACGGCGACCGGATCCTGAACTCTCCGCTCGCCGAGGGCGCGGTGCTCGGCGCGTGCGTCGGCGCCGCGCTCGCCGGCCTGCGGCCGATCGGCGAGATGCAGTTCAACGATTTCGTCGCAACGGGATTCAACCAGCTCGTGAACAACGCCGCGAAGATCCGCTACCGCTGGGGCGGCAGCGTCCCGATGGTCGTGCGCATGCCGTGGGGCGGCCTGCGCCACGCGGGGCCGTACCACTCGCAGAACACGGAGCCGTGGTTCTATCGCACGCCCGGCCTCAAGATCGTCGTCCCGTCCACGCCACACGACGCGCGGGCGCTTCTGGCCTCGGCCGTCGCCGATCCCGATCCCGTGCTGTATTACGAACACATCGCGCTCTACCGCGATCCGCGGATCAGGCAGGCGGTCGCCGCCGAGGCCCCCGCGCCGCTGCCCGCCGGCCGCGCCGCGCTCCGGCGCGCCGGCGCCGACCTGGCCATCATTTCGTATGGCGCGTACGTGCACGCCGCCACGCGCGTCGCCGACCGGCTCGCCGCCGGCGGGCTCCACGCGAGCGTGCTCGACCTCCGCTGGCTCGCGCCGCTCGATCGCGACGCCGTGCTCGCGCTCGCCCGCGCCACGGGCCGCGTCCTCATCGTGCACGAAGACTCGCGGACCGGCGGCATCGGCGAATCGCTCGCGGCCATCATCCAGGAAGAGGCGTTCGAGTGGCTCGATGCGCCCGTCCGGATCGTCGCCGCGCTCGACACCCCGGTCCCGTACGCGCCGTCGCTCGAGGAGGCGTTCCTGCCGAGCGAGGGGGAAATCGAGCACGCCGCGAGACGACTCTTGGCGTACTGATGCGGGTCAAGTGAGAAGTGAGAAGCCAGAAGTTAGAAGTCAGTGGCCGCGTGTCGCACGCGCTTGGAGACAAGCGAACAATACCTTCTAACTTCTGGCTTCCCACTTCTCACTTAACATCGCCTTCCCCGACGGCGGTAGGTCCTTGAGCAGGAGAGGTTGGGAAGGCTGGGACGCGTACGCTCCCTTCTACGACTGGGAGAACGCACGGACATTCGGGCGGCGCGACGTGGCGTTCTGGCGGCGCATCGTGCGGCGCGAACGGGGACCGGCGCTCGAGCTCGGCTGTGGCACGGGCCGGCTGCTGCTGCCGCTCGCGCGCGGCGACCGATTCGTGGTCGGCATCGATCGATCCGCGCCGATGCTCGCGCGGACCCGCGCACGGCTGACGCGCCGTCGGCTGCCGGAAGCGCCAGGGGTCGTGCGCGGCGACATCAGGCGGCTGCCGTTTGGCGACGCGTCGTTCGGCACGGTGATTGCGCCCTACGGCATGCTGCAGTCGCTGACGTCCGATGCCGCATTGCGACAGGCGCTGGCCGAATCCGCGCGCGTCCTCCGGCCCGGCGGGTTGCTGGGTGTCGATCTCGTCCCTGATCTTGCGACGTGGCCGTCGTACCGGCGCCGCGTGAGTTTGCGCGGCCGCCGCGGGGCCGGCGGGACCGTCACGCTCGTCGAGTCGGTGCGCCAGGATCGGCGCCGCGGGCTCACCATGTTCGACGAGGAGTTCACCGAGCGCCGTCGCGACGGCATTCGGCGCGGCCGCTTCACGCTGACGTTCCGCACGCTCCCGATGAAAGCCGTGCTGGCCCGGCTCGCACGGGCCGGCTTCGCGATCGACGCCGTGCTTGGCGACTACCGCGGCGGGCCCTGGGACGTCAGGGCGGAGGTCTGGGTGGTGCTCTGCAGAAAGGGGCCCCCAATAGCCTAGCCACCCGCCGTGCACAGTGCCCGGTGCAGCGTGCCCCGTGCTAGGATCGTGAGTCCGCGAGACGGATCTTCGAAAGAGAGCGAGTCATGTCCGGCCATTCCAAGTGGCACACCATCAAGCACAAGAAGGGCGCCGCCGACGCGAAGCGCGGCAAGATCTTCACGCGCCTGATCAAAGAACTGACGGTCGCGGCGCGCGCGGGGGGCGGCGATCCCGATATGAACCCGCGCCTGCGCACGGTCATCGCCGAGGCCAAGCAGCACAACATGCCCGCCGACAACATCAAGCGGGCCATCCGCCGCGGCACCGGTGAAGAAGAGGGCCTCACGTACGACGAGGTCACCTATGAGGCCTACGGGCCCGGGGGCGTCGCCATTCTCGTCGATACGTTGACCGACAACCGCAATCGCACGGTTGGCGAGATTCGCCACACGCTGACCAAGCACGGCGGGAATCTCGGCGAATCCAACAGCGTCGCGTGGATGTTCGAGAAGAAGAGTCTCATCACGATCGCCAAGGGCAAGGCGGATGAGGACACCCTGATGAGCGCCGCGATCGACGCCGGCGCCGACGACATGAAGGACGACGGCAGCGCGTGGGAGATCGTCTCGGCGCCTGACGCGCACCTCGCGGTCGTCGAGGCGATCAAGAAGCTCGGCATCGAGCCCGACACCGCGCAGGTCGCGAAGCTGCCGCAGAATTACATCAAGCTCGAAGGCAAGCAGGCCCAGCAGATGCTGAAGCTGATGGAAGCGCTCGAGGACCACGACGACACGCAGAACGTCTGGTCGAACTTCGACGTCGAGGAGCAGGAGATCGAGGCCTCGCTGGCGTGAGAGTCTTCGGGATTGATCCCGGCTCCGTGCGCACGGGTTACGGCTGCGTCGACACCGACGGCAGCCGCCACCGGCTCGTGACGTGCGGAGCGCTCTCGACGCCCTCCGGTTCGCCGCTTCCCGTGCGTCTCCAGCTCATTCACGACGGTCTCATGCGCCTGCTCGAGATCCATCGGCCCGCCTGCGTGGCCGTCGAAAACCTGTTCCACGCGCGCAACGTGCGGAGCGCGCTCGTGCTGGGACACGCGCGCGGCGTCGCCGTCCTTGCCGCTGTGCGCTCCGGGCTGCCGGTCGTCGAGTACACGCCGGCCGAGATCAAGCTCGCCGTCGTCGGTTACGGCCGCGCCGAGAAGACGCAGGTCCAGCAGATGATCAAGCTGCTGCTGGGGCTCGACACGGCGCCGTCGCCGCACGACGCCGCCGACGCGCTCGCCATCGCCATCTGTCACGTGCATACGACCGGTCCGCTCGGCCAGGCCGTGGGCACCGCCCGCCCGCCTCGTCATCTCCGGAGCTGGCGTCATGCAAAGCTCGCCGATCTGACGAGACGCCAGGCGCCGTGATCGCGCATCTGTCCGGGACCCTCCTCGAGAAACACGTGCAGCGGCTCGTCGTCGACGTCGGGGGCGTCGGCTACGACGTCGTCGTGCCGCTCTCGACGTTCTACACCGTCGGCGAGCCCGGCAGCCGCGTGGTGCTGCGCATCCACACGCACGTGCGCGAGGACGCGCTCCAGCTCTTCGGGTTCGCGACGCCGCTGGAGCAGTCGCTCTTCGAGCGTTTGATTTCGGTGAGCGGCATCGGGCCGAAGGTCGCGCTGTCGGTGTTGTCCGGCATCGAGCCGCCCGAGCTGGTGCGCGCGATCAAGTCGGCCGACGTCGTCCGGCTCACTCGGATTCCCGGTGTCGGCAAGAAGACGGCCGAGCGCCTCGTGCTCGAGCTCAAGGATCGGCTGCCGCAGACCGCCGAGCCGGAAGCGGCGCCCGGCACCGCGGCCGACGGCGAGCTGCGCGACGATCTGCTCTCGGCGCTCGGGAATCTCGGCTACCAGCGCGGCGGAGTGGAGAAGACGGTCGACAAAGTGCTGCGCCAGCTCGAGACGCGGGCTTTCGAAGATCTGCTCCGTGCCATACTGCGCGAGCTGTCACGATGAATGCCGATCCGCGCATCGTCAATGCGTCCCGCGTGGACGACGACGCCCAGTACGAAGCGGGGTTGCGGCCGCGGACGCTCAAGGACTACATCGGCCAGGAGCGCGTGCGGCAGAACCTCGAGGTTTCGATCACGGCCGCGCGCCAGCGGGCCGAGGCGCTCGATCACGTGCTGCTGTTCGGGCCGCCCGGCCTCGGCAAGACGACGCTCGCGTATGTCATCGGCAACGAGCTCGGGGTCACCGTGCGTCCGACATCCGGGCCCGTACTGGAGAAACCGGGAGACGTCGCCGCGATCCTGACGAACCTGCAGCCGCGCGACGTGCTGTTCATCGACGAAGTCCACCGCATGAGTCCGGCCATCGAGGAAAAGCTCTATTCGGCGATGGAGGATTTCGAGTTCGACATCATGATCGGCCAGGGCCCGGGAGCGCGGTCGATGAAGCTGTCGATTGCGCCGTTCACGCTGATCGGCGCGACGACGCGCACGGGGTTGCTGACGGCGCCGCTCCTGTCGCGCTTCGGCATCGTGCACCGGCTGGATTTCTACGAAGAGCGCGATCTCGCCGAAATCGTCACGCGCTCGGCGCGCATTCTCGGCGTCGACATCGTGCCGGAGGCCGCGCGCGAGATCGCGAGGCGGGCACGCGGCACGCCGCGGATCGCCAATCGCCTGCTGCGGCGTGTGCGCGACTACGCGCAAGTGCGGGCGGACGGACGTGTCACCGATGCGGTCTGCCGTGACGCGCTGGAGCTCCTGCAGGTGGACGAGCACGGTTTCGACGAGGCCGATCGCCGCCTGTTGCGGACGATCATCGACAAGTTCTCCGGCGGGCCGGTCGGGCTGGGCAGCCTGGCGGCCGCCATCGGCGAAGAGAAGGACGCGATCGAGGACATTTACGAGCCGTATCTGATCCAGATCGGATTCCTCGAACGCACGTCGCGCGGCCGGGTCGCCACGGCGCGCGCGTACGAATACTTTGGGCTCACGGCGCCGGGAAAGGAACGGTTGTGGTAGCTGGGTTGAGGCCGGTCAAGATTGCGGGACTCGCGACGTTCGTCCCGCCGCGCGTGCTCTCGAACTTCGATCTGGAGAAGATGGTCGAAACCTCGGACGAGTGGATCCTGCAGCGGACGGGTATCCGCGAGCGCCACATCGTGGATCCCGGCGTCGCGACGTCCGACATCGCCGCTCCGGCCGCCTGCCAGGCCATCGCCGAGGCCGGGCTCACGCCCGACGACATCGGCTTCATCGTCGTCGGCACGACGACGCCAGACACGATTTTTCCGAGCACCGCGTGCACGCTCCAGGCCAAGATCGGCGCGAAGCGCGCGTGGGGCTTCGATCTCGGCGCCGCGTGCTCGGGGTTCACCTACGCGTTGAGCATCGCGTACCAGCAGGTTGCCACCGGCGCCTGCGAGCACGCGCTCGTCGTCGGCGCCGACGTGATGTCGAGCATCATCGACTACACCGATCGCGCCACGTGCGTACTGTTCGGCGACGGCGCCGGCGCCGCCGTGGTCTCGCCGGCAGCGCCGGGCGAGCCGGCGATCATCGACTTCCTCCACATCACGGACGGCACCGGCGGGCCGGCGCTCTGCATGCCCGCCGGCGGCAGCCGCCAGCCGGCGTCGCACGAGACCGTGGACCAGCGGCTGCACTACGTCAAGCAGGACGGCGCCACGGTGTTCAAGTTCGCCGTCAAGATGACCGAGGAGATCTCACGGCGCATCCTCGAGCGCAATGGCCTCACGGCGCACGATCTCGATCTGTTCGTGTCGCACCAGGCCAACCGTCGCATCATCGAGGCCGGCACGCAGCGGCTGGGCCTGCCGCCCGAAAAAGTCATCATCAATCTCGAGCGCTACGGCAACACGACCGCCGGCACGATCCCGCTCGCCCTCGCCGACGCCCGCAAGGACGGTCACCTGCGTCGCGGAGATCTCGTGCTCTTGGCGTCGGTCGGCGCCGGATTCACCGTCGGTTCGGTGCTCCTCCGGTGGAGTCTCTGACGCCGACCGGGCCGGACCTCTCGTACCGAGGTCAGCCGGCGATGAGCCTGAGCACCGCCGCGCTGCGGGCGCCGAGTGGCCAGCGCGCTCCACCGGGCACCCGCCCGCGCCCGCGTTCGGGCGCGAACGTGTTGACCAACTCTTCCCAGATCGATCCCGCCGCGGCGCCCGGCAGGACGCAGGTCAGGTCGATGGCGCCGCCGTTGAACCAGATGAGCAGCGTGTCGCCGGCGATTCGCTGACCGCGCGAATCGACCTCCGCAATCGCCTGACCGTCGAGGAGCATCCCCACCGCCCGCCGGGCGGGGGTCTGCCAGTCGTCGGCCGTCATCTCGCCGCCCTCCGGCCGCAGCCACAGCACGTCCGGGGGATCCTGGCGGCGGCCGCGGAGGAACGTCCGGCGCCGCAGCACCGGCTGCGCCGCCCGCAACGCCACAATCTCCTCGACGAACCTGAGAAACGCGAGCTCCTCTTCCGGCTGATCCCACGGCGTCCAGCTGACCAGGTTGTCCTGGCAGTACGCGTTGTTGTTGCCCTGCTGCGTCCGCCCGAGTTCGTCGCCGCCGCTCAGCATCGGCACCCCCTGAGATACGAGCAGAGTCAGCAGGAGGTTACAGCGCTGCCGCCACCGCAGCCGGGTGATCTCCGGATCGGTCGTCGGTCCCTCGACGCCGCAATTCCAGCTCAGGTTGTTCGGGTCCCCGTCGCGATTGCTCTCGCCGTTCTCCTCGTTGTGCTTTTCGTTGTACGAGGTGAGATCCGCCAGCGTGAATCCGTCGTGCGACGTCACGAAGTTCACGCTCGCGTGCGGCTGCCGCCCGGACGGGCCGTAGAGGTCGCTGCTGCCGCCGACCCGGGTCGCCAGCTCCGGCAGCACGTTGGCGTCGCCGCGCCAGAACCGTCGCACGGTGTCGCGATAGCGGCCGTTCCATTCCGCCCAGCCGGGAGGGAAATTGCCGACCTGATACCCGCCCTCGCCGACGTCCCAGGGCTCGGCGATCAACTTCACCCGCGAGATCACCGGATCCTGCTGCACGACGTCGAAGAACGCGGAGAGTCGATCGACCTCGTACAGCTCGCGGGCGAGCGCCGACGCCAGGTCGAAGCGAAACCCGTCCACGTGCATTTCCTGGACCCAGTACCGCAGGCTGTCCATCAGGAGCTGCAGCACGTGCGGCGTCTGCATGTTGAGCGTGTTGCCGGTGCCGCTGAAGTCCTGATAGCGGGCCGGCCGGCCGGGCTGCAGCCGGTAGTAGCTCGCGTTATCGATGCCGCGAAAGGACAGCGTCGGGCCCTCGTGGTTCCCTTCCGCCGTGTGGTTGTAGACGACGTCGAGGATGACCTCGAGACCGGCCTGGTGCAGCGTGCGCACCATCACCTGGAACTCGCGAACGGCGTCGAGCGGCGATCGCGACGCGGTGAACCGGGCGTCGGGCGAGAAGTAGTTGAGCGTGTTGTAGCCCCAGTAGTTCGTGAGGCCGCGCGCCGTGAGCGCGGGCTCGTCGAAGTGGGCATAAATCGGCATCAGCTCGACCGCGGTCACGCCCAGATTCTTCAGGTGGCGGAGTACCGGCGGCGAGGCGAGGCCCAGAAAGGTGCCGCGCAGTTCCGCCGGCACGTACGCATTGAGCGCCGTCAGGCCTTTCACGTGCAGTTCGTAAATCACCGTGCGATGCCACGGGGTGTGTGGTCGATCGGGATCGCCGTTCCGGACCGGCCCGGCGACGACGCCGAGCGGGGCGTAGGGGGCGCTGTCCGATTTATCGGGCAGGCCGTCAACGTCGCCGTCGCTGAACGCCAGGAGCGATCGATGCCAGCGCGGCGTCCGCCCGAGGATGCGCGCGTACGGATCGAGCAGCACCTTGGCCGGATTGAACCGCTGGCCATGAGCCGGCGCCCAGGGTCCATCGACGCGATAGCCGTAGAGCTGGCCCGGACCGATATCCGGCAGGTACGCGTGCCAGATCCGATCGGTCCGTTCGCCGAGCGAGATGCAGACTCGCTCGGCGACGGCGTCCGCCGCATCGAAGAGACAGAGAGAGACGGCGGTCGCATTCTCCGAGAAGAGCGCGAAGTTGACGCCGGAACCATCCCAGGTGGCGCCCAGGGGATACGGGGCGCCGGGCCAGACACGCATGGCTGCAGATTCTACTTGTGTCGTACCGTTGGATCCGATGTTGCGCGAGCTCAGGGCGTGGGCCGATCTGCTCGATTCGCGGTTCAGGATTCCCGGGACGCAGATCCGGTTCGGGCTCGATCCGATTCTGTCGCTGATTCCCGGGCTCGGCGAGCTGTCGTCGCCGGCCTTCACCGTGCTGTTGCTCGTCCAGGGGCTGCGGCAGCGCGTGCCCAAAGTCGTGTTGTTCCGGATGGTCGTGAACGCGCTCCTGGACGCGCTGATCGGCGCCATTCCAGTGGTCGGGAACGTCGGCGATATCTTCTGGCGCGCCAATACCATCAACCTGGCCTTGCTCGAGCGGCACGCACTGCCGGGCCGGGCGCCGACGCCGGGCGACTACGCCTTCGTCTGGGCAATGGCCGCGATCCTCGGTTTGCTCGTCGCCATTCCGGTCATCATCGGGATCGTGCTGTTCGGTTGGCTCTGGGGACTCTTCTCATAGAGCAACTTCGCACTTAGAGCGCGTTCCAGAACTCAGAAGGAGGGGCGGGCTTCAGCCCGCCCCTGCTGGGTCGGCTGAAGCCGGCCCCGGAGCTCCCATGCTGGTTTCTGACTTCGATTTCGATCTTCCCGAGGAACTCATCGCGCAGGAGGCGCGTCCGCGGGGAGAGTCGCGGCTGCTGGTCGTGCGCCGCGACACCGGGACCTGGGAGGACGCGGCCATTGCCGACCTGCCGCGGCTGCTGACCGCGGGCGACCTCGTCGTCGCGAACGACACCCGGGTGTTTCCGGCGCGTCTGCTCGGCCGGCGCGACCCGAGCGGTGGCGCGGTCGAGTGCCTGCTGCTTGGTCCTGGTGAGGGCAACGAGCGCGAAGCGCTCGTCCACCCGGGACAAAAACTCAAGGCGGGCGCCCGCATGGTGTTCGAGGCGCCCGATCGCGCGCCCGGCGTGCGCCTGCTCGCTGAAGTGCTCGAACGCCGCTACTTCGGCCGGCGCGTGCTCCGATTCGACGTCGACGGCGCGTCCAGCCTCGACGCGGCCGTCGATCTCGTCGGGCACGTCCCGCTGCCGCCGTACATTCACCGCGCCGACACGGCCGCCGATCGCGACCGCTATCAGACGATCTTTGCCACCGATCGCGGGTCGGTGGCGGCGCCCACCGCGGGGCTGCACTTCGACGCCGGTCTGGTTGGGGCCATCCGTGCCGCCGGCATCGGCTGGGCGACGATCACCCTGCACGTCGGCTACGGTACGTTCAAGCCGGTCCGCGTCGACCGCGTCGAGGATCACCGGGTGGACCCCGAGAATTTCACCATCAGTCCGGACGCGTCAGACGCCATCCGCGCGGCGCACGACGGGCGCCATCGCGTCGTCGCCGTCGGGACGACGACCACGCGCGCCCTCGAGACGGCCGCTGACGGCACCGGCGGTGTGCGACCGGAGTCGGCGATTTCCGATCTGTTCATCCACGCGGGGCACCGCTTTTCCGTCGTGGACGCGCTGCTCACCAACTTTCACCTGCCGCGTTCGTCGCTCCTGATGCTGGTGTCCGCCTTCGCCGGCCGCGAGCTCACGCTGGCGGCGTATCGACACGCCGTCGCCGAACGCTATCGTTTCTACAGCTACGGAGACGCGATGTTGATTCTGTAGGAAGGAAGACACGTACGGTTCCGGGGTTCCGCGGTTCCGGAGTTCCGAGGTTCACGCGGACCCATTGGCCGCCGTCCCTGCGGATCGCGCCCAGCGCGCCGTTTCGCGAGTGCTAACAACCTAACGTGTCGCGGCCGGGACTGTTCGGCGCCGAACCCCGGAACACCGGAACCCCGGAACCCCGGAACCC
>Ga0111539_10001147_pt1 | contig 34989 bp, 18 predicted proteins | sample RhiMethybrSRZTD1_FD_79667 | JGI IMG/M metagenome (GOLD analysis project Ga0111539, IMG submission 79667) | Populus rhizosphere microbial communities from Tennessee, USA - Rhizosphere MetaG P. TD hybrid SRZTD1 (version 2) (version 2) | ecosystem: Host-associated > Plants > Roots > Rhizosphere >...
ACCCGAGGAGCGCCGCGCACCCCCTCCTGCTCGGCGACCTGCATCGCGCCGCCGGAGATCGGGAGGCGGCCGTGCGCGAGTATCAGACCGCGGTCCGGGTCGACCCCGCCAACTCCGAGCTGCGCACGCGTCTCGCCACCCTCTTCCTCGAGATGGGCTGGACCTCGGAGGCGCTGCTCCTGCTCTCCTGGGCGGTGAAGATCGATCCGAAGAACGGCGAATCGTACGCCGCCCTGGCGCAGCTGTACGCCTCCCTCGGCCGGCCGGGCGAGGCGCTGGAGATGCTCCTGGCGGCGGTGCGGCTCAACCCGCTCCTGCCGCACCTGGTCGATCACGCCGACAGCCTGGAGCGGACGCTCGCCGGGGCCGTCTCCCCGAAGGACCGCACCGGGCGCCGCGCCCTGACGCACCTGGTGCGCGGCATCGCGTACAGCGCCTCGCGCCGGAGCGTGGAGGCGGCGGAGGCGCTGCGCCACGCGCTCCGGCTCGACCCGCGCCTCACCGAGGCGGAACAGCGCCTGCAGGCGCTTCTGGCGGCCGACCATGCCACCTGACCTGAGAGCCGGGCTCGAGATCGTCAAGTCGCGCCCCGGCACCTTCCTCCTGCACGATCCGCGCACCGGCGAGTGCTTCGAGATGAGCGCCCGCGAGCGCCACGTGCTGGGGCTCCTCGACGGGCGCCGCACGCCGGAGGCGATTGCCGCCGCGTGCGCCGGTCTTCCGGGCGAGGCGATCCCGGCGCGGGACGTCCCGGGCTTCCTGGAGCAGCTGCGCGCGCTCGGTCTGCTGGTGAACGGAGCGGTCGCGCCACCCGTGGCGCCGCCGCGGCCGGTGGCCCCGGCGGGCCCGGTGCCGGAGCCGCTGTCGAAGCGCGACCGGAAGGCGAACCTCAACCTGGTCTTCGACCTTCTGGCCGCCCTCGTCGGCTGGGCCATCCATCCCTACTGGGCGGCGGCGATCGGGGCGCTGTTCCTCCTGGGGATCACCGCGCTCGTCAGCGGGTTCGGCGAGTACCTCAGCGAGCTGAGCCAGGTCTTCCGGCCGCCGCGGCTGCCGCTCCTCGTGATCGCCTCGGTGCTGCAGACCATCCTGGTTCTGAACCTGCCGCGCGAGATCATGCTCGCGACGGCGTTCCGCAAGTTCGGCGGCCGGCTGCGCTCCTTCGGGATCCGCTTCTACAAGCACCTCATCCCGTACTTCCAGGCCGACGTCGGGGACTCCTTCTTCATGATCCCGGAAGGCCGGCGCTGGACCGTGCTCTCGACCGGGGTCGTCACGTCGGCGGCGATCGGTTCGCTCGCGATGCTCGGCTGGTGGATGGCCGAGCCGGGGACCTGGCTCCGGAAGTTCTGGCTGGTGCTCGCCCCGCCCTGCCTCTTCGCGCTGATCTCGCGGCTCAACCCGCTCATGCCGTACGACGGCCACCTGATGCTGAGCGTGCGCCTGGAGCAGCCGTTCCTGTGGGACCGGGTGCTGGCGGAGACCGAGGCCTGGCTCTCCTTCCGTGCCTCCCCGGAGCCGCTGACGGAGCGGGAGCGCTTCTGGTTTCGTTTTTACGGTGTCGGCATCAAGGCCTTCGCGTTCCTGGCGCCGGTGACGATCTTCACGTACCTCGGGTGGTGGCTCTCGTCGCGCTTCGCGGCGCCCGGGGCGTTGTTCGCAGTCTCACTGTTACTATGGTGGTATCACGAATCGATCTGGAGAAAAGTGATGGAGATCGGGGCGGTGCGCTGGCTCGTGCGCGGCGGGGGGAAATCGTGGGTGCGTTGGTCCGTGCGGATCGCGGCGGCGGCCGCGATCGTCGCCATCGGGTTCATCCCCTACAGCTATGAAATCGGCGGCAGATGCCGCCTCGTCCCGGTCGCGCAGCACGGCATCCGGGCGCAGATCGCCGACGAGATCATCAAGGTCAACATCAGGGAGGGGGACTGGGTCGAGGCGGGGGCGGTGATCGCCACGCTCGCCGCCCGCAACGAGTCCGCCAGCGTCGCCTCCACCACCGCCGGCCTCGAGCGGGCGCGCGCCGATCTCGCCCTGCTGCGCGCCGGATCCCGGCCCGAGGACATCCGCATGGCGATCCAGGAGGTGGAGCTGCGCGAGGTGCAGCTGCGGTACCAGGAGCGCGAGCTGCGGCGCAAGAAGGAGCTCGGCAGCTCCGGCACGGAGACCCAGGCCGAGCTGGAGCGCGTGCAGTCGGCGCGCGACCAGGCGGAGCAGCTGCTGCTGACGGCACGCGAGAACTTCACCAAGCTGCAGAAAGGGGCGCGCGTGGAGGAGATCCGGGCCGCCGAGGCGGAGGTGGCGCGCCTGGAAGCGGACCTCGACCACCACCGCCGCCTCCTCGAGCTCAAGGACATCACCGCGCCGATTGCCGGCCGCGTCATCACGCTCGGCGTGCAGCAGCGCCTCGGCCAGTACGTTCAGCCGGGGGACCTCGTGGCGGTCCTGCAGGACACGTCCCACCTGCGCGTCGCGGTGCAGGCCGACCAGGCGGCGGCGGTGCAGATCAAGCCCGGACAGACCGTGAAGCTGCGGCTCGAGGGGCTCGACGGCCGGCTGCTGATGGGGAAGGTCAACGAGGTCTCCTCCGGCGCCCTGCCGGAGAGCGAGCTCGACATCGAGCCGGTGCGCAGCGACCGGGAGAGTCACCTCACCGAGCTGTACACACGTAAAGACACCCGCTTCGTGGACGTCGAGGTGGAGCTCGAGGACGGGCACGTGGATCTCCTGCCCGGGATGACCGGTCAGGCGCGCATCGTCATCTCGCCGGACGTCCTGTGGCGCGCCGTCGCCCGGCCCATCGTCCGCTTCTTCATGGTGGAAGTCTGGAGCTGGCTGCCGTAGCCGCCGGCGCGGTGTGACCTACCCTCCGCGGGCGCGTCGCAGGAGATCCAGCGCCTCCGGCCAGGAGGGGTCGAGGCGCTCGGCGGCCTCGAGCACCTGCACCGCCTCGACCTTGCGGTCGCGGGCGAGGTGAAGCCGCGCGAGGCGCAGCAGCGATTCCATGTCCTTGGGATTGCGGCGGGTCGCCTCCTCCAGCATCGGCTGCGCCTCGTCCAGGCGCCCGCGCTCGAAGAGCAGCCGCCCCAGCCGCGCGGGCGGGATCTCGCTCCGGGGATCGAGCCGCAGCGCCGCCTGGTACTCCTCGACCGCCTCCTCCACGGCGTCGCGGCCCCCGAGCAGATCGCCGAGCGCGACGCGGCTCCTGGAGTCGAGCGGGTTGAGGCGGTGCGCCGCCATCATCTCCTCGACCGCCTCCTCCTCCCGCCCCGCCTCGAGGAGCAGCCCGCCGAGCTTGTAGCGCGCCACGCGGAGCTGCGGGTTGAAGCGCAGGGAGGCCTGGTACGACTCCATCGCCTCGGCCTTGCGATCGAGCAGCTCGAGCACCGTCCCCCGCAGCAGGTGCGCGTTCGGGTCCGCGGCGTCGGCCTGCAGCGCCCCCTCGACCGCGGCGAGCGCCCGGTCGAACCGCCCGAGATCGATCTCCGCGTACCCGAGGACGAGCCAGGCGGCGCCGTGATCCGGTGCGAGCCGCACCGCCGTCTCGAGCGCCGCGCGCGCCCCGTCGAACTCCCCCTGCCGCAGGAGGATGAGCCCGCGGATGAAGTGGGCGGTCTCGAGGCCCGGGTTGTCGCGCAGGACGGCGTCGATCTCCCCGAGCGCGTGCGCGAAGCGCCCCTTCAGGAAGAGCTGGTGCGCCAGCGACAGGCGCGCCGCCTCCGGCCGGCTCATGTCCGGCAGGGCCGCCAGGTTCCAGCCCCGGCGCGACGGGCCGCCGCTCCCGCTTTCGTCCTGGTGTCCCATGCGCCGCAAAGTTACGTCCAAGCGCGGCGCAAGGGAAGACGCCATCGCGCCCCGGGTCGCGTGACCATGATCTGGTCACCCGCCAAGCGCCCCTGCGACTCGTGGGGCGCTCCACAATCCGATTGACACTCGCTCCGGACCTCCGTAGATTCCGTGGTTACCCAAACCAACCCTGTGGCGTCCAAGGGGTTGCCGATCTGTCGCGCGGCGCGGTCGGTGGGGTGGTGCGGGCGATCGAAGTGTCCTCAGGGGGATGACACGGGCATGACCAGCGACTCCAGGCGGCCGGGAGGAGTCCGTCCGCGGCTCGAGGAGGTGGTCGTCTCCCTGCCCGGAACGTGGGATCCGGGGCTGCCGATCGCCGCGGCGCGCGCCGGCGCCACCGGGCTCCTCGACCTCCAGGGTTCGCGCGACCCGGCCGCGGCGCGCGCGGCGCTCGAACGCCTGGCGCGCCTCGCCACGGGGCGCGTCGGGGCGATCCTGTCGGTCGCCGATGCAGCGATCCTCCCGATCGCCGCGGAGATCCTGCCGGACGACGCGACCCTCCTCTTCGCCCTCGAGCCGGACCTCGATCCGCGCCCGGTCCTCGACCGGTTCCGGCGCGGCCGGCGCCGCCTCGGCGCGGTCGTCCACGCGGCCGAAGAGGCGCAGGCCCTCACAGCGCTCGGCCTCGATCTCTGCGCCGCGCGCGGCGCCGAGGCCGGCGGGCGCGTCGCCGACGAGACCACCTTCGTCCTGGTGCAGCGCGTCGCGGCGGCGACCTCCCTGCCGATCCTCGCCTGGGGGGGGATCGGCTGGCACACGGCCGCCGCCTGCGCCGTCGGGGGCGCCTCCGGGATCGTCCTCGACTGGCAGCTCGCGCTCTTGCGCGAATCGGGGCTGCCCGCGGCGATGCGACGCCGCGTCGAGCGTCTCGACGGCAGCGAGACGATCGTGGTCCGCGGTCCGGACGGCCGGCTCCTGCGCCTCTTCGCGCGCCCAGGGTTCTCCGCCCGCGAAGAGATCGAGCGGCTGGCGGAGCGCCTGCGGCAGGCACCCAAAGACGCTGCGACCGCCTGGCGGGATCGGCAAAGCGCGCTCCTCGCCGCCCCGGCGCACGAGGACCGCCTCTGGCTCATGGGGCAGGACGCCTCGTTCGCGCCCTCCTTCCGGCGCGAGGGAGAGAGCGTCGGGCGGGTGCTCCCGGCGCTGCGCGATCGGATCGATCGTGTCCTCGCGGGCGCCGCGCGCTCGCGCGCGCTCGACGCGGGCGCGCCGCTGGCCCGATCGCACGGGACCACGTACCCGATCGTGCAGGGTCCGATGACGCGCGTCAGCGACGTCCCGGCCTTCATCGACGCGGTGGAGCGGGGCGGGGCGCTCCCGGTGCTGGCGCTGGCGCTCCTCCGCGAGGGGGCGGTGCGCCGCCTCCTGCAGGAGACCCGGGCGCTGCTCGGCGATCGCCCCTTCGGCGTCGGCATCCTGGGCTTCGTGCCGCGCGAGCTCCGCGAGGAGCAGCTGCGCGCCATCCTCGAGGCGCCGCCGCCGTTCGCCATCATCGCCGGCGGCCGTCCCGACCAGGCGGCCGGGCTCGAGGCGCGCGGCATCGCCACCTACCTGCACGTCCCCTCCCCCGGGATGCTCGAGACCTTCCTGCGCGACGGGGCGCGGCGCTTCATCTTCGAGGGGAGCGAGTGCGGCGGCCACATCGGGCCGCGCACCTCGTTCGTGCTGTGGGAGACCATGGTGCGGGTGCTCCTCGACGCCGACCTGCCGCGCGCCGAGGCGGAGAGGGTGCACGTGCTCTTCGGCGGTGGCATCCACGACGCCACGAGCGGCGCCATGGTGGCGGCCATCGCCGAGCCGCTCGTCGAGCGCGGCATGAAGGTCGGCGTGGACGTCGGCACCGCCTACCTGTTCACCGAGGAGTCGGTCGCGACCGGCGCCATCGTCCCGTCCTTCCAGGAGGTGGCGATCGCCTCGGACCGGACCATCCTGGTGGAGACCGGCCCCGGGCACGCCATCCGCTGCGCCCCGACCGAGTTCTTCGCCGCCTTCGAGGCCGAGAAGGAGCGGCTGAAGCGCGACGGCGTGCCGGGCGAGGAGGTGCGCGAGCGGCTCGAGGCGCTCAACATGGGGCGGCTGCGCATCGCCTCGAAGGGGATCGTCCGCACCGGCGTCCCGGAGGCGGGCGACCCGTTCCGCCGTCTCGACGAACGCGAGCAGCAGCGCGAGGGGATGTACATGCTCGGCCAGGTGGCGGCGCTGCACCGCGAGCGCACCACCATCCGCGCCCTGCACGAGGAGATCGGCCGCGGCTCCGCGGAATACCTCGCGTCGCTGGAGGCGGCGCCGGTCGTGACGGCGGCCGCTCCCCCCGGACCACCGCCGCTCGACATCGCCATCGTCGGGATCGCCTGCCTGCTCCCCGGCGGGGCCCTCGACGCCCCGGCGTTCTGGGAGAACATCGTCCAGGGGAAGGACGCCATCGGCGCGATCCCGCCGCACCGCTTCGACGCGAGCCTCTGGTTCGACGCCGATCGGAAGCGCCGCGACCGGATCTACTCGAAGTGGGGCGGCTTCCTCGAGGACCTGCCGTTCGATCCGCTCAAGTACGGCATCCCGCCGGCCGCGCTCCGGAGCATCGAGCCGCTGCAGCTCCTGGCGCTGGAGATGGTCGACCAGGCGCTGCGCGACGCGGGGTACGACCGGACCAATCCGCACAAGGCGCGCACCTCGGTCATCCTCGGGGTCGGCGGCGGCGCGGCCGAGCTCGGCGGACGCTACGCCTTCCGCTCCATGCTCCCGCGCTTCTTCCGCCAGGTGCCGGAGGAGCTCCTCGCCGAGCTGCCGGAATGGACCGAGGACTCCTTCCCGGGGATCCTCCTCAATGTGGTGGCGGGCCGGATCGCCAACCGCTTCGATCTGGGGGGCGCCAACTTCACGGTCGACGCCGCCTGCGCCTCGTCGCTCGCGGCCATCTACCTCGCGGCGCGCGAGCTGCAGGACGGCGCCTGCGACATGGCGATCGCCGGCGGCTGCGACACGGTGCAGAACCCGTTCGGCTACCTCTGCTTCTCCAAGACCGGGGCGCTGTCGCCGCGCGGCCGCTCGCGCACCTTCGACGCCTCGGCGGACGGCATCGCCATCAGCGAAGGGCACGCGGCGGTGGTCCTGAAGCGCCGCGCCGACGCGGAGCGGGACGGCGACCGCATCTACGCTCTGCTGCGAGCCGCCGCGGGCGGATCGGACGGCCGCACCATGGGGCTGACCGCGCCGCACGAGGCCGGCCAGCTGCGCACGCTCGAGCGGGCTTATGCCCAGGCCGGGTTCAGCCCGGCGAGCGTCGGGCTGTTCGAGGCGCACGGCACCGGCACGGTGGTCGGCGATCAGACCGAGTGCCGCGCGCTGGCGTCCTTGCTCGAGCGGGAGCAGGCGCCGCCGCAGTCGGTGGCGATCGGCAGCGTCAAATCGATGATCGGCCACACCAAGTGCACCGCCGGCGTCGCCGGCCTGATCAAGACGGCGCTGGCGCTGCACCACCGGCTGCTGCCGCCGACGCTGCACGTCGAGACCCCGAACCCGAAGGCCGGCTTCCCGGACGGTCCGCTCTACGTCTCGAGCGCGCTCCGCCCGTGGCTGCGCGGCGCGCATCCGCGGCGCGCCGGCGTGTCGGCGTTCGGGTTCGGCGGCAGCAACTTCCACGCCGTGCTCGAGGAGTACGACGGGGAGGCGCGCGGCCGCGAGCGCGAGGCGACGCGGCGCGGCCGCCCCGCGGAGCTGTTCCTGCTGGCGGCGGCGACCCGCGGCGAGCTCGCCGCGCGGGCGAAGGGGCTCGCAGGCAACGCCGCGCAGCCCCACGCCGATGGCCGGGCGCGCACCCTCGCCGACGTCGCCTGCGCGCAGCACGCGCGCGACCCGCGCCCGGCGGGAGCGGCGCGCGCCGCGGTGATCGCCGCCGATCTGTCGGAGCTTCAGACAAAGCTGGCGGGGCTGGCGGCGCTCCTCGAAGGGACGCCCGGCGCCGACGCCCGCCCCGCCGGCGTGTTCTTCGACGCATCGCAGCGCGGCCCCGGCGCGGCGCCGGCCGGCGGCGTTCTCCCCGGAAGCGGCCTCACGGACACGATGCGCGACCTGGCGATCGAGTTCCGGGAGGTGGCGGCGGCCTTCGAGGAGACGGCCGCGACCCTTCCCGGCGCCGCGGGGGCCGAGTTCCTGCAGGCGGCCTTCCCTCCCCCCGGTCTCGGTGCCGCGGCGCAGGCCCGGTTCGCGGAGCGGCTCTTGAGCCCGCCGTTCGCCGCGGCGGCGGTGGAGGCGGCGGCCGAGGGGCTGACGCGTCTCTGCGCCGCCTTCGGCGTGGCGACGAGCGCGCCCGCGGACCGGCCGCACGCCGTCGTGGCGCTCGCGGACGCGGGCGGCGACGGCTGCGCGCGCCTGCTCGCGGCGCTGGCGGATCTCTGGGTCCGCGGGGCCGCGGTCGATCCGGAGCGGCTGTACGAGGGACCGGCGCGCGGCGTCGATCCTTCCCCGCGGCGCGCCCCGGCCCCCGCACGCACCTCGCACCTCTTCATGCTCAACGGCACCAGCCTGCGCCCCGTGAGCCAGCCGCCGGTGGTCGAGGGGCCGCGGTTCTCGCTCTCGAGCGGCGCGACGATGCCGGCCGGAGGCCATGAGGCGCCCCAGGCGCCGGTCCACTATGACGCGCCCGAGGCGCCCGACGAGCCATACGCCCAGTTCCAGGCGACGATGCGCCTGTTCCTCGACACGCAGGAGCGGGTCATGCGCTCATTCCTCGGTGAGACGCAAGGTGTGGCCGCGGCCCGGCCCGAGGTCTCCACCGTGACGCGACCGGCCGCCGCGGCCCCGCCCGAGCGCAGCGCGACTCCCCCGCCCCCGGCCCCCGTGGTGGCCGCCCCGCAACAGGCGGCGCCCGCGGCAGGTGGGCGCGACGAGCTTCTGCGCATCGTCAGCGAGCGGACCGGCTATCCGCCGGAGATGCTGACCGACGACGCCAACCTCGAGGCGGACCTCGGGATCGACTCGATCAAGCGGGTCGAGATCATCGCCGCCTTCCGCCGGGCCGTCCTGCCGGCGATGACCGAGCCGCCGGCCGACTACATGGAGCGGATGACCGCCGCGCGCACCCTCCGGGCCATCCTCGCCGGAACCGCGTCCCTGCTGGGACGGCCGGCCGACCGGGACGACACCGCCCCGGCACCGTCGCGTGAGCCCGGCACGCCCGCGCCGGCCGCAGCGCCGGGGCGCGAGGAGATGGCGCGCCTCCTGCGGGAGATCGTCGCGGAGCGCACCGGCTACCCGACGGAGATGCTGCACGGGGACGCGAGCCTCGAGGCGGACCTCGGGATCGATTCGATCAAGCGGGTCGAGATCATCGCCGCCCTGCGCCGCGTCCTCCTGCCGGATCTCAAGGAGCCACCGGCCGACTACATGGAGCGCATGGCGGCAGCCCGCACCCTCGACGCCATCGTCGGAGAGATGACCGGGCTCCTCGGCGCCGCACCCGCGGCGACCGGGGCTTCACCCGGACCCGCCGTCGAGGACGACTGCCCGCGCATGGTCCCGCGCGTCGTCGACCTGCCGGAATTGCCGCGTCGGCCGGATCCGGGCACGGACCGGCCGGGGACGATCCTGCTCACGGACGACGGCGGCGGACTGGCCGCCGCGGCCGCGGCCAGGCTGGAGGTCGCAGGCCGCCGGACCGTGATCCTCTCCATGGAAGACCTGAAGACCCGGGAGTCGGCCGCGCGCGCCGTCGAGCAGGTGCGCGCCGGCGGTCCCGGGATCGCCGCGTTCCTGCACCTGGCGCCGCTGGCCGAGGCGCCCGAGTTCCCCGGCATCGACGCTCTGGCCTGGTCGGCGCGTCACGCCGTCGAGGTCCGTGGCCTGCTCTTCCTGATCCAGGCGCTCACGGCCGAGCTCACGGAGCCGGGTCCGGCGCCGCTCCTGGTCCTCGCCGCCACCCGCGGCGGCGGCGATTTCTCCCCGCGATCAGGGGAGGCGCGACACCCGTGGCGCGGCGGCGTCGCCGGCCTCCTCAAGGTGGCGGCGCGCGAGTACGAGCACGGCCGCTTCCGGGCGGTCGATTACGACGCGCTGCCGGGGCCGGATCGTCTTCTCGCCGAGCTCGCCGCCCCGGGCCCGGTCGAGGTGGGCGAGCGCGGCGGGCGGCGTCTCGCCCTGGAGCCGTGCGCGGCGCCTCTGGGAGACGGACGCGTGGACGGCCCGGCGCCGCTCGGCCCCGGGGACGTCGTCCTGGTGACCGGCGGCGCGCGCGGCATCACCGCCGCCGTCGCCGTCGAGATCGCCGAGCGCAGCGGCGGCGCCACGCTGGTCCTCCTGGGGCGCTCGCAGCCGCCGCCCCCCACCGAGCCGACCGCCACCGCCGCCTGCGCTGCACCGAGAGAGATCCGGCGCGCGCTCCTCGACGAGGCGCGGCGCTCCGGGACCCCGGCGACGCCGAAGGAGATCGAAGCGCGCCTGCAGCGCCTGCTCGCCGACCGCGACATCCGCGCCACCTTTGCCGCCCTGCGCACGGCCGGATCCCCGGTCGAATACCACGCGTGCGACGTGCGCGACGCCGCCGATCTCGAGCGGGTCGTCCGCGTCGTGCTCGATCGCCACGGCCGGATCGACGCGGTGGTGCACGGCGCCGGCGTGATCGAGGACCGTTTCATCGCCGACAAGACGGCGGAGTCGTTCGACCGGGTCATCGAGACCAAGACGCGGCCGATCCTGACCCTGGCGCAGCTGCTCGCGGCGCGGCCGCCGAAGCGCCTGGTCCTCTTCTCCTCCACCTCGGGCTTCTTCGGCAACGCGGGACAGGCGGACTACGCGGCGGCGAACGAGACACTCAACCGCATGGCGCGCCGCCTCGGCGACCTGTGGCCCGGGCGCAGCGTCGCCCTCAACTGGGGGCCGTGGTCGGGGGCCGGCATGGTCACCCCCGAGGTCGCCCGGCAGTTCCGCGAGCGCGGCGTCGGCATGGTCAGCGTCCCGGCCGGCCGCGCCGCCGCGTGGCGCGAGATGCGGGCGGAGGGGGGGGACGTGCGGGTGCTCCTCGGACCCGGCGCGTGGAACCGGCCGGCGGAGACGACCGCCGCGGGCACCGGACGGATGCCGGCCACGGCGCTGCTCGAGAGCCAGTCGGTGCGCGTCACGTCTTCGGGATCGGTCGAGGCGCTCGTGCTGCTCGATCCGATGCGCCAGCCGTTCCTCGATCACCACCGCATCGACGGCAAGCCGGTGATGCCGCTGGCGGTCGCCCTGGAGCTGATGACCGAGACGGCGGCGGCCGCGGCGCCGCGCGGCTGGCACGTCACGCACATCCGCGACCTGCGCATGTTCTCCGGCATCCTGATCGAGAACGGCGCGCGCGAGATCGCCGTCCTGGCCGAGCCGGAGGCGGACGGCGGCCCCGAGCGGACCTGGCGCGTGCGCATCGCCGACCCGAAGACCCCGGCCCGCCGGCTGTACGAGGCGAGGGTGCGGCTCGCGGCCGCCCTCCCCGAAGCACCGGCCGCGCCGTCGCTCGAGACGCTCGCCTCCGCGTGCGACGTCAGCGTGACCGACGCCTACGATCGCTGGACCTTTCACGGGCCGGCCCTCCAGGTGATCGAGGAGCTGCGGCGCGTCGGCGTCGGCGGCATCGACGCGCTGGTGCGCCCCTCCTCCCCGCGGCAGATCGCCGGGTCGGCGTCGGAGGGATGGCTCATCGACGCCGCCATGCTCGACGCCGGGCCGCAGATCGCCACCATCTGGTCGCGCTACCACCAGGACGTGACGGTCCTGCCGAACCGGATCGCCTGCTACCACCGCTACGGGCCCCTCGCCGGTCCGCCCGCCGAGGTCGCCTTCCGCGTCTCCACCGGCCTCGACGGGCAGACCTACCGGGGGGACGTCTGGTACCTGCGCGACGGGCGCGTCCTCGGACGGATCGAAGGGCTCGAGGGGTCCGGCACCCTGGAGCTGAACCGCATCACGCTCAAGCCGCCGCGATGAACGCACCGACCACCCACGGCACGGAAGAGACGGATCGCTTCCGCGGCGGCGAGGACATCGCCGTCGTCGGGATGGCCTGCCTGCTGCCCGGCGCCGACGCGCCGGGGCGGTTCTGGGAGAACATCGTCCGGAAACACGACGCCATCTCCGACGCCCCCCCCGACTGGCAGCCGGAGCTCTTCTACGATCCGGCCGGACCGTCGCGCGATCGCTCCTACACCAAGCGGGGGGGATTCCTCGGGGATCTCTGCCGCTTCAACCCGCTGAAGTACGGCGTCGTGCCGTCGAGCCTCGAGGGGGCGGAGCCGGACCACTTCATCGCCTTGAAATGCGCCTACGAGGCGTTCGCCGACGCCGGGTTCCCGGCGATCCCGGTCAACCGGGAACGGACCGGGGTCATCTTCGGCCGCGGCATCTTCGTGAACCGCGGCTGGGTGACGCTGTTCCAGAAGCTCTTCGCCGTGGACCAGGTCATCCGGGTGCTGCAGATGATCGAGCCGCGTCGCAGCGCCGCCGATCTCGAGACCATCCGCGCCGAGCTGAAGAAGAACCTGCCGCCGGCGAACGCCGAGACCTTCCCCGGCCTGGTGCACAACAACCTGGTGGGACGGATCGCCAACCGCCTGGACCTGATGGGGCCGACCTACACGCTCGACGCCGCCTGCTCGTCGACCCTCCTGGCGGTGGAGCACGCCGTGCGCGAGCTGCGATCGGGGCGGGCCGACGCGATGCTCGTCGGCGGATCGCAGGTGTCGATCCCGGGGCCGATCCACATCATGTTCTGTCACCTCGAGGCGCTGAGCGTCGCGGGGAAGATCGCCCCGTTCTCGGCGGAGGCGGCGGGGACCGTGCTCGGGCAGGGGTGCGGTGCCTTGCTCCTCAAGCGCCGCTCCGACGCCGAGCGGGACGGGAACCGCATCTACGCCCGCATCAAGGCGGTCGGGTCCTCCTCCGACGGCAAGGGGGCGGGGCTGCTCGCGCCGCGGACCGAGGGGCAGCAGCTCGCCATCCGCCGCGCCTACGAGGCGTCGGGGATCGACCCGGCGACGATCGGCCTGATCGAGGCGCACGGCACCGGCATCCCGCTGGGGGATGCGACCGAGATCGCCTCGCTGCGCGCCTGCTTCGGCGATCGCGCCGGGGATGACGCCACCATCGCGCTCGGCAGCGTCAAGTCGATGGTCGGCCACCTCGTCCCGGCCTCCGGCGTCGCCTCGCTCATCAAGACGATCCACGCCCTGTACCACCGCACCCTCCCGCCGACGCTGCACGCGGAGCGGGCGCACCCGGGCCTCGGGCTCGAGACCACCCCCTTCTTCCTGGTCAACGAGGCGCGCCCGTGGATCCACGGCGACCGGACGACGCCGCGGCGCGCCGGCATCGACGCGTTCGGCTTCGGGGGCATCAACGCGCACGCCATCCTCGAGGAGCACGCCACGGTGGAGACGTCGCTGCCGCGCGCCGAGGCGGCGTGGCCGGCCGAGCTGGTCCTGCTTGGGGCGCCGGACCGCGACGGCCTCGCCGCGCGCGTCGCGGAGCTGCGCGCCTTCCTTGGCCGGGGCGCGGAGCCGGCCGGGGTCACGCTCCTCGAGATCGCGGCGGCCGCCGCGCGCGCCGGCGGAGAGGCGCGTCTGGCGATCGTCGCCAGGGATCTCGCCGATCTCGGTCGGAAGCTCGAGCACGCCGCGGCGCTCCTCGCCGATCGCGGGCGCGATCGGATCCAGGACCGCCAGGGGCTCTATTTCTACGAGCGGCCGATGGGACGCGAGGGACGCGTCGCGTTCGTGATCCCGGGAGAGGGGTCGCAGTACGTCCACATGCTCGAGGACCTCTGCCGTCACTTCCCGGAGGTCCGCCGGCACTTCGATCTCACCGAGGCCGCCTTCCGCGAGCTCGGCGACGGCCGCTCGCTGGCGCGGCTGCTGTTCCCGCAGCCGGGCCGCGAGGCCGCGGCGGAGACCGCCCTGTTCCGCATGGACATGGCGGTGGCGGCGGTGACCGCCGCGGCGCGCGCCTTCCTCGACCTGCTCGCAACACTCCGGGTGAGCGCCGACGCCGTGGTGGGCCACTCGAGCGGCGAGTTTGCGGCGATCTGGGCCGCGGGGGCCTTCCGCCCGGAGAGCGACGAGGACCTGGTGCGCGCCATCCTCTCCGGCACGCAGTCGACGGCGCGCGTCGCCGCCTCGGATCTCGTGCCGCAGGCGGTCCTCACCGCGGTCGGCGGGGCCGACCCGCAGGCGGTGGCCGACACGGTGCGGGAGTCGGACGGGCGGCTGGTCATCGCCCTCGACAACTGTCCGCACCAGGTCGTGCTCGCGGGGGACGAGGAGGCCACCACGCGCGCCCTCGAGCGCCTGCGCGGCAAGGGGGGCCTGTGCCAGAGGATCCCCTGGGATCGCCCCTACCACACCGACGCGGTGGCGCCGATCTGCCGCTTCGTCGCGGAGTACTTCGACGCCTTCCGGCTGCACCCGCCCAAAGTCGAGTGGTGGTCGTGCGCGACCGCGGAGCGGTTCCCGGAGTCGCCGGAGGGGATCCGCGAGCTGTGCGTGCGCTCGTGGCGGACGCCGGTCCGCTTTCGCGAGACGATCGAGGCGATGCACGCCGCGGGGGTGCGCGTCTTCGTCGAGGTCGGCCCGCGCGGCAACCTGTCCGCCTTCATCGACGACACGCTCGGGGCGCGCCCGCACGCCGCCATCCCGATGGACCTGCAGCGCCGCGGCGGTCTCGAGCAGCTCTGCCACGCGGCCGGGCTCCTCGCCGCCCACGGGCTCCCGGTGGCGGTCGAAGAGCTGTACCGGCGCCGGAATCCGCGCCGGATCGATCTCGCGGCCGCGCCGCCGGTCGTGGTGCGCGACCCGATCCTGAGGCTCGACCTGCCGCTCCTGGAGGTCGGTGCGGAGACGCGCGCCCTGTGGGAGCAGCATCGCCCCGCGGTGTTGCGACCGGTTCCGCCCCCCGCCGGCGACGACGCGCCCCCCGCGCCGGAGCGCGCCGCCGATGACGATCCGCGCGCCGCGGCGGTCGCCGAGTTCCAGCACACCATGCAGCAGTTCCTGCGCCTCCAACAGGACATGTTCCCCGCGCCGCAGGCGCCGTCTCTGAAGCTGGCGGCCCCCGCCGCGGCCACGGTGCCGGTGGCTCCGGCGCCGCCCATCGCGGCCGCGTCCCCCGCACCGCCGCGCCTCGCCGCCGCGCCGGCGCCGCGGCGTCGCCGGTACCGCTTCGTCGACACGATCCTCGAGCACCAGCCCGGCTGGCGCCTGACCGCCGAGTGCGAGCTCGACATCGAGCGGCATCCGTTCCTGCTCGATCACACGTTCTTCGGCCGCGGCATCTCCGCGGCCGACCCCGGCCTCACGCCGCTGCCGATCGTCCCGCTGGCGCTGACCCTCGAACTGCTGGCGGAGGCGGCGGCACTGCTCGAGCCGGAGGGGCGGGTGATCGCCGTGGCCGACATCCGCGTGTCGCGCTGGCTGCACCTCGACACGCCGACGCGGCGCGTCCGTCTCGAGGCGGCGGTCGAGTCGCCCGGGCGGGTCCGCGTCACCGCCTTCGAAGGGGACACCGAGGGGATGAAGGCGGAGATCGCGGCGGCGACGATCGAGACGGCGGCGGAGTTCCCGGCACTCGGCGCGCCGCGTCTGGCCGAGCGGCCGGCGGCCCCCCCGCCGTGGACGCCGGAGGAGATCTACGGCCGGGTCCTGTACCACGGCCCGGCCTTCCGCGGCATCGATCGGGTGCAGGCGTGGGACCGCCGCTTCGTGCGCGCCGAGGTGCGCGAGCCGTCACCGCGCCACCTGGGCGGCGCACCGGACGACCTGGTCCTCCCGGTGCAGCTCATCGACGTCGCCTCGCAGATCCCCGGGCTCGCCAACGGCAACACCGCCGCCTCTGGGCCGACCTGCGCCCTCGCGTTCCCGAACCACATCGATCGGCTGGAGTTCGTCCCGGATCGCCCGGCCGCGGGGATGATCGCCGCCGCGACCGTGGACGACCGGGACGGGAAGATGGCCTCCGACACCGAGATCCGGACCGCCGACGGGCGCGTCGTCCTCCGGTATCTCGGCTGGGTGGGGGAGGTCGTGCGCTTCCCCGCTGGCCCCTACCGCTACTCGTTCGAGCGCGGCCGCGCCTGGTGCAGCGCCGACCTCGCGCCGCTGTTCGCCGGGGTGCCCGGCGCCGCCGGGATCGCGGTGCGGGCCGCGCACCAGGAGGGGGCGGGGCTCCTCGTGCACCGCTTCTGGTCGAAGGTGGCGGCCGGCATCGTGCTCGGACGCGACGAGCGCCGCCGTTTCGCGGCTCTCGCGGCGCAGCCGCCGATGAGCGCCGCCGGGTGGCTCCTGGCGCGCCTGGCGGCGAAGGACGCGGTGCGCACGCTCCTCGGGCTCGACCTGCCGATGGCGGACGTCGCCATCGGCTCCGACGCCCACGGCGCGCCGTGCGTCGTCGTCGCGCCCGCCGGCCGCACCGCCCCGCGCGTCGGCCTGTCCCACAAGGGGTTCCTCGCGGTCGCCGCGGCCGCCCCGGCGTCCGATGCCGACGGGGTCGGGATCGACGTCGAGCCGCTGGCACCGCTCGACCCGGCCCTCGCCGCCGACGCCTTCGACGAGCGGGAGCGGGCGCTCCTCGCCGCCGCCGCGACGGCGCCGTTCGCGCCGTTCGAGGTCGCCGGCTGGGCGGCCAAGGAGGCGATCGGCAAAGCCCTCGGGCGCGGCCTTCCGGGCGGTCCGCGCGACCTCACCATCATCGCCTGCGACGGCCGCGCCGGCCGGATCGCCTGCCGCCTCGCCGGACGCCTGGCGCGCGAATTCCCCGAGCGCGCCGGCCGCGACTTCGAAGCCTTCGTCCGGGTCCATGACCGTCACGTCATCGCCCTTTGCCGGATCCCCGCGGGATCCTGATTGGAGAACGACCGCATGACCGAGAAGAGCCTGCAGGACCGGGAGCAGGAGACGATCGCCCTGCTCCAGGAGATCACCCGCGACTGGAGCACCGGCCTCGGGGACGGGATCACGCCGGCGACGGCGCTCGTCTCCGACCTCGGGTTCGAGTCGCTCGACGTCGTGCACCTCGTGACCGCGATCGAGCAGCGCTTCGGCCGGCGCGACCTGCCGTTCGAGGATCTCCTCATGACCGGGGGGCGTTATGTGGACGACCTGACGGTCGGCGACATCGCAAGATTCCTGCAGCGGAACCTGGGCGCATGAAGACGGTCCTCTTCGGCCTCGACGGCGCCACCTTCACCGTCCTCGATCCCCTGATGCGGGACGGGGTGATGCCGAACCTCAAGGCCTTCTGCGATCGCGGCGTGCGGGCCCCGCTCGCCTCGACCCCGCACCCGCTGACGCCGATGGCGTGGACCAGCCTCGCCACCGGCCGCGGCATGGGGCACCACGGCTACGCCGACTTCGTCCGCTTCGAGATGACCCCGCAGGGGCCGATCCTGCGCTTCAACACCTCGCAGGACATCCACGCGGAGCAGATCTGGCGCTACGCCTCGCGCCGCGGCCGGCGGGTGACGGTCCTCAACTACATCGGCCTCGCCCCGCCTTACGAAGTGTGCGGCCACACCATGCCCGGCTTCGTCCCGGGACGGCACCTGCGCCGCTCGAGCCATCCCCCCGACCTGTTCGCGCGTCTGCAGGGAGCAGAGGGATTCGACGTCAACGTCCTCGGGCTCGACCTCGACATCGAGCGGCAGGCGCTGCAGGAGATGGAGCCGGAAAAGTGGCTCGACTGGATCGACCTGCATATCCGGCGCGAGCGGGCCTGGTTCGGGACGCTGATGCACCTGATGACGCACGAGCCGAGCGACCTGACGATGGTCGTCTTCGACGGGGTGGACAAGGTGCAGCACCTCGCCTACCGCTTCCTCGACGAGGCGGTCGCACCGCGCCATCCGGATGCCTGGGAGGCGCGGGTCATGGAGCGCTGCCGCGACTACTTCCGCCAGGTGGACTCCTATCTCGGCCAGGTGATGGAGCGGGTCGGCCGGGAAGGCCGGATCGTCATCGCCTCCGACCACGGCTTCCAGACGACCACCGAGGTGTTCTACGTGAACACCTGGCTGGCGCAGCAGGGGCTCCTGCGCTGGCGCGGGGAGATGGACCGGGACGACGGCGCCGCCATCGTGGCGCGGCGGCTGACGCGGCACCTCGACAAGTACGACTGGGGAAAGACCCGCGCCTTCGCCCTCTCCCCCTCCTCGAACGGCATCTTCATCGCCAACGTCGCGCCGGCCGAGTACCACGCCTTCCGGGAGCGGCTCATCGAGGGGCTCCAATCGATCCGCGCCGCCGACGGCGGCCGCGTCGTCGCCGAGATCAAGAAGCGCGAGGACTGGTTCGCCGGGCCGTACCAGGACCGGGCCCCCGATCTGACACTGACGCTGCGCGACCGCGGCTTCATCTCGGTCCTCGAGGGGCGGGACGTGGTGGTGCCGCGCCGGCAGCCGGCCGGCACGCACCATCCGGACGGCGTGCTGCTGGCGCTCGGGCCGGGGCTGAAGGAGGGGGCGCGCGTCGAGCGGCGCAGCATCCTCGACGTGGCGTCGCTCCTCGCCCACAGCCTCGGGCTGCCGATCCCGGCCGACTACGAAGGGGCCTTCCCGGACACGTTCTACGAGGAAGCGGCGCTGCGCGCCGATCCGCCCCGCCGCGAGGGAGCGGAGGCGATGCCCCAGGCGACCGCGGCCGCGGCGCCGGAGATGGATGCCGAGGACGACGCGGTGATCTACGACCGGCTCAAGAGCCTGGGGTACATCGAGTGAGCGGAGGCGTGCGGTGATGCGGACCATCCTGAGCGGCGACGTGCGGCTCAACGTGCGCGAGACCGGGGATCCGGACGCCGCCCCGACGAGCCTGTTCATCCACGGCCTGAACACGAACATCGCGTTCTGGCACGAGGACCTGCTGGCGCGGCTCGGGGCCGGCCGGCGGCTCCTGCTCGCCGATCTGCGCGGCCACGGCCGGAGCGATCTGGCGCCATCGGGGTACACGAGCAGGACACTCGCCGCGGACGCCCTCGCCGTGCTCGACGCCCTTGGCGCGGCCCGCTGCGACGTCGTGGCGCACAGCTTCGGCACCACCGTCGCGCTGCAGCTGGCGCGCCTCCACCCGGAGCGCATCCGGAGCCTCGTCCTCCTCGACGGGCGCACCCGGCTCTTCCAGCAGGACCTCAAGCTCGGGGACTGGGTCCAGTTCGAGAAGTGGCGGCGGCACTTCACCGCCGCCGGCATCGACCTGAGCCCCGATCTCGACCTCGACTTCACGCTGCCGCTGCGACTGCAGGGGTGCGACCTGTCGAAGGTCATCCCGGGGCTGCGCGAGGACGGGTTCTTCGTGCCGGCGACCGGCACGCGCGCCGCGGAGAAGTACCGGCGCCTCCTGACCGAGACCACCGCCCCCGACGACTTCCGCGACATCGCCGGGCTCGATCACGCGGCGCTCGCGGCGGTGGCGCAGCCGGTGCTGCTGGTGTACGGGAGCGCCTCGCCATTCCTGCCGACGCGCGACGGGCTGGCGCGCACGCTCCCCGACGGCCGCTCCGCCATGATCGAGGGGGGCGGCCACAACTTCCCGTTCCTGCGGCCGGCCGAGACGGCGGCGCTCATCCGCGACTTCTGGAGCGCGCCCGCGCGGGCGCGGCAGGCCAGCGCATGAGCGGGGTCACCGATCGCTACGACCAGGTGATGTACACGCCGCAGTACCGCGCCTTCTTCGAGGACTCGGACTTCGCCAACTTCGGCTACTGGGAGCCCGGGACCACGAATGCGAAGGAGGCGTGCGAGAACCTGATGGAGCGCCTCCTCGCCGACCTTCCGGAAAAGCAAGGGACCGTGCTCGACGTCGCCTGCGGCAAGGGGGCGACGACGCGCCATCTGATGCGCCACTGGCCGGCCGCGTCGATCACCGCCGTCAACCTGTCCGAAAAGCAGCTCGAGACGGCGCGGCAGAACGCCCCCGGGGCGAACTTCGCGCGCATGGACGCGATCGATCTGCGTTTCCCGGACGCCACCTTCGACGCGGTCGTCTGCGTCGAGGCGGCCTTCCACTTCGACACGCGCGAGCGGTTCCTGCGCGAGGCGCTGCGCGTCCTGAAGCCGGGCGGGCGGATCGTCCTGTCGGACGTGCTGATGACGCTGGATGCGGAGCGCCGCCGCGACCACCGCCACGAGGCGAACTACCTCGCCGATCCGGCGGCGTACGAGGCGCTGCTCCTCCGCACGGGCTTCGCCGCGGCAACGGTGCGGGACGTGACCGAGGAGTCGTGGCGGCGATTCTTCCGCTACATCACCGGCTTCTGGCACGAGCGGTTCCTCCTCGGGGAGATCGACCGGGAGACCCTCGCCCGGTGCCTGGAGACCAACTACGCGCGCGTCGGCGATCTCACCTTCTACCTCCTGGCGACGGCACAGAAGGAGGCGGCGCCGTGATCGCGACCGGAGCCGCCCCGCGCGCCTCTCTGGCGCGCGGGCTGAGCGCGGGGCACTTCCGGCGCGTCGCCGATCGCGGCTTCGGCGACCCGTCCAACTCGTATCCGTACTCGTGCGCCTTCTACGACGGGCACGTCTACATCGGCACCAACCGCGACGCGCTGACCCTGATCCTGATGCGCGCCGCGTTCGAGATGAAGTGGGCCCACCCGCCGGTGCCGGTGCCGAAGAGCTACAGCGACCTCGACATCCGCGGCCAGATCTGGCGCCACAAGCCGGGGACGCCCGGCTGGGAGCGGGTGTACCGCTCCCCCATGGTCCAGGGATACCAGGGGAACATGGCGCCGCTCGCCTACGGCTTCCGCTGCATGGTGGTGTTCCAGGGGAAGAGCGACGCGCGCCCGGCGATCTACACGATCCCGGCGGTCGGTCGGAACGCCCCGTCCGCGGTGATGCTGCGCTCGGGGAACGGCACCGACTTCGAGGTGATCCGGCCGCCGGCGGTCCCGGGCGAGCGGGAGAACTTCGGATCGTTCCGGGCGCTCGCCGCCTTCAAGGGGAGGATCTGGGCGGCCCCCGCCTCGGTGAAGGCGGACCCGTCGATCCTCAAGACCGAGCTGAACCTGGCGCAGGGATCGGACGTGCGCTGCAGCGACGACCCGACCAGCGGCCGCTGGAGCATCAGCAGCCTCCCCGGGTTCGGCGACCCGGGGAACCTGAGCATCATCGACATGCTGCCGTGCGGCCATTACCTCTACGCCGGCACGCTGAACGTGCGGGAAGGGTTCCAGCTGTGGCGCACCGACGGCGAAGGGCCGCCGCCGCACCGCTGGGAGAAGGTCCTCGACCGCGGGGCCGACCGCGGGCCGGAGAACGAAGGGATCCCGTGCCTCTCCGAGTTCCAGGGGGACCTCTACCTCGCCTCGTCGATCCAGAACGGCGGGCACGACCGGGTGCACAACATCGGACCGGCGGCCGGCGAGGTGATCCGGGTGCACGAGGACAAGACCTGGGACCTCGTCGTCGGCCAGCCGCGCTTCACCCGCCAGGGGTTCAAGGTGCCGACGAGCGGCCTCGGCCCCGGGTTCGAGAACCGGCTCGCCGGGTACCTGTGGCGCATGGTGTCGCACGACGGCAACCTGTACGTCGGGACCTTCGACCTGTCCTCGCTCCTCCCCTACACCGACTGGAGCGACTGGCCCGAATCCACACGGCGCACCTTCGATCCCCTGACCTTCGACCAGTTCATGACCTGTCTCGGCGGGTGCGAGCTGTGGCGCACCGGCGACGGCGACCACTGGGTCCCGGTGACGCGCAACGGCTTCCAGAACCCCTATAACTTCGGCGTGCGGGCGCTCCTGTCCACGCCCTCCGGACTCTTCGTCGGCATGGCGAACCCCTTCGGCCCCAAGGTCGCCGTGAAGGGGGTGCACGGCTGGCGCTTCGAGGAGAACCCGCGCGGCGGGCTGGAGGTCTTCCACGGGGCGCTCGGGCATCGCGCCGAGGACACCCCCTTCGGCCTGGCGCCGCCGCGCTGGCGCACCGACGAGGCGCGCGCCGACGCGGGCGAGATGCTCCCCGAGCGGGCGCTGATCGAGGCGGCGGTCGGCGCCGCCCCCTCGGAGGAGGCGCTGCGCGACGCGCTCGTGACCTCGACCGGGGGGGTGAGCGGGCTTCTCCCCGGCGGACGCGCGCTCGATCCACTGCTCGGCCTGGAGATGGCGGCCCTCGGCACGCCGGACACGGTGGAGGAGGAGGTCGATCTCTACTTCGGCATGGAGGACCTGCGCAACGTCGGGTACTGGCGGGCGGAGCGGTCCACCCCGGCCGAGGCGTGTCGCGCGCTGGTCGAGGAGCTGCTGGCGCCGCTGCGGAGCGCCGCGTCTCCGACGGCGGTCCTGGTGATCGGCGCCGGCGGCGGGACGATCGCCGCCGAGTGCCTGCGCCTGCCGCACTGCGGCGAGGTGACCGTCGCCGCCTTCGACCGACGCGAGGCGAAGCGGGCGCGGCAGCGCGAGCCCCGGGCCCGGGTGCTGCGGGTGAAGGAGGCGAAGCCCTGCTTCGGGCGCGCCGCCTTCGACGTCGTCCTGTGGGTCGAGGGGCCGGGGCGACGCGATCGCCGCCGCGCCCTCGAGGCCGCCCGCGTGGCGCTCCTTCCCGGCGGGCGCCTGCTCGCGGCCGACCTGGTCGGGCGATCCGCGAACGGGCACGCGGTGGAGCGCTACGCCGCCGACCTCCGCGAGGCCGGGTTCACCGACGCCTCGGTGATCGACGCGACACGGGAGACCTGGTGGCGCTTCTTCCAGCACAGCCGCGAGCATTTCAAGACGAAATGGCTCCTGCAGGAGATCGACCCGGAGCGGCAGGAGCAGGTCCTCGAGGCGCTTCCCGGCGGGCGGGCCGCGGTCGAGGCGTACCTCTTGGTGTCGGCGACCGTATGAGCGCCACCTACGAACCGTTCTCCAACGAGCCGATCTATGTCGAGGCGAACCGCGGCTTCGTGAAGCGGCAGGACCTCTCCAAGGTCGCGCGCTTCCTCGATCTCGCCTGCGGCACCGGGACGGTGAGCGCCCTGCTCCTCGACGAGGCCCCCGCGGCGCACCTCAACGGCATCGACCTCGACCCGCAGCAGATCGCCCTCGCCTCGGAGCGCTTCCGCGCCCTGGGGTACGAGGTGCGGGGCGGGCTGGCCCTCACCTCCGACCGGGCGCACGACCGCCCGGTCGTGACGTTCCACGCCGGCAGCGCCGACGCCCTGCCGTTCCCGGACGGGACCTTCGACTGCGTGACGATCGCCAACGCGATTCACCTGATGCCGGACAAGGGACGGTTCCTCGCAAGCGTCGCCCGCGTGCTGCGGCCGGGGGGGCGCTTCGGGTTCAACAGCGCCTTCTACGCCGGCAGCATGCCGAAGGGGACCGACCGGATCTACATGGACTGGCTGCGCCTCGCGAGCGAAGACCTGGAGCGCCTGAGCCGCGAGCGGGTCGCGGAAGGACGGCCGCCGATCCTGCGCCGGCGCGGCACGACCGGCGGGGCGTTCAAGGCGCGCTGGCTCTCCCCCGTCGAGTGGTCCGGGCTCCTCGAGACGGCCGGACTGACGACGATCGATTCCCACGAGCGGGTGGTGGCGCTCGACGCCCGCTGTCTGGCGCTCGTCGGCGGGTACGGCGGGATGGCGGAGGTCCTCCTGACCGGGTACCCGCCCGAGGAAGCGGCGGGGGCGCTCGAGCGCACCGCGGCGCAGGCGATGGACCTGTCGCAGGCGGCGACAGTTCCCCGCAACTACCTCGAGATCTGGGCGGTGAAGCGATGAACGATCCGACGGGAGGCAGCCCCGGCCCGGTCGATCTCGCCGGCCAGGTCGCGGTGGTCACGGGAGGGTCCGGCGGGATCGGGCTCGGGATCGCCACGGCGCTCGATCGACGCGGCACGCACGTGGTGATCGCCGGGCGGGACGCCGATCGCATCGGGCGTGCCGCGCGCGGTCTGGCGCACGGCGCCGGCTTCCCCGGGTGCGACGTGCGCGACCCGGCGCGCGTCGAGGCGCTCTTCGCCTTCGCCGAGGAGCGCTTCGGCCCGGTCGAGATCGCCATCGCCTGCGCCGGCGCGGGCCGCGCCGTCGGAACCGCGGGGCGGGCCGTCCCGCAGCCGGTGGCGAGCCTGCCCGAGACCGAGTGGGACGAGGCGATCGACGTCAACCTCAGGGGCCTATTCCACCTGGCACGCGCCGCCGCCCGGCGCATGACGGTGCGCGGCACGGGGCAGATCGTCAACATCTCCTCGGCCCGCGGCGCGCTGCGGGGGGAGCCGTACGGCGCCGGCTACTGCGCCTCGAAGATGGCGGCGCGCGCCCTCTTCCACGCGCTCGCTGCCGAGACGGCGCCGGCGGGGGTGCGGGCCTTCTCGCTCCTCCCCGACGCGGTGGACACCTCGCTCATCGCCGGGACCGGACTCGGCAAGGGGGGGGCGCTGACGCCGGACCAGGTGGGGGAGGTGCTGGCGGACCTCCTCGCTTTGCCGCTCGACGCGGTCCTCGAGGACGTCCGCCTGTCGCTCAAGGAGGGGCGGCCGGCCGCGCGGCGTGCCGCGGCGCGCACCGGAGGAACGCCATGAGCGGGCTCGCGGGGCTCAAGGTCCTCGTCACCGGGGCCGCCAGCGGCATCGGCGCCGCCACGGCGTCGGCGCTCGCCGCCAAGGGCGCGCGCGTGCTGGCGGCCGATCGGGTCGCAGCGTCGATCGAGGCGGCCGCGGCCGCGTGGCGCCCGGCGGCCGGTGGAGCGATCTTCACCACATCCGCCGACGTCACCCGCGCCGAAGAGTGCGATCGGATGGTCCGGCGCGCCGAAGAGGCGCTCGGCGGGCTCGACGCGCTGGTGCACAGCGCCGGCCTGCTGCGGCCGCCCGGCGGACGTCCGCGTCCGCTCGCGGAGATGGACGACGCCGAATACGACGCCGTCGTCGGCACCAACCTCAAGGGGACGTTCCTCGCCAATCGCGCGGCGCTGCGCCCGATGCTCGAGCGCCGCGCCGGGCAGATCGTCAACATCGCCTCGACGAGCGGCCTGCGCGGACGCCCGCTCGACGCGCTCTACAGCGCCTCGAAGGCGGGGGTGGTGGCGCTGTCGGAGTCGATCGCCGAGGAGGTCCGGCCGTTCGGCGTGCGCGTGCAGGTGGTCCTGCCCGACGCCGTGGACACGCCGCTCTGGAAGCAGAACGGCGTGCTCGGCGCCGCCCCTCCGGGGGCGCTGCCGGCGGCGCGGGTGGCCGATCTGATCCTGCTCTGCCTCGGGCTGCCGCCCGACGTGGTGTGCGACAACCTGGTCCTGATGCCGTTGAAGTCCCGCGCGAGGAGGAGGTCATGAAGGGGATGGAGGTCGAACCGATCACCGAGCGCTTCGGCGCCGTCGTCCGCATGGCGGACGGCCAGCTCTCCGACCTGGACGACCAGCGCCTCATGGCGCTGTTCAAGGAGAAGGGGGCGATCCTCTTCGCCGGCTTCGGCGCCGACATCGCCGGCTTCGAGCGCTTCTCCAGCCGCTTCTCGAGCGACTGGATGCTCTACGAGGGGGGGGCGCACGAGCGCCGCGTCCTCAACCCCGACGGCGACGGCACCATCTACTCGGTCAACTTCTACTTCGGCAAGACCCAGCAGGTGATGTTCGAGCTGCCGGTCCACTCCGACATGTCGTACCTGAAGCACTCGCCGCTGTGCCTCTTCTTCTACTGCGTGCAGCCGGCGCGCACCGGCGGCGAGACGGCGGTGGTGGACGGCGAGGCGGTCTACCGCGACCTGAGCGACGCGACGCGGCGCCTCTTCGCCGGGCGCCGCATCACTTACATCCGCAAGTACTACGAGGGGGGCTGGCAGCTGCGCTTCGCCACCTCCGACCTCGACGAGGTGCGGCGCTTCTGCGACTACAACGAGATGGCGCTGCGCATCGAGGCGGTGGACGGCGGCCACACCCTGACGACCGAGTACACCGTCAGCGCCACACCGGAGACCCGCTGGGGCGGCCGCGCCTTCCGCAACAGCATCCTGCCGGTCGTCTGGCAGGAGGAGAACGGCAAGGACAACAGCCTCGTCCGCTTCGAGGACGGGTCGCCGCTGCCGCCCGACGTCATCGCCGAGCTCAAAGCGGTGACGAAGAAGAATCGCAATCTCGTGGTGCTCCACAAGACCGAGATCCTCTGGGTGGACAACAGCCGCGTCCTGCACGGCCGGATGACCTTCGACGACCCGGCCCGCGACGTGGCGATCCGGATGGCCGCCAGCGTCCCCTGGTAAGGGACGGCCCGGATCTCAGCGCGGCTGGACCGCGTTCATCGTGGCGAGCGCGTCACGGGTCAGCGGTTTCGTCAGAAGCCCCTCGAACCCGGCCTCCTTCGCGTTCGCATGGTCCTGGGGAGAACTGTACCCGGACATCGCGATGAGACGGACCGATCGAAGGGACTCCTGGCTCCGGCAGGCACGGGCGACCGCGAGCCCGTCCATCTCGCCCGGCAGTCCGAGGTCGCACAGGATGATGTCCGGAGCGGCCTCGAGCGCGGCGTCGATGGCCATCCTGCCGTCGCGGGTGACGCTCACGCTGTAACCGGACAACCGCAGGAAATCGGCGAGACTCTCGGCCACGTCGCTGTTGTCCTCGACCAGCAGCACCTTCCTGCCCGCGCACCCGGGCGATGTCTTCGCGACCGGCTCGGGGCGGTCGTGCGCCGGCAGGTCCGCGAGCGGCATCATCAGCGTGAACAGGGCGCCCTTGCCGATTCCGTCGCTGGCCGCGGTGAGAGTGCCCCCCTGCAGTCTGGCCAGTCGGCTGGCAATCGCCAGGCCGAGCCCGAGCCCGCCGTCGGCTCGATCGCGCCCCTGCTCGTCCTGCATGAACGGCTCGAACAGCTTGTCGGCGAAGGTCGCCTCGAACCCCACCCCCGAGTCGCGGACCGCGAGGACCACCCGGGACCCGTCCCGCGCGCACGAGACCCGCACCGAGCCACTGGCCGGGGTGAACTTGACGGCGTTCGAGAGGAGATTGTCCAGAACCTGACGGAGACGGACGCGGTCGGCATCGACCCAGAAGGACTCCCCTGGCGGATCGGCCTCGATCCGGACCTCCGCCGCCTGGGCGCGCGGGAGGTAGTCCTCCAGCGTCTCCGCGAGCAGATCGGACAGGCTCAGCCGTTCCGCCCGGATGCCGACCTTTCCGAAGGCGATCCGTGAAGCATCCAGGAGGTCGTCCAGCATGCGCGCCATCGCGATGGTCTGGCGGTTCAGCCGCTGCATCAGCTGCACGGCGCGGTCGTCCTCCAGGCAGAGAAGCCCCATTGCGTCTGCGGCGGCGCGGATCGCGCCGAGCGGATTCCTCAGCTCGTGGGCCAGGACGGCGATGAACTGGTCCTTCTGTCGGTCCCGCTCCTCCAGCTCCTGCTTGGCGCGCTCGAGTTCCCGCCGCTCGTGCAGCTCCCGCAGGGCCGTCAACTCCTCGTACAGACGTCCTCCCATCTCGCACCGGCCGGCCTCCGGATCCTCGAGCAGCAGGGTCGCGAGATCCTGGTGGCCCCGCAGCAGCGCGCGCATGTCGGCTTCCGTCTCGATCTCGGGGTGCAGCATCGTCCAGTAGTGGGCGGTGCGGACGAACGCCAGGAATCCACTCAAGTACTCGAAATTCCGGCGGCCCAGTGCCTGCGTCACCGCCACCCGGGCCCGATCGCTTCTCGCGGGCTCGACGAAGATCGCGGCGGCGGCGGCGAAGACGGCGTCCTCCAGGACACTGCCCGATTCGGGCCAGGCGATCGGTTCGCGCTGTCCCTCGAGGAGTGTGTAGACCGGCTCCATGTCGCGCCGCCATGGGGAAGGCCGCCGGAGCAGGGCCGCGATCTCCACGATGGACTGCGGCGGCGACGTCCGGTCCCCCGAAGAATGGCCGAGATCGCCGCCCAGCAGGAACCCCACGTGGCGGACGATGCAGTAGCGCACCGGACAGAAGCGGGAGAGCCAGACGAACAGCCGCTCCTTGAAGAGCGACGGCATCGGGTTGTCGAGATAGCAGGCCCGCGCGAATCCCCACAGGTGCGGCAGGAGCTCCGGAGCGGCGCTGGCCGAACGGAAGAAGTTCGGCAGGATGCCGAACCGATCCGCCACCTGCGTCTCGAATTCAGTGCGCGGACCGGGGTTCTCTTCCACGGATCTCGCCCCTTATTTGGTCGGAGCGAGAGAGCATAGCCTGAGTGTGGGCCTTTTCCTATCCCGGAGATTCGGGATGCCCCGGGTCGTTCAGGGCAGCGGGTGGCGCTTGAAGAACTCCCACATGAGCTGCGAGGCGTTGATGTCCTTGTTCACCGGGCCGACGCTGGCGCGGGGGTTGGGGACGATGCCCCCCTTGGCTTCGAGCTTGGTCACCTTGCCGCCGGGCCAGGTGTGGCCGCCGTCGTCGAGGGTCCAGAGCTCGACCTCGGAGCCGTCCTTGCACCCACCCCAGCGCTGCAGATGCGCGTTCCCCTTCGTCTCGGTGGCGGGAGCGCCCTCGCAGCCGTCGTGCTTCGCCCAGGTCTGAATGCACTCCTGCTCGGGCTTGAACATCTCGTCCTCGAACGCCGACTTGTAGGTCGGGCCGCCGTCGTACGGCAGGTAGCCGTCCTTCTTCCCGTGGAAGACGATGAGCGACACCGGTCGCGACGGCGGGCCGTAGAACTCGCCGACCGCGCGCTGCGCGGCGACCGGGGCGAACGCCGCGATCCGGTTCGACAGCTGCGTCCCCAGCCGGTACGACATGTGCGCGCCGTTGCTGATCCCGGTCGCATAGATCCGCTTCGGGTCGATGGTGAACCACTTCGGCAGATCGTCGAGGACCGCGTTGAAGTACGCCACGTCGTCGATGTCCTTCTGGCGCTTGTCCTTCGGCGTCATGCCCGCGTTCCAGTAGAGCAGCCGGTCGGTGTAGGTCGCGTTGGTCGCGGCCGGGTAGAGGGCGATGAAGTTCTCCCGGTCGGCGACGTCGCTCATGCCGCTCTGGAAGCGGGCGACGCCCGGGTTGCCGCCGCCGCCGTGCAGCACCATCACCACCGGCATCGCCGTCCCTTTCTTGTACCCCTTCGGGACGTGGAGGATATAGAAGCGATCGCGCCCCTGCGACTTTCCCAGCCAGCGGCCGTAGTCCCCGGGGCCGTACTCCCCCGGCTCGTTGATCCAGAGGAGATCGACCCGGTAGTCGGCGTCGAGCACGCCGCCGGGGGGCCCGGGGGACTTCCCCGGCTCGTTCTTCGTCGCTCCGGGGCCGCCGTACATCACCCCGGCCTGCGAGCAGGCGACGAGCAGGACGAAGAGGATCGAGACGACGTTGAGGAGGCGTGAGCGCCGGTGCATCGCGAGAATCCTCCGACTCCTGCGCGGCGGACGGCGAGGCGCCCCCACCCGCGAGGCCGGGGGATCCTACCCGATCCCGCGCCGTCAGGCGGGCGGCGAGGGGGCGGCGGGGGGCGGCGCCGGTTGCGGCCGCCCGTGCTCGGAGATCTTCTGGAAGACGCTCTTGTAGATGTCGTCCACGACCCGCAGCCGCTTGATGTTCGGCATCCCCTGCGCCGCCACGATCTCGGCGTCGCGCGGCAGCGGCACGAAATCGACCGCCGGGATGCCGTTGTACTTGGCGGCGTGCCGGTCGCACAGCTCCTCGAGGAGCGTCATGTGATGCTGCTCGAACTTCTGGAAGGAGCCGCCGACCCGGAGCATCAGCTCGACGAAGACGTCGGTGAGCGCGAGGGAGATGTGCGACCGGTCGTGGAGGTTGGCGTAGAGCCGGCGGTACACCTCCGGCAGGATCCGGTTCAGCTCGTTCTTGAAGGTGAGCGGCAGCGGGGCGATCGGGATGTTGGTGTCGAGGATCATCTCCCCCGCCGCCTCGCGCGCGATGTTGACGTCGAGATCGTGGAGCGTCTCCTGGATGGTGACGTGGTAGCGCGCGAACTGCACGATGAGGTGCTTGGCGCGGACCATCAGATGAGGCGCCTCCCGCTCGGCGTGATCGAGGATCTGCGCCGCCGCCGGCAGCGCCTCGGGAACGGCGCCGAGCGTCTCGACGAGCGTCTTCGCGTCCGGCTTCGGGATCGGCCGCTCGACGCGGTGGGGCGACTGCGCCGCCAGCGTCAGGAAGCCGCAGATCCGATCGGCGTAGGCGTCCCAGGAGTAGACCTTGTCGAGCAGCCACCGGTAGCCGCGCAGGAGCTCCAGCCGCGTCATCGACTTCGGGATGATGTTGGTGCGGGCGCGGGCCGGCCCGAGGTTCTTGTTCTTCGCCAGCGAGACGACGCGCCCCTCGTGCATCAGCCGCATCCACAGCCGGGTGCCGAGCGGCGCCATGAGCATGTAGATGCCGATCGACGGCAGGCACGCCTTCTGGAGGAAGTCGTAGGTCGTCTGGAAGATCGAGGCGTCGTCCTCGTCGAAGCCGACGATCATCCCGGAGCGGATGCCGATGCCGTAGCGCAGCAGCGTGTGGATGTTGTCCACCAGGTTGCCGCGCAGGTTCTGCAGCTTGTTCGCCCCCTTGAGCGATCCCGGGTTCGCCGACTCGATGCCGATGAACACCATGTCGAAGTTCGCGGCCGCGAGGAGCTCGCAGAATTCCTTGTCACCCGACGCGGTGATGCACATCTGCGTCGAGTAGTACATCGGGCGCTCGAGCGTCTGGTTGAAGGCGATGAGGGCGCGCAGCAGCTCCTTGGCGTACTTGCGGTCGCCGCCGAACTCGTCGTCGCAGAAGAAGATCCACTCGTAGCCGAACGCCGCCATCGCGCGCACCTCCTCGATGACGGTCGCCACCGGCTTGTGCCGCTGGCGCCGCCCGAAGAGGTAGATGACGTCGCAGAACTCGCAGTCGTACGGGCAGCCGCGCGTCGTCTGGACGGCGCCGAGGTGGTAGTGCTTCATCGTGTCCTTGATGCTGTCCCAGCGCGGCCGTGGCGAGGTGTCGAGCTCCGGCTTGTCGACCTGGTTGTAGACCGGCTGGACTTTTTCCTCTTCCCAGTCGCGCAGGAACTGCGGCCAGGAGACTTCGACCTCCCCCGCGAAGACGATGTCGAAGTGGGCCTGGTACTCCTTCGGCGCGCTCGACGCGCCGGGGCCCCCGGCGCAGGTCTTCACCCCGCGCTTGCGGAAGATCTGCGCCAGCTCGATGGCGCGGGGGCGGTGCATGCCGTAGCCGGTGACGCCGACGAGGTGGTACTCGCGGTCGAAGACCGTCTTCTCGTCGATGACCCCGTGCACCACCTCGTCCCAGAGTTGGACGTGGTAGCCGTCCTCGGGGGTGAGACCGGCGACGGTGGCGAGGCCGAGGGGCGGGTAGATGTTCAGCACCTCGCACAGCGAGGCCTCCTCCCCGGTCACCCAGAGCATCTCGTTCTTCGCGTACGGGCTCACGAGCAGGATGTTCTTCACGACCCCTCCTGGAGGCGCGCGACCTCGGCGACGATCTGCCGCAGCGTCTTCGCGGCGGTGACGCGCTCCATGAACGCCGCCGGAGGCTCCCCCATCGACGGCAGCACCGCGCGCCGGAAGGCGGCGATGATCTCCACCCGCTTGATCGAGTCGATGCCGAGGTCGGCCTCGAGGTTGGCGTCGAGTCCGAGCATCTCCGGCGGATAGCCGGTCCGGTCCGAAGCGAGGTCCAGCAGGATGTCCACGATCGGGCGACCCGGCCCGGCAGGCACGGGCGCCGCGGATGCGGGCGCGGCCGTCGCCGATACGGCGGGCGCGGGCGCGGCGGCGAGAGCGGGGCGCACCGGAGCCGGGGGCGGGCCCGCCGGAACGGCGGGGAGCGGCGCGGCCGGGCGCGGTGCTGAAGCGCGCGGCGCCGCGACGACGGAGGCGGCACCGTCGAGGAACCCGGTCATGACGGCCCGCTGCGTCTCCAGGAACTGCCGCATGGTCTCCTGGAACATCGCCAGCGCCTCGGCCTGCGCCGCCGTCGGGGCGCGCCGCGCCGCCACCGCCGCGGTTGCGGGGGCCGCCACGCCGCGGCTCCGGAACAGGCCTTCGAGATCCACCCCCGCCCCGGCCGCGAAGAGATGTGCCAGGGCCTGGAGGAACGAAGGCAGCGACGGTCGCCCGGGAAGATCGCACGCGACCGCCAGGTGCGGCCGCGATCCGAGGATCTGGCGCACCAGCCCGGTGAGGACGTTGCGCGGGCCGGCCTCCACGAACAGGCGGGCGCCGTCCCGGTACATCGCCTCGATCTCTTCGCCGAAGCGGACCGGCCGCACCAGGTGCTCCTTGAGGACCGCCGCGATGGCGGCGCCGTCCGCGGCGTGCGGCGCGGCCGTGCTGTTGGCGTACACCGGGATCTGCGGCGGCTGGAATCGCACCTGGTCCAGAACCAGGGCGAGCCGGTCGCGCGCCGGGGCCATCAGCGGCGAGTGGAAGGCGCAGCCGACCGGGATCGGGCGCACGCCGACGCCGCGCTCCTCGAGGTGCGCGCAGGCCCGCTCGATCGCCGCGCGCGATCCGGACAGCACCGTCTGGCGCGGCCCGTTGAGATTCGCGAGGGTGACCTCCGGCCCTCCCGCGAGGAGGGCGGAGATCCGCTCCGGTCCTTCCGACACCGCCGCCATGGTGCCGAGATCCGTGCGCGCCGCGTCGAGGATGCTCCGGCCGCGCGCCTCCGACAGGCGGGCCAGCTCCCCTTCGTCGATCACCGCGGCGGCGCACAGGGCGGCGTACTCGCCGTAGCTGTGCCCCCCGGTCATGTCGGGCCGGACGCCGCACAGGCGCAGCGCGCGGAAGACCGCCATGCCCGCGGCGCCGAGCGCCGGCTGCGCCCGGTCGGTGCGCGTCAGCTCGGTCTGCTGCTCCCGCTCGGATCCTGCCGCACCGGGGGGCGGGAAGACGATCTCCATGAGGGGCGGGTCGAAGCGGCCCGCGAGCGCCCGCGCGGCGTTCTCGAAGGCGGCGCGCGCCTCGGGCACCGCCTCCAGCAGCTCGCGCAGCATCCCCGGCGACTGCGAGCCCTGGCCGGGGAACAGGAAGGCCACCTTGCCGGGGCCGGTGTCCGGGGCGCGTCCCGCCGCCATGCCGGAGGGATCGCTCCAGGGGAGACGCCCTTCTTCCAGCGCCCGGAGCGCTGCGGGGAGGCGCTCCGTCAATGCCGTGACGGAGGACGCGACGACCGCCAGGGAGACCGGCCCCCTCGACCCGGCGGCCTCCCGCCACAGCCGGTAGGCAAGCCCCGGCGCTTCGGGCGGCAGCCCGCCGCCGATGCACTCCCGAAGACGCGCGGCCAGCGCCGGAGCGGACTCGGCGCGCCAGACGAAAAGCTCGTGCGAGAACGCGGAGCCGGAGGCCGGCAGCGCCCTCAGCTCGGCGGCCGGATCCCCAGGGGACATGGCGCTATCACGCGTGGCGTTCTCGGAATGCGGCGACTGCATGCGAGCCGACCCCCCGGACTCGGACCGACATCCCGGCGGCGCGCAGACCCCCAGCGACAGGGCCGGCCGCCCTCCGGGACAACGAACAACATGAAGCGTTGACCGCTTCCGTATACGGTGCCCCCCGATGCTTGTCAAGTGCTGAATCTGCAACAGTTCGGCGAGGTTACGGGCTGAGGGAGACGGGCACGAGGATGGGCGGGCTTGCTCTAGGAGCGGGAGCCGGCGGTGGTGGGGTCGGCGACGCCGGCTTTGACGTGGTCGTCCTTGGCCAGGCCTTCCATGACCTCGATGCGCACCCCGTCGGAGAGGCCGGTCCGCACCTTGCGGCGCTCGAAGGTCTGCGGGCTCGTCTGGACCTCGACGAAGGTCTCCTCCCCTTCGAACGTCAGCAGGCTCTCCTTCACCGAGAGAACCTTGGTGCGCTGGTCGAGAACGATATCGGCGTTGGCGCTGTAGTTGGCGCGGATGAGGGCGTCGCCGGTCTCCTTCAGCGCGGCGCGGATCTTGAACTGGATGGCCCCGTTCTCCTCGACCCCCTTCGGCGCGATGTGCTCCAGCACCGCCTTGAAGCGGGCCGGCTCGAGGGCTCCGATGGTCAGGACGATGTCCATGCCGGGGCGGAGCTTCCCGACCTCGGACTCGTCCACCTTCCCCTCGAAGATCAGCTCGTTCATGTCGGCGAGGGTCGCGATCGTCGTGCCGTCGTTGAAGGTGTTCGACTCGATGACCGAGGTCCCCTCCTTCACCGGGACGTCGAGGACGGTGCCGTCGATGGTCGCCTTCACGAGGGTGTTCGTCCCCTCGCGCGAGCGGGCCGGCACCCCCTTGCGGATCACTTCGAGCGTGTCGATGGCGCCGGCCATCTCCTCCTTGGCGGTGTCGCGGGCGAGGATCGCCTGCCGCAGGGCGGTCTCCGGGAGGATTCCCTCCTTGTAGACCTTCTCGTTGCGGTCCAGCTCGCGCTCGGCGTCGTCCAGCTTGAGGCGCGCCTGGTTCACCCGGCTCTCGGCGGCGGCCAGCGCCGCGGTCTGCGGGATGACGCGGATGATCGCGAGCAGGTCGCCGCGGCGGACGCGCTGCCCCGGCTCGACCTTGATCGTCTCGATGATGCCGGAGACCTGGGGCTTGACCGCCACCCCCTTGCGCGGCACGACGGCCCCGGTAGCGACCGCCTTCTTGACGATGTCGGTGAGCTCCGGCGTCTCGGTCTTGTAGACGACCGGCTTCTTGTGCGACTTCGACCAGAGAAAGAAGAGGGTGCCGCCGAACAGCCCCACCAGGACCAGTGCCACGAGTGCGGTCAGGACGCGCTTCATTACTTCACAACCTCACACGATGGCCCGGAGCGCCTCGACCGGAGTCGACTGGACGGCGCGCCGCGCCGGGAAGAGTCCGGCGAGGAGGCCGGACAGGATGAGGATCACCAGGGTCTGCAGGGCCGCGGCCAGCGACACCTCCGGGTTCTTGAACATCTCCGCGCCGTCCCCCACCAGGCGCGACGTCGCCTCGATCACCGCGACCCCGGCGACGAGACCGAGGTAGCCGGCGATCGAGGTCAGGACCAGGGACTCGAACACCACCTGCGTCATGATCGCCCAGGGGGTGGCGCCGACGGCGCGGCGCACGCCGATCTCGTTGGTCCGCTCGCGCACGATGACCAGCATGATGTTGCTCACGCCGATGACGCCGGCGGCGAGCGTGCCGGCGCCGACGATCCACACCAGGATGCGGATGCCGTCGAACAGGCCCTTGAGGCGCAGCCACTCCTCCTCGGCGTTCCAGTGCCCGAACGCGCGCGCGTCGTCCGGGGCCACGCGGTGGCGCTGCTTCAACAG
>Ga0111539_10001149_pt1 | contig 34979 bp, 26 predicted proteins | sample RhiMethybrSRZTD1_FD_79667 | JGI IMG/M metagenome (GOLD analysis project Ga0111539, IMG submission 79667) | Populus rhizosphere microbial communities from Tennessee, USA - Rhizosphere MetaG P. TD hybrid SRZTD1 (version 2) (version 2) | ecosystem: Host-associated > Plants > Roots > Rhizosphere >...
AGCTATATCGCTATCACATCGCCAAGTACGAACAAGCACAACAACACATCGGCGAGCTGAATAAGCTGTTCTTGCAGACTGTCGAAACACTCGCTGCAGCAGTTGACGCAAAGGACCGCTACACACATGGGCACATTCGTCGCGTGCAAGCATTCGCAAACGAACTTGCCGTGCGTATGGGTATTACCGATGAATCCGAGTTGCTGGCTTTGAGGGCTGGATCCTTACTTCATGACATCGGAAAGATTGCGATTCCAGAGTACATACTTAACAAACCATCGGCGCTGACAGATAGTGAATACAGCAAGATGAAGCTCCACCCGGTTGTTGGAGCGAATATGCTCAAAAATATAGACTTCCCCTATCCCGTAATGCCCATGGTTCGTTTTCACCATGAACGGTGGGACGGGAACGGTTATCCCGACGGCCTCCGCGGAGAGGACATTCCTATCGGTGCAAGAATTCTGGCGCTTGTAGATTGCTACGACGCGTTGACAACAGATCGACCTTACCGCGCACCAATGCAACGGGATGAATTGCTCACCTTTTTCAAAAACGAATCTGGAAAGGCATACGATCCGAAAATTGTGGGTGTCTTGCTAAGCAATATGGACCGACTGGAAGAAGTAGGAAAGTCGGCGACGGCCGGAGCGCCGGACATTTGGGGAATCCCAGAGACTAAAACCGAAGAGACCGCCGTTCTCCGTCCTTTACAAAAAGTTCAACCGATCGTTTCTTACGGAAATGCTTTGTCCGGAGACGTTGCTCTTCAATCTCACATTTTTTCTGCGTTTGAGTTTGCGAGGGCAAACATTCAGTGCCTGAATCCGGGAGATGTCTTTGCTTTTATGGGAAGGAAGCTAGAGGACCTCGTGCCTTATGATGCGGCTGTCTTCTACCTTGCGGATTTGGAAGCGGGTACAATCGTGGCGGAACATGTCCAGGGTTCCGATGTCACAGGTCTAAAAAAGCTTGCACTTCCGTTAGAAAAGAAACTTTCAGGGTGGGTCGCATCCACCAACCAGTCGTTATGCAACCTTCCCCCGTTCCCGGATTTCATGGGTTGTACTGGCCACCAACCCTCATTTGAGATTTCGGCGATTGCTCCACTGAACAACAACGGGATTGTGTGGGGCGCAATCTCGCTGTACCGAAAGCAAAAGACAAAGTTCAGCGATGAAGAATTCAGGCGTCTGGAAATCATTGCCTCCCAAACTTCCCAAGCCTTGTCGAATTGTCACCGCGAGTCCGGTTCGAGTCCCTTGATTGATAGCCCTACTGCCCTCCCCAACGGATATCACCTTCATTTGATGTTCGATCAACTCGTGGCCGACGCTAATAAATTCGACTATCCCTTTGCCTTACTGGCATTCCGACTCGATAACCGCCAGTTACGGCGGCGCTGGGGCTATATCTTTGGGGATGAAGCAGTCCGCGCGACTGCGGCTTTCCTTAAGCGTGAGTTCAGAGAAAATGATCTCGTGGTTCGTTACGCTGCTGATGAATTCCTGGCAATAGTTCCACGAGTGGATCGCCTGCATGCAGAAGCTCTGAAAACCCGTCTCCAGGAGAATCTTAGTACCTTGCAAGTGCCAATCCGCGCCGGTGTACAAACGGGTCTACCTACTACGATTGGTTTGGCTATGTTCCCAGAAGACGGTTTGGACCTCGAAACCCTAATCGGCATTTCCAATTGGCAAGCGCGCGAAAACAATGTCAAGAATGTCCGGCCTGTCTGATTGGTTCGGTTTCCAACAAACCCCGAATTTTTCTGTACGGCCTGAAGTCTAAAAGACAATTGTTGCGACGCAGAAAGTCCATAAACCTACGATACTCTTCCTTCGGTATCTGAAACCTAGAGGCCATATCCTTATAGTTGCCGCGCGTAGCGCGTAGGCCGTAATCGACGAGAGCCACCACTTTCTCTCGAGGGATCTCCCTCCGCTTGTAGGCGTCGTGCACTGACAACCAGAAGTTTTGCCGACCGTGAATCAGGTCATTGAACAACTGTTCGGTTTGATCGCGAGAGGTCCTGTCGGTCAGGCTCTCTAAGAAACCCAGCTGCGTAATAATGCCTGACCGCGTTGAAAAGAAGGCCCGTTCGACCGCATTCTGAAGCTCACGAATATTGCCTGGATAGTCATGTCGCAATAGCTTGTCCACTACGCGGGGGCCAAAATACTTCGTTGTTCCGTTGGCCGCGTTCAATCTTTCGAGAAAAACTGTAGCGAGCAGTGGAATATCGTCCTTGCGATCTCTCAGGGGCGCGAGAGACACGCCGAGAACGTTGAGTCGATAAAGCAAATCTTTTCGAAACTTTCCATCGCGTACTAATTCCTCAAGACTACAGTTGGTTGCGGCAATCACACGAACGTCAACCAGCCGTCCAGTTGTGCTCCCAATCTTGCGAATCTCGCGATCTTGCAAGACTCGCAACAATTTAGCTTGCGCCACGAGGCTCAAATTCGAGATTTCGTCGAGGAATATCGTCCCTCGGTCGGCCGCCTCAAACAGTCCTGAACGATCGGTTAAAGCCCCTGTGTAGGCACCTTTCTTCGCACCAAACAACTCTGCCTCAATCAATTCTCCCGGCAGAGCACCGCAATCCACGGGAACGAATGGAGCCTTGGCTCTAGAGCTAGCACCGTGAATCGCTCTAGCCACCAGTTCCTTACCCGTGCCACTCTCTCCCTCAATCAAAACGGTCGCTGTATTCGATGCCGCCGTCTCGATAGCAACGTGAAGGTCCTTAACCTGTTGGGAACTTCCGACAATGCCGTAGGAATCCGCGGACGCGGGAGCAATATTGCCGGCTTTTATGCTAATACGGTCAAAAGCAGACCCGGCCACCGCAGCCGCGACTGTCAGGAACTCTATTTCCCGTTCTTCCAACCCGATTTGAGGGCGTGAACTCTGAGCACAGATTCCTGCATTTTGCCCCGCTGATAACACGGGGACCCATACAGTCGGGTTCCTTGACCGTTGTGTCAAAGAACCAGTGATATACGTCTTGCCGCCGGCCGCCGCGGCCACATGCATAACATGGCGCTTTCTCTCTTCCGTTACTGGGCCCTGAAGCGTATGGAAACTCATGTCAGGCCCGCTGCCAAAAGCCAACAGGATGTGGTGCTGCATTGAGTCCTGCAGAGTCTCGAGCAATGCCGCCGTTGCAGAGGCTAGAGTCGGTGCAGCAGTCATCGCTGCAGTAAGACGATAGAGTCTGACAAATAGATGATCATGTTTGTCTACTGGCTCGTGAAACTTGGCTAGCCTCGTCCTTACCCTATTCAAGGCCGATACCAAGAGATCCCTTGCTTCGCGGTGCCTCGGCAGCTGTAAATAAAGCCTTCTCGCCGTCGGGGTGAGGTTCTCACCAAGTCGAGCTGTTATTGACACACTCCTAGAAAGGTACTCGGCACCGTCAATAAAGGCACCTTGAGATAATCGCCACGATCCCAGACTGAAAGCGCACTCTGCCGTCAGGGGCGCCAAACCCAGGCGAGTGGATTCGTCCAGACTTTTGAGTAAATAGAAATCCTTTTCGACGCTTCGTTTTGAAGAAAGTCCGATTTGTAGCAGCGCTCGTATCTCAAGAACTTTGAAGCCGCACTTTACGCCCAACCTACGCGCCCTCCGCGACGATCGATTGGCTTCAAGCCTCTTTCCGAGAGCAAGACAAGTCTCTGTGAGAGCTAAGAGGACCTGGCATTCTTGGAAAATTGTGCCTAATCGTTGGCATATTTCCACAGACTGACTGAGACGTTCATAGAGCCCACTTGAAGGTTCACTAAGACTGGCCTCGGTCAGTAAACGCTCAATTTCGATATAGGCTCCGCTTACATTCACTTGACGCACTCTTTCAAACGATTCCGCGGCTTCCTTCCTTTGCCCAAGAGCTAGCTCTAGTTGGCAACGCGTAATTAGCGTTGAGTGAGTCTCGAACGGGAAGTGAGCGTTCGGCCACAGATTCATTTGGTGAATTAACAATTGAGCCTGATTGAAATCTCCCTTCTGCAAGAAGAATAGCGCCGGGTCTGAGTACAGGAACGCCAAGTTGGGTAACCCACTCTCGCCATGTTGTCGCTCTAACTCTCGAAGTTTATCGAAGGCCATGGCGAAGAACGTCTCTGCACTCTTTAGGTTCCCTAGTTTTGATTCCATCGATCCCAGGTTGTTCAAGGCGCCAATTTGCAGACCAACGCAGCCACTCGATTCGGCTTCCTGAAGCGCTCGTCTCTGTAGCTCTCTCGATTCTCTAAGGTTTCCAAGGTGCTCTAAGCAAACTGCGAGGTTGTTAGATACAACGCCGGAAGGGGCCAAACTAAACTGCCGGCCCATCAAACATTTGGCCGCATCCCTGAAATTGCCCATATTCATGAGAATCGTAGACCGGAGATCGTCTAGCTGTTCTCTGTCTTGGGCCGAACAACAAACGGTTTCCAAGTCGTTCAGCGTTTTTTCGGCTTCAGGTAGCTTTCCTGCGCACACGAGAGCCGCCACGAGCGAACGACGGCGATCAAGCAACTTTGCAGAACCTTCAGGCAGGGATTTGATCGCCAACTTAAGCAGACGTACTCGTTCGTCAGCTGACTCCTCTAACAGTACAGAACCACGAGCGGCATAACCTGCAGACATCAGCTCTGCATCTTTCCTGCTCGATTCGGAGTCGAGCAATTGGTTCAGGGTATTTAGCGCGGCGGTTCTTTCGCCTCGAAACGAATAACCCAGCGCGAGTCTCAGCGTGTCTGTTCCGTCTAAGGGTGGAACGGCTTCGCTCGCACGGCGACATCGCAGAACCTGACAATAGTACGTTCCGGCGATTCCGTAATCCTTCGCAGAAGACCGAATTCTGGCTAGATCCAGATAGAGTTTGGCAGCCGTTTCGTAAAGACCGGCTTGAAACGCGTGTTTTGCCAGAAGCTCATCATTGATTCCGGCGTCTCGCAGGGACTCAAAGGCCCTTTCATGCAGTTTGGCCTTTCTGGATTTTGGCATCCCCCCTTCCAGAAGGTTTTGCGCATCGGGATAGCGGACTGAGGGGCGCTGCGCAGTCGCCAGGCCGATGCGTTCCAATTGGCCCATTGCTTCGCGAAGCTCGGCCTCCTGGAGGCCGGTGACCTTCAGCAATACATTCCACTCCGCGCCGTCCGGAAAGATGGCAAGCGCCTCCGCAACGCCTTTCTCTCGCCCCGTGAGTTTTTGAAGCATCCTCGAGAGAATGGTTCGCACGGCTTTTGGCGTATGTGTTGCTTTTCGCCCCTGACAATACTGTTCCAGGAACAGCGGGTTGCCGCCACCCTTCTTCTGAGCCTGAACGTGTCGGTCGCGATCGTTAGTGAAGAATGAAACTAACGTCTCGGAGTCCTTCGGGTTAAGAGTTGGGAGGCTTAGCTGGTGCAGGTTGTTCCCAAGCGACCGCAGCACCGTCATCGTCTTCCTGGGCATGCCGCCTGGCCGGCTCGTAACCAGGATGGCAAAGTCGAGCTCGACCCGTTGCTCGACGACGGATTGCACCACGTCCCACGCCCTCCTGTTCGCCCGATCGATATCGTCGATGACCAGCAGGAAGGGGATTCGTTGGGCCACGGACGCAATTAGCGCCACCAGATCACGATCGTTCTCCTTTTCATCGAGGATGCGTCCGGGCTCGGATTCCTCGCGAAGCAGCTCCCGGGTGCGTTCGAGACATGAGGCTGGAACAGAGACTTTGAACTCGTCGATGATCCTCACGATGGAATGGGCGAGGCTGAAACCGGATAGCTCGCTTCTCACCTCGCATACCGCTACAGAAGGTGAAACGAGCCCGATTCGACTTGCCAGTTCACTGACGAACCGGCTCTTACCGAAACCCGCCGGAGCTTCGACGGCTATTACCCGTAGGCTTCCTTTTCGAAGAACGACATCCATCGTCTCCTGCAACGTCGTGTTCAGGCCGAGTGTAGGGGCTTGCAAGGCGACCGTGTCCTGAACGCTGAATTCCGCCTTGAGGGCGTCGAACGCGCGCCTTCTGCGGCCTGGCTCACGGTGCAGCAGGTGCATGACGATATCCGTAACCTCGCGGGATACGTAACAGACGCTGTTGAGAGGCCGCGGCGTCGCCCAGGTGTACTTCGCCTTCAGCGATTCCAAATCGGAGTCCTCAAACGGATCTCGGCCGGAAAAAACGCGGTAGAGCATGGCGCCAACCGAATAGAGGTCGCTGTCCAACGTTGGTGAGCCTCCATCCAGCACCTCAGGCGCCGTGAAACGTATGTCTTCCTCGGTGAGCGCCTTCGTCTCATGTGCCGGGCTCAAGCCCAACCACGGATCTGCCAGATGAAACTCCGTTCCGGCCGACAGGACGTTTCCCGGTTTAATGGAACCGTGGACCCTTCCCTTTGAGTGAAGAAACTCTACTGCGGCGGTAAGGCGCGCAACAGATGTCGGAGGACTGCTTGAAAAGAAATCCGAAGGCTTGTGATGGGAACGGACGCAATAAACGTCGCCTGTACGACTGATGCCCGCATCCAGCACCGGAGCGATGAGACTATGTCGTAATCCACGATACCAGGCCAGGGCGTCGATGGCTCCGGCCATATCCGGCGACGTCTTGCCCCTCCCAAATACCTTCACGACGACTTCATTTCTGCCGAGTCGCTGGTCGGTTGCGAGGAAAGTTGAAGACAGACGATCCTTCCGAAAGAATCGAAGCGGCTCAAATCGGTTCGGTAGATTCATTCCCATGGGTGTTAGCCCCGCTGTTTGAGTGTTGGAGTGCGGTCATCATACACTAGGTGCCATTTTGTGGATTCAATTGTGATCAGCGTCGCCGCAGCAATCATTCGCCGAGGTCAGCAGCTTCTACTCACCCGTCGCAAGGCCGATGTCCACCTTCCAAATCTTTGGGAATTTCCCGGCGGAAAGGTCGAGCCCGGAGAGTCTCTACGTGATGCATTAGAGCGAGAAATGCTTGAAGAGCTCGGCATTCGCGTGGAGGTCCTCGACGCGTACTACAAGACGACACATCACTACACTTCGCGTTCAGTGGATCTCCATTTCTTCAACTGCACGATCCTTGAAGGCGAGCCTCGAGCGATTGAAGTTGCCGAATTTCGATGGGTGAATTGTTGGGATCTTCACTCATTTGAATTCCCGGAAGCTGATCGTGAGCTCGTCAAACGTCTCTCGAGACCTCATCCGTCCACGTGACAATTTCTTTCATCTTTCTATTTTTGTTTTGAAGTTTGATGTGAACTGTTTTAAAAATGTTCCTAACAAAACGAGCTTGCCCAACAGAAGGTGAGCGATAGTGGGAAAAGAGAAAAAAGGACGGAGGTGAATAACCGAAATGGCAACAAAGAAAGCTCCTAAGAAAAAGGCCGCGAAGAAAAAGAAGAAGTAACGCGCCCAGGAACATAAAAGCCCCGCCAATGGCGGGGCTTTTTTATTGCTGCAAAGAGGTTCTAGCGAAGAGCCGCGACCTTCTCGATACTGACGTTATTCTTCTTCAACGTCATTCCCAGCGCGTGATCATAGTCCACCAGCGCCTTCCTGTAATTCACGATCGCGGCAATTTCGTTTGTCTGCATCTGCTGGAGATTCCGCTGTTCTTCGAGAACAAATCGCACCGTAGAAGCCCCCAACTCAAACTTCCTCTGCTCTGCCGTTAGTTGCTCCTGAGCCAACTCCCGGGAATCCTGCGCAGCCTGGATTCGCGCCTTATTCATCTCCACGGCCGTGATTGCATTGCGCACTTCCAGCGCAATCTGCTGTTCAACCGATTTGATGTTTTCTTCAGCGGTCCGCTTTTCCACGACAATCCGGGAGTACTCGGCCTGCTGACCCTTGTTGCTCAGAGGGATTCGCATATTGAATCCGACTGTATAGCCCGAAGAGCGAGATCGGAGCAGCTCGCTTAACGCGTCACCGAGTCCGCCCGGATTAATCGAAACGATCGGCGCTCCGGGTCCGAAGCCGTTGCGAAGAGTTTCTGTTCCGCCGACACCGCTTTGCGCGTAGCTCGCGGTTAGGTCGAGCGTCGGCAGCAGCTGATTCCGGGCGTACTGGATTTCAATATCCGAGTTCTGCAGTTGAAGCTTCGCCTGCCGTAGCTCCGGACGGTTTTCCAGGGCCACGCGAATCGCATCCTGCGGGGAAAGGATGTCCGTCGGCCCCGGAAGCTCTGCAGTCTGTGTCGGCGAGATCGTGGCAAATACCAGACCCGGGTCAGGCTGACGAGTGAGCACCTTCTTGACCTGATCCTGAATCTGCATTTGAGTGAAATTGGTGACGATCAGTTCTTCCTTTCGAGTGGAAACCTGGGATCTGGCCTGGATCAGATCAATGCGAGCGAGTGTTCCGACATCGACCTGCCGCTGATTGTCGACAAGGGTCCGTTCGGCTAATTGCAGGGCAGACTGCTTCACCTTGAGATCCTCGGTCGTGAATACGAGATCCCAGTAACTCCTTTCAGCCTGCCTGACCAAATCGATGACCATATTTTCAAACTGTGCCTCGGAGATCGATTTGTTGTTTTGAGCGAGACGAATCCCTCTCGAGTTGACGGTCCGACCGAAGCCATTAAGAATGCGCTGCGTGAACGAGTAGCGCATCTGCCCTACCCAGGACGGGTTGAACGTGTTGAAGGCGTTGTTTGACGAAGTTCGATCCAATGTGAAATCGACAGCGATGTCGGTACCTGTTCGAAGAGTCTGAAGATAGCCAACATTGTAGGAATGTGACAGCTGGCTGACCGAATCCACACCCGTCAATTGTGTCCGGCTCTTGGAAGTGTCGCGCGACAAGCTCGCTCCCAGAGTCAACGTCGGTTCGAACGGGCGATAGTTTGTCAGAATCGCATATTCGCTCGCGAGCGGTGATAAACGACTGACACGAATGTCGAGATTGTTTTCCAACGTCAGGCTGATCAGATCGCTGATCGACAATGGAATCGACCCTTCCCGGCTAAGAGCTTGAAGTCTGTCCTGCGCCGTCGCAGCAGGTAAACTCAGCGGCGCCGGCTTGTAACGGTTTAGAAACTGGTCGACCCAGTTCTGACCCGCAAAGGCCGGAAGGCAGAATGCGAAAAACACCGCGTTCAGGAACAAGATTCTCCTCTTCATACGTGAACTCCTTGAAATGAACGGTGGGCGTCTACTCGTAGCGCAAGGCTTCGATCGGATCGAGTGCAGCAGCCTTGTGCGCCGGGTAGTACCCGAAAAAGACACCAATCGCGGTTGAAAAGCTGAAGGCGATTACAACCGCCAGAGTCGATACGAGGGTTGGCCAGTCAAAGTACCAGGCAAATGCTGCGGCAGCCGAACCGCCGATCAACATCCCGGTGATACCCCCCATTAAACTCAGCACTATGGACTCCGTCAAAAACTGCAGCCGGATGTAACTTGGACGGGCACCCACAGCCATACGTATCCCGATTTCTCTGGTTCGCTCGGTGACCGACACGAGCATGATGTTCATGATGCCGATGCCCCCGACCATCAACGAAATCCCCGCGATGCTCGCCAGCAGCAGAGTCATAATGCCCAGTACTTGCGCCGAAGCCGCGGCAACGTCTGACATGTTTTGAATGCGAAAGTCGTTCGGCTCGTCTTCGGCGATCCGATGCCTTTGACGCAGCAACTCCGAGATTTGTGTCTCCGCCAGTGAAGCCCCACGCTCGCTGGTCGCCGAAACCATCGCCTGCCCAATGGAAAGAACGGCCCGTTGTTGCAATTTCTTCTGGACCGTAGTGAATGGCATGACAACGGTGTCGTCCTGGTCGTTACCGAATGTGCTTCCCTTTTTCGCCAGAACACCCACAACGGTGAATTGCAGGTTTCGGACACGCATCGACTTGCCGACCGGGTCTTCTCCCGGGAACAGCTTTTCGGCGACTGTATTACCAAGCACAATCACTCTCGAGGAGGATTGAACATCGGCATCCGTGAAGAAGGAGCCTCGAGCGGTCGCCCAGTTCCTGATCCGGGTAAACTTTTCGTTCGTGCCCTGAATTCTTAAATTCCAGTTTTGGTTCCCGTAAACTCCCTGTCCTCCGGCGTTCAACATCGGCGATGTACCTGCAATGCCAGGAAGCTCACGTTCGATAGCCAGCACGTCATCGAGGGTCAGGGAATTTGCCCCCGCGGTTGTGACGTTTGCGCCACCCTGAACGACGTTGCCCGGCATTACGAATAGCAGATTGCTTCCAAAACTGTTGATCTGGCCCTGAACGAGATATTGGGCGCCCTGGCCAATCGACACCATGGCGATAACGGCACTTACGCCAATGATGATGCCGAGGGTCGTAAGCGCCGACCGCATCTTGTTACGCGCAAGAGCACGCGCCGCAATCTTAAATACAGCCCAGAAATTCATTCGTCGTCGTCCTTCTCTGGAATAATCACCGGCAGGGCCTTCAACACCTCTGAAGCGACACTGCGCTCTGCCACAGGCTCATCGGAACTGATCCGGCCGTCACGTACGTGAACAATACGCTCCGCGTATTTCGCGACATCCGGCTCGTGGGTTACCACGATAATCGTCAGTTTCTTCTCCTGGTTGAGGCGCTGAAAAATCTCCATCACCTCAACCGAGGTTCGCGTATCAAGAGCACCGGTCGGCTCATCCGCCAGAATAATCGATGGATTGTTCACCAGGGCACGCGCAAGGGCGACGCGTTGTTGTTGTCCGCCCGAAAGCTGGCTCGGCATGTTCTTCGCGCGATCGGGCAGTCCTACTTCCGCAAGAGCCTCTTTCGCGCGGCGATGACGCTCGGCACCACCCACGCCGGCGTAGAGGAGCGGGAGTTCGACGTTTTCCAGGGCGGATGTTCGCGGTACAAGGTTGAAACTTTGAAACACAAATCCAACTCGCTTGTTCCGTGTGTCCGCGAGCGCGGCCCTACCCATAGTCGAGGTATCCACGTCTTCGAGGAAATACTGTCCCTTTGTGGGGCGGTCCAGACAACCGATGATGTTCATGAGCGTGGATTTCCCCGATCCTGAAGGTCCCATGATCGCCACAAACTCACCACGCCGTATTGACAACGACAACGCCCGCAGAGCATGAACCGTGATATCTCCGGTCTTATAGATCTTCGTCACCCGATCGATACGGATAACCGCGCCATTCTGTTCCAGCATCGGGATTAGAATCCGCGCTGCTGGCCGCGCTGGACGTTCATCTGCGTATCGAGCTGCGTACCGTCACCGACAATGACTTCGTCGCCCGCTTTGACCTCGCCCGATATGACTTGCGTCACGGCGCCGTCCGAAAGCCCCAAAACAACCTTCTTTTCGACGGGCTGACGATCCGTCCCGAGAATGAAAACTCTGCCTGCATGGTTTTCAACGGGATCGAAAGTGGCGAACCGCAACTTTTCTCCCGGGTTCCACCTCTGGCCCGGGGCCTGGGGAAGCGAAACTCCACGACCGGGTTCGGCAATCGCCTTACGCGTGACGCTGGAAGCCAACGTCGTGCTGAAAGATGGCGCCGGAGTGTTAGGCAGATGATAACGAAGCGCTGCATTCGGAACTTTGAGGGCGTCCTCAAGAGTAGCAACCATGATCTTGATGTTTGCGGTCATTCCGGGTTTCAACCGGAGATCTTTGTTCTGAATGCTTAAGATGACGCTGTAGGTCACGACATTCTGGACAGTTTGCGGATTGAGCCGGATCTCCGCGATCTTTCCGTCGAAGACATTGTTTGGATACGCATCGACTGTGAACGTGACATGTGCTTTTTCGGAAATGCTGCCGATGTCCGCTTCGTCAATGCTCGCCTTCACCTGCATCTGGCTCAGATCTGTTGCGATATTAAAAAGGGTGGGCGCCGACATGCTCGCCGCAATCGTTTGACCCACGTCGACGTCACGAGAGATCACAATACCGTCCACCGGGGAAAAAATGTTCGCGTACTCGAGGTTGACCTGAGCCCGATCCAAGTCTGCCTCTACCTGCTGCAATCCAGCCTTTGCCTGGGCAATCTGAGCTTCCGTAGAGGCACTTTGCGCCTCCACCTGCTCCAGCGCTGCTGCCGCTTGATCATAACGAGCGACGGCGGCGTCGAAATTTGTCTTAGCTGTATCGTAATCGTTCTTCGCCTGCAGCCCCCGCTGGCTGAGTTCCGTAGCGCGGTCGAGTTGCAGCTTTGCATTGTCCCGCGCCACGCGAGCACCCTGCAGATTCGCCTTGGAACTGTTCATGTTGGCAGCATGGGTCTTGATCTCAGCCTCCGCGCTGCGAACTCTCGCCTGCGCCGCCGCGAGTTGAGCCCGTGAATTCGCAGCAGCCGATTCGAGGTTCCGGGGATCAAGCTTGGCCAGAAGCTGGCCTCGCTTGACCACGGAGTTGAAGTCCGCAAAGAGTTCCTGGACCTGACCAGAAACCTGGCTACCGACGGGCACAGTAACGACCGTCTGCACGGTGCCTGTCGCGCTGATCACCTTTTGAAGCGGCCCACGCGCGGCAGTCGCTGTGAAATACTCCACGCTGGGAACAGACGCCTTTCGAACTCGCATGGCTGCCACAGCTGCCACAACAAACACGATGAGAAGGATGGGAATTGTTATCTTGATTATCGTTCTTTTAGTCATGACCTGAACTCTTCATATGTACGTAGGATCCACAGAGCAATTTCCGGCCTGCGAAATACTTTTTGGCGACCCGGTCCGGTGCAAGCCCCTCATTGGACCTTCATACCGGCAAGAAAGATCGAAACAAAGGTCTGAACAGTCTCAGCGCGATCGAACTGCTGCTTGTTCTTCTGACGAAAGAGCTCCTGCATCTGCATGTGGCAGACGAACATGCCGAGGAACGCCCGTGCTGCAAGATACGGGTTCGCCTCCCGAAACGTTCCGGCCTGGATCTGCCGCTCCAGGTAAGACACCAGCGGATCTCGAGTGGATACCGATTCGAAAAACATGTCCGCAAGCTCGTGACCCTCAAGTGCACTGAAAAGCAACAGCCTCATGAAGGTGCTATCTTGCTCATGCCTCTGGATGAAACGATTTCCAAGGAATTCCAGAAATGTCTGGATATCCGCGGTTTGGGCGAGCTGCTCTACCTCTTTATAAGGAGCATCGTCGATCTGGTGAACCTTCTCTTCAAGGATGGCCCGGTAAAGTTCGGTTTTGTTTTTGAAGTGCCTGAAGATAATGGCTTCATTCACGCTGGCTTTGGCGGCCAGATCCCGGGTTGTCGTCCCACGAAATCCTTTCTCCGCAAATAACTCTATCGCTGCCAGCAGGATTTCCTGCCGCTTGCTATCCCTGGCTGTCATAAAGTAAGCACTTACTTACACGTGTTTTTAGAGGCTGACAAGTAAAAAGTCTCGGTTACATCACGATTCGTCCGAGATCGGGGGGTGATATAAGAGCTGAATCAGGATTCCGTCCGGATCCCTAAAATAAAAGGACCGCGCTCCATCGCGATGGGTCTTCGCCGGCTGCTCGAGAGGGATGCCGTGGGATTGGATGCGCTCCGCGATTTGATCGACATCCTCCGGTCGGGCTACCACGAAGCCGAGATGGTTCAGATTCTGGAAGAGGCTACTTTCGGAACCTTCTGGCAGCTTGTGAATCGCAAGATTGTCACCCCCTGAGGTGAGGTAGACATTGTCCGGATCTGGCTGCCACTCCACCCTCATTCCAAGCACGGTGCAGTAAAAAGCAACCGATTTTTGGACGTCTCTCACATTGAGAGCCACGTGTCGAAGCCCTAAAAGCCGCGGGTGCATTGACTTGAACTCCAAACGGAACCTACAATGATGTACTCAACCCGCTGGTGAGTCCAGCAAAGTTTCTCAGAAGTATGGCTTTGTCTAAAACGAAGAAACCGATTTCCTTGCCACACATGAACGCGTGGCGCATGCACCGCCAGTATCTTGATCGTCCTTTTGGTTCTCGCAACCTGGTCGATCTTGTGAGCGCTATTGGGTGGGTGTACTCGCCCGGATGTTCAACTCCGTATCTTTCAATGTGGGCGCGGCTGCCCTCCTTCAAGACGGAAGAACTGAACAAAATCGTCTTTGACGAACGAAAGCTGGTGCAACTCGAAACTCTTCGAGGCTGCACCATGTTGGTGCCGCGAAGCCAGGCAGCGGTAGCTCTTCGAATTCGTCCGAGAACGTATACCGAGCTGGCGAAGCAGGCAAAGCAGCAAATGCCTGTCACCGACGCCGAAATGGACAAGTTGAAAAACAAACTTCTCCAGGAGCTTGAAGGCGGAGTGAAGACAGCCGAACGACTTCAGGCCGCCGTTCCTCGAAACCTCGTTAAAGACTTTGGTCCGGAATTTAAGCGAATCGGATTCATCAACAGTTTGTCGCTCGCGTTAAACCTGTTAAAGGAAGAAGGTCGAATTCTCAAGATTCAAACTCGACGACGACTGGATTCGACCGACTACTCGTACATCCTCTTGTCCGAGCTCCTTCCTGAAGTCGATCCTTTCGCGATGCGAAACAATGAAGCCTGGGCTCGCCTTGCGGCTCAGTACTTCAAATCGGAATCGCCCGCACGCGCCAGAGACTTCGCCTGGTGGGCAGGGATCAATGTCACCGACGCGATTAAGGGAATCGAAGAGGTCAAACCCAAGCTGGTTCCGATAATGGTCGAGGGCTCAAAAGACGAATACCTGATTCCTGAACCCGATCTTCAGGAGTTTTATAACTTTTCCCCGTCGGAGTCTCCGTTCAGCTTGATACCCTATCGCGATACTTTCCTGAAGGGTCAGCGCGAAATTGTTGATCGCTTCCTTCGTGTGGAGCATGCGGACAAGCCATTTTCTCGGTGGAAGGGAAAGCTTATCAATGATCCGTTGGCGACGATCGTCCGCGACGGACAGGTCATAGGAGTGTGGGAATGGAACGAGTCCACCGAGGAGATCGACTTGATCCTTTTTGAAAGCACGCCGAAACCCGTCGAAAGAGCGATTCAGAAACGTGCGAGTGCACTGTCTGACTTTATTCGGGCAGACCTCGGGCAGACACGGTTACACGGACTCGACTTCGGTCCTCACCAGATGACATGCATTCACGACCTGAAAGTGTTCTGGGGTAAAGGAGCGCAGGTCGACGTTCAGGCGCTATGATGCGGCAGCGTTATTCTGCCGCGATTTTTTTATCACTCCTATTAACACTCTCCGGGCTCGCCTCGGCAAGCCTTCCCGTCCAGGAGCTCTCTGCTGACCGCTATCTGCAGCACGTCTCTTTTCTCGCCTCGGACGAACTGAAGGGCCGAGGGAATGGCACTCCGGAACTGGAGAAGGCTGCCGAATATATCGCCTCGCAGTTCCGCTCTTACGGCCTGCAGCCGGCAGGAGAGAACGGCTCCTTTTTCCAAAAGTTCGAAATCACGGTGGAAAGGGAATTCGGCTCCAGGAACACGCTCCAGGTTTCGGGAATCGCAAAGGCAAAGGACAAAGACTTCGTCACGATTCCGCTCTCGTCGACAGGCGCTTACGAGGGCCCCGTAGTCTTTGCGGGTTACGGCATGACGTCTGAAGCATTGAACTGGGATGACTATGCGGGAGTAGACGTGAAGGGAAAGGCGGTTCTCGTGTTTCGTCACGATCCCGAAGAGACAAGCCCCTCTAGCCGTTTCGCCAGAGATACCGCCACTCCAGCCACTTTCATCAGCAAAGTTCGCAATGCCAGGGCGCACGGTGCCAAAGCGATCCTTTTTATAACGGATCCCAACAATCACCCGACCGAACCGGATGTCGTGGGCAAAGCGACCGCCGAGCTGGAATTCCGCGATTCAAGCATTCTTGCGATGCACGTTACGCGCGACTCCGTGATGTCTCTTTTTAATCAGTCCGGCAAGACCATGGCCGATGTTCAAAGGGCAATTGACCGAGAGAACAACCCACAGTCGTTTGAAATTCCGAAGTCCAGCATCCGGATATCCGCGGAGATCAAGACGATTCGCAAAACCGTTCGTAACGTGGTCGCCTCCGTTCGCGGCACCGACAGCAAACTGCGAAATGAGTGGCTTGTTATTGGCGCACATTACGACCACCTCGGGCTCGGCGATCCGAACGGTTCGCTGTCCAAGGCCGACATTGGCAAGATCCATCATGGCGCCGACGACAATGCGTCCGGAACGGCTGGTGTTCTTGAACTCGCTCGATTGTTGGGTCGGAACCGGCAGGAGTTCAAACGTTCGATCCTCCTGATGGCTTTTGCGGGCGAAGAGTTGGGCCTGTTCGGCTCCAGCCACTATGTGAACGATCCGAAAGCGCCTTTGTCGACAATCACAGCCATGATCAACATGGATATGATTGGCCGCCTTTCGAATCGTCCGTTGAACGTGATGGGCACCGGTACGTCTCCAGAGCTCGCAGGCTGGGTGACGGAAGCCAACAAAGGCATCGGCTTGAACCTTGCTTTTTCTAGTGGAGGACACGAAGGAAGCGACCACGTGTCTTTCAACGGAAAGCGCATTCCTACGCTGTTCTTCTTCTCGGGATTGCACTCGGACTATCACCGCCCTACAGACACGGCGGACAAGATCGACGGCAAAGGTGCAATCCAGGTGTTGTCGCTGGTGGCGGGAGCAGCTGAACGCATCGCTAACGCGCCTTCGAAGCTGCCTTACACCGAGGTCAAAGAAGATCGGCCACAGTTGGCCGGCGGAGGAGGAAATCCTTACGCTGTGTATTTCGGCTCGGTACCGGACTTTCGCGACGACCTGGAGGGAGTGCTTTTTGCCGATGTCCGGGCAGACAGCCCAGCGGGCAAAGCGGGCCTGAAACCTGGTGATTTGCTCGTAGAGTTCGGAGGCGAGCCGATCAAAAATCTCTACGATTTTACAGACGCACTGGGGAAAAGAAAACCTGGCGATGTCGTCGCCGTCACCGTGAAACGAAATAATCAGACAGTCCGGGTAAACGTGACGTTGGAGGTGCGGAAGTGAAGCGACTCGGCGCGTTCATACTTTTAGTAACGGGTGCGTCGCTGTTCCTTTCTCAGGGACAAAGTCTGCAACCCAATCCCCGGGAACGACATATTCGAAACATTCGGCAGCTGACCTCGGGTGGGGAAAACGCGGAAGCGTACTTTTCGCCGGATGGACGACAAATCATTTTTCAGTCCACGCGAGAGCCCTACAAGTGCGATCAGATCTTCACGATGGATACCGCCAGTCCGACTTCGAGCCTGAAGCTGGTGAGCACCGGCAAGGGACGTACGACGTGCGGGTATTTCACCGCCGATGGTTCTCGTGTGATCTACGCGTCAACCCATCTCGGGTCACCGGACTGTCCTCCGAATCCCGACCGGGCTGCAGGGTATGTTTGGCCACTCTACAAGACGTTCGACATTTTTTCTGCCCGGCGGGACGGCACCGACTTAAAACGTCTTACGACGGTCAATGGTTACGATGCGGAAGCCACTGTCTCTCCGAACGGACGCAAGATTATCTTCACATCAACCCGGGACAACGATATCGAGCTGTACGAGATGGACATCGACGGGAAGAACCAGCGAAGGCTGACGACCGAAGTTGGGTACGATGGCGGCGCCTTTTATTCCCAGGACAGTCAGTGGATTATTTGGCGTGCAAGCCGGCCTAAATCCGAGGCAGACGTGAAGCAGTTTCGGGATCTCCTGGCTAAAGATCTTGTGATGCCATCCAAACTGGAAATCATGATCATGAAAGCAGACGGCAGCCAGAAGAAACAGCTGACTTCGAATGGCGCGGCCAATTTCGCACCCTACTTTCATCCAAACGGAAAGCAGATCATTTTTGCATCGAATGTAAATGCGAAGAATCCCGGTATTCCGAACTTCGACCTTTTCCTGATTAATCGTGATGGAACGGGCCTGGAGCAGGTCACTTTCGATGAAAGTTTCGACGCCTTTCCGATGTTTACCAACGACGGCAAGAAAATCGTGTGGGCTTCCAATCGCAACCCTTTGACAGAAGGGAATACGAACATTTTCATTGCGGACTGGGTAGACTAGAAGCTATGCCTTTATTCGAATACGTTTGTGCAGACTGTGGACGCGACTTTGAAAAGATCGTTCCGCGCTACGACTCCCAGGCCGATTGCCCTCATTGCGCAAGCTCTCGGGTTGAAAAGCAGCTCTCCGTTTTTGCAGTGTCGGGCACACAAAGCAGCGACGCGTCAGAGGCGCCCGCAGGCTGCGGCCGCTGCGGCGCGGAACAGCCCGGCATGTGCCAGATGTGATGGCGCATGAACGAAGACCTATACCAGGCGCTTAAGGCGCGCATCTCAGGCGAAGTCCGCTTCGATAAAGTCAGCCGCCTTCTCTACAGCACCGACGCCAGCATTTATGAAATCGAGCCGATAGGCGTCGTCCTTCCACGAACTCACGAAGATGTCTTTGCCGCAATGGAGATTACAAGGGACTTTGGGGTGCCCGTGCTTCCACGAGGCGGCGGAACGAGTCTAGCGGGTCAGACCGTCGGAGAAGCCGTGGTTATAGACATGTCGAAGTACCTCAACAAAGTACTTCAGGTCAACACCGAGGAACGGTGGGCACTCGTAGAACCGGGCGTGGTCCAGGAGCAACTCAATCTGCATCTGAAACCGATGGGTTACCTGTTCGGCCCCGATACGTCCACGGCGAATCGCGCGACTCTCGGCGGCATGATCGGCAATAACTCTGCAGGCTCCCATTCAATCCTCTACGGAAAGACGATCGATCATGTACTGGAGACGCACGTCGTTCTTTCCTCCGGGGAACAGAGAGTCTTTCGTGAGATGTCATTCAACGAGGCGAGTCAGATCCAGGGCCTTGAAGGAAGAGTGGCAGAGATCGTTCAAGCCAACCGGGACGAAATCGACCGGCGATTTCCAAAAATTCAGAGACGGGTCAGCGGATACAACCTGGATGAGTTCGTACGGAATGGAAAGTTCAATCTTTCCAAACTTGTCGTGGGTTCCGAAGGTACTTTGGCCGCCGTGCATCAGGCGAAGGTTCGAATTGAGCCACGACCAGCGGCCACGGCCTTGTGCGTGGTTCATTTCAAGGACATTGTCGACTCGATTCGCGCCACGGATGTGATTTTGCCCTTCAATCCGTCTGCTATCGAACTTGTCGACGACCTGATACTGAACCTGGCTCGGGGTTCACTGGAATTATCGCGGCAGATGGATTTCGTTCAGGGCAATCCGGGCGCTATTCTCCTCGTCGAGTTCTACGGAGAGAATCAGGGTGAGCTGCGGTCCAGAGTGGAGAGTCTCGAGGCCGCACTGAAGCGCGAGAATCTTGGATACGCGTATGTCCGTTCATTTGACGGCGTAGACCAGACCAGAATCTGGAAACTCCGCAAGGCCGGACTAGGACTGTTGCTGGGAATGAAAGGCGAAAGGAAACCCATCGCCTTTGTTGAAGATTGCGCTGTAGACCCCTCAAAGCTCTCTGAATTCTTTGTGCGGTTCCGCGAGGTTATCCACAAATACGACACGACGGCCGGTTATTACGGCCACGCGAGCGTTGGTTGCCTGCACATTCGCCCCCTGATCAACACCAAAAGCCGCCGGGAGATCCAGGTCATGAAAGACATGACGGATGAGATCGCGGATCTGGTCCTGGAGTTCGGCGGTGGAATGAGCGGCGAGCATGGCGACGGTTTGGCCCGCAGTCATCTCAACGAGAAGCTCTTCGGTCATCAGATCTACAAGGCGTTTCAGGATGTAAAACTGGCGTTTGATCCTGAGCAGCGGATGAATCCCGGGAAGATCGTCAAAGCCCCGCCGATGACTGAAAACCTGCGCTACGGCGAGAAATACAACACGATTTTTCTGAACACTCATTATGACTTTTCGCGTGAGGGCGGTCTCGCCACTGCGGTGGAGTTATGCAACGGCGCAGGAGTCTGTCGTAAAAAAAATGAAGGCACGATGTGCCCGTCCTACATGGTCACGCTTGAAGATCAGCACTCCACTCGAGGCCGCGCCAATTACATGCGCGAAATTCTCTCGGGCAAAGTCGATGAAAGAGAATTCTCCGGCCAGTCGCTTTACGAAGTTCTCGATCTGTGTCTTGAGTGCAAAGGATGCAAGGCGGAATGCCCTTCGAACGTCGACATGGCGAAATTGAAATATGAATTCCTCGCGCACTACAACGAGGAAAACGGTACGCCACTGCGATCAAAAATGTTTGCTCGAATCCACTCCTTTGGGAAGATGGCGTCGCTGTGGCCAGGTCTGGCCAATACGATTATGGGACGACCGTTGGTCCGGCGGCTGCTTGACCGGTATCTGGGTATCGATGCTCTCCGACAACTACCGCCAATCGCTCCGCAGACTTTTGAAAGCTGGTTCAAAAAACGAAATCGGCCTCCTGTGGAAGCGCCAGTTGGCAAGGTCGTGCTGTTCCACGATACATTTATCGACTTCAACTACCCGCAGATTGGGAAGGCCACAACAATGCTGCTGGAAGCCGCCGGCTACGAAGTTGCATTGGCCAATCGGCAATGTTGTGGTCGTCCGATGATTTCGAAGGGACTGCCAGAGGAAGCTCGAGCCAATGCGGCGTTCAACGTGGGTCAGCTGAGCTCATTCGTGGAGCGTGGATATTCCGTTGTGGGTTGTGAACCAAGCTGCATCCTCACTTTCCGAGACGAGTATCCGGATCTTCTCAAGGGATCGGCTGTGCAATCTGTGGCGTCGTCGTCTTTCTTATTGGAAGAATTCATCGTTCGAGAAAAGCGCGAAGGACGCTGGCGCCTGAATCTGAAGAAACAGCAACCGAAAGCATTGATTCACGGTCATTGCCACGAAAAGGCGCTTATCGGATCGCGCTTCCTCAAAGAAACGATCGCTCTGGCATACGACGTGGAGGAAATCGACTCCGGGTGCTGTGGAATGGCCGGTTCGTTCGGTTTTGAGAAAGAGCATTACGACATCTCGATGGCGATTGGCCAACGTCGGTTATTCCCCGCTGTAACGCAGCAACCCGACGCCGTCGTCGTTGCGCCCGGGGTTTCCTGTCGGCAACAGTTGGAACACGCCACTGGCCGGAAAGCACTTCATCCCGCGGAAGCGCTGGTGCTCGCTCTCTAAGGGGCAAGTAGTTTTTCGCAAACAGAAATGATCCAGCGTTTCATCGAAAAGCGCGAACGCGCGCACCACGCACGAGATACGAACAGGCGGGTCCTGCCGTTCGAATGGGGACTCGAACACGTGGGTGTCGCCGCCACCGAAACACCGGCAGAATCCCTTCAGGCCTATGCGGGAAATGCGCTGAAAAACAGTGACGCCTTCTATTCCTATCTGCCTACGTCCTGTTATGAGTTTGACGGGCATATCGTCAAATATCCGAGTTATGTAGAGACGCCATACCCAGAGAACAACGTGGTCTACGGCCGATTTTTCGCGGCAGAGGGAAACGTTGCCGCGGTGGTGCTTCCACAATGGAACTGCAGTTGGGACGGGCAAGTCGGTCTGTGCCGAATGCTTCAGCACGCGGGCATTGCAGCCCTTCGAATCAGTATGCCGTACCATCATCAACGTAAGCCGGCTGAACTAGAAAGAGCGGAATACCTCGTGTCTCCGAACCTCGGACGAACTTTGGCCGCAGGCCGTCAGGCAGTAACGGATGCGCGTCGCGCCGCGGATTGGCTCTTCGAGCGAGGGTTTCGTAAAGTCGTTCTTGTCGGAACGAGCATTGGCTCGTGTATGGCCTTCCTCACCTTCGCTCATGACTCGCGATTCTCGGCCGGCGCGTTCATCCATGTGTCGAGCTATTACGCAGATGTCGTTTGGGATGGGCTTTCTACTTCCCATGTTCGAAAGGCCCTGGAGGGCGCCATCGATCTCGAGCGGCTACGGTATATCTGGTCGCCGATCAGCCCGCAGCCTTTCGTCGAGCGTCTTAGAGGGACCACTCGACCTATGCTGATGTTGTCGGGACGCTATGACTTGACGTTTCCGGCGAAGTTAACCCAGGAAGGCTATGACGAGCTCGATCGGCATTCGATCGCCTTTAACAAGAAGTGGCTGCCGTGTGGCCACTACACAATGGGGAAATTTCCATTTCAGGTTATTGCAGGGCTCAAGATCAGGAGATTTCTAATGAAGAGTCTAATGGGGTGAACGGTCACTCGTCGGTGTGCTCGGCTTCCACTTTCAGCTTCTTCTTGCAACTTTCGCAGACCCAATGATGCTTGCCTTCGATGAAGGCGTGAAAATGAATTCCCTCGCCATCATCAGTTGTGCAGATGTCACACTTCATGAGTCGGAATCGTTGCCTTCGGAAACATCGTCCGGCAACCCTCGAACCTTAAGGTATCCAGATCTTCATCTTCAGAAAAAACGCAGGCCTTACTCTTCCTTACTTTCAACCCGGAAAACACCCTTCAGCGACTCCATCATGCTCTTGTCGGGAATCTGGGACTGTACGGCGTTTACGTTTTCCTGTTTGATCGCTTCGTAGATTTCGTACCGGTAGATTGAGATGTGAGAGGGAGCTTTGATTCCGAGTCGGACATTATCTCGGCCAATCCGAAGAACCTGGATCTCTATCTCATTACCAATGATGAGTTTTTCATCCTTCTTGCGGGTAACAACGAGCATTTGTGCCGGTCCCTCCGCGTTCCTTGCGCTCCAGAACTCCCAAAAACGTCCGCATCATATACAAAGCTGCGGGGCGGCAGCAAGGGTGCATCCGACAACTATATCAGGGGATGGCGAGAAGTGAGACCTGTTTCCGTCAAGATGATCTGTTTGCCCGCGTTTGTTTGGTAATTCACCAGAATCGGGGCCTGCAGATTCCCGGTGCTCGCAGCGTTCTTTGATCCGACCGAACATGTGACCAGAACCAATCCTGAAGAGGAGTCCAGACCCAGGGAATCCCATTCGCGGTTTGGAATTATCGCCCTGTAGTCATGCACGACAAGCGCGGGATCAATGACCAGGAACCCCACGTCGGCCCGTTCAGTGCTTTGAAGCCAAAGAAAAGGCGCTATGTCCTCGCGTTCAATAAGGAGGAAGCTCTTGCAATCATAGAAACCGATCAACCCTTCGTCGAACTGGATCAGCCGTTCCGTTACTGTGACTTTTATCATTTTTCAGATCCTCAATTCGGGCAGGCCAGACGAGGAGCCGCGGAGCCGAAGCGTCGCGCTCGTATGAATCTGGGAAACTCTGGATTCGTTGACGCCGAGGAGGGCTCCGATCTGTTTCATCGTGAACTCCTCGTAGTAATAGAGAGACATCACGAGGCGTTCACGCTCGGGGAGACTGTCAATTGCCTCATTCAGAATTCGTGTGACCTCTTTGCTCTCAAAGCAGATATGCGGATTATTGCTGCCGTCGTCGGGGTAATGATTGATCTGATCATCCCCTTTATCATCCAGGCCCGATGAAAGCTCAAAAGACGCTATGGTCAGCCCATGAAGCTGATCGATCAGGGCGTAGTAATCCTCCAGAGTCTCCCCCATGGCTTCGGACACTTCTTCGACCGTTGCCGATCGGCCATGCTTCTGACTCAACTCCGCGTGCGTGCGCGTCAGGTCCTTACCCTTCTTCCGCAGGGAGCGAGGCGCCCAATCGAGGGAACGCAAACTATCCAGAATTGCTCCTCTTATGCGTACTTCTGCGTAAGTCTTGAACTTCACTCCGCGTTCGGGTCGAAATTTGTCAATTGCGTCCAGCAATCCCAAAACGCCCGCGTTGATTAAGTCGCGAGTTTCCAGCGTACTTGGCAGACGCATGGCCATCTTGTGAGCGATTTGTCGGATTAGGGGGAGCGTATCCACGATCAACGCTTCCCGCTCCGCTTTCGTCATCGCTGGCGGCTCAGCCACCGTCATATCAGGGGTTGTTGAGACCGACTCCTTCGTCCACATACCAGGACGGCTTTTGTGCACGGCGGATGCCACTGCCTTGCCAACTGGTGCAGTGGTTTCGGGACTTTCCAACCCAGACGCACCCATCGGACACGCAGTTTCTTCCGAGGCTTTGCTATACGCTTTGGTTAGTTACAGATATGAGGCATCGAGAGTCTGTCGCGCCGCAACTCAAGTAGATGGAAATAGCCCCTCTTCTGCTCTTCCGGTGTGCCGGAATCGCGGAGAACGTAGCGCAGAGTCCACAAGGTTGACGTCACGATCTTGACACGATCAGTTTCGTGGACAACCTCGGTCAATTTTGTGGTGATCTGAAGAACTGTCTAGTGGATCGTCTGGGTCTTTTTCCGAAGGTAATCCATCAGGATATATTCGCCTAGATTCACGGTGGTCGTGAAATAGGCTTTCCCCTTGCAGATCTCCGTAACTTTCTTGACGAACTCCACAAGGTAGCGGTCGCTCGCAAGCATGAACGTGTTGATGAGGATCCCGGACTTCCGGCATATGGCGACTTCCTTGAACGTTTCATCCAGAATCATCGGATCCAGACCGAATGCACTCTTATAGATTCGGCCGTCCGGCAGCGTCATCGCAGACGGTTTACCGTCCGTAATCATGATGATCTGCTTCATATCCTTCTTTTCTGACATCAGGATTCGCCTGGCGAGCCGCAATCCCTCGCACGTGTTGGTGTGGTAGGGACCTACTACAACCCTCGCGAGATCTTTTAACGGAACTTCTTCCGCGGAATCATGAAAAAGGACAAGGCGAAGGGAGTCGCCCGGGTATTGCGATCGAATCAAGTGGGACAATGCCAACGCGACGCGCTTGGCCGGCGTGAAGCGATCTTCACCGTAGAGGATCATGCTGTGACTTGTATCCAGCAGGAGCACGGTAGAGCAGGAGCTTTCATATTCAGTCTGACGAACCATCAAATCCGAATATTCCAGGTTAATGGCATCGGCAAGGCCTTCACGCGCGATCGACCGGGTCAATGTGGCGGCGATATCGAGATTGATTGTGTCTCCAAACTCGTATTCTTTCGATTCCTGATAGGCCTCTATACCGGTGGCAAGATGCGCCGTCTCATGGCGGCCCAGGCTGCTGTGACCGAGCGATCCGAGCAGATGCCGCAGTTGACGGAAACCGAGGAAGTCCACCGACTTTGACGTCAACTCGAATCGGTCCTTCTTCGACGCCTCGTCCTCACAAGCCTCACCGCCCTCGCTAGCCTGGTCCTGAGACTGCTCTGTGCGCAACCATCCTTCTTCAATCATTCGACGAATAATCTGAGACACGATCTCATCGAGCTGTTTCGCTTCCTCAGATTCCGGGTTTTCTGCCCAGTTCTTCCGCATCTCTTCCGAGATGTGTCCGAGTTCAACCAGCTTTTCAACGATTGCCGATCGTAGAGATTGTGGAGTTCCAGGCGTCGGATCGCCCCAGGGATCCATAGGGAATCCACTCTGAAGAAAAAACTGTGATAACTCGTCGAGTAGATCCTCGAGGTTCAATGCGTCGAGAATGGATCCCGACCATTTGGTGTACTTCGTAATGGGCATCGTTAGTTCAAGGGCTTTTTCGATCGCGTTCGTTCGAGCGTGTAGTCACGATAGAGGTCTTGCGTCTGCTGCTTCCGTTCTACGGCTACGAAACCACGCTCTTCGGAGCGACCAATTTTATCGCTCGCATACAGCCCTTCCAGGATGAACTCTGCCATTGCAACGCGCGCAGTATCGGAATGGTCACTGCAGTATTCGATCAATGTTGGCACTCGCTGCAGTTGTGTGAGGACGACGGACGACGCATCGCTATCGGAAAATCGAACGTTGCTACCCAACTCGAAATACTCAACCACTCGCTTGAAGTCCACACCCGGATAAGCCTGCCGGAATGTCGCCAAAACAGACTGCTTAATCAGATCGCGGGCGACCGACTCCGGTCCTTTGAGTTCGCCCTCATATTCCAACTCGATCTTTCCAGTAATAGCCGTTATCGCGGAGTAAATGTCTCCTATCCGTGCGCACATTGCCGAGTCGCCTGAGAGAATTGCACGTCGCTCCGCATTGCTTACGACATTCTCCAGACAGGAAATTGGCAGTCGCTGGCTGACACCCGAACGCTTATCGATGCGTTGGTCAGACCGAGCTTTAAAGGCAATCCCCTCGACGATTTTTCGGACAAAATCGGGAATGTGAACATCGACATCACGCGCCGTCCAGGCTTCCGTTTCGGTAATGCCGACGCCCAGTTCGATTGTCGCCGGATAGTGCGTCTTGATTTCCGATCCAATCCGGTCTTTGAGAGGCGTGACGATCTTGCCGCGAGCGGTGTAGTCTTCTGGATTGGCAGAGAACACAAGGACGACATCCAACGGAAGTCGGACCGGGTAACCCTTAATCTGCACGTCGCCTTCCTGCATGATATTGAACAAACCGACCTGAATTTTCGCCGCAAGATCCGGCAGCTCATTAATTGCAAAGATCCCGCGGTTTGCTCTGGGGAGTAACCCGTAGTGTATGGAGAGTTCACTGCCAAGGGCGTGTCCGCCCTTGGCTGCCTTAATGGGATCTATATCTCCAATGATGTCGGCGATAGTGACGTCCGGGGTTGCCAGTTTTTCCACGTACCGCTCTTCGCGGGAACGCCAGACTATTGGCGTATCGGATCCGCGTTCGGCAATCAGGCTACGACATGGTCGGCAAATCGGGGAGAACGGGTTGTCGTTAATCTCGCATCCCGCAACGGCGGGTACGGCTTCATCCAAAAATGTCGTAAGAGCACGAAGGATCCTGGATTTGGCCTGTCCACGCAGCCCGAGGAGAATCATGTGATGCCTGGAAAGAACGGCATTGATGATTTGGGGCGTGACAGTATCGTCATACCCCTTAATACCGTCAAAAACCTGCTCTTTTTGACGCAGTTTGAGAAGCAAGTTCGCGCGCATCTCGTCCCTGACCGTCCGCGCGCGGTAGGAAGCACTCCCGAACGAACTCGACAATAATTCACCTAAAGTAGCTGGCCGCATATCGTTTGGAAACCCTTTTCGACAACTTTGGTATGATCTTGCATCATACACCATGCGTTATTTGGTCCTTAGTGACATCCACTCCAATATTGAAGCGCTTGAGGCAAGTGTTCGAAGAGCGAAAGAGGCAGGGTACGAACAGGTCGTCTGTTGTGGAGACGTCGTTGGTTATGGCCCGAGTCCCGTCGAAGTCATGGACATGCTTCAGGAATTACAAGCCACGATCATTCGCGGCAACCACGATCGCGTGATTTCCGGGCTGGACGAGCCAACTCACTTCAATGTCGCAGCGCGACGTGCTGTGGATTGGACTCGCCAACAGTTGCCCGTTGAGTACCAGCATCGACTCGCAGAACTTCGCGTGGGCCCGTTGACGGTTACGGAAAAAGCTCGCCTGGTGCACGGAAGTGCCCGCGACGAAGACGAGTACGTTGTGACTCAACACGACGCGCTGGTGAACCTCGGGCTTTCCGGCCCGCAGATCACATTCTTCGGACACACTCACGAACCCGGTGTGTTCACCCGAACTCTCTACTGGCGGCCATCCTACGAAAGCGATGGGACAGCCCGGCTCCGAATTCCTTCAGACAAGGTACTCGTGAATCCGGGGTCTATTGGTCAGCCTCGCGACGGCGACCCACGCGCAAGTTTTCTGATTTGGGACGACACGGAAGAACTTTTTGAATTCCACCGCGTGGAATATGACGTCGCCTCAACGCAGGCAAGGATGCGTGAAGCTCAACTTCCGGAGTTTCTGGCCAGCAGGCTAATCTTTGGGCGTTAATCAGTAGGCTACTGTCACGACCTGTGTATCCGGCACGTGATAGTTCCATTTGGAAGGCGGGTTCTCAAACGGAATTTCCATCCTGTAATCGGCGCCAGATCCGAGGGCCGCGTTCTTGAGGTCAAAAGCTGTGCGCACTTCCTCGTAAATGGTTTTCTTCTCGTAGTCCAGAAAAGTCAGTTTTACTTCGATCAACCGGATCGGCTTATCGGATACATTTTTTAGACTTGCCGTAACTGTATAGACCCGGTGCCCCAGGAAGTTTGTGCTCGTTAGAATGCCAAGGTGAGTCAATTCAACGAAGTTCACGAGCCTGGTCGGATCTTTTACGGCAGTCAGATCCGACGGGATCGCGGGTGTGTCGTCGGGAGCGAGAAGGAGCATCGCAGCAACACCGAGGCCGATAACCACTGCCAACCCAAGCCCGACCGCGACGGGACGCTTTATGCCGGCTTCCATGTCATTCTCCGCTCACCGTCATGCTGTCGATCTTCACGCTTGGCGAACACACAGATCCTAGGAACACAATGTCGTTGCCTACCATGCTGATTCCCTGAAGCATTTCCCGAAGATTGCCGGCAATTGTAATTTCGTGAACCGGGTACGTTAACTTTCCATTCTCAATCCATATTCCCGTTGCGCCACGGGAATAGTCGCCATTCACGAGATTGACGCCTGAGCCCATCAGCTCAATAACGTATAACCCCGTCTTCACGGATGCGATGATCTCTTCCTCCGATGTCTCTCCGGGCTGCATGTAGAAATTTGTTGGGCCAACTGCGATGGATCCCGAACCTGTTCGAGTACCGTTACCGGTAGGTCTCACAGACAACCTTCGACCTGTATAGGCGCTGTGGAGATAGTTCTGCAGCGTACCGCTTTCGACGATGGACGTAATTTGCGTCTCAACCCCCTCATCATCAAAAGGTCGTGATCCCAACCCGCCGACACGAAGTGCATCGTCGACAAGGTTTACTTTTTTGCCGGCGATCGACTCCCCAAGTTTGCCGGCCAGAAAGGATCGCTTTCTGTAGATCGCGTCACCCGAGACGGCCTCAAAAATGTGTTTCACCAATGTGCGGGCTGTTAGCGGATCAAATACCACGGGCACAACACAGGTGCTAATCCTCCGCGCTCCTACCCTCCGAAGAACGCGCTGTGCCGCGCGCTGACCTACTTCCTCCGGAGTTTCCAGTTGATGCCGATGCCGACCTATCGAAAACCACGAGTCCTGTTGCATCGCGCCATTGCGCTCCGCAATAGGTGATGAAGCAACGTATCCCATCGTTGACTCATACGCACCGGCGAAGCCCAGACTGTTTACGAGAACGGTTCGGGACCGCTCCCATTCGAAGGCGCCTCCGTCAGAGTTCGTGATGGAAACGTCCGCGGCAGCAGCAGCCGCTTCTGCGCGCCTTGCCAGATCGATTCGGTCTTCCGGGGTCAGCTCTTCCCACGACGGATCTGCGAGGTTGAGATCCGCAAGTTGCATAGGAAAAAAGGAGTGGTCTGGTAATCCGCTGCTTTCGTCATCCGATATCAACTGCGCCATCTCGATCGTCTCTTTAACTAGCCGGTCGACGACGGCAGGTGAAAGGTCCGAGGTCTGGGAACTGGCGACCTTCCTGCCCAAAAAAATCCTTAACCGCAGACTTCTCGAGACTGCCTCTTTGAGAGTCTCAACATCGCCCTTGCGAACCCGGACGGAAAAACTATCTTCTTCGCGGACGAATCCGTCTGCAGCACTGGCTCCCAGCTTCATCGCAAGATCGACAACGGACTGTGCCTGGTTCTTTAATTCATCCATCATCGACGAGTGCCGCCGACTGTAATTTCCTGAATCTTTATCGTGGGAAGTCCAACGCCAACCGGAATGGACTGACCTTCCTTTCCACAAATTCCTATGCCTTGATCCAACTGCAAATCGTTTCCGACCATGCTGACCTGCTTCAACACCGTCGGCCCGTCTCCAATCAGACTTGCGCCACGCACAGGTGAAGTGAGTTTCCCGTCTTCGATCAAGTAAGCTTCGCTTGCAGAGAACACGAACTTGCCGCTCGTGATATCGACCTGGCCACCCCCAAAGTGTCCTGCGTACAGCCCCTTTTTGACAGAGCGGATGATCTCGTCCGGCGTGGATTGACCAGCCAGCATGAAGGTGTTGGTCATCCTGGGCAAAGGAACGTGGTCATACCCCTGACGACGTCCATTTCCTGTCACGTCGGCCTTCATCAACTTCGAGTTCAGTCGATCTTGAAGGTAGCCTTGTAGAACACCTTTTTCTATCAGGACCGTTTGTTTCGTCGGATTGCCTTCGTCATCTATATTCAGCGAGCCGCGACGAAGAGGAATGGTTCCATCGTCAACGACCGTGCACAAATCGGACGCTACTCTCTGGCCGACGAGACCCGAAAACGCTGATGTTCGCTTCCGATTGAAATCCGCTTCCAAACCATGGCCGATCGCTTCGTGGAGCAGGATTCCCGGCCACCCGGGGCCCAGAACAACCTCCATCGTTCCGGCAGGCGCATCCGCAGCGCTCAGCAGTTGGATGGCCTGCCGGGCGGCTTCGCGTGCAAGGTTTCGAGGATCCAGAGTGTCACGGAAAATCTCAAGCGTCTGTCTGCCACCCGCTCCTTGATGTCCTGTCTGCCGACTGCCATTCTCTTCTGCCATGCACAGCACGTTCAGACGCACCATGGGTTGGACGTCCCAAACACAACGACCGTCTGAAGTGACCAGGAGAATGTGCCTGGTTTCGTCTACATAGGTAGCCTGGACTTGCTGGATCCGCTTGTCATACGCATGCGCCGCCTCGTCTGCTTGCCGCAGTAGCAATAGCTTTGCCCCGATCTCGAGGTCGGCAGGAAGACTTGCCATGGAGTACAAGTCGTGTTCACGCAGCTTCGGACTGTCAATCTTGAGCGTTCCTCCAGCAGAAGCGGACTTCGCAATGAAGGCCGCGGTCTTGGCCGCCTTCAGGACACTGTTGCGATTCAAGTCCTCGGAGTATGCGTAGCCAGTCTTCTCACCGGAAAGTACCCGTACTCCAACTCCAAGGTTCACGGCCTTGGTAGCACCTTTTAGGATGTGCTCCTCGAAAGTAATGGAGTGATTAATCTTGAGTTCGAAGAAGAGATCCGCATAATCGCCTCCTCTCTCCAGTGCCGCGGCAAGATAATTCTCGAGATCCTGGGTGGTGACACCATGTGTCGTGAGAAAGATGGAGCTATGCATACTCAGTCTTCCGTGGGACCTGCGACCACAAGTGAGTAGTTCTCGGTGTCCAGGTACTGTTTAGCAACGCGGGTGATGTCCTCAGCAGTGACAGCCCTGATGAATCGTGGATATTTTTCGCCGAAGTCGAATCCCAGCTGATACACCGTCGCCTGAATCAGAAAACGGGCAATCTGGGCACTGGATTCGAAGCCAAAAACAAAACTTCCGGTTAGAAAATCCTTTGCATCCTGGAGTTCGTTTGCGAGAACAGGTTCAGCGACAATGCGCCGAACTTCATTCAGCAAGCCGTCGATCGCAAGTTTTGTGTTTTCGGGCGACGTGCCGATGTAGGCGACGAAACGCCCTGGGTCCATCCCGGCAGTTCCCGTGATGCTTGCGAACGTTGTGTAGGCCAGGCCGAGTTCGTCGCGTAAGCGTTGGGGAATCCGTGCCGTGAATCCCGCGCCGGCGCCGAGAATCGTATCCAGAACTTGCAGGGGATAGAAATCTGGGTTCGTGCGCTCGATTCCGAGGTGTCCGAGATACACATTCGACTGTTGGGCCGCCATCCGGATCCGCTTCTCACGACGTTCTCGTTGTCGAACCGGCTTCGCAACGTGGGGCAGGCTTACCGGCCGCGATACCCAGGAACCGAAGTGTCTTTCGACAAGAGGCAATATCTCGTCAACCGTGAAGTCCCCTACGATAGACAGCAGGGCATTGTTGGGAGCGAAGACCGATTCGTGGAAGTGCAGAAGATCTTCCCGCGTGATTCGCTCGATGGTTTCCGGATAACCGTGCGATGGCCGGTGCAACGGATGCTTACCGTAAACCAGTTCATTGAAGGCCCAACCGGCAACCACCTGCGGACGATCTTTCGCACTGGCAATCTCGGCTAGTGTGCGAGACTTCTCTTTCACCACATATTCTTCGGGGAAGACCGGATTCATCAGCAAGTCTGCCACGAGCTCAAGGCCGATGTTCCGATCTTGTTTCAAGACCGTCGCCGCGACGACAACACGTTCAAAGGAGGCATCGGTTTCCAAATGACCTCCGGTAAACTCGATCGCCTCCGCAATCTCCAACGACGAGCGCGTCTTGGTTCCCTCATCGAGAATATTGCTCACCATGATGGCGAGTCCGGCCCTGTCCTCAGGTTCATAACGAGCGCCTGCCAGGACTGTGGCGTTGATGGAAATCGCAGGGATTGTATGGTTCTCGACCAGTAGAACCTGAAGACCATTCTTGAGCGTTTGGCTTATTACTTCAAAGGAGCGGCCAGCGTTGATATCAGGCGCCTTCACTGTCGCCTTCTTCCACTTCGTCATCAACGGAACCATCCGGAACCATGTATCCAACGGTACGATTAGTCTCAGAAAGATACCTTGAGCAAACCGAGGAGAGATCGTCGGAAGTCACGGCAGCCACTCGATCCAGGTACGTGTCGATGTAGCTAAGGCCGTAGAGGGTTTCAACCTGCCCAAGAAGCATGGCCTGATCGACGGCCCGTTCACGCGACAGTACGAAGTGGGCTCCTACCTGGTGCTTCGCTCGGTCCAGCTCCTGCTTGGTGGCACCGTGAGCACTAATACGGGCCAGCTCTTTGTGGATGATTGTTTCGATTTCTTCCGGCGAATGGTCGCCTCTGGCTTCAGCGCGAATATGGAACAGGGTCGGATCCTTGGATTCCGCATATTCCGCGGTAACAAACGTAACGCTCTGCTCGCGCTCGACCAACCGCTGGTAAAGGCGGGACGTCTTGCCTTCCGTCAATATCAGGTTCAGAACCTGAAGCGCGTAGCTGTCTGGGTGAGCGATCTCCGGGACGTGATATGCAATTGCTATTCGCGGCACTTTGGAGCGCCACTGCACTTTTATGCGCTTCTCACCGCGCTGAGGCGGCTCTAATGTAGAAGACTGAGCAAGGTCGCGCTGTCGCGGAATCGGCGAAAAACGTTGAGAAATTTTTTCCAGGGCCCGGTCTGTTTCGAAATCCCCGGTCAACACAAGCGTGGCGTTAGCCGGATGGTAGTGCTTGTGGTAGTACGCCTGTTGTTCTGAATCCGTGGCGCGCTCTACATCCTGGAGCCAACCAATAACGGGATTCCTGTAAGGATGAACTTTGTAGGCAGTGGCGTCCAACTCCTGGAGAAGAGTTCCCCAGGGGGAGTCGAGTCCCATCCGGAGTTCCTCGATAACAACCTTCTTTTCGGCTTCGAACTCCTCGGCGGCGAAGACGCAATTCACCATTCGGTCCGATTCGATATCTAAGGCGATCTCCCACCGATCCGACGCGAAATTGAAGTAATACGCGGTGAAATCATGAGAAGTGAAAGCGTTGTTATTACCGCCGTTCTTTAGAGTCAATAAATCGATTTCGCCCTTCCCGAACCGGTCCGTACCTTTAAAGAGCATGTGCTCCAGAAAATGCGATTTCCCGGTCTGGCCGAACTCTTCGTTCCGGGAACCCACCCGGTACCAGATCATCGCACTCACAATCGGAGAAGCGTGTAATTCGCGCGTGAGAACTGTGAGGCCGTTGTCGAGTACCGTTCGGCGAACGACATCGGCCGAGAATGCCAAAGAGTCGACAGGTAATGACATGATTTAAACTACCGTTGCGGACTGCGGGTACGGAATTCCAATCTCTTCGGAAACTACCATAGGGCTACTAATGAAGTCACTGACGATCTGTTTGACGCCTCACGATGTGGAGCAACGACTGGCCACTCTCGGAATTCCTTGCAGCTTCGGTCCTGAGGAAACCTCCGCTTTCGCTACGACACCAGTCGTTGCTCGTGCGGAGCGGACCTTTGCATTTCCTACGCCCGCAGCAAATGGATCTCTAAACCTAAAATATATAAAGAGTTGTGTGGGAACGAACCCAGCCAGGCAGCCCTCCTTCTTTGAACACCCCTGGTACGCGGAGGAACCCTTCATGGACAGAAACTGCCAGCCGGGATGGCACGTCGTGATGATGGACGTCCTGGAAGACTCGATTCAACGCCCTGCAAACTACTTGCATAGTGTGAACAATCCCGACCTTTGTTTGCCTGAGGCCGTGGAGATCGTCTTGATGTTGTTTCTGCACTACGCGGGAACTGGCGAGCAGCTGCTCCTAAAGAAACATTCATGGTGCTCGGATCTCGCCTCGTTGGGCAGGCAAGTCACTGTGGGAGCTTTTGGTCGAAATGGTCTCTTTCTAAGCGGTCACCCGCCTCAGTTTGCCAGCCGAGGCCTGGGGATCTGCGCGAGGATCAACGTCTGAATGGACTGTCTTGCAACTCGGAACAGGACTAGGTCGCGACGGAGCGGTTTTTTCGACCTACCTGGATCCGAATCAGGGCACGCTGCAACGCAACACGCGCTCGATCGTAATCCACGTCGTTGCCGCCTTGCATCAGCCTTTTTTCCGCACGCTCCTTAGCCCTTGCTGCTCGTTCGAGGTCGATTTCATGAGCACGCTCAGCGGTCTCGGCGAGGATCCGCACCTGATCCGGTAGCACTTCCGCAAATCCCCAGGCCACAGCCAGAGAGGTCCAGGTACTACCCTTCCGATAGCTCAACTCGCCAACTTTCAATTCTGTGAATAGCGGAGCATGGCCCGGAAGAACGCCTAAGTAGCCTTCGGCCCCGGGTATCTGGAGTTCATCGACCTGTTCATTCACGAGCGACCGCTCTGGCGTAACAACCGTCAACTGGATCATGCCTTCATTCTCTCGGCTTGTTCGAGAACTTCTTCAATCGTACCGACCATGTAGAACGCCTGTTCCGGCACATCATCGTGCTTGCCTTCGACAATTTCCCGGAAACCTTTGATGGTGTCTTGCACTTTGACGTAGCGCCCGGGCTTGCCCGTAAACTGTTCGGCGACAAAGAAGGGCTGCGAGAGAAATTTCTGAATCTTTCGGGCCCTTGCAACGACCAACTTGTCGTCTTCGGAAAGTTCGTCGATGCCCAGAATGGCAATGATGTCCTGAAGGTCCTTGTACTTCTGAAGAACCATCTTCACTGAGCGTGCCACGTTGTAGTGCTCGGCGCCCACAATTCGGGGATCGAGAATACGGGACGATGAGGCCAGAGGATCCACTGCAGGATAAATCCCTAATTCCACGATCTGGCGCGACAAGTTCGTCGTTGCATCCAAGTGC
>Ga0111539_10001150_pt1 | contig 34964 bp, 27 predicted proteins | sample RhiMethybrSRZTD1_FD_79667 | JGI IMG/M metagenome (GOLD analysis project Ga0111539, IMG submission 79667) | Populus rhizosphere microbial communities from Tennessee, USA - Rhizosphere MetaG P. TD hybrid SRZTD1 (version 2) (version 2) | ecosystem: Host-associated > Plants > Roots > Rhizosphere >...
GGCACGCCATGCTTCCCGGCAAACCCGCGAAGTCAGCGCGCTTTGCGCGCCGGCTGCACAACGCGCTCGGGTTTTGGGTGTTCGCACTGCTGCTCCTCTGGGCAGTCACCGCCGTCTACTTGTGCTTTCCCGATCCGTTCGAATGGACGATCGACTATTTCGACACCGACCTGACCGACGAGCACCGACCCGGCGACTGGCTCGTGCGGCTACTCGTGAACCTGCACTTCGGCCGATCCTGGGGCATGACCGTCAAATGGGCGTGGATGGTGCTCGGTCTCGTCCCGGCCGCGCTATTCATCACGGGCGGCATCACGTGGTGGGCGCGCGTGGTTCGGCGCCGAGCGGCCGAGGCCGCGATGGCGGATCGAGCCGGCGAGCCGACGATCGCGTCGATCGCCGAGGAAGGCGTCAGTAACTGAGCCGAGGCGCGCCGTTCATGGACGCGCCGGTCAGGTCTACGCTTCGCAGCTGCACCCTGCCGCACTGCGAGCAGGTCGGATAGTTGCCGGCGATCGGCTCGGGGCCGGTTTCGTCGATGAACCCCTCGGTTGGACCGTCTTGGTCGCAGAGGTGGTCGGGCTTCAGGATCCGCACCGGGATCGTGTCGTCGATGTTGTCATGCCAGAGCTTGATCAGCCGCGCTCGCAAGCGGAGCACGGTCTCTCGGGCCCGCTCCTCTAACACGATTAGGTCGAGAAACTCGCCGCTGTGTGGATAGCGAGCCAGCGCGGCTCGCAGCGCCTTCGATACTCTGTCGAAGTCGCTGACGGCGGCGTCGTGATGTTTCAGGAGGGTCTGCCAGTCCGTATCGTTCCCCTAGCCGGTCTTGTCTTCGTAAGACGGAAAATCCCTCCGTGTTTGATGCACTAGTCGTGCCAAGAATGATACTGACCGAGCGTCAGCACGTAGCCGGCCAGCACCAGGTGGAACAGAGCGGGCAGCGGTTTCGCGAACCAGGCGATATCGGAGAGCACCGTGAGACCGAGCACGAGCCGCAAGGCCATCGAGCTGAAGTACACCGCCCCGAGCGCGATTAGCCAACGCCCAACGCTCTTGCGGGTGCGAGGCTTGCGGCGCACAGCGCCGGTGCCCCACGCCATCGCCACGAGAATCGTGAGCTGGCTCGCGAGCAGCACCGGATACGCGAGACCGCTGCCTTGCCACGCTTCGAACGGCGGCAGCCATCGCGTCGGGGCCGCGTACTGCGCGAGCTGCGCCGCGACGCGTGACGCGAACAACGCCGTGAACAGCCCGAGCAACACGACGTGCACAGTGGGAGTGGCTTGGCTCTTGTCGGCCGAGTCGCTCATCGGCGTAAGCTATGCGCGTTTCACGATTTGAGGAGCGGGATGCAGCTTCGAGACGCGGTGCGCTGGCTAGCCTATCCGAGTGTCATCGCCGGCGCATTGCTGATGCTGGCGGCACTTCGCGGCGCCGGCGCATCGCTCGCGTGGGCACCGTACGTCGCCGCCACGATTGCCGGCATCTGCGTCGTTGCTGCCGAGCGTTTCATTCCGTATCGCTCCGATTGGCAGCCGCGCAGCGCAGACCTACTCGACGATGCGCTGTTCCTGATGCTCGTCCAGCTGCTGTTGCCGCTCGCGCTCGCCTGGACGGTCGCTTGGCTCGCGCAGAGCTGGATCGCCGAACACTCCGCGAGTCTCGCGCTGTGGCCGAACGAGTGGCCGATAGTCGTGCAGCTCGCGGCGAAGATCGTCGTCGGCGATTTCTTTCGCTACTGGCTGCATCGCGCCGCGCACACGTGGACGCCGCTGTGGCGACTGCACGCCGTCCACCATGCTCCGGAGAAGCTCTACACGACGAACGTGTTCCGGTTCCATCCGGCCGAGAAGGCGCTGCAGTTCCTCTGCGACACGCTGCCGTTCATGCTCGTTGGCATCGGCCCCGAGGTGCTCGCCTACTATTTCGTGTTCTACGCCGTGAGCGGCCTGCTCCAACACGCGAACTGCGATCTCAGGCTCGGCTGGCTCAACTATGTCGTCAGCGGCCCCGAGGTGCACCGCTGGCATCATTCGCGGCACGTCACGGAATCGAACCACAACTACGCGCATAGCTTCGTCGTCTGGGATCTCCTATTCGGCACTTACTTTCGGCCGCGCGACCGCGCCGTCGAAGATCTCGGGCTGCGCTCGCGCGACTACCCGCGCCGCTTCGCGGCGCTGCTCGCCGCGCCGTTCGCGCGCGACGCGCCCTGACAGCCGATGCTGCGCGCGGCCTGCGGGAGGCTCCTGTTCGCGCTCGGCATCGAGACCACCGGGCGACTGGCCTATCGGCGTTTGCTCGCCGCCGCAGAAGTGCCGCGCGCCGCTCAAGAGAAGGCTCTCGCGCGAATCCTGCGCACGCTTGCCGCGACCGAGCTCGGGCAAACGTACGGCTACGCGCAGATCGACGGCGCCGACGCGTTCCGGCGCCGCGTGCCCGTACACGACTACGAAGCATTGCGCCCGCACATCGCTCGCCAGATCGCAACGGGCGCAAGAGCTCTGACGGCAGAGCCTCCCGTCATGTACGCACGCACGAGCGGCACGACGGGGCAACCGAAGCTCGTCCCTGTGACCGCCGACGTGATCGAAACGTTGCAGCACGCGCAGCGCGTGTTTGCGTACGCACAGCATCGTCAGCTCGGAGCGTTCCCCGGCCGCTTGCTCGCCATTGGCGGAGCTCTGCGCGAAGAGACGCTGCCGGACGGAACGCCGGTCGGCTCCGCGACCGGCTTGATCTACGCGACGATGTCGCCGTGGATTCGTCATAAGTACGTGCTGCCGGCCGAGGTGTTCGAGATCGAGGACTATGACTTGCGCTACGCGTTGATCGCGCGCCTCGCGGTGCAACACCGCAGCCTCAGCATGATCGCCACCGCGAACCCGTCGACGATCCTGCGCCTGTTCGAGCAAATGGAGGCCGATCGGCCTGCGCTTGCGGCAGACGTTGCGCGTGGCGATTCGCGCCTCCTCGGGCGGCTGCCGCCACACATAGCGCGGCCGGTGCAGGCCTTCCTAAAGGCGAGCCCCGGCCAAGCGCGCGTGCTCGCGGCACCCGGCCCCCTGCCGCTCGCGCAGCTGTGGCCTCGGCTGCGCGCCATCATGACGTGGCTCGGCGCCGGCAGCGCGACCGCTGCCGCGCACGTTCGCACACTGCTGCCCGGCCACGTCCGAATGGTCGATGCGGGGTACGTCGCGAGCGAGGTTCGCGGGACGGTGGTCGTCGACGTCGAGCGCAACCTGGCATTGCCGCTGCTCGAGGACGTGTTCTTCGAGTTCGTCCCGGCGGACCGTTGGGACGCCGGCGAGCGCGCAACGCTGCTACTCGACGAGCTCGAGCAAGGCGCGACCTACCGCGTTCTCGTCACGACGCTCGGCGGCCTCGTGCGCTACGACATGAACGACATCGTGCGAGTGACTAAGACAATCGGGCGCACGCCGACGCTGGCGTTCGTGCGCAAAGGTCGAGGCGTCACCAACATCACAGGCGAGAAGGTCACCGAGGATCAGATCAACCTCGCGATGTCCGACGTTGCGGCTACCGCCGAAGTCGCGATCCTTTTCTATGTCGTCGTCGCGGATGCGGACGCAGCGAGCTATTGCGCCTACGTCGAGGCCGTCGGCCAGCCGCCGCGTATCGTCACACTCGCGGCCGCGCTCGACGCCAAGCTCGCGGCACTCAACCTCGAGTATGCGTCGAAGCGCGGCAGCGGCCGCCTCGGGCCGCTCCGCATCGTCGCACTGCGCGCCGGCACGAGTCGCGCATACCGAGAGCATTGCGTCCGCAAGGGGCAGCGCGAGGCGCAATTCAAAGTGCTCACACTGCGCGATGCTGCCGACGTCGACTTCGATTTTCTGCCACACGCGAGTGCAGTTGGTGCGGCTCAGGTTCGCTAGCTTTCCGTTTCCGTTCCGCACGCGGTTCGAGCACGCGGCCGCCGCGCGCGCCATTGCCGAGAACGTGATCGTCATCGCCGAGGACGACGCTGGCCACGTCGGGCTCGGCGAAGGCTGCCCGCGCGAATACGTCACCGGCGAGACGCAGCAATCGGCGCTCGGCGCGCTCGCCCGCTGGCAGGCGACCGGGATCGAGGCGCTCGACAATTTTGCCGGCTTGGAAACGTGGGCCGCCGAGCACGCCGCCGAGGTCGATGCCAATCCGAGCGCCTTCGCGTCCGTCGAGCTGGCGTTGCTCGACGTGTTCGCGCGCCGCGAGCAGGTGAGCCTCGAGCGGTTCCTCGGTGTCGATGAAGCTGGCGACCCGCCGCGCGTAACGGCCGTGTACGGCGCCGGATCTACGCCCAAGTTCTGTTGGCAGGCCGTGCGCTTCAATCTCTACGGCATGCGCGACGCGAAGCTCAAAGTGTCGGGCGACGCCGCGCGCGACCGGGCGCGGGCGCGGGTGCTCGCGCGCTTCGGCCGCGTTCGCCTCGATGCCAACAATCTGTGGCAGTCCGCGGCGGAGGCCTCCGACGCGCTCGCACAGTTGGGAGGTGAAGCGTGGGCCGTCGAAGAACCTCTCGTTGCTCGCGACTTTTCCGGACTGGCGGCCGTCGGCGCCGGCACTGAGCTCGCGATCGTGCTCGACGAGAGCGCGACGCGCCTTGCGGACCTCGCGCGCGTCGAAGCGGGCCCGCAATACATTCTGAACGCTCGAGTCTCGAAGCACGGCGGCCTGCTGCGTACGCTCGCGATGATTCGCGCGGCTCGAGCTCGAGGCTTCGGCGTGATTGTCGGCGCACAGGTCGGCGAGACGAGCATCCTGGCGCGCGCCGCGCTCGTCGCCGCGCGCGCGGCCGGCAGCGCTCTCGTCGGCTTCGAAGCTGCGTACGGCCTGCGTCTGCTCGAGCGCGACGCGACCACCGTTTCGCTGGGGTTCGGCTTTGGCGGCCGCGTGAAGACAGCAGCGATCGGCCTCTTCGGCTCGGGCTTAGCGCCGACGGACGAGGTTCGTCGCGACTGCCGCTAGCGGGTCACGGCAGCGCGAAAGCGACGTACGCGCTGCCCTGCGGGGCGTTGCGATTACGCTGATTGCTCGTCGCGACCACCACGTACTGTTTGCCGCCCGCCATGTACGTGATCGGCGTCGCGGTGCCCGCGAAGGGCAGCTCGGCTTGCCACAAGAGCTCGCCCGTTTGCGCGTCGAGCGCGCGAATCTTGTGATCGAAGATCGTGGCGGCGATGAAGACGAGCCCGCTCGCGGTCACAATCGGCCCGCCGTAGTTCTCGGAGCCGGTGTTTGCCTGGCCCTGCGCTACGAGCTCCGGGTACTCGCCGAGCGGAATCTTCCAGCGATACTCGCCCGTGTTCAGATCGATCGCGTTCAGCGTGCCCCACGGCGGCGCCACCGCAGGGTAGCCGTCCGGGTCGAGGAACTTGTTGTAGCCCGTAAACCGATACGGCGCCGACGACGGCCGCCCGAACAGCGGCACCATTTCACGCGCTTCGCTCGCACCGGGCGCGGGAGCCGCGGGCGGTGGCACCGGTCGATCCGTTCCAGTCATCAGGTAGGTGACGAGCGTCGCGAGGTCGTCGGCGGCCAAGCTCGCGAACGGCGGCATGCGGCCGCGCCCCGTTCGAATCAGCTCGGCGACGGCTGTGGCGTCGGAACGCTGCGCGAGACCGGTCAACGCCGGAAAGTCCGGCGGCCCGCCCTGCATTTGCGGGCCGTGGCACGCGGCACACGTCGATTGGTAAAGCGCTGCGCCGACGCCCGTCGCAGTCACATTCGCCGTGAGCCCGCCGGTCCACGCGACGTCGTTCGCGTTCACGTAGAGCACGCCGCTCGCGCGATCAACGGCGGCCCCGCCCCACTCCGCGCCGCCGTCGAAGCCGGGAAACACAACGGTCGCCGCATCCACTGCGAACGGCGCGAACTGGCCGGTGCTACGCAATTGCCGGAAGCGCTCGCGCGCCCACGCGTTCGCCTCCGGCGTGCGGCGAGTCAGCAACTCCTCGGTCAAGAGTTGCCGCGCGAATGGCGCGGGCTCGAGCGGCAGCGGCTGAGTTGCCGCGCTGCTTTCGCCGGGCACTGCCGACGCCGGAAACGCGCGCTCCTCGAGCGGAAACAGCGGCTCGCCCGTCACGCGATCGAAGACGTAGACGTAGCCTTGCTTCGACGTTTGCGCAACCGCGTCAACGCGCCGGCCGTCGCGCACGACCGTCACGAGCGACGGCGGCGACGGAAAGTCGCGATCCCAGAGATCGTGATGCACGGCTTGAAAGTGCCACAGCAGCCGGCCCGTCGCGGCGTCGAGCGCGAGCAAGCAGTTCGCGTACAGGTTGTCTCCGGCACGGTTGCCGCCGTAGAAATCGCTGACCGCCGAGCCGGTCGGCGCGTAGACGATGCCGCGTTCCTGATCGAGCGCGAAGCCGGCCCAGACGTTGGCACCTCCGGCCGTCTGCCACGCGTCCGCGGGCCAGGTCTCGTGTCCCGGCTCGCCGGGACGTGGAATCGTGTGAAAGCTCCAGCGCAGCGCGCCCGAGCGCACGTCGTAGGCGCGAATGTCGCCGGGCGGAGCGGGCGCGGCCTCCGCCGTGCGAAAACCGACGACGATGAGATCGCGATAGACCACACCCGGCGTGGTCAGCGACACGTAGTGCTGCGTGTAGTCGCCGCCGAGATCTTGGCGCAAATCGATGCTGCCGTTCTCGCCGAACTCAGGTACGGGCACGCCGGTCGCAGGATCGAGCGCGTACAGTCGATTCATCACGCCGGCGAGCAGCCGTGCGTCGTCGCCGTCTTGCCAATACGCGAGCCCGCGATGCGGGCCGCTGGCGCGAACGCCGGCGTCGAACGTCCAGAGCAGCGCGCCGGTTGCGGCGTCGAGCGCGATGACGTGAAGATCCGGCGTGTAGCCGAACAGCCGGCTGCCGACGACGAGCGGCTGTGTTTGCGATTCGCCCGTCGCCGCGTGATCGAACCGCCATGCGGGCTCGAGGTTGCGGACATTCGCGCGCGCGATTTGCGTGAGCGCTGAGTAACGATCGCCGTCGCTGCCGCCGTAGACGCGCCAGTCCGGATCGGCCCGTTGCGCGTCCGTTCCGGAGCGCGATCCGCCGCAGCCGCCGGCGGTCACGATTGCCGCGAGCGCGGTGGCGGCGAGCAGCCGGCGCGAGCCGTAGCAGATGACGCGCGCCATGCCCGTAGCCCGCCTCGCAAGCCGGTAATCTGGAGCGAGTATAGCTGCACAGCCGCGCGCAGCCGCGTCACGCGGACTGCCGCGGAGGTCTAGCGAGCTTGGTCCTTGCTGCCGACGAACCGCAGCGCGTCGGCCGTCATCTTTCTCGCCATGTTGAAGTTCGACTTCGCGTTGAAGGGCCGGCCGTCGAGCTTGACGCCGCGCGAGCTTCCACCGAGATGGATCGCAACGATCGCGTCGCTCTCATCGAGGAACGGCGCACCCGAGGCGTTGCCTTGCGAGTCGCAGTCGTGAATGAGCACGTCCGCCGAGCTCGGATAAGTTCCCGCGCGTTCACGGAAGCTGCATTCCTGCACCTTCTTCGTCAGACCGGCGTACGCGACGAGCGTTACGGGCCCGAGGTTCCGACCATCGTCGTCGGCACCCACTTCCCGGAGCGATAGAGGCTCCACTCCGACGACGGGTTTCTCCAGCGTCAACACGGCGAGATCGTTCTCGTCGGGGAGAACCAAACCGTCGTAGTTGCGATTGAACGGCCGGATGCTCTTGATCTGGTACTCGGTCAGCTTGTCGCCGACCAGGAAATGCATCATTCGCATCGGCGCTTGCACTTGGCCAAGCGGCCCCGTTCTGCCGTCATGAAAGACGTTGTGGAACGCCGTGACGACGGTGACCTGGTCGTTGATCAGAGTGCCGGTTCCGCCGTAGACACGCTTTCCGGCGTTGACGACGACGAGCCCTATGGCGGAATAGCGCGGGCGCTCGTCCTGGCTCACGGTTCGCCGCCCGTCCTCGCCAATCACACGCGCGGAAATCGAAGACGCCGACACGGCCGCGGCGATACCGCATACGACGGCGACGAGGGCTCTGTTGTTTCGCTTTCGATTGACGATGGGCACGGGTCTGCTAGGTCTATCGCGAAGTGCGTTGTTCTTCTACGCGCGGCATACCTTCGGTGTACGACAACACGAAACGGCCTCCTGAGCAATTGCCGAAGACCAAGCAATAATCGCGCCTGAGAAACACCCGGCGAATCGACAAAAATTTTGTAAAAAAGGCTACGGCTTGCCGCCGTCGTCGCGTAGGCTCTTATGTAATGAGCACTACCTGACGCGTGACGCAGACGTCACCGGCAACAAGGGGAGAAACAAACAAATGAAACGCTTGATGATGCTCGCTTCCTTGGCGGCGCTGTCCTACACCACCGCGGCGAGCGCCGTCCCATCGCTGCGTTGTAACGGAAGAATCATCCGCGTCGGCGTTCCGGCCGCTTATGTTCTTTCCGAGTGCGGCGACCCCGACAACCAAGTGCTTCAGGACACGACGGCGCGAGTGGGAAATGTGAACGGACATTCGCGCATCGTCGGGCTCGCGCTGTCCGAGCAATGGATCTACGACAGAGGCTGGGGCCGGTTTCCCGCTGTGTTGATTTTCTTGGACGGCACGCTGAAGCGGATCGATTTCCTACCCTACCGTTCCGACAAAGTCGCGCGCGCCGATTGACGCGCGTGTCGCTGCGAGCGGCGGTCCTCTCCCCGCTCCTGGCCGTCGCGCTCATCGCGTCGGCCCGCGCGCAGTCGACTGAGTGGCTCGAGGGAACCGTCCTCGCCGACTGCGAGCACTGCAAGACCGACGCATTCAGGGCCGAGCGTAAGACGCTTGCCAACCAACTCGGACCCAAGCGCGATCCTGCGTCCGGAATGGGCTACGTCGTCACGATCGACGAGCAAGGTCGTTTCGTCTGGGGCCGCGCCGCGCTCATCGGAACGGGCAATCTGATCCGAACCGATGCCCACGTTCTCTTCGCCGACACGGGAGAAGCGAAAACCGCGGATGGCAAAGTCTACTTCGAGCACATGCATCACAAAGGTGCGAGCGACCTGATCGAGATCGATTTGTCTGCCGTGCAGCGCGGCGGAGCGGCCGGGCCTCTCGAGAGCGACATCAAGAACGACTGGGCAATCGCGCACTTGAAGGAAGACGCAATCGAGAAGTTCAACGGTGACCGCGTGTTTGCTTTTCTCTGGGACTTCCGCGTTACCCACGACGAGATCGTGAAGCCCGAGTATGTGCAGACCTCGGCACTCGTCTTGAGCCCCAAGCACACGTTCGAGCTCGATCGGTCGTGCCAGAGCGTGACCGATGACGATCCCTCGCACTACGCATTCGGCGCGAAAGAAGTCTTTTTCCTTCGTTGTCCGTCCGAGCAGCTGCAAGTAGGCTCGTCCGGAAGCGTGCTCGCGATCTTGTCAGCGGATGAGACCTGGAGCCTCGGCGGGCAAATCGTGGCGGGAGTGACGGGCGGGCAGGTGTGGCAACAAGCGAGCAAAGGCACGCAGCCAAGTCGCTCGCCAAGTCATCCGCTAGGCCAGCAGATCCTTCTCGGCAACGTGCCGTCGTTCAAGCAGACGATCGCGATCGTCTATCTGCAGGAGTTGATCCGCCGCGGGTTGGACCCGCGAGCGCGCGACCCAGGAAAGTGAGCCCAGGAAGGAAAGAGACTAATAAGAGCGCGCGACGCTCTGTTGCGTCCAGAGCTGCGGATCGACGCTCGCCTCTTTCCCATCCATGGACCGCGTCCACTGCCGGCCGCTGCCTCGACACTCGAAGTCGTCGACCTCGCAAGCAAGCCACCAGTATTCGGTACTACGGGCGCGCACCAGAAAGAGGTTCTCGGCGTATCGGAACGATCTGACGCCCTCCGGAACCTCGACCATCTCGATGTTGCCGACGAGCCGGTCGCCCGGCCGCACGAGAATGTTCTGCGTATTCTCGCTGCTTTGGCAAACCCAACGGCGTTGATAGCGGCCCAGGCCTTCGGCACAGCTGTACACCATCAGCGGCTCGCTGCAGGTGTTCATGAGGTCCGCTTCGACCATCTCGCCGAAATCGTAAGCGACCTCTTCGCGAATGCACTCGTTGCGAGCGACAGGCTTCACGATGCCGGCAACGAGGTCCGCGTCGTCGTCTTCGACGTAGGAAGAAGAGCGCGAGATGATCGCGTCGATCGCCGTTTCCGCGCTGGCGCGGCTCGAAGCAACCGGAGCGACTTTCGCGTCTTGCGACCTGAAGTCGAATCGATGGCTGAACATGACGGCGTCGCGGCCCTCGTCGGCGCTGTAGCGCCAGCGGGAGATCGCGGATAGAGCTGCCTGCTCGAACACTCCTTTTGGCTGCGCCGCCGTGACGGTGGCGTTCTCGACGCGGCCGAGAGCCGTGACCGTGTAGCGCACCTCGACGAAACCCTCCGTGCCGCTCGATGCGGCCGACGACGGATACTGCGGGTTGACGGCGAGTAATTGCGCGATCTCGGTCTCGCGCGCGGGCGCGGGCTCCGCGACGGCGGCCGACTCGCGCGGCGTGAGCACCGGTGCAGAAGCGGCGGAATTGTCGAGACATACCTGGCAGCTCTGCATCTGCACTCGTGGTTTGTCGCTGCGAGTGAGCCAGTTCTGCCGCTCGACGCCGTCCACGACGAGCGAGACGAACGGCTGGCCGTCGATCAGATAGTCGACGCGCGAGCACTGCTTGTGGTCGCTCTCGATCGATACTCCATTGTTCTCTACCGTGACGGTCGCGCTGCAGGCGTCGAGAATCGTCGTGCAGTCGCAGCGCCACTCCGCGTAGGCGCTCAGGCTTGTGAAGCTCAGTGCGAAAAGTGACGTCCGAAAAATCGCTGACGTGTCCATTTCTCCGCCGCTGTTACTAGTGTCTTCTTGAGTGAGACATTCATCACTATCTTAGCCGAGCCGCGCGCGGCGCGAACGGGCGGCTAGCAACAATATGTAAAGTCGATGTAACGACGACGCACCGAGCATTGAAACCCGCCGGATGGTGTAACTACGTATAGAAGGCGTTCGCCACGCGCGTACCGTTGCTAGCGAGACAGCGGCGTTGCCCGCGTAGGAGGTCACAATGACGAAACGCGTCGTCGTGGACCGCTACGGCGGTCCCGAGGTTCTGCAGATCGTGGAGAACGAAGACCCGCGGCCGGGTGTCGGCGAGGTCGTCGTCAGGGTGCTCGCGGCAGGCGTCTCCTTCACGGATGCGCAACTGCGCGCCGGCACGTACTTCGGCGTGCCGAAACCCCCGTTCACGCCCGGCTACGAGCTCGTCGGAGTCGTCGAAGAGCTCGGCCCTCAGTGCACTAGGCTGCGGAAGGGAGATCGAGTAGCGGCGCTCACCGTTTGGGGCGCATACGCCGAACGCGTTTGCGTGCCCGAAGTGAACGCCGTCGAAGTACCGGGCGATCTCGATCCCGCGGAAGTCGTAAGTCTCGTTCTCCCCTACATGACCGCCTACCAGCTGCTGCACCGCACGGCGATGGCGCGACGTGGTGAGACGGTGCTCGTGCACGGCGCAGCCGGCCGAGTGGGAACGGCTCTCCTCGAGCTCGCGGCGCTCGCCGGGCTTCGCGTCTTCGGGACCGCCTCCGCGCGTGAGCGCGCAATCGTCGAGCGCCTCGGCGCGGTGGCCATCGATTATCGCAACGAGGATTTTGTGGCGCGCATACGCGAGCTCACCAAGGAAGGAGTCGATGTCGTCCTCGACGGCCTCGGAGGAACGCTGTCGCTTCGCTCGTTTCGCGTGCTGCGTCCCGGCGGCCGGTTGGTCATCTTCGGCCACTATTCGACGCTCGCCCACGGACGCAAGAGCTGGCGCGGCTGGATCGAGTGGTACGCGGCGACGGCGTGCGTTGCGCTGTGGGATTTGCTGTCGCCGCGCCGCAAAGTCCTCGCCTACCGGATCCAGAAGCTGCATCCTCGCGGGCCACGCGACCCAGACGCGTATCGCGCGGACTTCCTGCAATTGCTCGAGCTTTTGCGCCAACACAAGATCCGTCCGCTCGTTGCCGAACGGCTGCCGCTGAGCGATGCGCGTCGCGCGCACGAGCTGCTGGAGAGCTCCGCGTCGGTCGGCAAGCTCGTGCTCGTGCCCTAAGGCGGACAGTCCGTGGCCCCGCGCAAGACGGTGCCGCGCGCCATGAAGTCCGGTTCGACTTTCGAGACGACGTCGCACACGTTCGCCCGCGCTGCCACGAGCACTTGAACGACCTCGTCGTCGCGCCTCTCGGAAGCGAGCCAGCCTTCGAGCGGCGACACGCCATCGACGCGCTCGTCGACGTCCGCCCCGAGCGCGATCAGATGCTTGACGAGGCCGGCCGGGCCCAGCTCGGCCGCGATGCGCAACGTGCCACCACCCACCGGCGCGCCGGACGCGAGTAGGAGGCGCGCCACGTCGGGGTTGCGTCCTTCGAGCGCCGCGCGCACGGCATCGCGGAGCATTGCGGGCGTGAAGGCATCGCTTTCGGCGAGCATCTTCTCGACTTCATCGTAGAGCCCGAACCGCGCGGCAAACGCGAGTCGCGCGGCGGGATCGGCGTAGGCCGCGAGATCCGCATCGACGTTCCTGACGAGGTGCTCCACATGCTCACCGTTTTTCGGCGGCGGTCCCGCCGCGAGCTCGTGCAGCATGTAGCGAAAACGCTGCCGCGTCGGTTCGTCCGCCTGCCCCCAAGATCGGAGGACGAAGTCGATCGGCTCAAATCCGTCGGTGCCGCCGCCGACGCCGCCGCTCGCGCGATAGCGCTCGAATGGATCGGCGCCGCGCTCGAGCAGATGACGAAGCATGCCGATCGAGCCGTACATCGCGGCGGCGGACAGCGCGCTGCGCGTGATGGGTGCGCCGCGCTCGATGAGCAGGCGCGCAGTATCGGGGCTCGTGGTCAAGCAATCGGCGACGATGCCGTCACGCCACTTGATGGCCACGCCCCTTTCGCGGGCATGGCGCGTCAGAACGTCGACGACCTCGTAGTAGCCGCCCCTGCATGCCGAGCCCATCGTCTCGAGCGCGATCGGCAAACGAGCCGGCCACTGCGTCAACAGAAAATCCCAGGCGCGCGCCATTCCGGTGCTGCTCACCGACCAGGGATCCAACCCGCTCTGCTCGAAGTTGGCGCCCGCCCGAAGCAGCGCAAGCACGATCTCCTCGTTGCGCGCCGGCACGGCGACCCTGAGCGAGTGGACGGAGCCCATCGGCGTGCCGCGCAGGGGCTCGTTCGGGTCACCGCCCTGGTCCAAGAAGTCTTCGACGACGTCAAGGCGGTTGTGGGCGATCGCGTCGTACAGATGCCACGTGTCCGGCGGCAAAGAATCGTACGGGTCGTCTTGCATGCAGTATTCGCCCCAGCGCTCGCGCCGCTGCCACTCGAGCGGCTCGAGCTCCTGCCGCGTCGCCAAGCAACTCAGCGACGCGATCTCCGGGTAACGCAAATCGAGGAGACGCCGCCCGGTGGCAACATCGGGCGCGTACTTCGCGAGCAAGTCCAAGAACCTTACGTATCCTTGGTACTTGGCCAGCCTCGCGAGGATTTCCGATCGCTCGGCGGGCGGGGCCGTCTCGAGCAACGCAACGTCCTTGTTCGCTTCGAACCGATAGTTGCCGCACGGAACCTTGTATTCCTCGTAGTCGTACCTGCGAGACCTGAGCTCGGCGAGCGCGCAGCCGGGTTCGAGCGCGAACAGGACGGACGAGCCCACCTCGATGTCGCCCGGCATCGGCGAATGCTCGGGAACCACACCGATGACGCCGACGATCGACCCGACGGCGAACCGCGCCGCGATATCGCTCGCCGTCGTGGCCTCCGAGGTGCAATCCCCGCGGAGACCGAAGGGATAGACCTCGTACGTTCCGCTCGGCGTTCGCCGCGGCACGCGAAACTCAACCCGCGGCGCGATCTCGATTCCGAACGTCGACCCACCCCTGAAGGGCGCTTCGACGTGCGCGAGAACCTCACCGTAGAGAACGAAACCGTCGACGGGATCGATAGTAGCGAGACTACACGCGCTCGCTGGTCGCGAGGCCGCGACCAGAACGATGCAGAGTGCCAAGGCCCGCGTGAGCATTGTCGCCACCCGGTTGCGCTTGCGCAGTAGCATACCCGTGCTTGCGCACCCGTCCCAATACGACGCGATGGTCCTATCGCGGCCGTAGCTCGAGCTGCGCGCTACAGCGCGCGGTCGTCGGCGGGATTCTGCTCGCGCAGCAACGTGCCGTACTCCACGGCGTCGCTCGTCGGCAGACACGTCCACGGCTCGTACAACACTTCGGCGCCGATCTTCACGCCTGGCTGCACGCAAATGCGCCCGCCGCGCATCGTGCGACCGCGAGGCCAGATTGGCTCGTTTGGTGCGGCGTCGGACTGCTGATAGTCGGCCAGCGGGCTATCGGGTGCGGGCCGAAAGCGAATGACGAGCTCGTGCTCCGTGGAACCGCTCTGCGGCGAATCGACCACGAGCATGGCGCCGATGCTGCGCCCGACACGCACGAGCACCACGCGCGGCCGCGGCAAAGCCGCGATGCTCTCGGCGTTCGCCGCGGCGTACTGTTCGATGCCGCGGTAGAACTCGTCGACGACTGCGCCGAGATCGAAGCCCGCGAGTTGAAACGTGCTCTGCCACAGCGCGTACCCGCGCAGATCGGAGGGCAGCCGCGGATCGGCAAACGCCTGGAGCAAGCGCGCCACCGCGCCGTCGCCGTGCAGCCGCACGAGCGCCGCGATCAACGCCTCACCCGCCGCGTATTCGACGCTGACGTCACGCACCTGCTGAATCACGGCCGGATCGACGAGCTCGTCGATCAAGAGCTCGCGACGCGAGTGCATGGCGGCGAGCAGCAGTAGGCGCTCGTCCTCGCGCTCCACGCGCCCGCGAAAGCGCGTCTCGACCCAGCTAGCGAGCCCCTCGTTCAGCGTGCCCGCCGCCTGCCACAGCCAATCGCGTTCGTCACCCGCGACGCGGTGCGCCACAACGTGCGCCGTCTCGTGCGCGAGCACGGCGAGCACCTCGCGGTCGGTGCGTAGCTCCATCGCTAAGCGGCCGTGAAATGCCATACCGTGCGTATTCGGCGCAGAACCGGACGCGTCGACGTCGATCAATTCGCCCGGCGGCACGCCGAGCAGCTCGTGCACGCGCTCGAAGACGTCATCGGCTCCCGCGGCGAGCGCAAGCGCGGCATCCGCCTCGTGCGCGGGATATGAGATGCGATAGTGCTGTGTCACCGTCTGCGCGGGCGGGCTCGGGTCGAACTGATACCCGCCGCCCTCATCGCCCCGATCGACCGAGGACACCGGCGCATCGAACGGCCGCACGATCAGGAAGAGCGCGGTACCCAGCGTCCCGATCGTCGCGACGGCGACGACCGCCCCCACGATCGGGCCGCTCAGGTTCAGCGACAGGCGCCCCTTGCCCGCGCGCACGAAGCCCTGCCACGCGAGCAGCGCCGCGACCACGGTCACGGCGAGTTGCGTGCGGACCGTTTCGCCGTCGACGACGATGACGGCGTTCGTCCATTGCCAATCGAGCAGCGTCAACGGATTCAGCAGCGCCGCACGCGGCACGCGGTCGATGAACAACAGGATCGCTGTCACCGCGAGGCCGGCGGCCGCCCATGCCAGGCTGCGCAGGCGGCCGAAAGCGGCGCCCAGCATCAGCCCGTTCAACAAAAACAGCGCTTGCAGCGCCCCCGCCTGCAACAACAACCCGGCGTGCAAGGCGCTGTCGAGCGAGCCGCGCGACATCAGATGCAGCACGCCCACGCCCACGAGCTCGAGCAACGGCCCCGCGAAGATGAGCAACGTCATGACCGCGCACTTCACGAAGAACACGCGTGAGCGGGACACGGGCAAGCCGTCGAGGAACGCCAGGGTGCGGTCGTCGTGCTCGCGGACAGCGAGGCCCGTTCCGATCGCGAACGCGATGAGCCAATAGAGAACGACGTTTTCGCCGTTGAGCAGGAAGAACGTCTGCCCGAGCGGCGTCGAGTCGACTTGCTCGAGCAACAGCTGCACGACGTTGTTGAGGCCGAAAGCGAGGCTCAGGACGCCCCACGGCAAGAGATCGCGAAACTCTTTGCGAAACAGCGCCGCGTTCATCGGAACTCTAGCCGCTTGGCGAGCACGCGCACGGGGCAATCGAGGACCTCGTCGTCGACTTCGATGACGGCGAGCACGCGGTCGCTGCGCGACGGGGACAACGGCAGCACGGCGCTGCCCCCCAGCACGTCGAACCGCGGCATGTCGCCGGCGTCCGTCGTCCACGGCCACAACACGCGGTAGTACGCCGCGTACCGTGAGACTCCCGACACCGTCGTCTCGATCTCGATGCCACGACCCGGCGTGTTGCGCCAATCGACGGAGGCTTCGATCATCGGCCGGCGCGCCAGCTCCGGCGCATGGCGCTCGCGCGCCTGCTCGCGCGCCGCCGACGCGGCGGTCGCGACCGACGCGAAGTCGACGCCCGCGGTCGCGAGCGTCGCCGCGGGTCGGCGCTCGAAGAGCACGCGCAGGTCGTCCTTGGGCTCGCGGAAAAGCTCCTTCATGGCCGCGAGCGTCGCGTCTCGCCCGCTGCGTTGCACCAGCGTGTCGAACACACTGAAAGCGAGCGCGAGGGACTGGCATTCGCCGAACCGCTCCGACGTCTCCGCCCAATTCGTGAGGTAGTCGACCGGCAACGTGTCCGGAAGCGATGCGGCGCGCAACCACCAACGCTCGCGCCCCGCCTCGTCGTCGCGCATCGGCCAATAGGTCGCGAGCCCGTCGAGCAGCACGTGGCGGTCGTCTTTCATGCCGCGGCTGAGCGTCGAGTCGGCGACCAGCGAATGCGCGACGAGCATGCGGACGTTCTCGGTCGGCGCATTCGGCGCGACCTTCAGAACGATGCCGTCCGACGCATCGAGCGCGGCCCGCTGCATGACGTGTCGATCCATGCCCTGCTGCGCCAGCACGAACACCGGCGGGTGCTCGGTGAGAGCGAGAGCCTCGATCAGCGCGTCGCTATCGTCGGCAATCGTGTGCGCGAGGCTGCCCGCCGAGTCGGCATCGAGCGTTCCGGCCGGCAGCACGCCGACGCGCGTCCAGCGGCCCTCGTAGCGCTCGCCGCGCGTGATCTCGAACGGCGGCTGCACCGGCTTCGGCTCGAGCGTGGTGCTGATCGTGCCGACGGCGATCAACGCGACGAGCGCGAAGGCGCGCTCACGCGCCGTCATGCGTTGCGCGAGCGTGCTGGCCATCGCGCCCGAGCCGACGAGCGCGAGCGCGGTCGCGCCGGTCATGCAGATCACCGTCACTACGAGCGCCTCGACGAACGCCGAGGTCTCCGGCAGGTCCGTCGCCATCTGCACGCCCTGACCGAGCAGCCGAATGATCGGCAAATCGAACAGCGGAATCCCTGCGATGTCCATCGCGAGCAGCGCCGCGGCGATGACAGCGGCCCAGGCGAGGTAGCGGTAGCGGCCCAGCATTCCGGCAAGCGCCGCGAACGACCAGATCGTGACGCAAAACACGGCCGCGCACACGAGCACTCGGTTGGCGTCCGCGGTCGCGAGCACTTCGGTGCGCCGCGTATACGAGAGCGCCAAGCGCCAGGACAGCCACGCCATCAGCAACATGAGCCCGCAGCCGAGCAGCCACTTCGTCGCGAACACGCGCGTGCGCCCGATCGGCAACGTCTCGAGAAAGAACTGCGTCCGGCCCGTGTATTCGCGCACGAGCAGCCGGTTCGCGAGCACGAGCGCGATCAGCGGGCCGATCGTCAATAGGAAACGCGTAAGCCCGACGAACCGGCCGCCGCTGTTCTCGGCGACGCCGAGCATCGTGAACAATGCCAGCGCGCCGATCGCGGCGGTCGCGGCGAGCACGGGCCCGTGCTCGCGCGTCTCCTTGCGCAGCAGCGGCAAGCTCATGCGGCCGCGTCCACCGGGGCGTCGGTGCGGGCAAACGCGAGAAAAATCTCCTCGAGCGGCAGCGGCTCGACGCTCGTGCCGTCGGGCCACATCGCCGCGACCCAGAGCGAACCGTCCGCGAGCCACACGTCGCCGCGCACGCGCGTGAAGCCGGGCGGCGGCTCGAGCGGCGCCGCGCTGCGCACGCGCCGCACGCGGTCACGCAGCTCGTCGACGCGTCCTTCGATGCTCGTGCGTCCCGTCTGCACGATGCCGACGCGCGTCGCGACGCCTTCGACTTCGTCGACGAGGTGCGAGGACAGGAACACCGTCGTGCCGCGCTCGCGCGCCATGCTCACGACGAGGTCGTTGAATTCGCGCCGCGCGACGGGATCGAGACCGGACGTCGGCTCGTCGAGCAACAACAGCGGCGGCCGCGGCGCCAATGCCAGAGCGAGACCGAGCTTCGTGCGAGTGCCGCCGCTCAAGGTTCCGCTGCGCCGATCCGGCGGCACGTCGAGCACGCGCAGCAAGCGCACATATTCGTCGTGGTCCCAGGTCGGGTAAAACGGAGCGACGAAGCGGCCGAGCTGCGACGGCGTCATCCACGGATAGAAGTTCTGCTCCTGCGAGACGTAGCCGATGCCGCGCTTCGTCGCGACCGAAACGCGCTTCATCGGCTGGCCGAATAGCTCGATCGTGCCGGAGTCGGCGCCGACGATGCCCATCAGCACCCGCAGCGTCGTGGTCTTACCCGCGCCATTGCGGCCGAGGAAGCCATAGACTTCCCCGCGGCTCACGGCAAGCGAGAGCCCATCGAGCGCGCGGACGCGGCCATACCGCACGCTTAGGTCGGTCAAGCGAATCGCATCATTCATGGAAGAAAGCCTCGAGCGGTAGCCGTACGATAGTGCGGCCCGCAATGGCTGTCTAACCACGGTTGCGCGTCTGACGTTTTCTTTACCGTCGAGCCCGGCGTAGAGTCTCGGCCATGCGCGGATCGCGGCTCGCAGTCACCCTCGCCCTGTGCCTCGCTGGCGCTCACGCGCTTGCCCAGGCTCCGTGGACGACACCGCGATTGACAAACGGTCAGCCCGACCTGCAGGGCACCTGGGAGAACAACAGCGCGACGCCGCTCGAGCGGCCGGCGCAGCTCGCCGGCAAGCCGCTGCTCTCGGAGGAAGAAGTCGCCGCGATGGAGGCGCGGGCCGCACAGCTCTTCGGCGCGGAAGCGGACGCGACGTTCGGCGACGCTATTTACCTCTCGGCGCTGTCCGGGGATCGTCCGCGATCCGTATTTCCGACGGGCACCTATAGCCAGAATTGGGTTCCCCCTCGCTACTTCGAACGGCGCACGTCGTTGATCGAGGATCCCGCCGACGGGCGGCTTCCGCCGCTGACGACGCAAGCCGTGCAGCGGCGAGCGTCGAACGCCGCCGCGCAACCGCCGCGCCCACGTAACGCCACGGACTTTTCGCTCGCCGACCGCTGCATCACGTTTGGAGTCCCCGACCTCTTCGCCGCGTACATGAGCGTGTACCGAATCCTCCAGACGCCCGACCACGTCGTCATACAAATGGAGAAGATCCACGACACGCGCGTGATCCCACTCGACGGCCGTCCGCACCTGTCGCCTGCGATTCGGCACTATCTCGGAGACTCGCGCGGCCGCTTCGACGGCGACACGCTGATCGTCGACACGACCAACTTCCACCCGGCCGGCAACCACATGGGCGGCTACTTCCGCTACGCCGACGAGAACCTGCGCCTCACGGAGCGATTCACGCGTGTCAGCGATGACACGCTGCGTTACGAATTCACCGTCGAGGATCCCACCGTCTGGACACGGCCGTGGACCGCGGCGATCTACTGGAAGAAGAGCGGCGGGCCGATCTACGAATACGCTTGCCACGAAGGCAACTACAGCCTCTCCGGCATGCTGTCGGCCGCTCGCGCCGAGGAAGCCGCCGACGCCCAGTCCGCCACGCGCTAAATCGGCTCGAGCGACACCGCAGCCCGTCAATCTGCCGCTGACGGCTTAGCGCGCGGCTATCAAGCCGTCTTTGCGCAGCTGCGTCGTCAGCGCCTTGGCGATGCCGTCGATGACGCCGAAGAGATTCTGCTTCTCGATTGCCGTCGAGTCCGCGGACCAAAGTTTCGTTTGGTTCTCGACGAGGTAGAGATCCGTGCGCACGCGCACGGTGTATGCCGTCGTGACGGGCATCGGGTCGGCGTACTTCGAATACGCCTGGAAGTACTCCGTGAACGTGGTCGTCGCGCCGGGGTTCTCGGTCTTCACGTCCACGACGCGCGTGACGAGCACCGCGTCGGCCCGCGCCTTGGTTGCGGCGGCGACCAACGCAGCGGGCGTCAACTCTGCGGCGCTCGAGAGGCTATAGAGGCTCGCCTCGCCGGCCGTGCCGACGGAGCGCAGCGCCCGTGCGACGGTGTTCTCGAACTGACCGCGCACGCCGAAATCCTCATGGACTCCGACGACGAGGATTTTCGCGACGGTTCCTTTGAACGCGGGGTCTTGGAACGTCTTGACCACCTCGTCCGCGGCCTCGGCGCGGGTAAGTAACAACCCGAGCAACAGCGCGGGACCAAGCCTCAACCAGGCAATCCGGGATCGCGTCATGGCGGCATTAGACCTCAACCGGCGCAGCGTGGAATCGGCAGAAAGGCCCATTCCAGGCACCATTTCTTCGCCAGGGAGCGCCTCATCCGGCGCGGCCGCAAGCGGCTTCCACTGGCACAGTGTTTGCAAAATCCCTAGCCATGACAACTCGGCATACCGCACAAGCTCTGCGCAGGGCCGCGCGTTGGCATGCGTGGCTCACAAGTCCGCATTGCACGTTCCAAGATCGCGAAAACTTCGAGCGCTGGTGCAGCGACTCGAAGAACGCGGCTGCGTACGTGGCGTTATGCGGTCACCTCGCGCTGGATCCCGCCCGGCTAGAAATCGACACGAACTAGTGCCGAACACGACAGCGAACGATAGGTTGGCAGGGTCAGGGTCGCAGCCGACGCTCGACCCCGGCGACATTCAGGATCCTGCTCGCGATCTCCTCGATCGAGCTTTCGGTCGTGTCGAGCACGCCGATCCCGTAGCGCGCGAAGATCGCCTCGGCCGTGCGAACCTCGTATTGCACCTGTTGCGCCGACGAGTAGCGGCTCTGCGGTCGCCGTTCCTCGCGAATCTGCCGCAAGCGCTCGGGCTTGATCGTCAGCGCGTAGAGCTTCTTGCGATGCGGCTCGAGGCGCGGCGGCAAGACGCCCGCCTCGAGGTCGTCGTCGGTCAACGGGTAGTTGGCCGTGAACACTCCGTATTGAAGTGCCATGTAGAGGCAGGTCGGCGTCTTGCCCGAACGCGACACGCCGACGAGGACGATGTCGGCGCGGTCGTAGTCGCCACCGGCACCATCGTCATTGATCAGCGCGTAGTTGATCGCGTCCATGCGCAGCGTGTAGGCGGCGTCGGCGACGGGATGCGAGCGGCCCGTGCGATGCGCGGACCGTCGTTCGAGCTCGCGCTCGAGCGGGACGACGAGGCCCGCGAAGCAGTCGAGAAAGAGCGCGTTGCACTTCATCACGATGAGGCGCATCTCGTCTTCGACGAGCGTGCTGAACACGATCGGGCGCATGCCCTCCTCCACGGCCGTGCGATTGATTCGGCGCACGGCTTCGTGCGCCTTCTCGACCGTCGAGATGAACGGCAGCGTCACCTCGCGAACCTCGAGTCCCGCGAACTGGGCGAGGACGCTGTGGCCGACGGTCTCCGAAGTGACGCCCGTCTGGTCCGACACGAAGTAAACGGTGCGGCGCCTCACGTTTCGGCCCTTTGGTGTTGCCCGCTTCCGCACCGAGTGTTTCACTGGGCCGCGCGCCGTGCAACCAATCCGCCGAGGCAACATGAGCGCCGTTGAGACCTCCGCGATCCGCGAGTACGTCGTCCCTCTCTCGAGCCTCACGATCGAGGACGTCGCCGCCGTCGGCGGCAAGAACGCCTCGCTCGGCGAGATGATCGGTGCGCTCGCGCAAGCCGGCGTCCGGGTGCCGGGCGGCTTCGCGACGACGGCCGATGCCTATCGCGAGTTCCTGCGGCAAGGCGGGCTCGACGCGCGCATTGCGCAAGCACTCGCCTCGCTCGACGTCGAGGACATCGCTGCGCTCGCCTCGACCGGTAAGCAAATCCGCGATTGGATCCTCCGTACACGGTTCCCGCCGGCGCTCGAAGCCGCCGTGCTCGCCGCGCTCGAGCGCATGGATCGCGAACGCGCCGACCGGCGCGCGCCGCTCGCAGTAGCCGTGCGCTCTTCCGCGACCGCCGAGGACTTGCCCGACGCGTCGTTCGCCGGCCAGCAGGAAACGTTCCTGAACGTCCGCGGCGGCGCTGACGTGCTGCGCGCGATGCACGAGGTCTTTGCTTCGCTGTTCAACGACCGCGCGATCGCGTATCGCGCGCACCACGGATTCGCGCACGACGCAGTCGCGCTGTCGGCCGGCGTGCAACAGATGGTTCGCAGCGACGTCGGCGCGAGCGGCGTGATGTTCACGCTCGACACCGACTCCGGCTTCCGCGACGTCGTCTTGATCACGGCGTCGTACGGCCTCGGCGAGACGGTCGTGCAAGGCGCGGTGAACCCCGACGAATTTTGCGTCTACAAGCCGGCGCTGGTCGCGGGCCACCAGTCGATCCTGCGGCGCACCTTGGGCGCAAAAGCGCTGAAAATGATCTACGCGGAGCCCGGCGGCGCGAGCCGCGTCGCCACCGTTGCGGTTCCGGAGGCCGACCGCGCGCGCTTCTCGCTGACGGACGACGACGTCGTGACGCTCGCGCGCCAGGCTCTGACGATCGAGAAGCACTACAAGCGGCCCATGGACATCGAGTGGGGCAAGGACGGCGAGACCGGAGAGATCTTCATCCTCCAGGCGCGTCCGGAAACCGTGCAGAGCCGCGCGGGCCGCACGATTCGCCGCTACACGCTGCGCGAGCGCTCGCGCGCGCTGATCTCGGGCCGCAGCATCGGCCAACGCATCGGCGCCGGGCCGGCGCGCGTCGTGCGCGATCCCAAGCAGATGATTCGAGTCCAAGCTGGCGACGTGCTCGTGACCGACATGACGGATCCCGACTGGGAGCCAGTGATGAAGCGCGCGGCCGCGATCGTCACCAATCGCGGCGGCCGCACGTGTCACGCGGCGATCATCGCGCGCGAGCTCGGCATTCCGGCCGTCGTCGGCTGCGGCGAAGCGACGGACCGCATTGCCGACGGGCGACCCGTGACGGTGTCGTGCGCCGAAGGCGAGACGGGACACGTCTACGACGGCGCGCTGCCGTTCGACTGCACCGACGTCGAGCTCGATGCGCTGCCGGAAATTCCGGTGAAGATCATGATGAACGTCGCGAACCCGGAGCGCGCGTTCGATTTCGCGGCCATTCCGAACCGCGGCGTCGGGCTCGCGCGCATCGAGTTCATCATCAACCGCATGATCGGCGTGCACCCGCGCGCGTTGCTCGGGCTTCACGAGCTCGACGGCGAGATCAAGGAGCGCGTCCTCGCCCAGATGGCGGGGTACTCGGACCCCGAAGCGTTCTTCGTCGAGAAGCTGGCCGAAGGCGTCGCGCAGATTGCGGCCGCGTTCGCGCCGCATCCCGTGATCGTCCGCTTATCCGATTTCAAGTCGAACGAGTACGCGAACCTGCTCGGCGGCCGCGCGTTCGAGGCCGTCGAGGAGAACCCGATGCTCGGGTTCCGCGGCGCGGCGCGCTATGTCGATCCTTCGTTCCGCCCGTGCTTCGAGCTCGAGTGCCGTGCGCTCAAGCGAGTCCGCAACGAGATGGGGCTCAAAAACGTGCAGCTCATGGTGCCGTTCGTGCGCAGCGTCGACGAAGCGCGCGCGGTCACGGCCCTGCTCGCCGAGAACGGGCTCGAGCGCGGAGTCGACGACTTGAAGATCATCATGATGTGCGAGATTCCGACCAACGCGCTCTTGGCCGATCGCTATCTCGAGCACTTCGACGGCATGTCGATCGGCTCGAACGACATGACGCAGCTCACGCTCGGCGTCGACCGCGACTCCGGCATCGTCGCCAAGGCGTTCGACGAACGCGACGACGCGGTGAAAGCGCTGTTGGCCATGGCGATCGAGGCCTGCCACAAACGCGGTAAGTACGTCGGCATTTGCGGCCAGGGCCCGTCGGATCATCCGGACTTCGCGCTGTGGCTGCTCGAGCAAGGCATCGACAGCATCTCGCTGAATCCCGACACCGTGCTCGAGACGTGGCTGTTCCTCGCGCGAAACGCGGCAAAACCTAAGCGGCGGCGACGCTCACGGGCGGCTCGGTCGTAGCCAAAACGGATTCCCCTCTTCCCACTTGTTGTGCGTGAGGCGGATCTCGAGCCCGTCGCTGAGACGGCGCGCGTAGAGCTCGCCGTACATCTGTGGGCCGAACACGACCTCCTGGACCATCGGCTCCTCGTCGTTGATGCCGCCCCGCTCCGACGTGTAGACGATCCACGCGCCGTCCGGCGAGAACCACGGGTGCGAGTCCTGGCCTGGGTGATCGGAGACTCGCTGCACGCTGCCCGGCGAGCCGTCGGGCCCGAGCGACATGATGTAGTTGTCGAACGTCAGATTGCCGCGAATGTCGCGCACGCCGTCGAGGTTCGATGAGAATGCGATCGACTTTCCGTCCGGCGAGAACACGGGAAAGTTCTCGCGTGCTTCGTCGTTCGTGAGCGCTCGCACCTCGCTGCCGTCGCGCTTGCGTAAGATGAGATCGAAGCGACCGTTGCGTGAGCTGCGATACACGATCCTCTCGTTATCCGGCGAGAATCCCGCGACGCCTTCGTTCGCGGCGGTGCTTTCGCTCAAGTTGCGCCGCTCGGAGCCGTCCGAGCGCATGACCCAGATGTCGGATTCGTCGCTGCCTTGGCCGAAGAAGAACCCCTGCGTGTAGGTGATCCACTGGCCGTCGTCGGACCATTTGATATCGAACACGCGGTTCGGGGTTCCGCTGACGATGCCGACGTTCGGCACCGAAAATAGCTCGCGTTGATTACCGCCGTCGAAGTCGGCGAGCACGAACCGTGTGCCAGCCTCGTTCTCGATCGTGACGGCGGCCTCGTTGCGATCCGGGTGCGGCGCGAGACCCGTTGTGTGCCGCATCGGGAACAGTGTGATCGTTCGATCGGCGATCGCAACGTCGGCGGGATAGTCGGCCGCGAGCAGCGCGCCCGCGCCCAAGATCGCCTCGACGGCTTGCGTCTCGCCGACGGCCGGACCGACGCCGTGCACGACCATCGCGCCGCTCGCGTTGAAATCGGGCAACCAATAATCGGTGGCCGTGTCGCCTTCGGCGCGCGGATCCGAGCCATCAACCGCGACCGACTCGATGCTCCAGCGCGCATAGCCCGTGCGCTTCTGATAAGCGACGCGACCGTCCGCGGTGACGGCCGGCGCGAGCGCTTCGACACCCGGCGGCGTCACGGCGCGCGCATTCGAGCCGTCGGCGTTCATCGCCCAAATCCGAAAGCCGCCCTCCTGTCCCAAGATCGGGCTCGTCGGCGGACCGACGATCTCGCGCGGGCGCGCCGAATAGAAGTACAGCGTGCGGCCGTCCGCGGACCACTCGGGCGAGCCGTCCCAATCGGGCGTCGCCGTGAGCCGCCGCGAGTTGCGGCCGTCGCGATCCATGACGTAGATGTCACCTTCCCGCTGGCGCGTGAAGCCGAAGATCGGATGACCGGCCACGGGCGTATCGCGATCGGTCGTGAACGCTACCGCTAAGCCGTCCGGCGAAAAATCGGGCCGAAAGTCGCCGCCCGGGTGATTCGTCACGTTCGTTGCGGCCGCAAGCGTCTGCGTCGTTTCGGGCGCGAACGGCAGCTCGTAGATGTCGGCGTTGCCGCTCGCCGTGCTGACGAACGCGATGCTCCGACCGTCGGGTGCGAACGCGACCTGGTCCTCCATCGCCGCACTGTCGATCAAGAGCCGCGGTTCGCCGCCACGTTCGATCTCGAGCGCGTAGAGATCCGGGTTGCCGCGCCGCTCCGAGGTGAACACGACCCAGCGGCCGTCGGGCGACAGCGCGGCGTCATAGTCGAGCCCCGGGTGATCGGTGAGACGCCGCGGCGCGGCGCCAGCGCGCGGGAAATAGAAGATGTCCCAATTGCCGGGCCGCAGCGACGAATAAACGATGCGCTCGTTACCCGGGCGCGGCGCCGACGCGGCGCCCCCCGCCGGTGCCGAGCCGCTGGGTGCGGCAGCCGGCGCTCCGCCATCGCCGCAGGCAGCGACCGCGGCACAGAAGGCAATCGACGAGCACAGTTGCACAGTGCGTTTCATGAGCGTTCCCCCTCGAAAGGCACCGGCAGGCTTAACACCACAGCTCCCGGCAAGGGATTGTTAGTTCAACCGGCCGGCGAATTCAAACCGTCGAGCGGCCCGGAGCGAGACGCGGGTGGAACCGCGGCCAAAGTTGGGGGTGGGCCTTCCGCGAATTGCAGAAACTGCAACGAGTTCCGCAAGCGCGAGTCTTGGCCACTGGCAGTGGCTGTAGCGGCCGAGCACCCCTGACGTTCCACACGCCCTCGCGACGACGAGGGCACGTGTCTTGCAACAGTGTTCGTCGTTCCAACAGGGAGGAACCACGACAATGAAGTCGATCGTCGCCGCGTCACTGTTCTGCCTGCCATTCACCGCCAACGCCGAGAAGCTCTTCGTGGACTACGAAGGAGTCGTCTCGTCCATCGACCGAGGGCTCGCTGAAGCGCCGCCGTATTCCGTCGGCGACCCGATCAAAGGATCACTGATCATCGATACCGAGTTCGCGCCGCCCGACCGAGTCGCGAGCGATCCAACGGTCGGCCGTTACTATGGAGGAAGCCCAAGTCTCGACTTCATCCTCGGAACGCCGCATCCTGCCGGCAACGCGTCTTCCGATCTCTTGCTCGTCTACAACGATTGGGAGCCGCCGTCGACGGGCGCGTCGCGCGAAGACGGCATCATCATCAACGACAGCTCGGGCAGCACCGACGGCGAGTTCAATTTGCTGCTCGGGTTTCGGCGGCCAAACCCCTTGGGGCAAGTCTTCGCCGACGATTCGCCCACCCAGTCGTTCGTCGTCGAGTCGGAGCCCGGCACGACGCTCTGGGGCTACATCGAACAAGGATTCGGCGAGCTCAGGACGGCCGTCAATTTCACGCTGACGCACCTGTCCGTTACGCCGCACGTGTGCCGGGCGTGAAGCGAGCCGCGCGCGCGTAGTTTCAACGCCAGCGCGCGCCGACGATCCACGCGACGAGGCTCCATCGCGTGCCGTGCGTCACGGGCGTGACGCGGTGCAGCATGAAGCTCGGAAACACGATGAAAGCGCCGCGCGTGCGGTCGAGCTGTAGCGGCTGCTCACCGTACATGAGCTCGAGGTCGCCTCCCTCGTATTCGTCGGCTCGCGAGAGTTGGATTGAGATCGACAATTTCCGCAGCGGGCGAACGGGGGCGAAGTCCGTGTGCCAGTTGTAGAAGCCGCGGTCGGAGCTGTCGTAGCGACCGAGTTGCAGGTTCGCTTCGACGCCGAAGATGTCCACGCAAAAGAACAGTCGATTGCATTCCTGCGCGGCACCCAAGATCCGCTCGTAGAGCCAGTTGAATTTCGGCTCGTTGCCGAGCATGACAATCTGCGATCGTCGGATCTGCGCGTTCGTGTTACCCGGCGCGAGCTTGGCTTCGCTGACGAGCGACGCGTGCTCGGCGATGAGCCGCTCGATCTCCGCGTCGGAAAGAAATCCCGAAGCGGTCGCGTAGGGCTGAAACGGAGGCAGCTCTGTCTGTTGCTCGATCGCCATCGGCGAAGAAACTATTCGCGTTTGTTTCGAGCTCGACGCTGCGATGCGCGTCGCGCTAGAGCTTGAAGAGAAACTCTTGCATGCCGTTGCGCAGCAGTCTCCCGCGCTCGACGGTGTAGCGCGGCATGCAGCGCGCGAGATCTTCGGGCGAGTAGCGCGGCGCGGGCCGTTCGATGCCGGGTTTCAAGTGCTGCAAGATGCGTTGATCGTCGACGGGGATGAACGTGCTCGGCTGCTGCGGCATCGACTTCGCGGAGTAGTACACGAGCCCGTGAGCGAGCGCACCGCGCTTGCAGCGCAGCGCGATGCACTCCATCACGGCCGTCAACGCGGGCTGATTGAGATAGTTGATGAGGTCCCAGCAGAGCACGATGTCTGTCGCTTCGGTGCGCCGCGTGGGCAGCAGCGCATCGGCGCGCTGGCGAATGCGCCGCGGATCGATCTCGCCGTTCAACGAATCGAGCCCGTCCGCGAGCTCGACGAACTCGAGCCGGCAACGAAATTTACTTAGCTCGCGAATCGTCGCGCTGTGCACCGCGCCCAAATCGAGCACGACCCAGCGCCCGCCCGATTGCAGGCGCTGGATCAGTGAGTGAAATAAGGGCGCGTGAAGGCCCTCGGCTGGGCTGCTTGGCTTAGCTGCCGCCGGAGGACCACCACCCAATCGCCGCGCATCGACTGCCACGGCTTCTATTTAGCTCGCGGCTCCCGTTTTAGCAACGGCCGGCTGCTGCGGAGTCGGCGACGGCTGCGCTGGCTTCGTCGGTGCCTGCTGCGGAGCTGCGCTTCGCTGCGGCGCCCGATTGCCGGCGCTCTGCGCGGCCTGCGGATCCATCTCGATGGCGCCCTTGAACTTCGCACCGTCCTCGACGCTGACGCGCGGCGACGTTACGTTACCTTTCACCTGCGCACTCTTGCGAATGTGCACGCGTTCGGCACCGAAGAGATCGCCTTCGACAAAACCATCGACGTAGATCGAGTGTGCATAGACGTCGGCGCGAACTTTGCCGTTCGGCCCGATCGTCAAACTGTTGTTCTTGAGCTGGACCGTGCCACCAACTTCGCCTTCGATCAGAAGATCCTCTTCACCACGCACGTCGCCGTCGATGTGAATCGAAGGACCGATGACGGCCGCTTCGCGACTGGAAGGCGCGCTGCTGCTGCGCGGGGGGCTCGGGTCCATCCTGGCCTGGCTCGACTCGGGACGCGAACCCGCCTCGGGCGTTCCTTTCTTACCGATCTCAAACATGCTTGTACCCCTAGGTTTCGAGTGTGAGTGCTTGTCGCCACAACCACTTGCACGAGGATTATGACGAACGGTCTATCTAACACACCGCTCCTAAGAACGCCAATGTGTCGGTCTCGGCCGACACCTCGCCGCTCTAAGGCTCAGGACGAGAAGAAGTCGATGATGCCGATCACCGCCGCCGTCGTGGCGACGGAGGCGACGGCGATGGCGGCGGCCGATGCCACCGTGCCGACCAGGACGACCAGGCCGTCGCGCTCCGTCATGCCGATCGCGATGACGGAGGCCGCGAAGCCGGGCGGCATGTTCCCGAGGAACGGAATGGGCAGAATCATGATGAACCCGAGGACGAAGATCACCAATCCAATCAATACCTTGCCGACAGGATCTGTCACGATCGGAAAGCGCGGTTTGCAGACCTTCTCGAGCCGCTCGAGGTAGGGCAGCCACCGGTCGACCATGCGCTTCAGGTCGGCCCGGCTGACGCTCTTGGCCGTGATCACGCGCGGCAGCCAAAGCCGCTGCCTACCGACGATCAGGTTCACGGCGATGATGACGATCGCGACACCACAGACCGTCGGGATACCCGGCGGCATCGGCAGGCAACACGGCAACGCGAAGATCAGCAGCGCAAAGCCGACCGCCCGGTGCCGCAGCTCGCTCAGGATGTCCGCGAACGTGATCCGCTCGCTTTGCCCCTCCTCCACGAGCTCCCGCAAGACCTCGGAAGTACGGTCGGGTATCGGGCGGCGGCGCAACCGCGCCCGGAGGCCCCCGGTGGGGGGTTCAGCATCCATCGAACGGGGATTCCTGCGAGTCCAAGCGAGAGGCGGGCATTCTAAGGACGTTCAACGGCAGGAGTCACCGGCCGTGAGCCACGCGGTGGCCGCCGCCAGCGTCGCGTCGACCGGCGCTTCGCCCCGCGCCGGCGACTCGGCCCCGGCCACGAGCTGGTCGGGCTCGATCGGCCCCGCGTACACACGCCCCGCGCTGTCGCTGGTTGCCGCCACCGTGAGGACCAGCGTGGCGCCGTCCGCCAGCTGGAAAATTCGGTTGCCGGCGGTCAACCCCCTCGTCGGCGCGCCAAACGAGCGGGTCGCGGGTCGACCGCGGAGCGCCACCGCCAGTATCTCCGCCGAGCTGGCCGTCGCCGGCCCTAGCAACACGGCCGCGGGCACCTGCGCATGGAGCCGGTAGGGCGAACGCACGCGCAGTTGCGCGAAGTCGCCGAACCCAGCCTGACCGTCGCGGTGCCAGACGCCGACGTGCCGGCCGTCCGGATAGAGGGACGCGGCCAGCTCCCCTTCACCGAGCAGCGGCCCCAGGCCCGCCAGCATCGGCCAGAGGTTGCCGCCGGTGTTCTGCCGCAGGTCGACGACCCAGCCGCAAACCCGAGCGTGGTCATTGGCTTGAATGGCATTCTTCAGGGTCTCGGCGAACTCGACTTGCTGCTCCGGCGTGCCGCCCGCGAACCCCGGGACGTTGACGTAGGCGAGGTTCTCGCCAAGCGGCCGCGCGTGCGGCGGCGTCAGCGGCAGCCCGGTGCGCGCGTTCGCGACGGCCGTGGTCGCGAGGGTGCGCGTCGCGGCCGCGCTTTGCAGATAGCTGTGCCGGTCGCCGAGCTCGCGGACGGCGAACCGCACCGCGACCTGTGTCTCGGCCGCCGTCGTGGCGCCGCGCGCGTGCTCGAGCGCTTGTGCGCGCAGCGTGCCCCAGTCGACGTCGGCGCGGCGCAGCGAATGCTCGCGCATCAGTGCCAGCGCCGCGTCCAAGTAACGCACCGCCGCGGGCGCCGCCGGCGGCCAATCGTCGGAGACGACCGCGCGCAGCTCGAGCGCATCGAACCACGCGCTGCCCTGCCCACGCATGCTGACGCCTAGCGCGATCTCGTCGACGTCGGGCGAAAACGGCAGCTCGACCTCGAACCGGCGCCACTCGCTCCCGCCGTCCGACGCGGCCGGCGCCACAACACTCTCCTGCTCGACGGCGGGCCCGCGGGCGTCGCCCGCGCTATCGAGAAAGAGCGGGCCGCGCGGTCCGTCGACGCGCAGCCAGAGCGCCGTGGAGACGCCGGGCGCCGCCGGCCGCGCGAGGCCGGTCAGGCGCAGGCGCGCCGTTTGCCGCGCGACGCCGCGCGTGCGCAGCAAGGTCGCCGGGAAACGCTGAACGACGCGTGTGACGCCGGGCTCCGTGCGCGTGACTTTGAGGCTGCGCTCGCCTTCCGCGGCCGCAGCGTCGCTCGAGATATCGGCGCCGCCTCCGACGACGCTCCACGCGCTCGGCGCTGCGTCTCGATCGAGCATCTCGAAACCCAGGTTTTGCTGCGCGCCGCCTGGAGCGGCCGCTGCGAGCGCCAAGCACCCGACGAGCCAGGCTCGGGGGCGTTGCGCCGGACAGCGCGGCTCAGGCCGAGCGCAGCGCCGGCCGGTCGGGGACATCGGGATTCACGAGCCGCACGAGCACATGGAACAGGTCGCGATCGCCGAGCACCGCCAAGCGCTCCGGCGGCGACAGCCACGACAGCGCCTCGGCCGCCGTGTGCGCGTCGCCGAGCTTCGCTCGTGCGGTAATGAACATAACGTCGGGATGCCCGCGCGTCGCTGCGGGCCTCGGCTGCACGGCGGCGAAATGCCGCTGGCGCGCGATCTCGTCGCTCAGCAGGCGCTCGATCGTCACGCCGTCGAGCAGCTCGTCGAGCCGAACTTCGGCTTCGTCGCGCGCCGCAATCACGCGCGGCACGGCGACTTCCTCGGGCACGGTCAGGAAACCGAAAAAGCGCGCGACCTTCGCGAGCACAACGCTGCCGCTCGCAGCCGATAACGGCAGCGCGAGCACGAGTCCGAGCAGCGCCGGAGTCATCCACAGCAACAGAGGCGGCGACGTGTACAGCAGCACGACGCTGATGACGATGCCCGACAACATTTGCAGCCAGTGGCGCCGGAACAGCATTCCCCACGGCATGCGCGAATGCTTTCTGCTTTGCGTCGTCCAACCTGAGTCTTGGCCGATCAGGATCTCCGAGACCTGCCGCACCTGCATCATCATCATGATCGGCGCGTACAACGCGGACAGAATCGTTTCCGCGATCGCGCCGAGAACGACGCGCAACGGATTGACCTTGCGCAGCAGCTCGAAGTCGATGAGCGAGCGCAGAACGCCCAGAATTTTCGGCGTCAACAACGTCACCATCGCGATGACGAAGAGCCGGATCATGCGTTCGCTGTCGAACAACGGCCAGCGCGGGAACAACGACAGCTCGTCCGTGAAGTACTCAAACTGCACCGTCGCGATGTGACCTGCGGTGCCCAAGCCGACGGCGATCAAAGCGAACCACAGCGGCGACGCGAGGTAGCTCATCACGCCGATGCCCATGTGCAAGCGATTCGACCACGTGAATCCCTGGCTCAGGATCACGGCGAGATGCTGAATGTTGCCCTGCGCCCAACGCCGGTCGCGCGCGGCGGCATCGAGCAGCGACGGCGGGCTGTCCTCCCAGCTGCCGCCGAGCGTCGGCAACATGCGCACGGCCCAGCCGGCGCGACGTAGCAACGCCGCCTCGACGAAATCGTGCGACAGGATCGCGCCGCCGAACGGTTTCTTACCCGGCAATGTCGGCAGTCCCGCGGCCGCGGCGAACGCGCGCACGCGAATGATCGCGTTGTGTCCCCAGTAGTTGCCGTCCTCGCCCTGCCAGCTCGCGATGCCGCGCGCGACAATCGGGCCGTAGACGCGTCCCGCGAACTGCTGCAGACGAGCGAACAACGTTTTGCCGCCCGCGAGCCGCGGCACGGTTTGCAACAGGCCGAGATTCGGATCCGCCGCCATCTCGCGCACGAGCGTGACCAGCGTTTCCGGAGCGAGGATGCTGTCCGCGTCGAGCACGATCATGAAGTCGTAGCGCCCGCCCCAGCGCGTCACGAAATCGTGCAAGTTGCCGACCTTGCGGCCTACGTTGTCGGGACGGCGCCGGTACCACACGCGCATCGCGTCGCCGAGCTTCTCGCGCAGCACGTGGTAGGCGGCCGTCTCCTTGACGTAAATGTCAGGGCGCGTCGTGTCCGAGAGGACGAAGAGCTCGAAACCCGTGGCGTTCTGCTCGAGCAGCGCCTCGGCCATCGCGAGCAGCGCGGCGAATGTGCCGGCCGGATTCTCGTTGTACACCGGCATCACGACAGCCGTGCGCTGCTCGACGCGCAAATCGGCTTTCGCGCGGCGGCGCACCCAGCCGAACAACACGCCGGAGATCGCGGCCGTCGCCGGCAGCGCGATCCAGGCGAACGTGATCGCGAACAACGCGACCATCGCCCACTGCAGCGCCGACACGATGCCGACCGACACGACGGCGATCATCTCGAGCGTCGCATACACGGTCAGCGCCAGCGCGCCGCCGAACGTGACGAGACGCGCGAGCACCGTCCAGAACGACGGCAGGCCGAGCCGGCGCTCGCGCACGTAGCGCCGCAAGTTCTGCTCCGGCATGTCGAGCTCGGCGAACGGCGGCACCGAAGCCGAAGGACGCGTCGTCATCGGCTCCACTGGTACAACCACGTCTCGCTCCAAGGCTTGCCTTGCGAGCGCAGCACGACGCCCATTTCAATGACGTTTTCACGCTTCGGATCGAGCTCGAACGCGACGCGATATACGCCGGTCTGCGCGACGACTTGGCCCCGCGGCGCGAACACCTCGCCCGGTCTGCTCCAGACCTCGGGCACGACGTCGTCGGGTATGTCTCCCGCGCTCTTGAAATCGATGACGAACGAGCGATGGCCTTCGCTGTTCAACGACTGCCCGACGCGCGTCGCAACGACGCGGGCGAGCGAATCGTCGAGCGGCTCTGCCGTGAACCGCAAGCGATACGAGAATTGCCTGCTCTGCCCCGCCGGAATCGGGTCATTCGGTTGCCAGTAGGCGACGATGTTGTCGTTCATCTCGCGCGGCGAGGGAATCTCGACGAGCTCGACGTGGCCCGGCCCCCACTCCGCGGTGGGCTCGACCCAGAGCGAGGGCCGCCGCTCGTATTGAGCTTCGCCGTCCTCGTAATCCGCGAAGTTGCGCTTGCGCTGCAGCAGGCCAAACCCTTTCGGGCTGTCGTCCGAGAACGCTGACGTTTGCACGGTCATTCGAGGGTTCGCCAGCGGACGCCATATCCGTTCACCACGGCCGTTCAAGATTTGCAGGCCATCGGAGTCGTGCACGGCGTCGCGGTAATCGTCGAAGCGCAATCGGTTCGAGGAGTCGAACAGGAACATCGAGGTCAGGGGCGCGACGCCGAACGCCGTGAGATCGACGCGCGGGAACAACGCCGCGTCGACGTCGATGACCGTTTCGTTGCCTGGTCGCGCCGTGAACGTAAACGCACCAACGACCGACGGGCTCTGCAGCAGCGCGTGAATCACGATCGCGGTCGCCTGCGCCGGCGGGCGCTCGATCCAGAAGTCCGTGAAGTACGGAAACTCTTCGCCTTCGGGCCGCGCGGTGCGCACGGCGAGACCGCGAGCCGACAGGCCGTAGATCTGCCCCTTCGCTACCGCACGAAAGTAGCTCGCGCCTTGGAAGACGAGAAACTCGTCGAGGTAATCGGGTGAGTTCAACGGCGCGCGCACGCGGAATCCCGAGTAGCCGCCGAGCTCGCCAGTCGCAACAGGGGGCACATCGGGGCCGTACGCGAACTTATCGTTCATGAACAGCACGCGCCGCGCCGTGCCGCCCACGACGAGGTTGATGTTGACGGGCACGTCGAAGATGAAACCGGGATAGAGCAGATCGACGGCGAAGGTGCGGTTCTCGTTCTTCCAGATCGCCGCCGCCGGATCGAAGCGGATCGACCGGTACTGATCGTACGTGAGCCGCGGTCCCGCTCCTTCTGGCGGCGGCGGCAACGCGTGCGGTTGCTTGGCGAGCTCGGCCGCACGCGCGAGAAGCGCCGCACGATCGAACGGCTCGGTCGGCCGGTCCTGAGCCCAGGCACCCGCCGAGCAAGCGGCCAGACAACACAAAACTATAA
>Ga0111539_10001152_pt1 | contig 34963 bp, 26 predicted proteins | sample RhiMethybrSRZTD1_FD_79667 | JGI IMG/M metagenome (GOLD analysis project Ga0111539, IMG submission 79667) | Populus rhizosphere microbial communities from Tennessee, USA - Rhizosphere MetaG P. TD hybrid SRZTD1 (version 2) (version 2) | ecosystem: Host-associated > Plants > Roots > Rhizosphere >...
GACGTCCGCGTCATCGCCGCCACCAACAAGGATCTCGAGCAGGCGGTGGCGGCGGGCCAGTTCCGCGAGGACCTGTTCTTCCGTCTCAACGTCGTCTCCATCACCCTGCCGCCGCTGCGCGAGCGCCGCGAGGAGGTCCCGATCCTCTGCGACTACTTCCTGAAGAAGTACTCGGTGCAATACAACAAGCCGTACTCCGAGCTGTCGCAGGAAACGATGAACCTGCTGATCGAGTACGACTGGCCGGGCAACATCCGCGAGCTCGAGAACCTGGTCAAGCGGACGGTGGTGCTGGCGAGCGAGGCGCCGATCCGGAAAGAGATGATGCACGGCATCGCCATGGCCGCGCACCGGATGCAGGCGGGCGTCACCGCCAGCGCGCCGGCGGCGCCGTTGCGGACGCCGGCCGCGCTCGCGGCAGGGTCGAACGGCTCGCACGCCGCCAATGGCTCGCACAACGGCTCGCACAACGGAGCGTCCGCGCCCTCGCACGCCGGGCCGCTGACGCCGACCGAGATCGCCTGCGCCGCGGCGGAGGCCGGGAACTACTCGCTCAAGGACATCTCCCGCACCGCGGCGCGCGAAGCCGAGCGCGAGCTGATTTTCAAGATGCTCCAGCAGACCCGCTGGAACCGCAAAGAGACCGCCGAAATCCTCGGCATCAGCTACAAAGCCTTGCTCTACAAGATCAAGGAAAACGGTCTCGACAAGGCCTCGTGAATCATGACAAGCAGTGCGTTCTACGAAGAAGGGTCGAAGCTGCTGACGCCCGGCGCGTTCGAGTTCGTGCTCGACAGCGAGTTGAAGCGGGCGGTGCGCTCCCAGAACTACCTGACCCTGGTCACGGTCGAGGCCAGCCGCGAGTGGGAAGGCATGATGGTCACGGCCGACGACGGGACGCTGCAGGAAGTCGCGCAGATCATCGGCCGCGAAGTCCGCGACACCGACCTCATCGGCCATACCGAGAAGGGCACCCTGGCGCTGGTCCTGCTCGACGCCGACTTCGACCACTCCTCGCGGGTCATCGATCGTCTGGTGTCGCGGATCGGGAACTACGAGTTCCCGACCGCGCTCCGCATCGCCGTCGGCGCCGCCTGCTATCCGACGCACGCCGTCGATGCCGACTCCTTGAAACGCCAGGCCCTGTCCCGGCCGATTGTCAACTGGCGCGGCGGCATCCGCTCGTCCGCCGACACGAACTGAGGGAGCACGAACATGAAGCACACCATCATCACCCGGGCGCTCGCTGCCTCGCTTACGGCCGCGCTGTGCACGCTGGCGCCGCTGGCCGCGGCTCCAGCCGCCGACGACAAGAAGCCGGCGCCGACCGCGCCCGGCCAGATCGGCGACGACTACCGCCTCGGCCCCGGCGACAAGCTGCGCATCGAGGTCTACAAGGACAACCAGCTGTCGCAGTCGGTGCAGGTGCGGCCCGACGGCAAGATCACGCTGCCGCTGATCGGCGATCTCGAGGCGAGCAGCAAGACGCCGATCGAGCTGCGCGACACGATCACCGCCTCGCTGAAGGAGTACGTCACCAACCCGACGGTCACCGTGATCGTGGTCGAGGCGCTGGCCTCGCAGATCTACGTGATGGGCGAGGTGACGAACCCGGGCACGATGCAGCTGCACGGGCCGACCACCATCCTGCAGGCGCTGGCGATGGCCGGCGGCTTCAAGGAGTTCGCCAACACCAAGGACGTCAAGGTGCTGCGCCCGCGCGCCGGCAGCAACAGCGTCGAGACGATTCGCTTCAACTACAAGGAAGTCATCAACGGCGACGCCAAGCCGTTCTACCTTCGCTCGGGCGACACGGTGATTGTCCCTTGAAGGGCTGATGGCTCATGGCTCATGGCTGATGGCTGATGGCAATGCTGAAGGGGCTATGGCTGAGAGATGACTAGAACCACACGCATCACCATCGTCTTGTCCGCGCTCCTGACGGCCGGGGTGACCGCGCAGGAGCAGCTCGGCTCCGGCGGGCTGCAGCCGTCGTATCGCGGCGGGTGGACGTTCACCCCGACGATGGGCTTCGCCGAGACCTACGACGACAACATCTCGTTGTTCGGCCGCGGCTCGGCCGAGCAGCAGAACGACGACTTCATCTCGACGATCTTTCCCGGCGCCGATCTGCACTTCGGCGGCAAGCACACGACGCTCGACAGCGGCTACAGCGGCAGCTTCCTGAACTACACCACCTTCTCGGTGCTCAACCGCTGGGACCAGCGGGCGCGGGTCGAGATCAAGCGCCAGGAAACCGCCCGCCTCAAATGGGGCGGCCGCGCCTCGATGGCGATGATGCCGACCACCGATCTGATCGAGCTCGGCGGCATTCCCTTCCGCCATACCGGCGCCACCACCTCGGACATGCGCGGCGGCGTCGAGTACGCGCTCACCGCCCGCAACTCGCTGTCGGCCTCGATCAACCGCCAGGTGATCAACTTCGATCGTCCCGAGGAGGTGCGCGCCTTCCTCCGCGGCGGCCGCGTGCTCGAGATGATCGAGGGCTGGCGCCACAAGGTGAGCGGCCGGATGGCGCTCGGCGCCGACTACACCTACCGCCGCGCGACGGTGGTCGACGACCCGGAGCCGTTCAACATCCACACCACCGAGGCGGCGATCGACTACGAGATCTCGCCGTCGTGGACCTTCTCCGGCGCCGCCGGCATGGTGCACCTGCAGGCGACGCAGCTGACCACGCCGAAGACCGGTCCGGCCTGGCGGCTGCGCATCGAGCGGCATCGCCAGCGCCGCACGTTCCACGCCGGCTACATCCGTTCCTACATCCCGTCGTTCGGCTTCGGCGGCACGATCCAGAACCAGGAAATCGGCGTCGGCTACCGGACGCCGCTGTTCGGCAGCCGGCGCCTCTATCTCGACACCTCGGGCGTGTTCCGCGACAACGACCCGCTCACCAACACCGTCCAGCAGCTGCCGTTGCGTTCGCTGCGCACGCACACCGCCATTGGCTGGGAGCCGCAGCCCTGGGTACGGCTCGAAGGGTTTTATTCGCTGGTGCAGCAGAGCAGCCTGCGGGCGGGCGGCCGGCTGTCCCGCAATCGCATCGGGTTCCAGATCGTGACCTCCAAGCCTATGAGGATGCAGTAATGGACGAACCGCGTTTCGACCCACTCGATTATGTTTCGGTCTTCAACCGCCGCAAGTGGTGGTTCATCGTCCCGGTGACGCTGTCCCTGCTGATCGGCGGGCTGCTGGTCTGGAAGCTCCCCCGCACCTATCAGGCGTCGACCACCATCGCGGTGAGCGCGCCGCGCGTCACCGGCAACGTCGTCGGCGCGGTGCAGATCGACCGGCAGGAGCGGATGCGCGCGATGTCCCAGCAGCTGCTCAGCCGCACGGTGCTCGAGCGCACCGCGCGCCTGGAGCATCTCGATCAGGACCAGTCGATCGACGCCTCGGTGAACCGGCTGCGCGGCGGCATCTCGGTGTCGCTGCCCGATTCGATCACCCCCGGCGGCGGCGGCGGCGCGCCGAGCTCGCAGCTCTCCCCCGATCAGAAGGCGCAGCTCGACACCTACCAGGTGCGCTTCATCGACGACTCGCCGGAAGACGCGCAGCGGATCGTCAACCGCCTGGCGCAGGTCTTCGTCGAGGAGAACAACCGCTCGCGTGAAGTGATCGCCGCCGACACCTCGCAGTTCATCGAGGCGCAGCTGCGCGCCAGCGAGAGCCGCCTGAACGGGCTGGAAGAGCGGCTGCGCGACATGAAGGAAGCCTTCATGGGCCGCCTGCCGGAGCAGACCAACTCCAACCTGGCAATGGTGGCGGCGATGCAGCGGCAGCTGGAGTCAGCGACGACCAACAGCCGCAGCGAGCAGGATCGCCTGTCGATCATCGAGCGGCAGATCGAGAGCATGCAGCAGGGCGCCGACGAGGCCGTCGCCGCCACCCGCGGCACGCCGGCCGAGAATGCGCAGTCGCGGGTGCTGTCGCTGCGCCGCGAGCTCGCCAACGCCCAGCTCTCCTTCACCGACAAGCATCCGGAAGTGATCCGGCTGAAGGACGAAATCGCGACCGCCGAGAAGGCCGCCGCCGCCGAGAAGGCGCGGCCCGCATCGGACCGGATGGCGATCCTCAACGCCAACCCGGAATACCGCCAGCTGCTGAAGGACCGCGAGACGACCAAGATGCGGATCACCGAATCGCAGCGCCAGCAGGCGGTGATCAACAACCAGATCGCCCACTACCAGGGCCGGGTCGAATCGGCGCCGCGGGTCGAACAGCAGATGGTCTCGCTGCAGCGCGAGTACGACCTCGAGCGCGCATCGTACGGCGACCTGACGCAGAAGCGCCAGGCCGCGCTGCTGAACGAAGAGCTGCAGCGCAAGCAGGGCGGCGAGCAGTTCGCCGTGCTGGTGCCGGCGGGGCTGCCCTCCGAGCCGTTCAAGCCGAAGCCGATGCGGGTGATGCTGATGGCGATTGCCGCGGGCCTGGTGCTCGGCGGCGCGTTTGCCTTCGGCCGCGAATACCTCGACCGCTCGGTGCACGACGCCCGCGGTCTGCGTGACGAGTTCGAGCTGCCGGTGCTGGCGGAGATCCCGCGCATCGAGCCGGTGATGGGATAGCGACGAGAGGATATTGAGATGAGCCGCATTCAGAACATTCTCGAGAAGGCCGAGCGCGAAGGCGCCAGCCTCCGTACGACGCGCGTGGGCGTGCCGGCGGCCGCGATTCCGGTGCCGGTCAACCAGGTGGCGGCGACCGTGCCGATAACCATCGATATCCCGACGCCGCCCGCGCCGGCCGCCGAGCCGGTGATGGCGCGCGACATCGTGCCGGGCGCGCCGGCGGTGCAGGCGCCGGCGCCGGCCGCCGCCGCGGCCGACACGATCCCGAGCTACACCGTCCGGCTGAATCCGCTGCTGGTCGCCGGTCTGGCGCCGAAGTCGCTGGCCGCGGAGCAGTATCGTCAGCTGCGCACGCGGCTGTCGCACGCCGAGGGCGCGAACAACCTGCGGACGGTGCTGATCACCAGCCCGCAGAAGGGCGAGGGCAAATCGGTCACCGCCGCCAACCTGGCGCTGACCATGGCGCAGGAGCTGCAGCGGCGCGTGATCATCGTCGAGGCCGATCTCCGGAAGCCGTCGCTGCAGCACCTCTTCGGGCTGCCCCCCGGCCCCGGCCTCGCCGAGTACCTCGCCGGTGCCGCGGAGCTGAAGGATGTGATGCGGTTCCTGCCGGATCACAACCTGACGGTGATTCACGCCGGCGCCGCGCCGACCAACCCGGCGGAGCTGCTCGGGTCGACGGCGATGCGCCGCCTGCTCGATCAGCTGCGGACGCGCTACGACCGCGTGCTGCTCGACACGCCGCCGGTGCTGCCGCTGGCGGACGTCGCGGTCCTGGCGCCGCTGGTCGACGGCACGCTGATGGTGGTCCGCGCCGGCGTCACCCCGAAGCCCGCCATCGAGAACGCGCTGCGCGCCTTCGACTCCTCGCGCCTGCTCGGCGTCGTCCTGAACGAATCGGGCATGGAGCAGGACTACCGCTACGAAGGGCCGAGGCATTAGCCACGCGAGATTGCGGATGGCGGATTGCGGGTTGCGGAAATTGGCGCATGCCGTGAAATCCGCAATCCGCAATCCGCAGTCCGCATTGGCAAGGAACCCGGATGCAGGTGTTCAACAGGAACGTGTCGGTGAGGGGGCTCACCGTGTTCGGCTTCGAGGTCGTCCTGATCTCGGGGTCGATGGCGCTGGCGGCCAGCCTCCATGGCGGCTTCAGCAGCGCCGCCGAAAACGGCGCGATGCTGTCGAAGATCGCCCTCGTCACCGCGCTCTGCCAGCTGTGCTTCTATTACAACGACCTCTACGATCTGACCGTCGTCAATTCCAACCGTGAGCTGGTCGTCCGGCTGCTGCAGGCGGCCGGCGCCGCGGCCATCGTCCTCGCCTTCGCCTGCATCGTCTTCCCGACGCTGCTGCTCGACCCCGGCACGTTCGTCACCGCGCTCGGCGTGTTCGTGGTCGCGGTCCTGAGCTGGCGGCTGGCCTTCAACCACTTCGCGCACGACCCGCACCTCGAGGAGCGCCTGCTGATTGTCGGCACCGGCCACACCGCGCGCACGCTGGCGCAGCAGATCGGGCGGCAGCAGGACTTCGCCTATCGCCTGGTGGGCTTCGTCAACGAGGGCGAAGAGGGGACCTACGTGCGGCAGCACGACATCCTCGGCAACGCGCTCGACATCGATCGCATCGTCGCCACCCGCCACGTCGACCGGATCGTCGTCGGGTTGTCCGACCGCCGCGGCCGGCTGCCGATCGAGCAGCTGCTGCGGGCGAAGATGTCCGGCGTCCGGGTCGAGGACGCCACCACGACCTACGAGCGGCTGACCGGCAAGATCCTGATCGACGACCTGAAGCCGAGCTGGCTGATCTTCTCGGACGGCTTCCGCGCGTCGCGGGTCACCCGCTTCATCAAGCGGATGCTCGACCTGTCGCTGTCGATGATCCTCGCCATCATCACGACGCCGCTGATGGTGCTGACCGGCCTGGCGATCAAGCTGGATTCCGCCGGGCCGATGCTCTACAGCCAGGAGCGGGTGGGCGAGAACGGTCGCGTCTTCAAGATTTACAAGTTCCGCTCGATGCGCACCGACGCCGAGCAGGCGGGCCAGCCGATCTGGGCGCGCGACCGCGACGATCGCATCACCCGCATCTGGCGCTTCATCCGCAAGACCCGCCTCGACGAACTGCCGCAGCTGTGGAACGTGATGCGCGGCGACATGAGCTTCGTCGGCCCGCGCCCCGAGCGCCCGTTCTTCGTCGAGCAGCTGGCGAAAGACATCCCGTTCTACCTGCAGCGGCACGCGGTCAAGCCGGGGCTCACCGGCTGGGCGCAGGTGAAATACCAGTACGGGTCGACGGTCGAAGACGCGATGGAGAAGCTGCGCTACGACCTCTACTACATCAAGCACCTGTCGATCATCTTCGACCTCACCATCGTGCTCGACACGGTCAAGGTGATTCTCTTCGGAAAGGGCGCCAAGTGACGTCACGCGTCGACCCGTACGACGCCATCTGGCGCGAAGACCGTCAACTGATGACGGTGGCGAAGAACGTCACCACCCGGTACATGGCGATCGTCACCGATGCGCTGATCGGCCTGGTGCTGCTCCCCTTCAACGTCCACCACCTGGGCCCGGCGGCCTACGGGCTGTGGATGCTGACCGCGTCGATGACCACCTACTTCTCGGTCCTCGACCTCGGGTTCGGCGGCTCGGTGGTGCGCTTCGTCGCCCACTACCGGGCCAAGCGCGACGCCCACGGCCTCAACGAAATCGCCAGCACCCTGTTCGTGATCTTCAGCATCGTCGGCGTCGTCGCCTACGGCGTGTTCGTGATCCTGGCGCTCAACATCGGCCGCTTCTTCACGCTGACGCCGGACCAGGTCTCGACCGGGCGGTCGCTGATGCTGATCATCGGCGTCTACGTCTCGCTCGGCTTTCCCTTCAGCATCTTCGGCGGCATCATCAACGGCTTTCAGCGCTACGACCTGAACAACGTGGTCGGCGTCGGCAGCAGCCTGATCATCGCGGCGATCAACGTCGCCATGCTCCTCGCCGGCTTCTCGCTCGTGCAGCTGGTGATGGTGACGACGGCGGCCCGCATCGCCGCCTATCTCGTCTATCGCCTCAACGCCTACAAGGTGTTCCCGCTGTTGTCGATCCGGCCGCGGCTGTTCCTCTGGTCGCGGGTGCGCGAGCTGACCGGCTTCAGCGTCTACGTCTCGATCATCGACTGGTCGAACAAGCTCAATTACTCGATCGACGCGATCATCATCGGCGCCTATCTCGGCGCCGCCGCGGTGGCGCTGTGGACGGTGCCGCAGCGGCTCGCGGAGATGCTGCAGCGCCTGACCAACCAGTTCAACGGCGTGATCTTTCCGGTCGTCGTCGACAGCGACGCCGGGCAGAAGCCCGAGCGGCTGCGGACGATCTTCATCCAGGGCACGCGCTTCTCGCTGGTCACGGTGACCCCGCTGGCGGCAGCGATGTTCCTGCTCGCGGAGCCGCTGGTGTTGTCGTGGGTGGGGCCCCGGTTCGCCGAGAGCATCCTCGTCTCGCAGATCCTGATCGCGGTCGTCGCCATCCGCGTCGGCAATGCGACGGCGACGACGCTGCTCAAAGGCGCGGGCGAGCACCGGCTGCTCGCCTTCTCCAACGCCGGCGCCGCGCTCGCCAACGTCGCGCTGTCGCTGTTGTGGATCCGCCGCTTCGGGCTGGTCGGTCAGGCTTACGGAACGCTCATCCCGGTCGCCGTCACGTCGGCGCTGATTCTCTGGCCGGCGGCGTGCCGCCGCGTCGGCATCGGCACGATGGAGGCCTTTCGCATCGCGGTGTGGCCGACGCTGTGGCCGGTGGTGGTGATGGCGTGCGTCGTCATCCCGCTCCGCAACGCGCTGCCGGTGCGCCTGGTCAGCGTCGCGCTGGCCGGCGGCGCCGGGGCGTTCGTTTATGCCGTCACCTTTCTGGCATTCGCTGTGAAAAGGGATGAGCGGCGGGTCTACCTCGCCAAGGCGACCGAGATCCTGCGGTCGCGGCGGCGAGTGCCGGCGGCGGCGTGACCTGGATGAGACGTCCGGCTTCGGCCGGCATGGGAGACGAGACCTGATGAGGGGAATCATTCTCGCGGCAGGCAAGGGATCGCGCCTCAACGGCACGATCGGCGACAAGCCGAAATGCCTGCTGCGCGTCGGCGGCAAGACGCTGGTCGAACGTGAAATCGAGGCGTTCCGCCGGGTCGGCATCGACGACATCGTCGTGGTCGTCGGGTGCCAAGCTGAGGCAGTCCGGCGGACGTGTGGGCAACGGATCACCTACATCGAGAACGCGCGCTTCGCCCAGACCAACAGCTTGTACTCGCTGTGGCTGGCACGACCTCTGCTATATGACGGCTTCGTCGTCATGAATTGCGATGTCCTCTTCCATCCGCAGATGCTGTCCGATCTCGTGACCTCGCGCCACGAAGACGCGCTCCTCATCGCCTACCAGGACGACGACGAGCAGCCGATGGGCGACGAGGAAATGAAGATCAAGGTACGGCGCGGCCGGGTGGTCGACATCGCCAAGACGCTGCCGGCCGACGAAGCCGACGGCGAGAACGTCGGGGTGGTGAAGTTCGGCGCCGACGGCGCGCGGCTGCTGGTCGAGATCATGGAGCAGCGCGTCGCCGCCGGCGGCCTTCGCGACTGGGCGCCGCGCGCCTTTGCCGACTTCGCGCGCGTCCGGCCGCTGTTCACGGTGGGCACCCGCGCCTACCCGTGGACCGAAATCGACTTCCCGGAGGACTACGAGCGCGCCGTGCGCGACATCCTGCCGGCGATCGAAGCGGACGACGCGGCCGGGGCGGGCAGCGGACGCCGGGCGCCGGCGACGACCGTCATCGAACAGCGCGACGCGACCATTGTCGTGCGCGGCGTGCGGCTCCAGGCCGGACCGGACGCGATGCCGCTGGCATCCGGGGAGTAACGGAGAGAGAGAACATGTACGAGCGCTTTTACCGCCTCCGCGAGCGTCCGTTTGCGCTGACGCCCGACCCCGACTACCTGTATCCGAGCCGCGTCCACAAGGAGGCGCTCAGCTACCTGCGCTACGGCATCGAGAGCCACGCCGGCTTCGTGGTCATCACCGGCGCCATCGGCTCGGGCAAGACGACGCTGCTGCAGACGATGCTGCGCGGCCTCGACGGCCAGACCACGGTGGCGCGGGTGATGAACACGCTGCTCGATCCGCGCGAGCTGCTCGAGTCGGCGATGATCGACCTCGGGCTGGATCCGGCGGGCAAGTCGAAGCCGGCGATGCTGAAGACGTTCGGCGAGTTCCTGGTCAACGAGCGCAGCGCCGGGCGGCTGGTGCTGCTGGTGATCGACGAAGCGCAGAACCTGACGCTGCCGGCGCTCGAGGAGATCCGGATGCTCTCCAACCTCGAGACCGAGAAGTCGAAGCTGCTGCAGATCATCCTGATCGGCCAGCCCGATCTGCGCGACAAGCTCGATCGGCCCGAGCTCGAGCAGCTGCGGCAGCGCATCACCGTCAGCTATCACCTCGAGCCGCTCGACGCCGACGAGACCAGCCACTACATCAACCACCGCCTGGCGCTGGCCTCGATCGCCGCGCCGCTGTCGTTCCCGCGCCAGGTCACCGAGCGGATCTTCGACCGCAGCGGCGGCGTGCCGCGCATCATCAACGTCATCGCCGACGCGACGCTGGTGTTCGGCTACGGCGAGGAGCGCAGCGAGATCGATGCGTCGCTGATCGAAGAGGTGATCACCGATCTCGACGCGACCGGCGTGCTCGGCCCGCGCTCGAACCCGAACCGCCGCGACGCGGTGGTGCCGGCCGACCCGGCGGTGGCGGCGGCGATGGCCGCCGGCCGCGAGACGATGCAGGCCGCGGCGATGCGCACCGACGCGACCCCGGTGGCGCCGGCCGCGAGCCGCCCGACCGCCGAGGATCTGAAGCTGGCGAAAGAGCTGGCCGACCGCGAGCAGGAGCTGCGGCAGCGCGAGGCCGACATGGAGAGCCGCGAGCGCGAGCTCGCCGAACAGCGGCGCGTCCTCGCCGATCAGTATCGCCTGCTGAACGCGCGCCAGCAGCCGCCGGTTCAGCCGCAGGCGGCGCAGCCGGCCGCGGCCGTGGCGGCGGCGCCCGCCGCGTCGTGGCCGCCGGCGGCGGTGTCGGCGAAGACGGCGGCGCGGCCGCGCGTCTATGCCGCCTCGCCTTCCTTCGACGTCTATCAACCCAAGCGCCGCTCAGGATTCTGGCGGCGGTTCAAGAACACCCTGCTCGGAACGCCCGAAGCCGTGTTGGAGGACTCGCTGTGAGCCATTCGGTTGCCCCAGGCCGGCCTGAGAGCCGGCAGTTCGACGCGCTGCGCGAGAAGCTGTCGTCGCGGACCGCCCGCGTCGGCGTCGTCGGCCTCGGCTACGTCGGCCTGCCGCTCGCCGTGGAATTTGCCCGCGCCGGCTTCGACACCACCGGCATCGATCTCGATCGCCGCAAGGTCGACGCCGTCAGCCAGGGCACGTCGTACATCCCGGACGTGCCGACGACCGAGGTGGCGCGCCTGGTGGCCGACGACATGCTGCGCGCCACCACCGATTTTTCATGCGTCGCCGAGCTGGACACGATCAACATCTGCGTGCCGACGCCGCTGCGCAAGACCAAGGACCCCGACATGTCGTACATCGTGTCGGCGGTCGACGAGATCGCGAAGCACCTTCATCCCGGGATGCTGGTCATCCTGGAGTCGACGACCTATCCGGGCACGACCGAGGAGCTCGTCCAGCCGATGCTCGAAGCGGGCGGGTTGAAGGCGGGCGTCGACTTCTTCCTCGCCTTCTCGCCCGAGCGCGTCGATCCGGGCAACCCGACGTTCAACACCCACAACGTGCCCAAGGTGGTCGGCGGCGTCGGCCCTGCGTCCACCGAGCTGGCGTCGATGCTGTACGGCGCGGCCATCGAAACCATCGTGCCGGTCAGCTCGCCGCAGGCGGCCGAGATGGTGAAGCTGCTCGAGAACACCTTCCGGATGGTCAACATCGGGCTGGTCAACGAGATCGCCCTGATGTGCGATCGGCTCGGCCTCGACGTCTGGGAGGTGGTGAAGGCCGCGGCGACGAAACCGTTCGGCTTCATGCCCTTCTATCCCGGCCCCGGCCTGGGCGGGCACTGCATCCCGATCGATCCGTTCTACCTGTCGTGGAAGGCGAAGCAGAACGGCTTCGACCCGCGCTTCATCGAGCTGGCGGGCCAGGTCAACGGCGGCATGCCGCACTTCGTCGTCGACAAGATCACCGACGCCCTCAACCGGCACGCCAAGTCGGTCAACGGATCGACGGTGCTGGTTCTGGGCATCGCCTACAAGCGCGACATCGACGACATGCGCGAGTCGCCGTCGCTCGACGTCATGGCGCTGCTGCACAAGAAGGGCGCGAAGGTGCGCTATGCCGATCCGTACGTGCCGACGCTGGCGGCGCGCGCGTGGCACGGCGGCTTCGACATGCAGACCGAACCGCTGACGCCGGCGGCGATTGCCGACGCCGACTGCGTCGCGATCCTGACCGAGCACCGCACGGTCGACTACGACATGGTGCTGAACTCGGCGAAATTGATCGTCGATACGCGCAACGCGATTGCCGGCCGGCACCCGCACGTCTTCAAGCTCGGGGCGCCGGCGCCGGTGATGCAGCTGGAGACGCCGGCCCCGCGCGAGAACGTGCTGGCGTAAGAGAGACGGATGGCCCTGGTCTTCTGGTTGTCGGTCGCCGCCGTGGCGTATGTATACGCCGGCTACCCGGCCCTCATGGCCGCATGGGCCAGGCTGCGGCCGAAGAAACTCGTCGGCAACCAGCCATCCGCAATCCGCGACGTCACGATTGTCATCGCGGCGCGGAACGAAGCGGCGCGCCTCGCCGCTCGAATCGACAACCTCTTGTCGCTCGACTACCCCGCCCTCCGCCGGCAAATCGTCGTCGTCTCCGACGGATCCACCGACGACACGCTCCACGTGCTCGCGCGCTACCAGCGCTTCGTCGACGTCGTCGCGCTGCCGCCGGGCGGCAAGGCGGCGGCGCTGAACGCCGGCGTCGCCCGCGCGAAGGGCGAGATCGTGGTCTTCGCCGATGCGCGGCAGGTCTTTGCCGCCGACGCGCTGCGCGAGCTGGTCGCGCCGTTTGGCGACCCGGCGGTCGGCGGCGTCACCGGCGAGCTGCTCCTGGATGCCGAGTCGCCGTGCCGCCGCACCGGCCGCGACCGGCGCGCGCACGAGCGCCGCGCCGGCGCGCGCGCCGAAGCGCCGGATCGGCGCGAAGACGACCGCCGCCGCACGCTGCGGTCGACGATCGCGGACGGTGTCGGCCTCTACTGGAAGTACGAGAAGCAGCTGCGCCGGCTCGAGAGCACGGTCGGCTCGACGCTGGGCGCCACGGGCGCGATCTACGCCATCCGCCGGCAGCTCATTCAGCCGCTGCCCGCCGACACGATCCTCGACGACGTGCTGACGCCGATGCGAGTGGTGCTGGCGGGCTCCCGCGTGGTCTTCAACGAGCGCGCGCGCGCCTTCGATCGCGCCGCCGCCGACGCCGACGCGGAGGCGCGCCGCAAGATCCGCACGCTCGCCGGCAACTATCAGATCCTGCGGCTCGAGCCGCGCCTGCTGCTGCCGTGGCGCAATCCGGTGTGGCTGCAGTACGTGTCGCACAAGCTCGGACGCCTGGTCGTGCCCTACGCGCTGCTGGCGCTGTTCTCCGCCAACATCGTGCTGGCGGCGGCGTCCGGTCCCCTCAGCTTCTACGGCGCCGCCCTCATCGGCCAGGTGGTCTTCTTCGTGCTCGCGGGCGTCGGCGCGGTGCTCGAGCTCGCGGCGCGCCGCCGCGACGATCGGGCGGGCGCGGCTGCCGCGACGGTGCCGGTCGCTGCGCCGCACGCGGCGCGGGAGATTGCGTGATGCGGATGGTATCGAAGGCGGCGCAGGTCGCCTTCACTTTCGTGATGATGAACTACGCCGCCGTTGCCGGCCTGTTCGCTGCGGCCCGCGGGCGCCGCGTCTGGAAATGAACAAGGGGTTGCGATGGAACGCCTGACCTTCAACATCGGAACATCGCGCGGCGAGCCGCTGGTCGTCGCCGGGCGGGCGGGCGGCCGTGCCACCTATGCGCGGCCGGCGGCGCCGGCAGCCTCCAGGCTGGCGGCACGTGCGAAGCAGCAGCTCGCCGTCGTTCGCGAGCGCTACGACTGGGACTACCTGTGGATGCTGGCGTTCACCGCGCTGCTCTTCTTCCGCCCGCAGGACCACATCCCGGGCCTCGGGGCGCTGCATCTGGCCGAGCTCACCGCCATCGGCGGGCTGGGGGCGATGGCCGTCCGCCGCCTGTCCTCGGGCCAGACGATCGCCCACGTCAACGGCGAGGTGGTCGCGGTGATCGCGCTCGGCGCGGTCATCGTGCTGACGATGCCGTTCTCGATCTGGCCGGGCGGCTCGCTGACGGTGTTCAGCGACATCTACGTCAAGATCATCCTGATCTTCGCGCTGATGATGAGCACGATCACCACGCCGCGGCGGGTCCGGCAGATGACCTGGATCATGATCGTCGCCTCGGGCTACATCGCCTCGCGCGCCGTCCTCGACTACGTCCGCGGCGTCAACCTGGTCGAAGGCAACCGCGTCCGCGGCTCGGTCGGCGGCATGTTCGAGAACCCGAACGATCTGGCGCTCAACCTGGTGACCTTCCTCGCGCCGACGCTGTTCATCATCTTCCAGGAGAAGAAGGCGTCGCGGCGGCTGTTCGCCTGCGCGATTGCCGCGGCGATGCTCGGCGCGATCGTCTGCACCAAGTCGCGCAGCGGCTTCCTCGGCCTGGTCGGCATGACCGCGGTGGTCCTGTTCTACACCGCCAGGGTGAAGCCGGCGATTGTCGCCGGCGTCCTCGTCGCCGGGCTGACGGCGCTGCCGATGATGCCGGAGAGCTTCTGGGATCGCATGGACAGCATCGTCAACGCCGACGAAGACACGACCGGGTCGCGCGCGGCGCGGCTGCGCCTCTTCGATCAAGGGATGGAAGTCTTCCTCGAGAACCCGGTCACCGGGATCGGCGCCGGCCAGTTCCAGAACTACAACGCCCCGGGAGTGGTCGAGAAGTGGCGCGTCACTCATAACGTCTGGCTGCAGGTCGCCGCCGAGCTCGGCTTCTTCGGCCTGGCGATCTTCGCCTTCATGGTGATGCGCGCCTACACGTCGAGCTTCGCGGCGCTGCGGATGCTGCGCATGGCCGGCGGCTCGCGGACCACGCGCGGACCGACGCCCGCCACCGCCAGGCCGTCGGTCGTCCGCCACCAGCAGTTCAACGTGACCGACGAGGAGCGGCGCCTGCTCGACATCAACGCCAAGGGGATGATCGCGGCGATCGTCGGCTGGACGATCTGCTCGTTGTTCGCCTCGGTCGCCTTCAACTGGACCTTCTACTACGTCTTCGCGCTCGCGGTCGCCGGGCGCGACATCATGCTGACCCGCCGGGTGACGGCGGAGGAACCGGCGCCGAAGCGCGCCGGGGCACCGCAGCTGGTTCGGGCCACGGCATGATGCCGGCGGGGTTCGGCGGCGCACGCCGCATCCTGGTCGACGCCCGCACGCCGGTGCACTATTCGATGTTCGCACCCGTCCACGCGGCGATGGCGGGTGACGCGCGCGTCAAGTTCTACTTCTGCGCCAGCGAGGAGCCGGCGAATGCGGCGTCGATTTTTCGCGACGCCGGCCCCGCGGCGCGGGTTCTCGGTCCTACCGCCGCGGCGCTGAAGAAATTTCACGCCTACCTCACCTCCGACTTCACCTGGATGCGGCTGCTCCACCCGTCCTGCCGGATCCAGATGTTCCACGGCGTCGGCGGCAAGTACGGGTTCGACGCCCCCACCGAATCGCTGGCGCCCTGGCACCGGCTCTTCTTCGTCAACCGCCGCCGGCTGAACAACTGCGTCGCCGCCGGCGCGCTCGACGCGAACAGCCCGGCGATTCGCCTGATCGGGATGCCGAAGGTCGATCCGCTGGTCGACGGATCGCTGAACCGCGACACGGTCCTCGCCTCGCTCGGCCTGCCGGCCGATCGACCCACCGTGCTGTATGCGCCGACCTGGTCGCCCGCGTCGTCGCTGAACGCGCTGGGGCTGGCGCTCGTCGAGCGCCTCCGCCGGCTGCCGGTGAACCTGATTGTCAAGCTGCACGACCGGTCGCGCGATCTGCGCCGGCAGTATTCCGGCGGCATCGATTGGCCCGCCGCGCTGCGGCCGCATCTGGCCGCCGGCGCCGCGGTGCTCGCGTCCGCCGCCGACATCTGCCCGTACCTGGCGGCCGCGGATGTGATGATTACCGACCACAGCTCCGCCGGCTTCGAGTACCTGCTGCGCGATCGCCCGCTCGTGCGGATCCACGTCCCCGAGCTGATCGAGCTGGCCAACATCCATCGCGATTACGTGCAGCTGCTCGCCGACGTCTCGGAGTCGACCACCGCGGTCGAGGACACGATGGCGGCCGTCGAGCGCGCGCTCGCCGATCCGGCAGCCAAATCGGCGGCGCGGCGGAGGGTGGCTGCGGATCTGTTCCACCAGCCGGGCACCGCGACCAGCCGTTGTGCGGCAGCGCTGTATGAGGCCATCGACCTCGAGCCGATGCCGGCGAAGTCGCAGGCCGTGCTCGCGCCGTTCCGCTCTCCCGCCTTCGAGCCTTCCCGCGTTGCAGGTGACCGCTGATGGCGCCCCTGGTTTCGGTGATCATGCCGGCGTACAACGCCGAGCAGTACCTGCACACCGCGGTCGAGTCGGTGCTGCGCCAGTCGTTCGCCGATCTCGAGCTGCTCGTCATCGACGACGGATCGTCGGACCGGACGGTGGAGATCGCGCGCGGCTACGCCGGCCGCGACCGGCGCGTGCGCGTGCTCGAGCAGCCCAACGCCGGCCCTGGCCCGGCGCGCAACACCGGCTTCCGCGCGGCGGCGGGGCGCTTCTTCGCCTTCCTCGACAGCGACGACGAGTGGGACGAGACCTTTCTCGAGGAGCAGCTGGCGGTGCTCGACGCGCGCCCGGACATCGACGTGGTCGTCGCCAACGCCCGCAACCGCGGCGGCCCGCGCCATGGCGAGCCGGCGCGGCCGGTGCGCGGCGACGGCCGGCCGATCCCGCTCGCCGAGATCCTCGCTGACGAAGCGAGCCTGTTCATCATGTCGGTCTTCCGCCGCGAGACGGTCGACGCGATCGGCGGCTTCGACCCGGCTCTGTTGACCAACGAGGAATACGAGATGTGGATCCGCGCGGCGCTCGCCGGGTTCACCTTCACCCGGCACTCGAAGCCGCTCGGCTGGTACTCCTGCCGCCCCGGCAGCCTGTCGTCGAGCGACACGCGGATGCTGGGCGGCATCCTGCGCGTCTTCGCCAAGACCCGCCCGTTTCTGCCGCCAGATTCCCCCGAGCGTTCGATTCTCGACCGTCAGGTGGCGCGATTCGAAGCCGAGCTCTCGGCGGCCGAAGCGCGAGCCAGCCTGGTGCGCGGCGATTGCCGCGAGGCGGCGCGCCACGTCGCGGCGCTGCACGCCCGGCGCGGCGGCTGGCTGCTGGCCGTCGCCTCGCGCGTGCTCGCGCTGGCGCCGTCGGTCGCGATCGCGGCATTCAGGATGAAGCAGCGACTTCGGGGCGCGGCATGAGGTGGGCCAGCCGGCAGGTCGCTCGCATCGACCGGCTGGTCGCCCGCCTCAGCGGACGCCGCCGCGTGGTGTTCGACGTGCGCACGCCGATGAACGTCGGCATTCTGGCGCCCGTCGCCGGCGAGCTCGAACGCGACCCGCGGATCGAAGTGGTCTGGACGTCGGATCGCGCCCCGGAGCTGGCCGCGGCGTCGGCCGCCGCCGGAACGGCGGTGCGCGTCCTGCCCCGACGCGCGATGGAATGGCGGCGCGTCGACTTGTGCGTCACCGCGGATGCGTGGGATCCGATCACGCTCCGCCGCTGCCGCCGCCGGGCGAATTTCTTCCACGGGATGGCGGGGAAATACGACCTCGACGCGCCGGGCCACATGCCGCACGGCTTCGGCGACTTCGATCGCGTCGCCTTCATCAACGCCGATCGCCTGCGGCGTTATCTCCAGACCGGCGTCGTCTCGCGCGAGGCAGCCGTGCTCGTCGGCTACCCCAAGGTCGATGCGCTGGTGAACGGCGGCTACGACGCGGCCGCAGTCCGCCGGCAGCTGCAGCTCGAGGCCAACCGGCCCACCGCCATCTATGCGCCGACCTGGTCGACCGCCTCGTCGTTGAACATCGGCGGAGAAGCGATCGTGCAGAGCCTGGTCGACGCCGGCTTCAACGTCATCGTCAAGCTCCACGATCGCTCGCTCGACGCGGCCAACCTCCTCTACAGCGGCGGCATCGACTGGCGCGCGCGCTTCGCCGCGATGCGGCAGCCCGGACGCATTGCGTTCAGCGAGGCCGCCGACTCGTCGCCGCTGCTGGCGGCGAGCGACGTGATGGTGACCGACCACAGCTCGATCGGCTTCGAGTTCTACCTGCTGGACCGTCCACTGGTGGTCGTCGATGCGCCGGACCTGGTGAGCGTGGCGCGCATCAACCCCGAGAAGGTCGCGCTGCTGCGCGGCGCCGCGCGCGTGGTGGAGCGTCCCGCAGATGCCGGGCCGGCCGCCCTCAACGAGCTCGCGCACCGCGATCGGCGATCGGCAGAGCGCCGCGCCGTCGTCCGCGAGATGTTCCATGCGCCGGGCACCGCGACCGCGCGGGCGCTCGAGATGGTCTACGACCTGCTCGAGGTGCCGCCGCGCGCCTGGCGCGCGCCTTCGCACGCCGTCGAGACGGCCGGGAGCGTATCGTGAGCCTTCCTGCTTCATCACCGCAGCCTGCGGCACCGCTCGACATCACCGTCCTCATCTGCACCTACAACCGGGCGAGCCTGCTCGGCCCGACGCTCGACAGCCTCGCGGGCGTCGACGCGCCCGGCTTGAAATGGGAAGTTCTCGTCGTCGACAACAACTCGAATGACGACACGCGGTCGGTGGTCGAATCGCGCATCGCCGGCTATCCGGTCCCGCTGCGGTATCTGTTCGAGCCGCGGCAGGGAAAGTCGAACGCGCTGAACACCGGCATGGCCGCGACCGACGCCGACATCATCGCGTTCACCGACGACGACGTGCAGATTCCGAGCGACTGGTTGAGCCGCACCAAGGCGGCGTTCGACGCCCATAACTGCGATTACGTCGGCGGCCGCGTCTATCCGTGGTGGGAGGCCGAGCCGCCGCGCTGGCTGCCGAAAACCAACGGCCGGCTGTGGGCGGCGATCGCGGTGCTCGACTACGGCCCCGAGCCGATGCGATTCGGGCGGCGGATTCCGCTCGGCGTCAACATGGCGGTCAAGCGGGCGGCGATCGAGCGCGTCGGCGGCTTCAACCCGCGCATGGGGCGCACCGCCGGGACGCTGATGGGACAGGAGCAGCGCGAGTGGTTCCTGCGCGCACACGCGGTCGGCGTGACCGGCTACTACGCGCCGGACGTCGTGGTGCACCACTGGATCCCGCGCGATCGGCTGACGAAGCGTTATTTCCGCCGCTGGTTCTACTGGCGCGGCATCGGCCGGGCGATGCTCTACGCGCAGACCGGCAAGGACATGGAATCGCCGGAGCAGTCACAGCTCGATTTCAGGCAGGTGAAGCACCTGCTCGGGGTGCCGCGCTACCTGTTCCGCAATGCCCTGGTGGCGGCACGCGACGTCGCCGCGGCGACGCTGAGGCGCGACCCGGCCGCGGCATTCGAGCGCGAGCTGTGGCTGTGGATGTTCGCCGGCATCGTGAAAGAGCGGCTGAAGGATCGGCGCCCGCCGGCGCCGATTGGCGCGCTGGCGAAGTCGTGAGCTAGCTGCCCGAGTCTTTGCCGTGGCTGGCGTTGTATTCGATCGTCCAGCTGCGGCTCACCGAACCCAGATCGGGCTCGTGACGGTCGTCGCGGCGAAACAGCACCGCGAGGGCCAGCACCGCAACCGACACCAGGGCCCCGCCGATCATCAGCATCGTCGACATGATGGTGACCGCTATCCTACCGTACGTCAGCGGATGGTGAAGGTGGCGGAGAGTGGTTGATGGTCGGACGCAATCACGCCGATGAGCGCCGCGGTGTCGACGAACTCCGCCGACTCGAGCGCCATCGAGCCGCCGTCGATGTAGAAGATGTAGTCGATGCGCGTCGTGCGCTGCGTCAGGCCGGGGCCAACCGTGCGCCCGGCGGCGGCCGCGTCGGTCCACGCATCGCGGAACGCGAACAACACCGGCTGCAGCTCGGGCGCCTGCGGGCCGGCGTTGAAGTCGCCCATCAGGATCAGCGGTTGGCCGAATGCCCGCGCCCAGGCGACCAGGCGATCGATCTGCTGAGTACGCGCCGTGAGCTTCGCAGCGCCGGACGACAGGTGAGTGACGACAATCGGCAGCCCGTAGGCGTCGCGCAGCGCGACGTGAAGCCCGATGCGGCTATCGGGAAGCGCCTGCATCGAGGGCGCCGCCATCGACCGGCGCGCCAGGAACGCGAGCCCTTCGGTTTCCCGGCCGTCGCCGCGGCCGCTGTTCTGACACGAAACATCCGGTGTGAACCATTCCTGCTCGTAGACGGCGTCCCACTGCTGCCCCGTGGCGGCGCGCAGCCCTGCCGCCAGCCGTGCTGGTTGGTCGTCGCAGGCGTAGAACGGGTGATTGCGCGTCACCTCCTGCAGGCCGACGATGTCGGGCTGCGCGCGGGCGATGGTGTCGATGGCACGCTGCAGGTTGTAGCGGCTGGTACCGTCGATGCCGTGCTGGATGTTGAAGGTCATCACCTTCAACTGCACCGGCGCGCGCCCCGAACCGGTGTTCGAAGCCGACGGTGTCGCGGGCGTGCTCCCGCCGCAAGCCGACGCCGCGAGCAGCCAGCCGGACAGTAGTGCGACGCCAGAGCTTGGAACGCGCATCTCTTCAGCCGGAGCAAACGAGGCTCCAGCTTCTGTCGGCATTGGTTTCGCGCAAGAAGGTACGAAAGACCTGAGCAGGGGGCAAGCCGTTTGCAGAGCTCTTCCGTCATGCCCGACACCCTGCGGCCGCCGCAGTCCGGCTCGAACCTTCCGCTCGATTGCACGGTGCTCATCTGCACCTACAACCGCGCGGACGTGCTCGGCGAAACGCTCGATAGCCTTGCCCGATGCCGCGCAAACGGTCTGCGCTGGGATGTCCTGGTCGTCGACAACAACTCCAGCGACGGCACCCGCGACGTCGTGGTGTCGCGCATGGCCGGCTTCCCTGTCTCGCTGCGCTACATGTTCGAGCCACGGCAGGGTAAATCGAACGCCCTGAACACCGGCCTGGCCGCCACCGACGCGGCGATCGTCGCGTTCACCGACGACGATGTGCGCGTCGACGAGAACTGGATCGACGCCAGCTGTCGTCCGATGCTGGCCGACCCGTCGATCGATTACACCGGCGGCCCGGTGCTGCCGATCTGGGAACGTCCCTGCCCGGGCTGGCTCGATCAGACGCGCGCCGATCTCTGGGGCACGCTGGCGATTCTCGACTACGGCCGCGAGAGTTTCGTCTTCGAAGAGCGCCGCCGCGTGCCGCTCGGCGCCAACATGGCGGTGCGGCGATCGCTCGTCGATCGCGTCGGCGGCTTCGATCCCGATCTGGGACGGAAGGGCAATTCACTCCTCGGCCAGGAGCAGGCGGAATTCTTCTGCCGCTCGCGCGAGGCGGGCGCGCGCGGTCTCTACGTGCCCCGAATGGCGCTGCGGCATCACGTGCCGGCGCGCCGGCTGACGCACGAGTACTTCCGGCGGTGGTGGTACTGGAAAGGCGTGTCTAAGGCGCGCCTGGAGCACTGGCATCCGGTCACCGAGATCGGCATCGATCTGTCGACCGTGCCCCGGCTGTTCGGGGTGCCGCGGTTCATGGTCGGGTCGGCGCTGCGCGACCTCATCGGCTGGGTCTGGGCGGCGCTGACGCTGAACCCGACCGAACGGATGCGGCGGGCGATGATGCTCTGCTATTTCACCGGCTATCTCGTTGGCACGCGGCAACTCGATCGGGAAAGCAAGCGCACCTTTTACTCTCCAGCAACCGACAAGCGGTAATTCTTGTTTCATCCTCTGCCGTGACACGGCGTGACAGGGGGCTTAACCCGTTCTCGCGTTTCGCCTTACGCTCAGCCTTTAGGAGTGGCATTCTGCTCGCAGCGCAGGTGGCCGTGCCTCTCCAGCTGCGAATGTTCGTGCACCGGCTCGCCATCGCGTCAGCCGTCCTCCTCGCGGCGCTCGCGCCGTCGCGAGCCTACGCCGAGACCCTTTGCGACTCGTCCTTCGAGGACTGCCGATCGCGGCTCATCGACCGCATCCGTGCTGAAAATGTCGGCATCGACGTCGGCTTCTGGTTCATGGAGGACCAGCGGTACGCGAGCGAGCTGATCGCCCGCAAGAATGCCGGCGTTCCGGTCCGGGTCATCGTCGACCCGCGCGCCAACCCGACCTACCCGCTGAACGCCACGGCGCTCAACTCGCTGCAGAACGCCGGCCTGCCGATGATCAAGAAGACGGCCGGCGGCATCATGCATTTCAAGATGATGCTGTTCGCCGGCCAGAACCTCGTCGAGTTCGGCTCGGCCAACTACAGCGATAACGCCTTCGTCCCGGTCGATCCGTACCGCAACTACGTCAGCGAGACGATTTTCTTCGAGGACGACCCGGTCATCGTCCAGAGCTTCATGCGGAAGTTCGACGATCTGTGGGTCGACACCGCCAACTACTCGGTCTACGCCAACATCACGTCCCGCGTCCGCACCTACCCGCTCTACACGATCAGCGCCGACATGAACTTCCCGCCCGGGCAGGACTACGCCAACCGCGCGGTGAAGCTGTACAACAAGGAAACACAGAAGATCGACGTGATCATGTATCGCGTCACCGACGCGCGACAGAGCGACGCGATGATCGCGGCGCACGCTCGCGGCGTGCCGATCCGCTACCTCGGCGACATCAGCGAGTACCGCGACCCGGCCAAGATGTGGGTCTCCTACAACATGGACCGGATGTACGCGGCCGGCATCCCGATGAAGATTGCATTCGGGCCCGGCGACAACCACGAGAAGCTGGTGCTGCTCTACGGCCAGCAGCTCACGATCTTCGGTTCCTCGAACTGGACCAGCCCGTCGGCCAACTCGCAGCAGGAGCACAACTACTTCACGTCGAAGGCGTGGATCTTCAACTGGTTCACCGCTCAGTTCGAGCGCAAGTGGAACAACCTCAGCCCGGTCGGCTCGCAGGAGTCGAAGCCGTTCGTGCCGCTGCCGCCCGACAAGCCGGAGAACCGGACGATTGCCAACGGCGCCGTCGGCGTCGCCACTACCGGGCAGAGGCTGACGTGGTTCGGCGGGTTCTGGCCGCAGACCTACGATGTCTACTTCGGCACGTCGCCGAACCCGCCGCTCTTCGCCGCCAATCTCGCGCTGGGCCCGAGCGAGACGACGTCCCAGACCCAGAGCTTCACGCTTCCGGCGCTGACCGCCGGCACGACGTACTTCTGGAAGATTGTCTCGAGGACGGCCGCCGGGCTCACGAAGACCGGCGACGAGTGGAGCTTCACCACCGGCGGCGCCGCGCCGCCGCCGCCCCCGCCGCCGGCCGGGGCGACGACGATTGTCCTCTGGGCCTCGAACACCCCGGCCGCGAACCTCCACGGCAGCTGGGCGCCGCTCGCCGACGGCGCCGCCGCCGGCGGCTCGGCGTTGATCAACCCGAACCGGGGCCAGTCGAAGATCAGCCCGGCGCTCGCCACCCCCGCCAACTATTTCGAGCAGAGCTTCGTGGCCTTCGCCAACACCGCGTATCACCTGTGGGTCCGGATGCGCGCCGACGGCAACTCGCTCGGCAACGACTCGGTGCACGTGCAGTTCGACGGCTCGGTCGATTCGTTCCGATCGCCGACCTGGCGCATCGGGTCGACGAGCTCGGCGGAAGTGATCCTGCAGAACGGGTCGACCGATGCGTCCGTCGCAGGCTACGGATGGTCGGAGGCGGGATGGGAGAGCGTGTCGCCGCACGTCTTCTTCGCCGCCGACGGCGTGCAGACGCTGCGCCTGCAGCAGCGCGAGGACGGCGCGATCGTCGACCAGATCGTGTTGAGTCCCGATCAGTACCTGTCGACCGCTCCCGGCCCGCGGGACAACGACACGCTGATCCTGCCTGCGAACGACGGCTCCGCCTCGCCGCCGCCGCCGCCACCGCCACCGCCGCCGCCGCCGAGCGATCCGAACGTCGTCCTGTGGACCGCGAACGTGGCGCCGGCAAACACGTTCGGCCGCTGGCAGATGCTGAGCGACGCCACCGCCGCCGGCGGCATGGCGATCTGGAACTCCGACCTGGCGCAGGCGAAAATCTCGCCGGCGCTGCCGTCGCCGCCGAACATGTTCGAGATGACGTTCGAAGCGACCGCCGGCATCCCGTACCACATCTGGGTGCGGCTGCGAGCGCAGAACAACGGCACCGGGAACGATTCGGTCCACCTGCAGTTCACCGAATCGGTGGACGCGTCAGGGGCGCCGGCGATGCAGATTGGAACAGCGAGCTCGGCGGAGGTGATTCTTCAGGCGGGCTCGAGTGCGCCCGCGCCGCACGGGTGGGGATGGGCCGATAACGGGTGGGGCGTGCCCGGGGTCAACGTTTACTTTGCGACCACAGGCACGCACACCGTGAGGATTCAACAGCGCGAGGACGGCGCCATCATCGATCAGATCGTGCTCAGCCCGAACACGTATCTCACGACGGCGCCCGGTCCGCGCCTCGACGACACGACGATTATCTCACCGTGAAGGTGCTCATCATCGGCCGGTGATCGGATGGCTGGACGCCGCTCGAGTTGCGGACGTCGAATACCTGCACGCTCTTCAGCACCAGCGCCGTCGCGCCGTGCGAGAAGTAGATGTAGTCGATCCGGCTGTTGCGGGTGTTGCCGGCGGTGTTGCCCGGGTAGGCGACGGCGATGCCGTCCTTCTGCCCTTCCATCCACGAGTCGTAGTAGTTGGTCCGCATCGTCGACGACTCGGTCGTGCCAGGCTGGGTGTTGAAGTCGCCGCAGATGACGCGCTGCTCGGCGGTCGTCTTGCCCCACGCGGTCAGCTCGGCGATCTCCCTGAGCCGATAGCTGGACGACGGCTGATCGAGGTGGGTCGAGGCGACGTTGACGTTGCGGCCGTTGACCGAGATGGTGATGTTGACGATGACGCGGCCGTAGCTGAGCGTCTGCACGTCGGTCGAGATGATCGGGAACCGCGACATCACGAGGTTGCCCTGGCCACTCGAGGTGCCGGAGTTCGAGCCGAACTTGGAGTACCACATCTGGCCCGTGTACTTCTTCATCAGCGACAGCATCTCGGAGGGTCCACCCGGGTTGTAGGTCTCGACTTCGTTGAACGAGACCACGTCCGGCCGGTAGCTGGCCGCCTTGGAGATGAATCGCGCCGTATCGCGAACCCCGTCGGTGCCGATGCCGTTGTGATGGCTGTTCCAGTGGAGTACGCGCAGCGTGGAGCCGGTGCTCGACGTCGTGATCGGAGCGGGCGCCGGGGCCGACGCGGTGCCGCCGTAGGTGACCTTCAGCACCGGCCGGTTGCTCACGCTCGGGTCGTTCGGCAGGTAGTACTCGCGGTACGACTCGGAGGTCGAACCCTGCAGGTCGACGAGCGCCAGGCGGGTGTAACGCGAGGTGCCGAGGTGGCCGGCCACCGCTTCCTTCACCAGCGGCGTCACGTCGAAGGTCACCTTCGTTCCGGCGGCGTTGCCGACCACGGCGTCATCGAGCCTGGAGCCGAGGTCGCCGCCGGCGCTGCTCCACGACGTTTCGGTCTTGCGCTTGTTCCAGGTGACCTGGCCTTCGGTCCACGACGTGGTCACCTGATAGACGCCGATGCTCCGAGTCGCATCCGCGCTCCCCTTCTTCACCGTCACGGTCAACTGCGCGGAGGTGACGTTGCTCCCCGCGGGGATGGTGTTCTGGGTGTCGAACTTGAGGAGCGCGCGGCGGTGGTATTCGAGGTTGTCGGAGGCGCGCGTGGCCAGCACGGAGCTGTCGGTCTTGTTGGCGTAGCTGCCACCGCGAACCGTCGCCGACACCACTTGCGGGGCCGGCTGATTCAGGGTGACAGTGGTTTGCGCCGACGCGAGCGACGCGGCGCCAGAGAACGCCATCCCGGCGAGCGCGCGCAGCAAGAACAGACGGCCACTCCGGCCAGACACACGAATCTGCATGAAACCTCCGCCGTATTTACCTAGTGGGATTGAGAAGGCAGTCCAGTGGACAGCCGGGTCTCGCCGCCTGGAGGGGCAAGGGCGCGACCAACTTGAGCAACCGATGAAATGCTAGGCAAAAATGGGTTGTGAGATCGCACACCACGGCAGCGTCTTCTCTCGCAACCCAGCCGTATTGCACAACTTACTCGCTCAGGTTGGCCGCCATCGAAATCTCTAGGAAATATGTAACTCAAGGGCGGTGCATGCTGATACGGCTGAGTTGTGTTCAGAGACGTTTTGCCTCGAGCGCAAGGGCCGCGAGCTACCTGGGCGGGTGATTCGTCGCATCGGAAGACACGCACGAGCTCGGCGTGTGGTTTGCACCTCGTCTGAACGCGCGATGCCCACACGCCTCAAAGTCGCCTTCGTTGCCCCGTCGCTCAGGATTCTTGGCGGGCAAGCTGTGCAGGCCGATCGGCTGCTCGCGGCGTGGCGCGACGATCCCGACGTCGACGCCTGGCTCGTGCCGGTCAACCCGGCGCCGCCGAAACTGCTGCGCTGGACCCTGCACGTCAAGTACCTGCGCACCCTCGTCACCGAGCTCACCTACCTGCCGCTGCTCGTTCGCGAGCTGGCGAGGGCAGACGTCGTCCACGTCTTCTCCGCCTCGTACGCATCGTTTCTCCTGGCGCCGCTGCCGGCGATGCTGATTGCGAAGGCACTCGGCCGGCCGGTGGTCCTGAACTATCGCAGCGGCGAGGCGCCCGACCACCTGCAGCGCTCGGCCATCGCGCGCCGGACCATCGCGGGCGTGGACCTCAACGTGGTGCCGTCGCGATTCCTGGTCGATGTCTTTCGCAGCTTCGGCATCTCCGCGACGATCGTGCCGAACATCGTCGATCGGCAGCGATTCCGCTACCGCGAGCGCACGCCGCTGCGCCCCCGTTTGGTGTCGACGCGCAACTTCGACGCCTTGTACAACGTGGCGACGACCATCCGCGCGTTCAGGGTTGTCCAGGACCGGTGGCCCGAGGCGAGCCTCACGCTCGTCGGCGGCGGCCCGCAGGAGGCGGAGCTGCGCGCGCTGGCCGCGCAGCTCGGGCTGCGCAACGTCAACTTCGCAGGCCGCGTGAACCCGGACGAGATCGCCGCGTTCTACGCCGACAACGACATCTACATCCAGAGCCCGAACATCGACAACATGCCGACGTCGGTGATCGAGGCGTTCGCCAGCGGCCTGCCGGTCGTCTCGACCGAGGCCGGCGGCGTCCCGGCGATCCTGACGCACGGCGAGCACGGACTGCTTGCCGGCCTCGCCGACTACGAGACGCTCGGGCACCACGTCGTCCGGCTGCTCGACAACCCTGATTACGCCCGCGGCCTGGCGCGCAACGCGTATGCGACGACCGAGGCGTGCACCTGGCCGGCGGTGCGCGATCAGTGGCTGCGCGCGTACCGCAGCGCCATCGACCAGCGCGTGCCGGCGGCCGCCAAGGACGTGGACCGGGCGGTGCCAGAGAGCTCGCGGTGATCCAGCGGCTGACCGCGCGTCTGGCGCGCATGGATGCGGATGAAATCGCGTGGCGCGGCAAGGCGGCTGCGCGCACGCTGCTCCATCAGACGAGCGCACGGCTTTCAGCGCCGCGCTGGAACCGGACGCATCTCGCTGCCGCGCTCGCTGCGCCGGCGCACGCGGACGACGACCTGCGGGCGGCGTATGCGGCGCTGCGCCGCGGCGCGTGGCTCGAGGCGCACGCCGCCCTGGCGCGGCACTTCAGCGCCGCGCCGCAGCGGTTCGTGATCCACCCGCGCATCAGGCAGGACATCGCCGCATCGATCCGTGGGGCGTTCCCCGACGCCACGCGCGACGCCGTGAACCGCGCCGATCGTATCGTGGCTGGCGAGTACGACCTGCTCGGGTATCACGCCCTGCGCTTCGAGTCGGCGCCACCCGCCCTACCTGCCCTACCCGCCCCACCCGCCGTGACGGCCCCGGACTGGCAACTTGATCCGGTGAACGGCCGCCGGCCGCCGCGGCTGTTCTGGTCGACGGTCCCGTACCTCGCGGCCGAGTCGGGCGACCACAAGATCATCTGGGAGCTGAATCGCCATCAGCACTGGCTGGCGCTCGGGCGCGCCTCCTGGCTCGCCGGCGACGCACGGTACCGAGGTCGGTTCATCAACGAGCTGGAGAGCTGGATTCGCGACAACCCGCCGCTGACCGGCGTGAACTGGGCGAGCATGCTGGAGCTCGCCTTCCGATCGATCTCATGGATCTGGGCGATCCAGTTCTTCGCTGCCGACGCCGGCGACGACGCCGAGCCCTGGCTCGTCGATCTGCTGCTCGCGCTCGATCGGCAGCTGACCCACGTCGAGGAGAACCTGTCGTACTACTTCAGCCCGAACACGCACCTGCTCGGCGAAGCGCTGGCGCTTTACGTTGCCGGAAACGCGCTGCCCGCGCTCGCGGCCAGCGCGCGGCGCGTCTCGACCGGCCGCGCGATTCTCATCGCCGAGATCGACCGCCAGATTGCCGGCGATGGCGGCCACTGCGAGCGCTCGACGCATTACCACCGCTACACGCTCGACTTCTACTCGCTCGCGCTGGTCATCGCGCGCCTGGCCGGCGACGCCCCGGCGGCCGCGCGCTTCGAGGACGCCGTCTCGCGGCTGGGCACGGCGGCGCGCCTCCTCGCCGACGAGAACGGGGTCGTCCCGCACATCGGCGATGACGATGGCGGCGCGCTGCTGCCGATTGCCGGGAGGCGGGTCGACGATCTCCGCGACAGCCTTGCCATCGCCGCGTCGCTGGTTCGGCGCCCCGAGCTGCAGATCGGCACCGCGCCGGAAGAATCGGTGTGGATGCTCGGCGGAGCCGATCCGCAATCGACAATCGACAGTCAATCCGCAATCGACAATCGATCCGCAATCCGCAATCCGCAATCCGCAATGTCCTCGGCCGCCCTGCCCGACACCGGCTATTACGTATCGCGCTCATCGGCCGGCGGCCACCTCGTGATCGATGGCGGAGCGCACGGGTATCAGAACGGCGGCCACGCGCACGCCGACGCGCTGTCGCTGACGCTGTCGCTCCGTGGCGTCCCGCTGCTCATCGATCCCGGCACCGGCTGCTACACCACCGACCCTGTGCTGCGCGACCGGCTGCGATCGACGGCGCTGCACAACACGGTGACGCTCGACGACCGGCCGCAGTCCGTGCCGCGGGGACCGTTCCACTGGTCGAGCGTCGCCAACGGGCGCGTCAATCTCTGGCGGACGCATCAGCGCTTCGACTTCTTCGACGGCGCGCACGACGGCTACGGCCCGGTCGAGCACCGGCGCCGCGTGTTCGTCCTGCACGGGGACCTCGTCGTGGTTGCCGATCTCGCCGACGGCCCCGGCGCGCACCACGCCGGCGTCCACTGGCATCTCGATCCGGGCTGGGCGGTCGACCTGCACGGCCGCCGTGCGGTGCTGACCCGGGTCGATCGGACGCTCCCACCGGTCGGCTTCGCCGTGCCCCAGGGACTGGTCGAATCGTTGTCGGCCGACGATGAGAGCGGCCTCGGATGGCACTCGCCGGTCTACGGCCGGCTGGAGCCGGCGACGACGCTGCGGGTGACGCACGAGGGGGCGGCGCCGTTCTGGATGGTGAGCGTGTTCGATCTCGATCCGGCCAACCCGGTCGCCGACGTCGACTACGTGCCGGTCTGGGCCGAGGCCGGCGCCTACGCGCACGCGGCCGCGATCCGCATCACCCGGGCGATGTCGGTCGATCACGTGTTGTTCGCGGAGCCGGCCGCGGCCCAGGCGAGCTGCCGCGTCGGCGAGGTCGAGACCGACGCGCGTCTCTTGTTCTACCGCACGACCGCGGCACAGCCGATCGCGCTGGCCGCGCTCGTCGACGGCTCCATCGTCCGCGCCTCCGGCCGCCGCGAGTTCCAGCTCGCGCTGCCGCGCCGCGAGGCGAGCTATTTCTTCGATTCAGGAACCAAGGATCAATCGATATGTGCGGCATCGCCGGTTTCGTAGAGTCCTCGGCCAGCGCCGCGCCGTTCGGACGCGACGCGGCGTCGACGCTGGTGCGACGGATGTGCGACGTCATCCGCCATCGCGGGCCGGACGACGAGGGGGTGTGGGTGGATGATGGCGTGGCGCTCGGCATGCGCCGGCTGAGCATCATCGACCTGTCGACCGGCCACCAGCCGATCCACAACGAAGATCGAACGGTCTGGATCGTCTTCAACGGCGAGATCTACAACTACCCCGAGCTGCGGCAGGAGCTCGAGGCCGCCGGGCACCGGTTCTACACCTCGACCGACACCGAGACGATCGTCCACGCCTACGAGCAGTGGGGCAAAGCCGCGATCGCCCGGCTGCGCGGGATGTTCGGGCTGGCGATCTGGAATACGCGGACGCGCGAGCTGCTGGTCGCGCGCGATCGCATCGGCATCAAGCCGATTCACTACGCCAGCGTGGACGGCCGCCTCTACTTCGGGTCGGAGCTGAAGTCGTTGCTTCAGGCGCCCGGCCTGCCGCGCGACCTCGATCCCGACGCGCTCGATCACTACCTGTCGTTCCTCTACACGCCGCGCGACGGCTCGATCTTCAAGCAGGTGCGCAAGCTGCCGCCGGGCCATCTCCTGACGTGGCACGATGGCCGGCTGGCCATCGAGCGGTACTGGCAGCTGCCGGCCGACGAGGCGTTCACCGGCTCCGAGGCGGACGCCGTCAGCCAGCTGCGCGCCGTGCTCACCGGCGCCGTGCGCTCGCATCTGCTCAGCGACGTCCCGCTCGGCGCCTTTCTCTCCGGCGGCATCGACTCGAGCCTGGTCGTCGGGCTGATGGCGCAGGTCTCGGGATCGCGCGTGAAGACCTTCTCGATCGGGTTCGACGAGCCCGAGTTCGACGAGCTCGAGCCGGCGCGGCGGGTCGCGGCGCACTTCGGCACCGAGCATCACGAGTTCGTGGTCAAGCCCGACGGCGTCGGCATCCTCGACGCGCTGGTGTCGCACTTCGACGAGCCGTTCGCCGATTCATCGGCGATCCCGACGTGGTACGTGTCGGAGATGGCCCGGCGTCACGTCACCGTCGTCCTCTCCGGCGACGGCGGCGACGAGCTGTTCGGCGGCTACGACCGCTACGTTCCGCACCCGCGCGTCGTCGCGTTCGATCGCTACAGCCCGCGCGCGCTGCGCCAGGTCGCGGCGATTGCCGCCGCGCGGCTGCCGCACGGCGTGCGCGGCAAGAACTTCCTGCGCCATGTCGGCCGCGACGAGCAGGGACGCTATCTCGACGCGATTCGCTTCTTCGGCGCCGACGAGAAGCCGGATCTGCTGACCGTGGAGCTGCGCCGCGCGATCGCCGGGCCGGATCCCGAAACGCGCCTGGCGCGCCACTTCGAGCGCTTCGCGCACCTGCCCTGGCCAAGCCAGATGATGCGGTTCGACGCCGAGACCTACCTGCCGGAGGACGTGCTGACCAAGGTCGATCGCATGAGCATGGCGCACTCGATCGAGTCGCGCGTGCCGCTGCTCGACAACGAGGTGATCGAGTTCGCCTCGTCGCTGCCGGCGGCGATGAAGATCAAGGGCGGCCGGCGCAAGCACGTACTGAAAGAGGTGGCGGCGACGCTGCTGCCGGCCGAGATCCTGAACCGCCGCAAGCAGGGTTTCGGCGTGCCGCTCGGCACCTGGTTCCGCGGCAACCTGCGCGAGCTGTTTGCCGACACGCTGCTGTCGGCGGAAAGCCTGCAGCGCGGCTACTTCCAGCCGGCGTTCGTGCGCCAGATCGTCGACGAGCACCTCGCCAACAAGCGCGACCATACGCTCCGGCTGTGGCAGCTGGTGGTCTTCGAGAAATGGCACCAGCAGTACGTCGACTCAGCAGCTGGAAACGCGTTTCCACTGTCCGGAGCCGGGCTACCCTCGGCGGCTGCTCTACAGTCGCGCTGACGGAACTTTCTTGGGGTTTTTCACGACCTGTGTGGCACTTGCCTTGCTGAGATCGAGGTGTGCCATTCGCGAGCGGTCAGCGCGGACCTGAAGCCCTTCCATCCGCATCGCCGGACCGACGCGGCGCGGCGCGCTCAACCGCGACCAACCCCAACTGACGGTTTCCTGACCATGTGCGGCATCGCCGGCAAATTCAACTTCGACCCAGCCAACCCGATCGATCGCAGCCGGCTGGCGGCGATGACCACTGCGGTCTCGCACCGCGGCCCCGACGCCGACGGCTTCTATGTCGGCGGCGGCGCCGGCCTGGGCCACCGCCGCCTGAGCATCATCGATCTCTCGACCGGCGACCAGCCGCTCGCCAACGAGGACCGTACGATCTGGGTGGTGTTCAACGGCGAGATCTACAACTTCGCCGACATCCGCGTCGAGCTGGAGAGCTGCGGCCACCGCTTCCGGAGCCACAGCGACACCGAAGTGATCGTGCACGCCTACGAGCAGTGGGGCGAGCGGGCGGTCGATCGCTTCCGCGGCATGTTCGCGTTCGCGCTGTGGGACGAGCCGCGCCGGCGGCTGCTGCTGGTGCGCGACCGCCTGGGCGTCAAGCCGCTCCACTACTGTGTGACGCCGGCCGGCGTCACCTTCGGATCCGAGATCAAGTCGCTGCTCGAAGACCCTGATGTCCCGCGCGACTGGAGCGCCGAGGCGATCGACGCCTACCTGACGCTGCAGTACGTGCCGGCGCCGCAGACCATCTACCGCTCGATCTGGAAGCTGCCGCCGGGACACCTGCTGGTCGCCGAGAACGGCCGCGTGCGGATGCGCCGCTACTGGGACCTCACCTTCACCGGCGACGGCGATCCCGCGCGCGAGGACCAGTACCTCGAGCAGCTCGATGCACTGGTCACCGAATCGGTGCGGCTGCGGCTGGTCAGCGACGTGCCGCTCGGCGCGTTCCTCTCCGGCGGCATCGACTCCAGCGCGGTGGTGGCGGCGATGGCCGAGGCCTCCGCCGGCCGCGTGGTCACCACGTCGGTCGGCTTCAACGAGCAGGCGTTCAACGAGCTCGAATACGCGCGCACCGTCGCCCGCCATCTCGGCGTCGAGCAGCACGAGAAGGTGGTGCAGCCGGGCGAGAGTGAGATCGTCGACCTGCTGCCGAAGCTCGCCTGGCATCTCGACGAGCCGTTCGCCGACTCGTCGGCCGTGCCGACCTACTACGTCTCGAAGGCGGCGCGTGAGCACGTGACGGTCGCCCTGTCCGGCGACGGCGGCGACGAGCTGTGGGCCGGCTACGCGCGGCACCGTGTCGAACGATCGGAACTGGCGGCGCGCCACTGGCTCGGACCGTTCGGCAGCCAGCTGGCGGGGAAGCTCGGCATGCGTCTGCCCGGCTTCGTCAAGGGCGCGCGATCGCTCGGGCATCTCGCGCTGTCGCCGGCCGAAGCGTGCGCGCGCAAACACGCCTACGGCCTCTTCGAATCGAACGCCCGCGCCGAGCTCTACTCCAGCGACTTCGCCCGGGAAGTACGCGACGCCGATCCGTTTGCCGGCTTCCGCCTGGCCTACGAGTCGTGCGGTTCGCGCGATCCGCTCGATCGCGCGCTCTACGTCGATGTCAAGACGTACCTGGTCGACGACATCATGACCAAGGTCGACAGGATGAGCATGGCGGTGTCGCTCGAGTCGCGCGAGCCGCTGCTCGATCACAAGCTGCTCGAGTTCGCGGCCACCGTACCCACCGCCCTGAAGCTGAAGGACGGCCGCAGCAAGTACCTCCTGCGCCGCCTGCTCGAGAAGCGCATCCCCAAATCGATCGTCGACCGGCCGAAGCACGGGTTCGAGGCGCCGATCGGCGAGTGGCTGCGCGGCCCGCTGGCGCCGATGGTCGATGGCCTGCTCACCGACGGCCGGCTCCGCGGCCGGGGCATCTTCGACGACCGCGCGGTCTCGCGCCTCTGGCGCGAGCATCGCGACGGCCGCCAGGACCATCGCCACCGGCTGTGGAGCCTGGTGATGCTGGAGCTCTGGTTCAGACAGTTTGCGGACGGCTCGGCGGCAAAGCCGGGAGACGTCGAGGCGGCGGCATAACCATGTGCGGAATTGCAGGCATCGTCGCGGTCGACCGGCTCGATGAAGATGCACCGGCGCGCGCGACCCGGATGCGCGACATCATCACGCATCGCGGCCCGGACGAAGCCGGGCTGCACTGCGACGCGCACGCGGCGCTGGCGCATCGCCGCCTCAGCATCGTCGATCTGAGCACCGGGCAGCAGCCGCTGTCGAACGAGGACGGCACCATCTGGGTGGTGTTCAACGGCGAGATCTACAACCACGCCGACATCCGCCGCGAGCTCGAGCCGCACGGCCACCGCTATCGCACGAAATCGGATACCGAAACCATCGTCCACGCCTACGAGCAGTGGGGCGACGACTGCGTGCACCGCTTCCGCGGCATGTTCGCGTTCGCCATCTGGGACGCACCGAAGCGCCGGCTGCTGCTCGTTCGCGATCGTCTCGGCATCAAGCCGCTCTACTGGACGATGGCCGGCGATGCGCTGCTCTTCGGGTCGGAGATCAAGGCGCTGCTGGCCAGCGGCATGGTCGACGCCGTGGCCAACAACGCGGTGCTCCCGGAGGTGCTCAGCACGCGCTACACATCCGGCGAGGAGACGCTCTTCCGCGGCATCTACAAGCTGCTGCCCGGTCATCGGCTGGTCTTCGAGCGCGGCGTCGTCAAGACCAGCCAATACTGGGATGTTCCGACGCGCGAAAGCTCCGACGCCCCTGTCTCCGATCCCCTCCCGCGCTTCAGGGAACTGCTCGAGGAGTCGGTCCGCCTTCGCCTGATGGCCGATGTGCCGCTGGGGATGTTCCTGTCGGGCGGCATCGACAGCAGCGCCATCGCCGCGATCATGGCGCGCCTGATCGACCGGCCGCTGCAGACTTTCTCGGTCGCCTTCAAGGACCGCGCGTTCAACGAGCTCGAGTACGCGCGCGAGGTGGCCCGCGCCATTGGCGCCGTCTCGCACGAGATCGTCATCGACGATCGCGATTTCTTCGGCGCGCTGCCCCGGCTGGTGTGGCACGAGGACGAGCCGATCGCGCACACCTCGAGCGTGCCGCTCTATTTCGTCTCGGAGCTGGCGCGCCAGCACGTCACCGTCGTGCTGACGGGCGAGGGCAGCGACGAGCTGCTCGCCGGCTACGGCAA
>Ga0111539_10001155_pt1 | contig 34939 bp, 31 predicted proteins | sample RhiMethybrSRZTD1_FD_79667 | JGI IMG/M metagenome (GOLD analysis project Ga0111539, IMG submission 79667) | Populus rhizosphere microbial communities from Tennessee, USA - Rhizosphere MetaG P. TD hybrid SRZTD1 (version 2) (version 2) | ecosystem: Host-associated > Plants > Roots > Rhizosphere >...
ACCTACATGGTCGTGGATCCCCGCCGCGATCACAGCCTGCGCGTGCCCCGACCAGACCTATCGGTGGCCATCGGGACGCCCAACGCCTGCACCGGCTGCCATCGCGATCGACCGGCGAAGTGGGCGGCGGAGGCGGTCGACCGCTGGAGTCCGGGCCGTCCCCGTCCGCCTCACTACGGCCAGGCGCTCGACGCCGGACGTCGCGATCTGCCGAATGCCGACGCGCAGCTCGTCGGCCTGGCCGGGGATGGCGGTGCGCCGGGCATCGCGCGCGCCACCGCGGTGACGCTGCTGCGTCCGCGGAGCGCGGCGTCGATCCTGGCGATCGAACGCGCGGCGAGCGACCCCGACCCCCTGGTTCGACTGGCCGCGGTGAGCGCCGCCGGCTCACTGAGCCTCGACTCGCGAGTGTCGATGCTCTCGCGGCTGCTCGATGATCCGCTGCGCGCCATCCGGATCGATGCGGCTCGCGCGCTGGCCGACGCTCCGGCAGAGCGCCTGACGACCGAGCAACGCGCCGCGCTCGACCGCGGGCTGGCCGAATATCGTCGAGCGCAGGAGATCAACGCCGACCGCCCCGAGGCCCAGGTCAGTCTCGGCCTCCTCGCCACCCGTCGTCGGGAGCCGGACGCCACGCAGGCGTACCAGAGGGCGATCACGCTCGATCCCACCTTCGTGCCCGCTTACGTGAACCTGGCCGACCACTACCGCGTGCTGAACCAGGACAGCAGTGGCGAGCGAGTACTTCGGCAGGGCCTGGCCCGGCTCCCGGGCGCCGCCCCGCTTCATCACGCGCTGGGCCTCCTTCTGGCGCGGACGGGGCGGAGCGCGGAGGCCGTGACCGAGCTGGGGAAGGCCGCGGCGCTGGCGCCGAGCAGCGCCCGCTACGCCTACGTGTACGCCGTGGCCCTGAATTCGTCCGGTGCCGGTGATCGCGCGCTCGCCGCCCTGAAGACGGCGCACGACCGTCACCCCGGCGACCCCGACATCCTGATCGCGCTGGCCACGATCAACCGAGACCGCGGGGCGCGCGGGCCCGCGCGCGACTACGTGCAGAAGCTCCTGCAGGTCGCGCCGGAGCTCCCCGAGGCGCGCCGTCTCGCCAGCGAGCTGGACCGGACAGACCGCTGAGTGTTGCCGGTCCGCCCCTCCCCGTGGGATAACTTCGAGCGGTGATGGCCACGCCGCCCTCCGAGACGACGCTCTCCACCGGCCAGAAGGCCCTGCAGCTCAATCTCGACGCCAGCTGGTACGGGACGCTGGCCGAGATCGGCGCCGGGCAGGAGGTGGCGCGCTGGTTCTTCGCCGTCGGCGGTGCGGCCGGCACGGTCGCCAAGACGATCAGCGCCTACGACATGACGGTGAGCGACGGCATCTACGGCAAGAGCCAGCGCTACGTGAGCCGCGAGCGACTGGAGCAGATGCTCGAGCACGAGTACGCCGCGCTACGGGAGTCCCTGGCGGGGCCCCGCGGGGAGAAGACCTCGTTCTTCGTGTTCGCCGACACGGTGGCGACGCGAAGCTACGCGCGGCGGGTGGACGGCGAGGGCTGGCTGGGCATCAAGTTCCAGGACCGGCCGGGCGGCGAGACGAGCCAGATCCTCCTGCACACCCGTCTGCTCGATCCGGAAGCCAAGGGACAGCAGGAAGCGCTGGGGCTGCTCGGCGTCAATCTGGTGCACGCGGCGTGGCGGCTGCGCAGCGCCGGTCTGGCCGGCTTCGTGCCCGGGCTGGGCGAGGAGATCTCTCGGGACCGTCTGGAGGTCGACTTCATCGATGTCTCCGGCCCGATCTTCGCGGGGGTGGATGTCCGCCGACTCAACCTGGAGCTGGTGCTCAATCAGTTGACGCACGTGGCCGTGTTCGAGGCCGACGGGCACCCCGTCGAGGGCGGCCGGGCGCTCTACAAGCGAGAGGCGTTCGTGCTACGGGAGCACTTCCGCCCCTTCCGCGGTCTCCATCGCGACATGCTGACCGCCGCCCGCGAGCAGCTCACCTCGCCGGAGGACGGCGGGCGGGCGGTCACGCTCGCGGAGATCTCGATCACGAACCCGCTCCCGGGCGTGGCCGAGCCCGGGACTCAAGCCTCGGCGGTCGTGGGGGCTGACGAGCTGTTGGCACGGCTGGACGCGCTGGCGGCGGCCGGCCTCGCAACGCTCGTCACCGATTTCGAGGAGCTCTTCCGCGTGGCGCTCTATCTCCGGAGATACGCGGCCCCGCGCGTCGTGTTCGTGATCGGCACGCCGGCCTTCGCCCATTTCTTCAGCGGCCGGCCGTTCGAGGCCCTGGAGGGCGGCGCGATGGAGGCGCTCGGCCGCTTGCTCACGCGCACGGTCCGGATCGCGCTCTATCCCGAACCCGATCCGCGCACCGGTCGGACGGTGAGCGCTCGCACGATGCCGCTGTCCCCCGAGTACACCCACCTCCGCGACTACCTGTTCGACAACGACTTCGTCCATGAGCTGAGAAGCCTCTCGGGCGGGTGAGGCGTCGAGACGGCCATCATCGAGCGCGCCCCGGCAGCCCGACGCCGGACGGGCTCGACCTCACTCTTCACCAAGGAGCGAACGATGAGACGGCTGGTGATCGCGGTGCTGGTGAACGCGCTCGTCGGGGTCGCGCCGGTGCTGGCGGCGGACTCTCCGGTGGGCAAGTGGAACACGGTGGACGAGAAGACCGGCAAGGTCGTGTCGCAGGTCGAGCTGTACGACCAGGGCGGCAAGCTCTTCGGCAAGATCACGGGGCTTACCGAGCCGAACAATGCCCAGGGCAAGCCGAAGATCTGCACCAAGTGCCAGGGGGACGACAAGGACAAGCCCATCGTCGGCCTCGTCATCCTGAAGGATCTGAGCGCCAGCGGTGACCGGTACAAGGGCGGGACCATCATGGACCCGGAGGACGGCAAGATCTACAAGGCCGAGGTGTGGCCCGAGGACGGCAATCTAAAGGTGCGTGGGTACCTCGGCATCTTCTATCGCACGCAGACCTGGCAGAAAGGTAGCTGATGCGCTTCGTGCTGCGGTGGCTCGGTCGTCTCGTCCTGGGGGTGATCATCGCCCTCATGACGGCCTGGTGCGCGGGCGCGCTCTACTACTCGGGCCCCGGCGGCGAGCGCACTCGCACCATCCTCGCCATCGCCTTCGCCCTCGCCACGGTCCTGGCGTTCCTCCTCCTGCCGCGTCGAGGCCGCACGCTCATCGGCTTCCTCGTGGCCTTTGTCGCGGTGGCCGCGTGGTGGACGGTGATCCCGGCCACGAACGAGCGCAACTGGCAAGCCGACGTGGCGGTGACCCCGTGGGTGAGCCAGGAGGGAGACCGGATCACCATCCACGGCGTCCGGAACTTCGAGTACCGCACCGAGACGGACTTCACGCCGCGCTGGGAGGACCGCACCTACAACCTGAGCGATCTCGACTCGGCCGACCTCATCGCCGTGTACTGGGCCGGCAAGACCATCGCCCACATCATGGTGAGCTTCGGGTTCGCCGGCCGCGACTACGTCGCCGTGTCGATCGAGACGCGCAAGGCGCGCGGGCAGAGCTACTCCACGCTGGCCGGCATCTACAAGCAGTACGAGCTCGTCTACATCGTGGGCGATGAGCGTGACCTCATCGGCGTGCGAACGAGTTACCGGAACCCCCAGGAGGACGTGTACGTGTATCGGCTCCAGGGGCCACGTGAGAACCTGCGCCGATTCTTCCTGGACTACGTGAAGACGATGAACGAGATGCGCGACCACCCGCAGTTCTACAACACGCTGACGACCAACTGCACCACGAGCGTCCTGCTGCACACGCGCGTCAATCAGGGGGCGCCGCCGTGGTCGTGGAAGATTCTCGTCTCCGGGTACGTCCCACAATACGTGTACGAGCTGGGCCGTATGGACACCAGCGTGCCCTTTGCCGAGCTGGAGCGTCGGGCGCGGGTCAACGATCGCGCGCACGGGGCCGAGCGCGACCCCGCATTCTCGCAGCGCATTCGCGCGAAGACGCCATGAGCCCGCGCGGAGACGCCGGCCCCGGAGTAAGCTCCTGACCCAGGAGGACCGAGCATGAACGCGTCGAACACGGGCGACCTCTTCGAGACCATGCACACCACGCGGGCCATGCGGCGGCTCAAGCCGGACCCCGTCCCCGATGCGCTGATCCGCAAGATTCTCGAGGCCGGAGTGTGCGCGCCCAATGGCGGCAACACGCAGCGGTGGCGATTCATGGTCATCAAGGACCGCTCGATCAAGCAACAGGTGCAGATATTCTACCGGCGCGCCTTCGACGAGGTGGTGGGACCCCGCTACCTCAAGAGCGCCCCGCCGCCGGGCGTGACCCGCGAGGCCTACGACCGGCAGCACGCGGCCGTGGAGTACCTCACCGACCACTTCCACGAGGCGCCGGTGTGGATCGTGGCGTGTCTGGAGGAGGGGACCGCGGCGCCGACGCGCTGGTCGGGCGCATCCATCTATCCGGCCGTTCAGAACATGCTGCTGGCCGCCCGGGCTCTGGGGCTCGGCGCGACCCTGACCACGCGCCACCTGCTGTACGAGAAGGAGACTGAGGCGGCGCTGGGCTTGCCGCCGGGCGTGCATTCGTACGCGATCCTGCCGATCGGATACCCGATGGGAAAGTTCGGTCCCGTTGGCCGCGGGCCGCTGGCGGATATCGTGTACGAGGATCGGTGGGGTCGCCCCTACGGCGGGACGTAGCGCCCACCCCTGAAGACAACCGGCCCGAGGCGGGCAGCGTGCCCGTCCGCCTCGGGCCGTTCGCCTCCTGGCGGTTCGTGGACCCGGCCTCCTCGATCGACATTCCATTCAATAAATCATGGCTTTGCTTGTGCCCGCGGCATGGAACACCGCTTGCCCTAGCGATCGCCCAGATGTGGACGTCGACTGGTGGGGGAGGGCGGCTATGAAGAAGCCAACGAAGCCGAGCTATCGCAATCGGAAGCGCGCGGCGACCAAGGACCTGACGCCGCGCCAGCGAGTGAGCGGCACGTCCGCGCACCCGGGTGGGGCCAACTTTGTCATGGGCGACGGCTCGGTGCGAATGGGCGACGGCTCGGTCCGGCTGCTGAAAACGGCCGTGAGTAACTGACGGAGGGGCGGCGATGAAGAAGACCAGGACCAGTCTCCGCGAGCGTAAGAGGAATCGTTCGCGCGTGGCGGAGCTGCCGGTCAAGCGGCCCGGCGCCGTCAAGGGTGGCGACGGCGTCGTGTTCCGCGGTGGTGTGACGGTGGCCGCGGGCGACATCAACGGCGACCGCGTCCTCGGGCTCACCGCAAAGTAAAGGATCGCGGCCGATGACGGCGGCTCGGTGCCGTTATCGGCCCACACGAGCGCGCCGAGCCCGGCGGCGCGTGCCATACTCTGCCGATGGCTCGCACGGGCGTCGCGTTCAGCGGTGGGCTCCCCCCGGCCGACATCGTCGAGTGTGTGAAGCTCGCCGAGGAGCTCGGGTACGAATCCGCCTGGGTGGCCGAGGGGCACGGCGGCGATCAGTTCGCGATCCTCGGCGCCTGCGCGGTCGCGACCGATCGGATCCTGCTCGGCACGGCGATCTCGAGCGTGTTCGTGCGCAGTGCCCCGACCATCGGCATGGCGGCGGCGACGGTCGATCACCTCTCACGCGGCCGATTCATTCTCGGGCTGGGCTCGAGCCATCGGGTGCAGGTCGAGCCCGAGCACGGCATCCCCTTCGTCCAGCCGACGGCCAGGCTGCGCGACACGATCGCCATCGTGCGCGCGCTGGTGCGCGAGGGCGTCGTGTCGCACCGTGGCGAGACCGTGACGATCGAGCGGTTCGATCTGTGGTTCCCGCCGCGACGACCACACATTCCCATCTACGTGGCGGCTCTCTTCCCGCGCATGCTGGAGATCGCCGGTGAGCTGTCGCAGGGCGTGCTCCTCACGTGGCCCACGGAAAAGGCCATCGCGCGCGCCGTCGAGCACGTCGCCATCGGCGCCCGGCAAGCCGGCCGCCCGGCGTCCGAGGTGGACGTGGCGTCGCTGATTCCGTGCGCGGTGGCGGACACGGCCGCGGCGGCGCGTGATCTGATGCGGCCGGCGGTCGGCCTCTACGCCGGGTTCTTCCCGCGCTACAACCGGCTCCTCGCCGAGACGGGATTCAGCGACGCCGTACGCACGATCAAGGACGCCTATGATCGCGGCGGCCGCGAGGCGGCGGCGAAGGTCGTGCCCGACGCGTTGATCGACGCGGTGGCCCTCGCGGGAACTCCCGAGACGTGCCGCGATCGCCTCGCGGCGTATCGCCAGGCCGGGCTCGCGCTGCCTATCGTGAGCCCGCGCGTGTCGGGCGCCGACGCCAAGCGCTCGGCGATGGCGGCCCTCCGTGCATGCGCGCCGTGACCGTGCCCAGCGCGTCGCCGTGAGCCATTTCAGAGCAGCCAGGAATCATCCATCCGGTCAGGGTCGCGCCATGGCTATTTCTGGCACAGGGCACTGAACGTAGCGATATCGCAGGAGTCCTGAGTTCGGTATCGGACTTGCCCTGGAAGGCTGCCATGGCGAAACCCAGTCAAGGCAGCCTGATCCTTTTCGGCATCGCCATCGCGGTCACGATGGCCACGTCCGCCGGCGCCGAGACCCGTCGAGTCGCCGACAACGCCGGCAATCGTGCGGCCGTCCGGAAAACCTCCGCGTATCGACCGTCGGCCGTCGCGCTGGCGGTGCCGCGTCCGACCCGGCCGTCGTCACCGTGCGAGGAAGACGCCTACACCCGCGAGATCGCGGAGGCCTCGGCGCGCTACGCGGTGCCGGAGCGCCTGATCTGGGCCGTCATCCGCGTGGAATCTGGATTCGACCATCGGGCCGTCTCGCGCAAAGGGGCGCGGGGGCTCATGCAGCTGATGCCGGAGACCGCCGCCGTGCTGGGGGTGCGGGATCCCTTCGACCCTCGACAGAACATTCACGGAGGCACGGCCCATCTGCGAGCCATGATGGAGCGCTTCCGCCACGACGTGCGGCTCGCCGTCGCCGCCTACAACGCCGGTGAGAAGCCGGTCGCGCAGTATCGCGGCATTCCGCCGTACACGGAGACCCGGGACTACGTGACGCAGGTGATGCGCTTCTACGAGGGGGCGGCCGGGCCGACGTCGAGCGGACGCGGCGAGATGCGGGCGGGCGACGTGCGCCGGATCGTCGAGCCCAACGGCACCGTGCTCTACACCAACGTCGCCTACAGCGGATCGGGCGCGCTCACGCCGGGACGCTAGCCCTTCCGCCGCCCTCAGGGACGGCCCTCGATCGCCACGTCGAGCAGGAACGGGCGCCCGGCGCCCAGCGCCCGGTCGAGCGCCGGCCGCAGCTCTCCCGGCTTGGTCACCCGCAGGCCCTCCACCCCCATCCCGCGCGCCAGGTCGACGAAGCCGAGATCGGGCGCCACGAGATCCATGTTGGGATAGCCGCGTTCGGGCTTGGCGCCGAAGCGCTGCCGGTAGGTGTCCATGTTGTGCTTGAGAATCCGGTACTCGCGGTTGTTGAGGATCACGAACACGACCGCGAGGTCGTGATGGGCCGCGGTCCACAGCGCCTGGATGCTGTACATGGCCGAGCCGTCGCCGGAGACCGCGACGACGGGCCGATGGGGATGCGTGAGCTTGACGCCCAGCGCGCCGGGCAACGCCTGCCCGATGCCCCCACCGCGCGCGCCGACGTAGTCCCCGACGCGCTCGAACTGGACCGTGCGAGCCAGATCCGGGCCGGCGGTGATCGCCTCGTCGACGACGATGGCGTCGGCCGGCAGGGCCGCCTCCAGCTCGGCCATGAAGCGCGGGACCGAGATCGGCGCCACGTCCCAGCGCTTGGCTGCGCGGGCGCGCTGGGCCTCGGCGTCCTGGGTCTTGAGCGCGCGCAACGCCTCGTTGCGCCGGGCCGCCGCCTCGCGGAACCCCCCATCGGCACCGCGCTCGACGGCGGCGCGCAGCGCCGCAAGCGCCGCGCGCGGGTGACTCACCAGTCCGACACTGACCGCCAGGTTGTGCGCGAGACGCTCGGGCGACGACTCCGCGTGGATGACCCGGGCGCTCGGGGACAGGGGCGAGCCGGGGGCGTACCAGACTTCCTCGAAGAAGGGGCCACCGACGAGGAGCACGGCGTCGGCGCCGTCGAGCGCCTTGCGGATGGCGACCGTGTCGAAGGGCAGGCTCAGGCGAAAGTTCGGGTGCGCGCTCGGCAGGACCTGATGGGTCCGGATCCCTTCGCACCACACCGCGGCCCCGAGACGCTCGGCCAGCGCCATCACCTCGGCCGCGGCGCTGGCCGCATCGTCGCCGGCGACGATGACCGGTCGATGGCTTCCGAGCAGAAGCTCGGCCGCGGCCTGGATGCCGGCCGGGTCGGGCTCGGGAGCCCGATAGAGACGGCCCGGGACGAACGGCTCGACGTCGGTTTCCTGCTCGAGCACGTCGATCGGCAGGGCGACGAAGACAGGCCCCGCCGGCGGATCCGTCGCGATCTTCAGCGCGCGGTGCAGGATCAGCGCGAACTCGTCGGCGCGCTCGACCTGCACGCTCCACTTGGTCAGCGGCGCGGCCATCGCCACCAGGTCGTGGCCGAGCACCGGCCCGCGCAGCCGCAGGCGCGTGTCCTGCTGCCCCGCCGTCACGACGAGGGGCGAGCGCGCCTTGAGCGCGTTGTAGAGCATCCCGAGCGAGTTGCCGAGCCCGGGCGCGACGTGGATGTTGACCACGGCCGGCTTGCCGCTCGTCAGGGCGTAGTAGCTCGCGGCGCCGAGGGCCACGCCCTCGTGCAGCGCCACGACGTAGTGGAGCTGCGGATAGTCGAGCAGCGCATCGAGGATCGGACTCTCGGTGGTGCCGGGGTTGCCGAAGATGTGCTCCACCCCGTGCGCGATGAGGCTCTCCATCAGGACTTGCTTGCCTCGCATCAAAAGGTCCTTTCCTCTCGCGGGATCCCTGGCCGTTGGCCGACGGTTTCCTGACCGCCACTGGCGGTCAGGAAGTGGCCGAATTGCCGGGCCGTCTGACACTTCAATGTGAGCATTTTCAGGTAGTTAGGTATATGGTCCCAGGCTTGCTCTATCCCGGGTGCTGGTGGCCAGGCACGCTTCCCGAAGAGACGCGCTCTGTCGTAACTGGGAAGCGTTGAGAAACGCGCTCCAGCAAGGGCGAGATGTCGCCTATGAGTTCGATCGCAGCCAGGTCCACGTGTGGGCCGGCCGCCCGGACCGCGGCGATCGCTGCGAATGCGGGGCGCGGAAGTGGGCGTGATCGCGAGAGCCCGTCGCGGCCGTCGGGGCCGTGCACAACGCCAGGGGAGGGCGCCGTGGACGGCAGAATCGTCGGCAAGATGGTGATCGTGCTCCTCGTCTTCCCGGTGTGCGTCCACGCCATCTTCACGGCGCTGAGCATGCTTCTCGGCCCGATGCTCCCCACGCTGCTGGCGATGGCGGAGAGCTGGTCAGATATCCTGCGCAAGGGCCTGATCGGCGCGGCCTTCCTGATCGCGGTGCGCGGCTCTTACGGCGTGTGCCGGCGGCTGTGGCCGGCGACGCTGGTGAAGGCATCCTAGGTCACCCGTCGTAGCGGTACCGCTTCACCGCGCTCTCGTTCCACGCCAGACCATTTCCCGGCCGATCCGGAATCAGCATGTGGCCCTTCTTGCGTTCGAACGGCTCGGCCAGGATGGGGTCGGCCCAGTCCTGCCATTCCAGCCAGTGCGCCGTCTCGGTGACCCGCATGAGATGCGCCGCGACCTCGGGATACAGATGCGTCGAGACCGGGACGCCGGCGGCCCCCGCGATAGTGACTGCGCGCAGCCACCCCGACACGCCGCCGATGCGCATGAGGTCGGGCATCACGTAGTCCCCGGCGTGCATCTCGAGCGCCTGATAGAGATCACGCGGACCGTAGAAGTTCTCGCCCAGCTGTATCGGCGTGTGGAGCTCGCGGGCGAGCTGGGCGTAGCCGGCGAGATTGTCGTAGGTGATCGGCTCCTCGAGCCAGTAGAGCCCCTGATCGTCCAGCGCGTGACAGCGGTACAGGGCGTCCCCCAGCGTGAGACCTTGATTGAAATCGACCATCAGCTTCACGTCGGCGCCGACGGCCCGCCGCACCGTGTCGATGGCGGCGAGGTCATCGGCCAATCGCTCGCGACCCAGCCGCAGCTTCAGGGCGGTGAAGTCGCCCTCGGCGACGAGCTCGACGGCTTCGCGGCCCAGCGTTGCGACGTCGGTGAGCCAGAGCCCGTTGCTGTTGTAGGCGGCAACGGGCCCCAGCGAGCCGCCCAGAAAGACGGCCAGGGGCATGCCGGCCGCCTGGGCCAGCGCGTCCCACTCGGCCATGTCCAGGCCCGCGACCGCGATCATCGTGACCCCTTCGTAGCCGATCAGATTGAGTGACTTGCGCCCGGCGTGGAAATCGTCGAGCGGCCGCACGGCCTGGCCCTGGCGCACACCGGCCAGATCCTGGATGGCGGGGACGATGTAGCGGACGGACTGCTTCAGATAGGGCTCGAGGTAGCTCCGCCCCACGATGCCTTCCTCGGTGTGGAGGTCGATCAGGATCATCGGCCATTGATCGAAGAGGCCCACGCGGGAGACGACCGGGCGCTTGAGCGGGACCAGCACCGGCCTGACGTCGACCGACTTGAAGGTGAGCTTCTCGAACGTCATGGCGGCGGCCTCCTGGCGGCGAGGATCCGGGACGACTGTACCAGGAAGCCCGCTGGGCGGTTCTCATCGGATTCTTACTCTCGACGCGTATGATCGGGCGTCAGAGATCGATGGACGCCTTCGGAGGATGCGGGATGCGCAGAGTGTGCCGGCTGTTCCTGATGCTGACCATCCTGGTGCTGCTGGTTCCGGCCAGCGCCAGATCCCAGGCTGACGAGAAGCGGCCAGCCTCCCAGGCCGACGAGAAGCTGCCGACCGACCCGGCCCTGGTGACGGGCCAGCTCCCCAACGGACTCCGGTACATCATCCGTCCGCACACCAATCCGCAGGGGCGCGTGAGCATCTGGCTGCACGTGTCGTCCGGGTCGCTGAACGAGACGGATTCGACCCGAGGTCTGGCGCACTACCTGGAGCACATGGCGTTCAACGGCTCCGCGAACTTTCCTCCCGGCTCGGTGGTGCCATTCTTCCAGTCGCTCGGCCTGGCGTTCGGGCGGGACCAGAACGCGTTCACTAGCTTCGACCAGACCACCTATCAGCTAGCGCTGCCGGGTGGGGGCCGCGACGTCGTCGACAAAGGAATGCTCTTCATGTCGGACGTGGCGCTGCGGCTGAGCCTGGAGCCGGCCGGCATCGAGAGCGAGCGCGGGGTGATCCTCGAGGAGAAGCGTGCCCGCTCGAGCGCGCGGCAGCGGATCCAGGATCAGGTCTACGCGCAGGTGGCCCCCGAGTCGACGGTGGGCCGGCGCCTGCCCATCGGCAGTGAGGCGACCATCAAGTCGGTGACGCCCGACGATTTCCGCGACTACTACGCACGCTGGTACGTGCCGAGCAACATGACCGTCATCGTGGTGGGGGAGACCGATCCGGCCATGGTGGTGGACGTCATCACCAAGCACTTCGGCGGCGGCCCCACCGTCCCCGAGCCCACGCCGCGCGACGTCGGGATCAAGCCCACCGCCGGGCCGCGGGCCATCGTCGCCACGGACCCCGAGCTGACCCGGGCCGAGGTGTCGATCGCGCGGCTGGATCTGCCGCGCGAGCCGACCACCACGGTGGCCCAGTCGCGGCGCGAGCTCGTGGAGATGATGGGGGCCTGGGCCTTCAACCGGCGGATGAGCGCGCGGGTCGCGGCGGGGGGGACGGCCTTCCTCGGGGCGAGCGCCTCCATTCAGGACTGGTCGCGCACCATGCGCATGGTGACCCTGTCGGCATCGGGCCGGCCCGGCACCTGGCGCGCCATGCTGAGCGAGCTGGGGACCGAGCTGCAGCGCGCGCGCCTGCACGGCTTCACGGACGCCGAGGTCCAGGACGCGCGGACGATGCTGATCGCCGACGCCGAGGAAACAGTGCGGCGGGAGACCACGCGCCCGGCGCGCGAGGTACTCCGCGAGCTCAACAGTGACGTGACGCGCCAGACGCCGTCGATGTCCGCGGCCCAGAACCTCGTGCTGCTCCAGCGGCTCCTTCCCGGCATCACCGCCCGCGAAGTCTCCGACGCCTTCGCTGCGACGTTCGATCCCACCCGGGCCCTGTTCATCGCCGAGCTGCCGTCGAACGATGGGGCGCCGAGCGAGGCCGAGCTGGTCGCGCTCGGCCGGACCGCCATCGACGTCACGCCCGACAAGCCGGCCGAGGTGGCGCGGGCGACCTCGCTCCTGGCCGCGCTGCCCACCGGCGGAACCGTGGTGGAGAGCGTGCCGCACCCGGCCAGCGGCGTGACGTCGATGTGGCTCGACAACGGCGTCCGCGTCCACCACCGTCAGATGGACCAGCGCCGCAACGAGGCGAGCGTGTCGATCACGCTGGCCGGCGGCGCGATCGAGGAGACGGCCGCCAATCGTGGCATCACCGACGCGGCGCGGCGGGCCTGGGAGCGACCGGCCAGCAGCACGCTGACCAGCACCCAGATTCGCGATCTGATGACCGGGGCCAAGGTCCGGGTGCGCAGCCACGCGGGCGGCGATACCCTGACGCTCACCGTGTCCGGCGATGTCGCCGAGCTCGAGCGCGGGCTGCAGCTCGCCTATCTGCTGCTGACCGATCCTGTCCTCGAGGCCGCGGCGCTCGAGCAGTGGAAGGACGTCGAGACGCAGCGGATCACCGAGCGCAAGAGTCAGCCGATGCAGGTGCTGATGGATGCCAGCATGACGGCCATCTATCCGGCCGGTGAGACGCGGCCGAAGTCCCTCACCGCCGACCAGGTCCGGGCGATCACCCGCCCGGCCGCGCAGGCGTGGCTGAAGCACCTCATCGTCGACGCCCCCATTGAAGTGGCCGTGGTCGGTGACGTCGATCGAGAGACCGCCACGCGTCTGGTGTCACGCTACGTCGGCGCGCTGCCGGCGCGGCCCCGGATCGGCGACAAGACGCTGTGGAATCTGCGCGCCATCGCCCGGCCGCAGGGACCCATCCGGGTGGGGGAGTCGATCGACGCCCTGACGCCGCAGGCGGCGGTCCTCAGCGGCTTCTTCGGCGCCGATCTGCGCAACATCCGCGACACGCGCCTGCTCAACATGGCGGCGCGGGTGCTCAGCACCCGGATGCACAAGACCATCCGCCAGGACAAGCAGCTGGTGTACAGCATCCGCGCCTCGTCGGATCCAGCCGTGGTGTATCCGGGCTTCGGGTTCTTCGTTGCCATTGCTCCGACCGAGCCCGTCAAGGCGCAGGCGCTGGCCGCCGCGGTGGAAGACACCTACGCCGAGTTCGCGAAGGACGGGCCGACACCGGACGAGCTGGCCGTGGCCAGGAAACAGATGGAGAACCTGCTCGACGAGGAGATGAAGACGCCGGACTTCTGGCTGGGCCGTCTCGCGAGCCTCGACTACCGCGGTCTCGGTCTCGACGATCTGCTGCAGGCGCCGAGCCAGTATCAACTGTTCACCGCGAAGGAAATCCAGGAAGCGTTCGTGCGACACGATCGCCCCGAGGCCCGCTTCCGGGTCGTGATCACGCCGCGGTCATAGGGCCACCCGGGGCCGTCGCAGGCCGAGCAGATACGGCAGGCTCCGGCGGATCACGCCGAAGTTCTCGCGCGCCTGCGCCAGGCGCGTCACCGGTGACGAGGGCGGCAGGTCGGCGGCGATCTCGCTGAGATCGACCCAGTGCATGGCCGTCGGCCCCAGCCCCGGTAGCTCCTCCTCGATGTGACGACCGCGCACGTCTCGGCCGCCGGCGTGGAAGAGCGCATCGGACAGCAGTAGGTACTCCGGGACGGGCACGGGCGCCTTGAGCATCCGGTGGACGAGGATCACGCCGAGGCCGGCGAGCTTCGTCGACTGCTTGACGCGCTGGACGGCCACCTCGCCGACGTGCGCGACGAACTTGACGCGGAGCCGGACGGTCTGACGGCACCCCTCGCAGCGGCACGTGTTGAGCGTCGTGATCTCTTGCTGGCAGGCGTGGAACGCCCGGTGCATCGCCACGATGTGCTCGAGCAGTCGTGCCGGCGCCGCCCTCCCGGCGCCCTCCGCCCACGCGTAGAAGAAGGCTGCGTCGCCCTCGATCTCGAGCGGCGTGAGGCTGGGGGCGGCGTCGATGACCGCCTCGAGTAGTCTCGCCACCACGTCCTGGGCGTGGGCCAGGCTCGTCCAGTGCGCTTTCATGAATGGCGTGTAGCCGCGGATGTCGGCGATGACCAGTAACGCCTGGCGGACTGCCCGCCCGTTCGTCGTCAGCTCAGTCATGGGTCACCTCCTGCCCACAGGCTCGCTCCGCCCGTGACGTCGAGCAATTACCCGGCAGGTAAGTCGCGCGCGGCTTACGATAGGCCGAGGCTATCGCCCCCATGACCGACGCCCCGAACCCGGCGAGTCGCGCGGATGCCCTGATCCTCTTCGGAGCCACCGGCGATCTGGCCTTCAAGAAGATCTTCCCGGCGTTGCAGAGCATGGCGCAGCTCGGCCAGCTGGACATGCCGGTGGTGCTGCTGACACGGGAGGGGCGCAGCAAGGAGATGCTCCTGGCCCGCGCCCGGGAGAGCGCGCAGACGCACGGCGGCGGCGCGGACGACGCGGCCCAGCGGATTGTCGCCAGCCGGGTGCAGGTCGTGTCGGGCGACTACGGCGAGGCGTCGACGTACCAGGCGCTGGCCACCGTCCTCCGCGGCCGGGTCCGTCCGCTCTTCTATCTGGCGATTCCCCCGCGCGCGTATGCGGGCGTCGTCAACGGGCTGGGCGCCGCCGGCTGCGCCCAGGGCGGCCGGCTCCTGATCGAGAAGCCGTTTGGTCACGACCTGGCCTCGTCGCGCGAGCTCAACGCGGTGGTCCATCGCGTGTTCGACGAGACCGCGGTCTGCCGCCTCGATCACTACGCGGGCAAGCTCTCCGTCCAGAACATGGCGCTGTTCCGCTCCGCCAACGCGTACGCCGAGGCCTTCTGGCGCCGCGACGTCATCTCGTGCGTGAAGATCACGATGGCCGAGTCGTTCGGCGTTGCCGGCCGGGGCCGGTTCTACGAAGAGGCGGGCGCGATTCGCGACGTCTTCCAGAACCACTTGCTCCTGGTGGTGGCCCTGCTGGGGATGGAGCCGCCGGGGGGAAGCGACGGCGAGTCAGTGCGTGCCGGCCTCGTGAAGACCTACCAGTCGATGCGGCCGCTGACTCCGAACGATGTCGTGCGGGGTCAGTTTCGTGGATATCGCGCAGAGGCCGGCGTCGCGCCGAGCTCGACCGTCGAGACGTATGCTGCCGTGCGACTCTTCCTGGACTCGCCGCGCTGGGACGGAGTACCCTTCTTCGTCCGCACCGGCAAGTGCCTGTCGGTGACGGCCAACGAGGTGGTCGTGGAGTTTCATCGACCAGCGCGCCCGCTTCTCGGAGGGGGCGCCGGTGAGCCGAATCGCCTGCGCTTCGGCCTGGGGCCCGACCATTCGATCGCGCTGGATGCCACCGTGCGGAAGCCGACGCCCGGCTGGGAGCTGCAGACGCGCGCGCTCGTCCTCGAGAGCGGGTTCACGGGTGACGACGAGGTGGCTGGCTATCGCGACCTCATCCACGCGGCGGTCGTGGGCAACATGATCCCGTTCACGCGGGGCGACGGCGTGGAGGCCCAGTGGCGCGTGGTGGAGCCGGTGCTGGGCGACGTCACTCCGTTGCACGAGTACGAGCCGGGCACGTGGGGGCCGGCGGCGGCCGGGCGGCTGACCGAGCGCCACGGTGGCTGGGTCGACCCGAGGGTGCACGGGGCCGGGTAGGACGAAGAGGCTATTGCCAGCACGCGCGGTGCACGGCACAAGTGTTGTGAGGTCTGACACCGCGAGCGCCTGTCTGAAGCGCTCGCCGGAGAGAGGGTCACGCTATCCATGCTGAAAACACACGTCCTGTCGTCGGTGGTGGCGATCGTGCTGGCGTCCAGTGGGTGCGCGTCCATGGACGGCGCCGCCGGCAGCAAGAGCACGCTGGATCGGATCAAGGCCAGCAAGACCATCACCATGGGCTATCGCCAGTCCTCGGTGCCGTTCTCCGCGCTGGGCCCGGACGGCAAGCCGGCCGGGTACTCGATCGATCTGTGTAACCGCGTGGCCACCGATCTGAAGCGCGACCTGGCGATTCCCGACCTCGCGGTGAAGTGGGTGCCGGTGACCGTCGAGGACCGGATCGCGGCCGTGCGCAACGGCACCATCGATCTCGAGTGCGGCTCGACCACCAACACGCTCTCGCGCCAGGCCGAGGTGGATTTCAGCCTGACGACGTGGGTGACGGGCGGCAGCTTGCTGGCGATGCGGGAGGCCACCAAGACGATGACCGATTTGAAGGGGCTGCGCATCGCGGTCATCCCGGGCACCACCACCGAGCGGGTGCTGAAGGACGCGATCAAGGACGCGCCCGGTCAGGTGAGCCTCATCCCGGTCAAGGACCATGCCGAAGGACGCTCGGCCATCGAGAACAAGACGGCGGACGCCTACGCCTCGGATCGCGACATCCTCATCGGGCTGGCGCTGACCGCCAAGAACCCGTCCAGCTTCGCCCTCGGCGACCGCTACTTCTCGTACGAGCCCTACGCGCTGATGCTGCGCCGCGGCGACGTGGAGTTCCGGCTCGCGGTGAATCGCTCCCTGGCCCGACTCTACCGCTCCGGCGAAGTCCTCGAGATCTACCAGCGCTGGTTCGGCGCGCTCGGATCGCCGACCACACTGCTGCTGGCGACCTACGCCATCGAGGGACTCCCGGAATAGCGACGGGGGCGCTGCGTCGCTCGCCAGCCTGGACTACTTCTGACTGTCACGGCGTGGCCGGGCACTGACGGCGGGCGCACGTGGCGGCTGGCGGCCCGGGCAGGCCTCGTACGCGCCCGCATGGCTTGCCTGTCGCCGTTAGTCGCTCGGAGTGCGGCTCGCTCGAACCCCCCATCCCCCTGAAGGGGGCTGGGGTGACGACCAGTTGAATCGTTGGCGGCTCGCTCGCCGCACCCCGAGCGACTAACGGCGACGACGGCTCGCCATGATGGCGCGCACGAGGCCCGCCCGCACCGCCAGCCCCCACGCGCGCCGCCGTCAGTGCCCAACCACGGTCCGCGCCCGTTCATCAATCATCCGGCTAGTCGTCGTCCTCTTCGGCGAGAGCGCGGCGGCGGAAGGCGTCGGCGTCGCCGTTCAGGATGTCGGCGGTGAGGCTGGGATCGGTGACGCGCGGCTTCGAGAGATTGCGCATGCCGGACTCGAGCCCGGCGGTGGCGGTCAGCTCCTCCACGGCGGCCTCGAACTGCTCGGGCGTGAGGAGGCCGCGCTCGACCAGGAGTGACAGCAGCGTCGCCACGTTGCTGGCGTTGTCGTTGAGGTCGCCTTGCAGCCGCGACATGCGCGACCACACGTGCTCGAACGCCGCTTGGAGCAGGGCCACCTGCTCGGCGGTGAAGACGGGCGGCTTGCTCATCCGCGCGCGAGCACGGACCACACCATCGGCAGGTCACGCTGCAGGAGCGTCCACTTCGCTTCGGGAGTGACCTGCCACAGCTCGCCCGTGTCGGTGCCGACCAGCACGCAGCCGGGGCCGTCGGGCGCGACCGCGACCGAAAGGATGTTGGCGGCCGACGGGGAGTGCTCGGCGTCCCCCAGGGAACGCCAGGACGCGCCGCCGTCCACGCTCTGGTAGAGCCGCGACTTGGCGCCGCCCGGGTCGCGATGGCTCGAGAACGCGCTCGGCGCGCAGCCGACGGTCAAGGCGTGGGGGGCGCGCGGGTCGATGCACATCGGCCGCGTGTAGCGCGGCTCCACACCGGTCCACAGATAGCGCCAGGTGTAGCCACCGTCATCGGAGCCGAACAATCCCGCGATGCGCTGGCCCATCGGCTCGGGATCGTCCTGGAAGCGCCCCAGACCGGTGGTGGCGTAGAGCGTTCCGGGCCGACCGGGGTCGCTGACCAGCACGTGCACGTCGGGGTCGTTGCCCGGGGCGACGCAGGTCCAGCTGGCGCCGGCGTCGCGACTGGTGAGCACGCCGCCGACTTCGATGCCGACCCACCACCGATTCGGATCGGCGGCATCGATGGCGAGCGCGCGCGCCCGCGCTCCGGCCGGGCTGTTGGGCACGCACCAGCGCTCGGCGCCGGGCACCTGGGTCAGCGACTCGATCTTCGACCAGGAGTCACCACCGTCCCGGCTCCGAAAGAGGGCGGCCGGCTGCGTGCCGGCGTGAATCGTGTGCGCGCGTTGCGGATCCACCGCGAGCTCCCAGACGATCTGCCCCTCGACGCCGCTCAGCCGCCAGGAGCGGCCGCCGTCGGTGGAGCGATAGACGCCGTCGTCGGCCCCGGCGAAGAGATGACCGTTGGCGGCCAGCAGGGCCCGGATCGTGCGGCCCTTCAGCTCCGCCGCCGGTGCGGGCGCGCCGGATTCGCCGGCGATCAGGAGTCCGTCGCTCGTTCCGATGAACAGATTCATGGTGGTCCTCCGAGTGCCCCGAATTATACGCCCCGCGCAGCGTCGCCGGCCCGGCGCCCCAGGTAGGCCTCGATGACGCGGGGATCGCTGAGCACGTCGCCGGGCGGTCCGTCGGCCAGGTGCTCGCCGAAGTTGAGCACGTACAGGCGGTCGGCAAGGTCGGCCACCATCTGCATGTCGTGCTCGACCCAGATCATCGCCAGGCCGCGCTCGTGCTTGATGCGCAGAATGTGACGCGCGAGGTCCTCGCGCTCCTCGCGGTTGAGACCGGCCGACGGCTCGTCGAGCAGCAGGACGCGGGGCTCCAGCGCGAGCGCGCGGGCGAAGCCGATGACCTTCTGGATGCCAAACGGCAGAGCGGAGACGGGCTGGTGGCGGTAGCGCGTCAGCTCCACGAACGCCAGGATCTCCTCCACCACCCGACGGTGCTCGACCTCGGCGCGCCGCGTGTGGCGCGAGCGGAAGCCCTCGCCCAGCACGCTGGTGGCCACGCGGGCGTGGCGCGCCACCAGGAGGTTCTCCAGCACCGTCATGTGTCCGAACAGCTCGCCGTGCTGGAACGTGCGCGCCAGCCCGAGCCGCGCCATCGCGTGCGGGCGGGCGCCGGTCACGTCGCGGCCCTCGAACAGGACGCGGCCGCCGCTCGGCCGGTAGATCCCCCCGATGCAGTTGAGGATGCTGGTCTTGCCCGCGCCGTTGGGACCGATCAGCGCCAGCAGCTCGCCGGTGCGGACCGAGAACGACACATCCGCCAGGACGCGCAGGCCGCCGAAGGCCAGCGACAGCCGCTCGACGCTGAGGGCGATCTCAGCCATACCAGCGCCGGCTGCGGCGGTACTGCTTGACGTCGCGATAGCTCCGGCGCGCGGTGCCGGCGGATCCTAGGTAGAACTCGCGGATGTCCTGGTGCGCCAGCAGGCGCGCCGGCGGGCCGTCGAGCACGATGCGCCCGTTCTCCATGACGTAGGCGTGATCGGCGGCCTCGAGCGCCACCTGCGCGTTCTGCTCGACGAGCAGGATCGTCATCCCGAGCGTCCGGCGGATGGCGGCCAGGCACGCCATCAGCTCCTCGACGACGACCGGCGCCAGCCCGAGCGACAGCTCGTCCACGAGGAGCAGCTCCGGCCCGCACATGAGCGCGGAGCCGATCGCCAGCATCTGCCGCTCGCCGCCCGAGAGCAGTCCCGCCTCGCGGCCCCGGATCCGGGCCAGCGCGGGGAAGTACTCGAAGACCGACGCGGCCATTCGCCGCCGGTCGAACCCGGGGACGTGGCCGGGGACCGTCGCCTCGAGGTTCTCGTCGACGGACAGATTCTCGAACACCTTGCTGCGCTCGGGCACCAGCACGATGCCGAGCCCGGTGACGTGATGCGGCGGCCAGTTCTCGATGCGCCGGCCCTTGTAGAGGATGCGCCCCTCGGTCACGCGGGCGTCGTCGAGGCCGAGGAAGCCGGAGATGGCCCGGAGCGTCGTGGTCTTGCCGGCGCCGTTGGTGCCGAGCAGGGCCACGACGCTTCCACGCGCGACACTCAGCGACACGCCCTGCACCGCGGTGACCACGCGGTGGTAGGCCACCTCGAGCCGCTCGACGGCAAGCAGCGGCTCGGCCCTGCCAGTGGCGTCCGTCACGCGCTCAGCCGCCGCGCGGGCGCTGCTGGAACGGCCACAGCAGGAAATAGTTCTGGATGCGGCGCCAGATACCCACCAGCCCCTGGGGCTCGTAGAGCAGGAACAGGATCATCATCAGACCGAAGGCGGCGTAGTTCACGGCGAAGACCGAGGTCGCCCAGGCCGCCGGCGTCGGCAGGATCGCCATCAGCCACTCGATCAGGTAGGGAAACAGCGTGACGAACACCGCGCCCAGCACGGCGCCGAGCATCGAGCCCATGCCGCCGATGATCACCATCGCCACGTACTGGATGGTGAGGAACAGCGAGAACGCCTCGGCCGAGACGAAGCCCCGGTAGTACGAGAACAGCGCGCCGGCCACCGCCGTCAGCGTCGAGCTCACTGTGAAGGCCAGCACCTTGTAGCCGGGGACGTTGATGCCGAGCGCCTCCGCCACCGCCTCGCGGCCCTGGATGGCCCGCCAGGCTCGCCCGGTCTTCGCACGCAGGAGATTGACGCCGAGCAGCAGCGCGGCCAGCGCGCTCACGAAGAGCACGTAGTACCAGGCGCGCGGCGCGGTCAGGGCCACGCCCCAGAGGCTCGGCGGGTCGATCACCACGCCGGTGGAGTAGCCGCGCCGGGATTCGTACTCGTTGCCCAGGTAGATGACCACGAAGTGCAGGGCCAGCGTGGAGACCGCCAGATAGAGACCGCGCAGGCGGAGACTGGGCAGGCCGAAGATCAAGCCGATCAGGGCGCCGACCAGCGCGGCGGCCGGCAGCGTCACCCAGAACGGCGCGTGAGCCTCGCGGACCAGGATGCCCGTGGTGAAGGCGCCGGCGGCCAGGAGGCCGGCGTGGCCGAGCGAGATCTGGCCGGCGACGCCGTTGACCAGCATCAGCGCCACCGACCCGATCACCGCCAGCAGCACCTGGTTGGCGAGATCGAGGAGGAAGGGCGCGTCGACGATCGGCAGCGCCAGCGCGAGCACCAGGAAGACGCCGGCGGCGACGCGCTGAGCGCGCGTGTCCAGCAGCGCCATGTCGCGCGCGTAGCTCGTGCGGAAGTAGCCGCTGGCGTTCGGGACGCTCATCCGATCCTCACCCGCGGACGGCTCACACCCGGTCGAGCTCTTCCCGGGTTCCGCGCAGCCCCCACGGCCGCACGATCAGCGTGGCCAGCAGCACGAGGAACGGCACGACGTCGGCGAGCAGCGGGTTCACGTAGTGGATCAGCAGCACCTCGGCGGTGGCCACGATGAGCGCGCCCACCAGCGTGCCGAGCAGGCTATCGAGCCCGCCGACCAGCGCGGCGGGAAACGCCTTGAGGCCGATGACGACCATGCCCTGGTCGAGCGCGGAATCGGACGCGATCAGCATGCCCACCAGGCCGCCCGTGAAGGTGGCCAGGCTCCAGGCCAGGGCGTAGATGCCGTGCAGGCCGATGCCGCGCTGGGCGGCGAGCAGGGGATTCTGGCCGACCGCGCGCATGCGGATGCCCCAGCGCGTGCGGCGCAGGAACACCCACAGGCCGAGATACACGGCGGCGGTGGTCAGCACCAGCGTCAGCCCGACCACCGAGATCTTGGCGCGGGGCCCGACCGGCAGCGCCACGTTCTGCCAGCCGAGCACGTGAAGCGGGTGCTGCTCCTGGGCGCCCCACACCAGCACGATCACGCCGCGCAGGAGGATGCCCAGCGCGATGGTGGTGAGCACCGCGGCCAGGACCATCTCGCCCGTCATGTGCCGCATCAACAGAAAGTACACGAGGCCACCCAGCACGATGGCGAGCAGGGCGGCGGCGGCGATGGCTCCCAGCGGATGGCCGGTAAACAACGAGGCGGTGGCGTAGAGGCCGTAGGCGCCGAGCATCATCAGCTCGCCGTGGGCGAGCGAGACGACGCGCGACACGCGGTAGATCAGGACGTAGCCGCAGCAGATCAGCGCGTAGATCGACGCCAGGACGACGATGTTGACGACGAGCTGCATCCGTCAGCGCTTCACGGGAATCGCCTGCCAGTCCTGGATCTGGATGATCGCCTGCTTGGCCGCGTCCCAGTGCCACACGCGATAGTGCTGCGTGGTGCGGAAGTGGTTGTCCGCCGTCCACTCGAGCGGCCCGCCGCGCAGACCCTTGAGATCGACCTTCAGATTGTTCATGGCGGCCACGACCTTGGCCGGCGTGGGCGGCCACGCGGTGGCCCTCAGCACGGATTCCGCGACCAGCCCGGCGATGAAGCCCTCGGCCAGATAGGTGGCCGGGTACTTGAGATTGGCCCGCTGCGTGGTCGCGCGGATCTCGGCGTGGATCGGCAGGTTGTCCTGGAAGAGCGCGTTGGTGCCCACCACGTAGAGGGTGGGGTCCTTGATCCGGGCCAGCTCCTCCTCCGCATTGAGGTGGGCCCAGGTGATGTAGCGGCCGTTCCAGCCCAGGCGCCGGAGCGCCTCGAACGTGCGGACCTGCGACACCCACGGCGACCACGAGTACACCCAGTTCGGATTGGCGTCCTTGAGCTTGGTGGCAAACGGCGTGTAGTCGGGCGTCGGCGGCGGCGTGATCTCCGTGTCGACCGCGGTCATGCCCAGCTGCTTGGCCAGCTGCTCGGCGTATTCGATCTCGGCGCGGGCGATGGGAATGGCCATGGTGGCGAAGCCGATGCGCACCGGCTCGGTGGACTGCGCCTTGACGAAGGCCAGCGCGGCCTGCGAGTCGAGCGTGGCGCCGTAGGCGGTGGAGCAGAACTGCAGCGGATCCGCGGGCGGGTAGGTCTCCTTGGGACACACCGCGCCCGCGTAGTAGAGCGGCACGCCGGCCCGCTTGGACTCGACGACCAGCGGGGCGTAGGTCGAGGACGGGCTGCTCGTGACCAGCATGAGCACCTTGTCCTGCGCGATCAGCTTCTTGGCGTTGGCGGCGGCCTTGGACGGCTCTCCCGAGTCGTCCTGGATGATCATCTGCACCTGCTTGCCGTTGATCCCGCCCTTGGCGTTGAGATTGTCGAGATAGGCCTTCATCGCCTCGAGGACCGGGGCGAAGTTGGCCGCGGCCGGGCCGGTCATGGCTCCCGTCGCGCCGATCACATAAGCGTCCTGGGCGGCGGCCGCGCCGGCGAACATCAGGCCCAGCAGCATTACGAACACCGGAATCCGCTTCATCGTCGTCCCTCTCTCCCTGTGGATCGTCGGCGATCGAGTGCGCGCGTCATGGGGTCAGCACGTCGCCGGCGCCCCGGGCCAGCAGCCGTTCCTCGTCATCGGTGTACATCGACTCGACCAGATCGCGGAAGCGCGCGTACATCTGCGCGCGCTTCACCTTCCGCGTCGGCGTCACCGGCTCGCCCTCTTCCTCGGGGTCGAGCGCCTTGGGCAGGATGCGGAACGCCTTGATCTGCTCCACGCGCGCCAGCAGCGTATTGGCGCGCTCCACCTCGGCCTCGATCAGCCCCCGGACGCGGGGGTGCTCGGCGAGACTGGTGAAGCCGGTGTACGCGATGTCGTGAGCGCGCGCCCAGTCGGAGACCGTGTCGTAGTCGATCTCCACGAGCGCGGTCAGGTACTTCCGCGCGTGCCCGATGACGGCGACCTCGGCGACATAGGGACTGGCGCGCATGATGTTCTCGATCGTGGCCGGGGCCAGCGTCTTGCCGCCGGCGGTGACGATGAAGTCGCGCGCCCGATCGATCAATCGGAGCCGGCCGTCCCTCCATTCGCCGACGTCACCGGTGTGAAGCCAGCCGTCCTCGGCCTGCACATCGCGCGTCGCCGCCTCATTGCCCCAGTAGCTCTCGAAGCGGTGCTCGCCGCGAATGAGGATCTCGCCCGACGGGGCCAGCTTCAGCTCCCACCCGGGCCCCAGCGTGCCGACGTCGCCCGGTCGCGGGAAGCGCTCACGCTGGCCCGTGATGATGGCGCCGGCTTCCTCGGTCTGGCCGTAGATCTCGCAGACGTTCACGCCCCAGATCTGCCACAGCGCCATCGTCTCGGGCGGCAGCGGCGCACCCCCGCTGATGACGAGCTCGAGCGCGTCGAACCCCAGCTTGTTGAGCAGGGGGCGGAAGGCGACACCTCGCGCGAGGGCGTAGACCAGGCGGCCGGGACCGCCGGCGCGTCCCTCCCAGTGCGCGCGCACGCGGCGGCGGCCCACCCGCATCGCGGCGTCGTAGACGAGGCGCTTGGGCCGGCTCGAGTTCTGCACGGCGACCAGGGCCCGCGCGGCGAACTTCTGCAGGTACCGGGGCACCGTGAAGAGCACCGTGGGCGCCACCTCGAAGATGGTCTGAGCGAGGTCCTCGCCGTCCTCGCCGAAGTGCGGGACCAGCCCCGAGAGCAGCGGCAGCGTCAGCGCGACGTCGCGTCCCAGCACGTGGCAGAGCGGCAGGTAGACCACGGTGCGCTGCGGCTCGGCCAGGACCGGATAGTGCTGCACCAGGTTGTAGGCGCCGGCCAGATGCCGGCCGTGCGCGACCAGGGCGCCCTTGGGGTGGCCGGTCGTGCCCGAGGTGTAGACGATGAAGGCGGGATCGCCGGGGGCGATGGCGGCGGCGAGCGCCTCCAGCGCGGCGAGCTCGTCGTCGCCGGCGCTCGCTTCGCCGAGCACTGCGCTCCAGCCACGGATCTTGGGGTGCTCGTAGCTGAACATGGCCGAGGTGTCGACGACCACGATGAAGCGCAGCGCGGGCAGACGGTCCGCGAAGGGCAGGATGCGATCCACGTATTCCTGGTCCTGGGCGACAAAGACCGACGCCCCGGCATCGCGCAGCTGGTATTCGACCTCGCTGGCCGAGGCGGTCGGATAGATGCCGTAGCTGATGGCGCCGACCGCCTGGGCCCCGAGATCGGCCAACATCCACTCCTCGCAAGGGTCGCCCATGATCGCGACACGCTCGCCCCGCGTGACACCGAGCCGCTTCAGGCCGGCGGCCGCGCGGGCGACGAGGCTGGCGTAGTCACGCCAGGTCCGCTCGCGATAGATGCCGAGGTGCTTGGAGCGGAAAGCGACCGCGGTGGGCTTGGTCCGGGCATGGCGCGCCAGCAGCGCCAGCGCGTTCGACCGGGCGAGATCGGACGCCTGCATGGGGTCGGTCGCTCAGCCGCCCTTCTTCATCTGCTCTTTCAGCTTTTGCTGCAGCTCCGCGTGCTCGAGCGTGAGCTTGTAGGCGACGTAGTACTTGTAGATGTTGCGCACGTAGTTCGTCGTCTCGCCGCCGATCTTCTCCGAGGTGACAACCTCCACGTTGTTGAACCACTTGTCGGGATCGAGGTTGCGCTGGACCGCCAGCTTGCGCATCTTCGAGACGTTGCCCGGCCCGCAGTTATAGCTGGCGAAGGCGAACAGCGCCCTGTTGGTCTCCGAGAACTTGGCGTCGACGAAATACTTCGTCATGAGCTGGTCCATGTACTTCGCGCCGGCGTGGATGTTCGACTCGGTCACCGTGATGTCGCCCACCTTGAGCTGGGCGCCGGTGGTCGGCATGATCTGCATCACGCCGATCGCCCCCACATGGCTCTTGGCGTTCTGGTTCAGCCCGGATTCCTGGTAGCCCTGCGCCGCCAGCATGAGGGGGTCGAAGTTGTACTGCTGACCGTACTTGCGGAACAGCGCCAGCATCTCCTGGAAGCGTTTCAGCTCCTCGTCGGCGGTGTTGTTCTTGAACTCCTTCACCCGCTTCGCAGCCTGGGCGCGCAGCACCGCGTGCACGCCCTGCTTCTTCACGACGTTCGTGTAGAAATCCGTCAGCTCGGCGGTCAGCTTGGGGCTGTCCTTGCGCAGGACCCAGCCTGTGTGGCCGCCGCTGCGGACCGCCGCGCCGGGAATGACCTTGAGCTGCGGGAGGATCGGCGCCCAGGTGGTGGCCTTCCAGTCGTCGACGATCAGGACATCCAGGACACCCGCGTTGGCCATCTCCATCGCGTCTTCGTCTTCGAGCGCGTCGGGCAGCAGCACGAGCTTCACCGGCGGCTTGCCCTCCTTGGCGAAGCGCTCGTTCAGCGCCTGGAGACTCTCGTAATAGCTGCTGGCCCTGCGGACGTGCACGGTCGCGCCGGAGAGATCGTCGGTGATCTTGATGGGCGGGGCCTTCGGGCCGGCCACGACGATCTCGTTGACGGGCCTGATGTCCTCAGGCGCGACGAAGTCGACGGTCTCGAGCCGCGCCTCGGTCACCGTGATGTTGCCGGCCGCGATGTCGCCCAGTCCCTCCGCCACCTGCGGGATCAGCTTGTCCCGGGTCGTCGAGACCATGTAGATGGTCACGGGACGCTTGCCCAGCTTCGCCGCGTATTTCTTGTTGAGGTACTGCTCCCAGTGGCGGACCATCTCCGCCGTGATGCCGCGCTCGCGACCCTTGTCGTTGAAGAACAGCGTCCGGCTGTACGGGACGAGCACGCGAATCATCCGGCGCTCCAGCATCCGGTCGAAATCGCCCTTCCACACCTTGTTGGTGGTGGCGAGCTGACGTGGCTGGCTCGATGGCGCCGGCGTGGATGCCGGCGGGGGACTCGAGGCCGCCGGCGGGGTCGAAGCGGGTGGAGCCTGAGCGACGTGCTCGAACGCCGCCCCCGCTGGGAAAGCCGCGAGCCCGACGACGAGGTGAGCGGCAATGATGGACGTCAGCAATCTCATGATCGTCCTCCCCGATCGCCCCTTGCTCTCACACCGGTCCGGAGTCGGCCAGGGCCACCGCGTCGAGGTCGTCCAGATGGGCGATGCAGTTGAGCAGCCCCACGCGCCACGGCGCCGGCGGCTCGATGACCGTCAGCGAGGTGTTCTCCCACCGCTCGGGGACCACCGCGCCGCCCGGCAGCGTCAGGTGTCGCGCCGCCAGCGAGCGGCACACCAGGCCGTGCGTGACGACGGCCAGATGCCCATCCGTGGTCGCCGCCAGCTGCTGCTGCACGCGCGCCCAGGCCCGATCGACCCGGGCGTGGAAGACGGGCCAGCTCTCACCGTTGGGCGGCTCGTAGTCGGGCCCGAACATGTCGAAGTCGATCTCGGCATAGGGCCTCCCGCGCAGGTCGCCGAAGCTCCGCTCCTGGAGCAGCGGCTCGAAGGACAGGGGCGCGCCCGTCTCGCGCCGCAGGCACTCGGCGGTGGTCCGAGCCCGGGCGTAGTCGCTCGACACGATCCGCGCAACACCCTCGCGCGCCAGCCGGCGGGCCAGGCGCTCGGCCTGCGCCACCCCGCGCGGGGAGAGGGGGTCGGTGGGATGCTGCACGACGCGGGAAGCGTTACCGATCGTCTCGCCGTGACGGATGAGGAATATCTTGAGCGGCACGCTCCAGACTTTAATTCACTGGCGCGCGAATGGCTAGCATCCCGAGCCGTCGTGCTCGCGAAACACCGCCTTCAGGCGGTCGACCATGGCGCGCGTGCCGAGCACCGCGCTCACGAGACGACCGGCCGCCGTCGCCACGTCTCGGACGACCGCATAGGCGCCGCCGGCCTCCTCGATCAGGACCTGGCTCGGGGCCAGATCCCAGATGTGGTTGTGCATGGCCACCATGCCATCGACGGCGCCCATGACGGCGGCGGTGTGAGCGTAGGCCGCCCGATAGATCCGATGGTTCGGAAACCGACGGGTCAGGCTGTCGAAGAGGTGGCCATCGTCGGCGTGGCGCGTGAAGTTCTTGCGGGCGCTCAGCACGAGCCGGATGCGGTCGGCCGAACCGTCCCGGAGGCCCTCGTCCAGGCGCAGTCGCTGGCCGTTTCGATACGCGCCCAGCCCGACACCGGCATTGACTCGTAGATTGAGGGCCGGGTGATCGATGACGCCGACCAGCGGCACCCCGCGATGGTGCAGGGCCAGCATGGCGCCAAACAGCGGGATCCCGTGAACGAACTCCTCGGTCCCGTCGACGGGATCCAGGATCCACTGAAACGCGCCCTCGGGCCGCGTCGCCGGATACTCCTCACCGATGATGCCGTGGTCGGGGAACCAGCCGGCGATGAGCTCGCGCATCCGGCGCTCGACGGCCTGATCGACGTCGGTGACCAGCGACGCGTCGGCCTTGGTCTGCACCGAGAAGCCGCGCTCGAGGGCCGGCACGATGATCCGCCGCGCCTCGTCGGCCAGCTCGAGCGCCCGGTCGTGATAGCGCTCGACGTCTCCCTGTGAGATCGGCCCCGAAGGCTCAGCCATGAAGCGCGATCCTATACCAGCGCGCCCGGTCTTGACACGATCTCGGGGACGCAGTCTCATGGCCCGCAGCCGGGAGGTGCCGATGCGATCGGATCGCGTGCTGGCGACGACCGACTTTCACACCGCCGGGATTGGCATGCGGCTGCTCACCAGCGGCCTGGGCCATCTGCCGGGCGCCACGATCGGGGACAAGCGCCGCTGGTTCCAGGAGCACCTGGACCATCTCCGGACCGGCCTCTGTCTGGAGCCCCGCGGCCATCGCAGCCTGCTGATCGCGGTGATGACCGAGCCCGTGACGCCGGGGGCGGCGTTCGGACTCTTCTTCATCTATCCCGGGGGGTACTACGTCTCGTGCGGCGAGGGCACCATCGGGGCGGCGACGGTCGCCATCGAGACGGGGATGATCGCGGGCACGGGAGCCGACACCCGGATCGTCATCGACACGGAAGCCGGCGCGGTCGAGACCATCGCCCGATCCGAGGGCGACCGGGTGCGTGACGTCACGCTGCGCTGGACGCCGTCGTTCGTGGTCCTGACCGGCCAGCGCGTCGAGGTCGAGGGGGTGGGCGAGGTGGCGCTCGACGTCTCGGTCGGCGTCGGCAACGTCTTCGCCATCGTCGAGGCGCCCGCCGTCGGCGTCGCCCTCCGCCGCGAGCAGGTGAAGAAGATCGCGCAGCGGGGAATGGCGGTGCGCGACGCCGTGAACGCTCAGCTGCGGGTCGACGTGCCGGGTCTCGGCAAGACCAGCGTCGACAACGTCCTCATCCACGAGCTGCCCGACGCCCACGGCGTGTCCCCGAACGCGCTGGTGTGGGGCCCGGGCCAGGTCGACGCCGCGCCCTGCGGATCCGGCACGTGCGCGCGCATGGCGCTCTTGCACTCCCGCGGGCTGATGGCGGTAGGGTCGACGTTCGTGAGCCGCGGTCTGCTCGGGCTGGACTTCACGGGCCGGATCGCCGGCGAGACCCGGGTCGAGGACCGCCTTGCCATCCTGCCGGAGGTCACGGGCACCGCCTATCTCACCGGCTTCAGCCAGTTCCTCTTCGATCCCGCCGACCCGCTGCGGGCCGGCTTTCTGCTCGACGCGTGAGCGCGACGAGGCGAGGACGATGAAGACTCTCATCCTGGGGGGCGGCGTTGTCGGGGTGACCACCGCGTACTTCCTGGCGAAGGCGGGTCACGAGGTCACGATCGTCGAGGAGAAGGACGGGCTCGGTCTGGAGGCCACCGCCGGCAACGCCGGGATCATCGCGCCCGGCCACTCCTTTGCGTGGGCCTCGCCGCGCGCGCCCCGCATGCTGTGGGCATCGCTGCGCGGCGCCGAGACGGCGATCCGGCTCCGCCTGAACGCCGATCCGCAGCTCTACGCGTGGGGCCTCCGCTTCCTGCGCGAGTGCACCTCCGCGCGGGCCAAGCACAACACGCTGATCAAGCTGCGCCTCTGCCAGTACAGCCAGGGCATCCTCAACGACGTGGTGCGAGCCGAGGGCATCGAGTACCACGCGATCAGCAAGGGCGCGCTCTACCTGCACCGCGACCCGAAGGAGTTCGAGGCCGGCATCAAGAAGATGGCGCTGCTGGCCGAGCACGGACAGAAGCAGGAGATCCTCGACGCCAACGCGGTGGCCCGGCTCGAACCCGCGTTCGAGCCCGTGAAGTCCAAGATCGCGGGGGCCATCCGCGACGTGGGAGATTCCAGCGGCGACTCTCGGGTGTTCGTGGAGGAGCTGGCCCGCGTCTGCCGCGACAAGCACGGTGTGGCGATCCGGCTGGGGACGCGGGTGACCGCGCTGCGCGCCGATCACGATCGCATCGACGGCGTGGTCACCAGCGGCGGCATGCTGACCGCCGACAACTACGTCCTGGCCCTGGGCGTGGGGGCGCCGATCGTCGCCCGGACCGTCGGGGTGAGCCTGCCGATCTATCCCGCGAAGGGCTACTCCTCGACGTTTCCGCTCAAGTCCGGCGGCTTGGCGCCGGTCATCTCCGGTGTCGACGAGCAGTGGCTGGTCGGCTGGTCGCGGCTGGGCGACCGTCTGCGTCTGACGTCGACCGCCGAGTTCGCCGGCTACGACTGGGGCTGGACGCCGCGCGACTTCAACAACATCCTGAAGCTGGCCCGCGATCTCTTCCCGGACGCCGCCGACTACGACCGGGGCGAGTACCGGGCGTGCCTGCGGCCGATGACGCCCGACGGGCCGCCGATCCTCGGGCTCGGCCGCTACCGCAACCTCTTCTTCAACTGCGGGCACGGTCACATGGGCTGGACGATGGCCTGCGGCACCGCGCGCATCGTCACTGACCTCATGACCGGACGGATGCCCGACCTGGACACCGAGGGTCTGACCGTCGGGCGTTGACGGTCTGGTACTCCAAACTGGGACGGCGTGAGTCGTGGACCTGCCAGCTCCAGTCCGTGCGTTCTGGGACGCGTTTATGGCGACGGCCGGCGCCGGCGCCGACGCGACGTCGCGATTCTACGAGGCGTTCCACTTCGACGACCATGAGGCATCCGCCAACGAGCTCGCCGATCTGGTGCTGCGTGGCGACAAGCGTGCCACCGCCGGGCTCGTCTGGACCTTCGAGGCAAAGGGCCGGCCGATTCCGAAGCCACGCGATCTGAGCGTGGTCACCCGGTGGGATGGCCGGCCCGTGTGTGTCATCGAGACGACGCGCGTGGACATTCATCCCTACGACGAGGTCGACGCGACCTTCGCGGCGGCCGAGGGTGAGGGAGACGGGTCACTCCGCTTCTGGCGGGAGGCGCACTGGCGGTTCTTTTCGCGCGAGTGTCAGCGCATCGGCCGGACGCCGGAGATGAAGATGCCGGTCGTGTGCGAGCGCTTCGAGGTCGTGTATCCGGCCCATGCGGGAGCCGGCGCTCGCTGAGCGGGGGACGCGCTACTTCTCGCCCAGGTACGTCTTCCGCACGATGTCCGAGCGCAGCAGCTCGGCGGCGGAATCTTGAAGGACGATCCGTCCGGTCTGGATGACGTAGCCGCGGTGCGCGACCCGGAGCGCCATCCGCGCGTTCTGCTCGACCAGGAGGATGGTCGTGCCCTGGCCGTTGATGTCCTGGATGATGCGGAAGATCGTCTCCACCAGGATCGGCGACAGGTTCATGGACGGCTCGTCGAGCAGCAGCAGGCCTGGCCGCGCCATGAGCGCGCGCCCGATCGCCAGCATCTGCTGCTCGCCGCCCGACAGCGTTCCGCCCTTCTGGGCGATGCGCTCGCGCAGGCGGGGAAACAGCGTGAAGGCGCGCTCCAGATCGGAGGCGATGCCGTCGTGATCGGCGCGCGCGAACGCGCCCAGCTCCAGGTTTTCCAGCACGGTCATGCGCGGGAAGATGCGCCGCCCTTCCGGCGACTGCGCGATACCCAGGCGGACGATGCGATCGGTGGCCAGCGTGTCGAGACGCTGGCCGTTGAAGCTCACCGTGCCGCTCCGCGGCCGGACGGTGCCGAGGATCGTGCGCAGGGTCGTCGTCTTGCCGGCGCCGTTGGCGCCGATGAGCGTCACGATCTCACCGCGCTGCACGGAGAGCGTGAGACCGCGCAGGGCGCGGATGTTGCCGTAGTAGGTGTGGACGTCGGCGAGCTCGAGCATGCCGGTCACTGTGTCGTGCCCCGGGCCGCCAGCTCCTGCTCGTAGCCGGTGCCCAGATACGCCTCGATGACGCGAGGATGGCGCTGGATCTCCGCCGGCGTGCCCTCGGCGATGCGCGTGCCGTAGTCGAGCACGGTGATGCGATCGGAGATGCCCATGACGACCTGCATGTCGTGTTCGATCAGCAAGATGGACAGCGCCAGCTCGCGCCGCAGGAGCCCGATCAACCGGGTGAGCGTCTCCGTCTCGTTCGGGTTCATCCCCGCCGTCGGCTCGTCGAGCAGCAGCAGGCGGGGCTCGGTGGCCAGCGCGCGGGCGATCTCCAGCCGCCGCTGGTCGCCGTACGGTAGGTTGCGGGCCAGATCGTCGCCCTTGTCGACCAACCCGACGAACGCGAGCAGCGAGCGGGCCCGCTCGCGCGCCCGCGCTTCTTCCGCCACGACCGACGCCGGTCGGAGCACGGCGCCCGCCACGGAGGAGGTGAGTCGACAGTTCTCGCCGACCAGCACGTTCTCCAGCACGGTCATGTAGGGGAAGAGGCGAATCGACTGGAAGGTCCGTGCGATGCCCCGAGCCACGATCGCGTTGGGGCGGAGCCCGACCAGGCTTCTGCCCTCGAAGGTGATGTGCCCTTCGTCGGGCGCGCTCAGCCCTGTCACCACGTTGAAGAACGTGGTCTTGCCGGCGCCGTTCGGGCCGATCAGCCCGATGATGGCGCCGCGAGGCACGACGAGGTCGATTCCGTTGAGCGCGATGACCCCGCCGAACTTCTTGGTGATGCCGCGCACCTCGAGAATCGGCGCGCCGTCGCGGGCCGGGGCGCCGGCGACCACGCGCTCGCGCAGCCAGCCCGGGATGGCCTCCACGCGCGGCGGGGGCGCGGGCTCGGCGGTGGCCGGCTCGTCGACGTCGGCATCCGCCACCGGCCGCACGCGGCGGCCCAGCAGCCCCTGCGGCCGCAGCAGCATGACGAGGGCGAGCCCCAGCCCGAAGAAGAACCAGCGCCAGAGCGTGAGATCGATCGATACGAGCGCCGGCACGCCGAGCGTCCGTCCCACGAGGCGCACGAGCGTGGTCATCTGCGTCAGGAGCACGCGGTCGAAAACCGTGATGAGCATCGCGCCCAGCACGACACCGCCCAGGCTACCGGCGCCGCCGAGCACCACCATGCACAGCAGCATGATCGACACCTGGAACTCGAAGGCGCCCGGCGTGATGGCCTGCAGCTTGGCGGCGTAGACGGAGCCGGCGAACCCCGAGAACGACGCGCCGAGCGCAAAGGCCAGCAGCTTGGTGGTGATGGGATTGACCCCCGTGCAGTCCGCCGCCGTCTCGTCTTCCCGGATGGCCATCCAGGCCCGGCCCAGGCGCGAGTCCTGAAGCCGATACATGGCCCACACCGACGCCGCGCCGATCACGAGGATCAGGAAGTACCAGGGGATCGGGTCGGTCTCGAACGGCACGCCGGGCAAGTACGGACGGCCCACCGGGTTCACGCCGTTCTCGCCACCGGTGAGATTGAGCCGCACGACGGGGCGCCAGCCGCCGATGTCGATCGTGATGTCGCCGAGGTTGCGAATGGCCACCGGGATGATCTCGCCGAAGCCCAGCGTGATGATGGCCAGATAGTCGCCGCGCACGCGCAGCGTGGGCGCGCCGATCACCAGGCCCAGCAGCGCCGACACCGCCGCCGCGATCCAGATGCACAGCCAGAAGCTCCACGCGTGGCCGTACAGCGGCGAGCCGAGGACCGGAGAGTTCAGGAGGCCCATGGCGTAGGCGCCGATGGCGAAGAACGCCGCGTACCCGAGATCGAGCAGACCCGCGTAGCCGACCACGATGTTGAGGCCGAGGGCGAGCAGCACGTAGATCATGCCGTCGGACACGGCGTGGACGGCGTGCAGGCCGATGGCCCGATCGACGAAGGGGTAGAGGATCAGGACCGCCACCAGCGCGGTCCAGTTGACGGCTCGGCGCGCACTGAGCGTCACGGGCTCAGGCCTTGTCCGGAGTGCGCTCGCCCAGCAGTCCGTGCGGGCGGAACACGAGCACGAGGATGAGGATCGAGAAGACGATGGCGTTGGTCCAGCGCGCCGAGATGTACTGATCGCTCCACGCCGACAGGAAGCCGATGGCGAGACCGCCGAGCGCCGCGCCGCCCATACTGCCGATGCCGCCGAGCACCGCGGCGGTGAACGCGCGCAGGCCCGCCTGGTAGCCCATCCACCACATCCCGATGTTGTAGTACATGCCCTGGATCAGCCCGGCCGCCCCGGCCAGCGCCCCGCCCACGAAGAACGTGACCAGGATCGTGCGCTCGACGTTGATGCCCATGGCCGCGGCGGTCTCCCGATCCTGGGCGGTGGCCCGCATGGCCTTGCCCCACCGGGTCCGGGTGACGAAGTAGTGCAGGCCGATCATGAGCGGAATCGTCGTCAGGATCACCAGGAGGTCCTTGGTGGTGAGGAAGATGTTGGAATCGATCCCGAACCACTCGCGCAGGATGTCCACCGACGGAAAGACGTCGGGGTAGGCGATGGGCGCCGGCCCCTTCCAGAGCAGCGCAATGTTCTCGAGCATGAACGAGACGCCGATGGCGGTGATCAGCGGCGCCAGCCGGCTCGAGCGGCGGAGCGGCCGGTAGGCCACGCGGTCGATGGCCACGTTGAGCATGGCGGTGGTCAGCATGGTGAGCAGGAACACGAGTGGGAGCAAAGTCACCAGCTGCCAGCCGCTCAGCACGCCGGTGACACCGAGCAGCGCGAACCACGCCAGCGAGATGAAGAGCCCGAGCATGAAGACGTCGCCGTGAGCGAAGTTGATCAGCTCGATGATGCCGTAGACCATCGTGTAGCCGAGCGCGATCAGCGCGAAGACCGCGCCCCGCGTCAGACCATTGATGGTCTGCTGAACGAGGACCTCCCACCAGGTCATATAGAGATGGGGGGCCTCGCCCGGGCCCCCCAAGCCCCCCGGGCGCTCGTCGCGTCCCGGCGGAGCCGGGCCGCGCCTCGGCGAGTGGGCGAGGTGGGGAGGTGCGACATCACGTGAGAATC
>Ga0111539_10001157_pt1 | contig 34870 bp, 23 predicted proteins | sample RhiMethybrSRZTD1_FD_79667 | JGI IMG/M metagenome (GOLD analysis project Ga0111539, IMG submission 79667) | Populus rhizosphere microbial communities from Tennessee, USA - Rhizosphere MetaG P. TD hybrid SRZTD1 (version 2) (version 2) | ecosystem: Host-associated > Plants > Roots > Rhizosphere >...
CGATCCGGACATCGTCTACGGCGGGAAAATCACGCGCTTCGATCGCCGGACGGGACAGAGTCAGAGCGTCGACCCGCCGCGGGGTCCCACCTATCGCGCGCTCCGGACGGCGCCCGTGCTGTTCGCGGCGGACGGGCGGACACTCTTCTTCGCCGCCAACACGCTCTTCAAGACCTCGACGGGCGGCCAGGCCTGGACAGAGATCAGCCCGGACCTCTCGCGCGAACAATGGGAGGTGCCGGGCAACGTCGGCGTCTACCGCAGCGCGCCCACGGCACAGCCCACGCGCCGCGGCGTGATCTACACGGTCGCGCCGTCACCGATCGATCCGCGGGTGATCTGGGCGGGCACCGACGACGGATTGATCCACGTCACGCGCGACGCCGGCACGAACTGGACCAACGTGACGCCGCCGGCGATCGGACCATGGGCCAAGATCTCGCTCATCGAAGCGTCGCACTTCGATACGAACTTCGCTTACGCCGCGGTGAACACCATCCGTCTCGACGACCTGCGCCCGCACGTCTTCCGCACGAGGGACGGCGGCAAGACCTGGTCGGAGATCACGCGCGGCTTGCCGAACGGCGCCACGATCAACGCGGTGCGCGAAGATCCGCAGCGGCGCGGCCTGCTCTTCGCGGGAAGCGAGCTCGCCGTCTCCATGTCGTTCGACGACGGCGAGAACTGGCAGTCGCTACGGTTGAACATGCCCGCCACGTCGATCCGCGATCTGGTGATCAAGGACGCGGACCTCGTCGTCGGCACGCACGGGCGCGGGTTCTGGATTCTCGACGACATCACGCCGCTCCGGCAGCTCACGCCGGACGTGGTCAAGGCGCCGGCCTACCTGTTCCGGCCGGCCACGGCCTGGCGCTTCCGCAACAACAAGAACACCGATACGCCCTTCCCGCCTGACGAGCCGGCGGCGCCGAACCCGCCCGACGGCGTGGTGTTCAGCTATCTGCTCGGGCCGGGCGTGCAGGGCCCGGTGACGCTCGAGGTCATCGAGACGGTGACGGGAGAACTGATCCGCAGGTACTCGAGCGCGGATCCGGAAGAGCCGCCGCTGCCGGGACGCAACATCCCGGACTACTGGATTCGCCCGAGCGCGCGGCTGTCGACGGCGCCCGGCCTCCACCGGTTCGCCTGGGACGTGCGTTACACGCCGCCGGCCGTGGAGCGGTGGACGTATCCGATCGCCGCGACCTTCCGCAACACGCCGCGCGTGCCGCAAGGCATGTTCGTGCAGCCAAGCACATACCAGGTCCGGCTCACCGTCGATGGCCGGACGTACCGGCAAGCCGTGGTGGTGCGCATGGATCCGCGCGTCCGGACGCCGCCGGCCGATCTGGCGCTGCAATTCAAGTTGTCGAGAACGGTGGACACGGCGATCCGCCAGGTGTCGGCTGCACGCACCGATCTGGCGCAGCGCGCCGCGTCGGCCACCGGGGAGGCCGCGGGCCGGCTGCAGGCGATCGCACGCGAGTTACAGACGGCGTTTGCACCGCTCCAGGAACTCTTCGAGTCCTTGCAGGAGGCGGATCTGAGACCGACGCCGGCCACCGAGACGGCCACGGCCGCCGCGCTCAGGCGGGTGGACGAGGCGATGGCCAGGTACAAGACGGAGATCGGTACGACGGGTACGGCAGGTACGCAGGGTACGACAGGTACTTAGGTACGAGGTACGATGGGTACCCTCCGTACTCATCGTACCCGCCGTACCTGTCGTACCGACGAACGTCAGTTTCCTACCAGTTGATCCTCCAGACGAGCTGGCCGAGCCGGCCGCCGGGGTCGAACGTGTTGTTCGTGTCCTGATAGGCGGCGGTCACTCGGAAGATGTCTTCCCCGGTGCCCGGGTTGGCCGTCGGGGTGAAGTTGACGTTGTCGAACAGGTTGAGGATGTCGACGCGCATTTCGAAGTTGACGCGCGATCGCGTGGCGAACTTCTTCGCGAGCCCGACGTCGATGCGGGTGAACCAGGGTGCGCGTACCAGCAGCGTCCGCGGCGCGCAGTCCCCCGATTTGAGCTGAATGCACGACTCGTTGTTGGCGGGCGCGAGGTACCGGCCTTCCGGCACGCCGAGGTCCGAGTAGCCCGACGGGTTCGTGACGCTGAGGTTGTACGCGCGCCGCGTGTTGAGGATGATGTCCTCCGGCAGCATCCGCACGATCTGCCGGCCCGGATTCAGCAGGTCGGGCGACAGGCGGAAGCCGTACTCCTTCGTCAGTTCGTCCACCGTCATGCCCACCAGCCGCACATTGCCGAAGTTCAGGACGCGGGCCTGAATGCGGCCGGCCCCGCTGAACTCCCAGCCGCCGATGAGGGCGTCGAGCCACGGGTTGATATCGGTGCCGAACCGGCGGCCGCGTCCGACGGGCACGCTCCAATCCCACTGCATCTTGATCGCGTGGCGCACGTTGGCGGTGGGATTGAGGACGCGACCCCAGTGCCGGCCGAGGAACGCCGAGCCGTTCTCGAGCGCGTACTGGTAGCTGCCGTTGACCTGGAAGCCCTGCGAGAGACGGCGGCGGATTTCGACCTGCAGCGCGTCGTATCCGCTGTAGGCGTTGCTGTGGTACACGCCGACGCCCGGGTTGTTGCCGCCCGGGCTGGCGGCGTCTGGATTGAGCACGAAGAAGTTGGCCGGGAACCCCGCGGCGAGCGCGTTGGCGCGCCGCGTGGCGTTGCCGTCGAGATCCGACGCGGCGTTGTTCGGGCTCGGGCTCCGGTACGCCAGCCGGCCGACGAATGTGCCGTTGGTCCAGTTCGCGCCGCTGTAGGCCACCGGGTTGCCGACGTCGCGCGAGCCGTTGAAGTAGGCGAGATAGATCGGCAACGGCGACGTGCCGGCCGCCCCGGTGTAGGCGAACGTCGCGCCGCGGCCGGCCGCGAGGTTGGCCTGCAGGTTGGCCATCGCGAGCTTGAACTCATCGAAGAAGCCGTTCTCGATGATGTTGATCTCGTTGTACTCCTCTTCGGTCCACTGGTTCACGCCGCGCGTGCCGACGTAGCGGATGTCGATCGCCGTGTTGGCCGAGAGCGAGCGCTGGAAACTGATGTTGAACGTGCGCGCGAACGCGACCTGGATGTCCGGCGAGAAGATGTTGATCGAGTCGGCGCGTCCTGGCCGGGCCGCGATCGGATAGGCCGGTGTGCAGTTCCCCCCGGACGCGTCACAACTGATCGCCGGAATCGTGTTGAACGGCGGCGGACCCAGCCTCTCGCGCTGGCTGAACAGCAGCGGCACGGACTCCCCGGCGGGAATCAGGTTGCCGTTGTTGTTGCTGCGGGTGACGCTGACCTGGCTGCCGGGATTCGCGCCGTACTGTCCCGTGTAGACGGCGAAGCCTTCACGGTTGTAGGCCACCGAATAGCCGCCGCGCAGGGTTGCCTGCTCGGGATCGCCCAGGATCGTGCGGAGCCAGCCGCTCTGGACGTTCGGCCGCCACGCGATGCCCACGTTCGGGGCGAAGTTGTTCCAGTCGGTGTTCCAGCCCGGATCGCCCTTGTCGTACTGGACGAACGTCGGGTACTTCCCGCCCGGCGCGAGGCTGGGCTGGAACCAGCGGCACTTGCCGTCGGCGCCGATGCCCGAGATGCCGCACGCATCGGCGTACGTCGACCGGGACATGACGTCGTTCACCGGGTAGAACGGCAGCTCGACGTCCCAGCGGACGCCGCCGTTGATGGTGAGCGTCGACGACGCGCGCCACGAGTCCTGCGCGAACAACGCGAACGAATTCTGCCGGCCCGCCTGGTTGCGCGTGCCGAGATACACGTATTGATTGGTGGTCTCGTCGAGCACCAGGTTGCCGCCGATGTTCGTCACCCGTCCGGTGAGCATCCCGAAGAGCGCCTCGGCCTGGTCGCGCTGCGCGCTCGACGAGCCGGGGAAGTTCGCGTCGGTGAACATGGCGTTGGCCGGATCCTGATCGAGCACGCCGAAGTTGATCGTCGGCGCCATCTGCTGGTTCTTCACCCAGAGCCGGCCGAAGAAGACGGACCCGCCCAGGCTCAGGCTGTGCGTGCCCCGCTGCCAGGACAGCGTGTCGTCGATGTTCCAGTTCGACGCGCTCCGCCAGCTCTGTCCCGTCTGCTGGTGCCAGTTGGTGAGCGTGTTGCCGATGTTGCCGAGCGAGAGCGCGTAGCCGCCCGTGTCCGAGAAGGTCTCCGGTCCGTCGCTCTGCAGATCGCCGAAGTAGCCGGGACCCCAGCGGCCGCCGCCCTTGATCTCGTTCACGATGTTCGGCGACAAGGTCGAGCGCACGGCAAAGGAGGTCTGCGGGCGATAGGACGTGTACCGGGAGTAATTGAGCGCGCCCGGAAAGCGCACGTCGTCACCGTTCAAATGATCGGGATCGCGCCGGACGACCTGCCAGTAATACGCCCCGCTCAACCGGTGCTTCGACGTGAGGTTGTAGTCGATCTTGATGACCGGCTGCTTCTCGTACTGGTTGCCGGGACTCTGCCACGCGAAGTTCATCGTGTTCGGGTTCGCGTTCTGTGTGACGAGCCCGGTCGTCTGTACCGACGCACGAATCTGATTCAGGATCTGGTTCACGGTCGGGTCGAACACGAGCGGCGTGCCGTTCTGCGCCGCGATCTGCGCGAGGTTGACTTCGCGCGTGACGGTGGCGCCGCCCGACGTGACGTTGTACTGGAAGACGCCCGACTGCGCCCGCGGATTGGCGATCGTCCGGTTGCGGGTGAAGTTGTTCGGAAGGCGCAGCTCCTCGTAGTTGAAGAAGAAAAAGGCCTTGCCGCGCCCGTCGTAGACCCCCGGCAGCACGATCGGGCCGCCCTGCCGCGCGCCGTACTGGTTCAGCATGATGTCGTTCTTCGGCAGGCCGGCGTTCTTGTTGAACCAGTAGTTGGTATTGAGCGAGGGATGGCGGAAGTACTCGTAGGCACTGCCGGTGAAGCGGTTCGTGCCCGAGCGGGTGACGAACGCGACCTGGACGGCGCCGTGGCCGCCGATGTCGGCGCCGTTGGCGGCGGTCGTCACCGTCACGGCCTCGACCGCGTCCTGCCGCGGCGTCACCATCGCGAAGAGCCCCTCGGTGGACTTGTTGTAGTTGTCGTTGTTGTTGACGCCGTCGAGGCTGATGGCAACGAAGGAATCTGGCAACCCGTTGAAATTCGAATCGCGATTGATCCCCGACGTGTTCACGCCCGGCAGAAAGGTCACGGCGTTGAGCGCGTTGCGCGTCGCCATCGGCATCTTGTTGATCTGATCGACGTTCAGCGTCGAGGAGATCGTCGCCGTCTGCGTGTTCACCAGCTCGACGCCGCCCTTGACCTCGACGGTTTCGGCCACGTTGCCGACTTCGAGCGTCGCCTTGATGGTCTGCGGCGTGCCGATCGCGAGCGTGACGTCGTTGAGGACGGCGGAGCGGAACCCCGAGAGCGAGACAGTCACGGTGTACTTGCCCGGCTCGAGCGCGGGAATGTTGAAGGCGCCAGACGCGTTCGTGATCGCGCTGGTGGTCGTCCCCGTCGAATTGTTCTTCACGACCACGGTGGCGCCTGGAATCACGCCTCCGCCAGAATCGACGACCGTTCCTGCCATGGACGAAGTCGTGCTGCCCTGCGCGAACGCCGTACCGCTCGCCAGGCAGATGAGGGCCGCTGCCAGCATCAACCGCGACAGACTGTGTCTCATCGAACGCTCACTCCTTGCATCCCCTCCGACACCGCGAGCCTGTGGGAGCCAGGAGGCCGGCCCCGCGCGATCGAGGTGGATGATCGTCATTACCGTAGGAGCGCGGCGACGAGTCGGTCAATGGGATTGGGACCAGTTTCAGGTTGCAAATCGGACACTACATCTGTTACGGATATATCCGTAACGGATGTCGTCGGCGTGCGCAGCCGCACACCCGCCGCAGGAGGCGTGACGAATGGCGAAATATCAGGGACAGGCCGCGGATTTTCTGCCGCTGACGCCCGCCGTGTTCCATATCCTGCTCGCCTTGTCTGATTCTGAACGGCACGGCTACGGCATCAGCAAGGAGGTGGCCGCGACGACCGCCGGGACCGTCCGGCTGGGACCAGGAACGCTCTACGGGACACTAACGCGTCTGCTCGCCGCGAAGCTCGTGGACGAAATCGAGCGGTCCGATACCCGCTCGGCCGCCATTGATCCTCGGCGCCGGTACTACCGGTTGACGCCGCTCGGACGGGCGGTTGCCAGGGCGGAGGCGCGCCGTCTTGCCGATCTCGTCTCTGTGGCGCGCGCCAAGTCGATGTTGCCGGGACGCCGATGACGGTCCGCGGCACGCGAACGGCCCGCACGTGCGCACGCCTGATCGCGCGCGCCTATCCGCGGCGGACGCCCCCGGCGCCCGACCCGCGCGACTTCCTCGAAGAGGCGTTCGACGACGCCTGGCGCGAGCGAGGGTGCCGTGGTGTCGTGCGGCTCGCCGCGACCGTCGCCGGCGACCTGCTGGGCGCATGGACCGGCCGCGGCGCGTTCCCGATTTCCGCTGACACACGGCCCCACTCGATGGGGCACAGGAGGTCTCACATGGACCGCTGGCTCGGCGACCTCCGCACGTCGTGGCGCACGCTCCGGCACACGCCGGCGTTCACCGTTGTCGCCATCCTCACGCTCGCGCTCGGCATCGGCGCGACGACGGCTGTGTACGCCGTCGTTGACGGCGCGATCCTGCGCCCGTTTCCGTACCGCGACATGGATCGCCTGCTCGTCGTGATGGAAGTCGGCCGGAACGGTCAGCTGATGTCCGTGTCGTGGCCCAACTTCGTGGACTGGACGGCGCAAAACGACGTCTTCGACGAGATCGGCGTCTACCGCGCGGTGCCGGTGACGATCTCGGGCGACGGCCCGCCCGATCGGCTCAACGGGTTCCTGGTGTCCTCGTCGATCTTCACGTCCATGGGCATTCAGCCGCTGGCCGGCCGGGGCTTCGGCGCGGCGGAGGATGCGGCCGGAACGGCGCGCGTCGCGGTCATCAGCGAGCGGTTGTGGCGCAGCCGCTTCGGCGCCCGCCAGGACGTGATCGGCCTGTCGCTCTCGCTCAACAACCAGCCGTTCTCGGTCATCGGGGTCATGCCGGCGTCGATGCGCTACCCGTCGCGCACCACCGACGTGTGGCTGCCGGTCGGCCTGTATGTGAACACGTTTCCACCGCGCGGCGCGCACCCGGGCCTCACGGCGATCGGGCGGATGAAGACCGGCATGACCGTCGAACAGGCGCGCGCCGGGATGGTCGCGGTCGCGACGCGGCTCGCCGGGCAGTACCCCGACACGAACCTCGGGAACAGCGTCGTCGTCACGCCGTACTACGAGTTAATCGTCTCGAGTATCCGGCCGGCGCTCTTCATGCTGCTGGGCGCCGTCGGCCTGCTGCTGCTGATGGCGTGTTCAAACCTCGCGAGCCTGATGCTCGCCCGCGCTGAGACACGCGAACGCGACCTGGCCGTCCGCGCGGCGCTTGGCGCCAGCCGCGCGCAGATCGTGCGGCAGCTCCTGATCGAAGCCTCGCTCCTCGCGGTCGCTGGCGGCGCGCTCGGCGTCGGCCTCGCCTGGCTGGGCGTCCGCAGCTTCGTCGCGTCGAGGCCGTCCACCATTCCCCGGATCGATCTCATCGGCGTCGACTGGCGCATCCTCGCGTTCGCGACGCTCGCCTCGGCGCTGACGATCCTGCTCTTCGCGCTCTTCCCGGCGTGGCGCGCGTCGAAGCCGGATCTCCAACACACCCTCCGGGAAACCCGCACGGGCGCCGGCCGCCGCGGCACGCGGTTGCGCCGCGTGCTGGTCGCCGCGCAGGTCGGCGTCGCCGCGGTCCTGCTCGTCGGCGCCGGACTGCTCGTGAAGAGCCTGACCCAACTCATGAAGGTCGATCTCGGGTTCGAGAACACCCGCGTGCTCACCATGCGGCTGACGTTACCCGACGCCAGCTACGGTTCGGCCGACGCGTGGAAGGCCTTCCACGAAAGTCTGCTGCAGCGCCTCACCGGAGCGCCGGGCCTCGAGGCCGTCGGGCTGAACAGCGCAGTGCCCCTCGGCGGCTTCGGCTCCGAATCGCCCATCATGAAAGACGACGACCCGCTGCCGTCGGCGGATCGGCCACCCACGTTGTGCATGTTCCAGGCCACGGGCGGGCAGTACTTCGAGGTGCTCGGCATCCCGACGATGATCGGGCGCCGCTTCACCGATCAGGACCGAGCCGGTTCCGCGCAAGTCGCGATCATCGACGACACGACCGCGACGAAGTTCTTCGGCGCGACCAATCCGATCGGCCGGCGCATCGCGTTCGAGTTCAGCGGCGAGCACGGGATGAGCTCGTTCACGCCGCTCTGGCGTGAAGTGGTCGGCGTCGTCCGTCACGTGAAGCATTACGGCCTGCTGCAGGAACCGCCTTACGCGCAGGTGTATGTCCCGTTCGGTCAATTGCCGACGTGGATGCAGTCGCGCCGCCCGTCCATGGCGCTCTTCGTTCGTACCGCGGGCGATGGCGAAACATCAGCCGGCACGGTCCGCCGCCAGGTGAGCGAGATCGACCCGCGCCTGCCCGTCTACAGCATCCAGACGATGGAGACGTACGTGGACGGCCACACCGAGCAGCCGCGATTGAACGCCCTGCTCGTCAGCGGGTTCGCCGCGGTGGCACTGCTCCTCGCCGCGACGGGTCTCTACGGCGTGCTGTCGTACATCGTCTCGCAACGGACGCGCGAGATTGGCGTGCGGCTCGCGCTCGGCGCGAGCCGTCTCGACATCGTCCGGCAGATCGTCCTGCAGGGATTCGCGGTGGTCGTGATCGGACTCGCGCTCGGGCTGGCTGGCGCGGCCGGCGTCGCGCGGCTGCTGCGGACCGTCCTCATCGGTGTCTCGCCGGCCGATGCGGCCACGTTCGCAGGCGTCGCCGCGCTCCTCGCGATCGTGGGCGGCGTCGCCAGTTTCATCCCGGCGCGCCGGGCGTCGGCGGCCGATCCTTTGCGGGCGCTCAGGATGGACTAACATCAGCACCCGATGCTGCGTCGTCGGGCCGCGCTCGTGCTCGTCCTCTGGTCCGTCGCCGTTCCCAGGCACGCTCGGGCGCAGTGGTTCGTCGCGGGATACCTCGGGGCGAACGCGACGCGATCCGCCACGGTCGGCATCGACGTGCCCGGCGAGCAAATCTCGCTCGAGTACCACGACGTCGCGTTCGAGGCCCGGCCGTTCGAATCACCGCAGTACTACGGGTTTCGCGTCGGCCGCATGTTCGGCGCCGCGCGCCGGTTCGGCGTTGAGGTCGAGTCGGTTCACCTCAAGCTGTTCGCCGACACCACTCGCGTGTACGAGACGACAGGCAGCTTCGGTTCGTCCCTGATCCTCCGGACACCCGAGATGAACGCGATCGTGCAGCGGTTCGCGATGACCCACGGGTTGAATTTCCTGGTTGCGAATCTAGTGACGCGGTTCCCGCTGGGCAGCGCGGTCTCGCTCATCGCGCGCGGCGGCGCCGGGCCCACGCTCCCGCACGGCGAGACGACGGTGCTCGGCCGGCAGCGCGACCAGTACGAGTTCGCCGGGCTCGGCGTCCACGCCGCCGCCGGACTCGACGTCCGCCTGCGCGGCGGGTTGTCGCTCGTCGGCGAGTACAAGTTCACGTACGCCAGGCCAGAGATCGACCTGGCGGCGGGCACAGGGCGAACAACGGCGGCGAGCCACCATGTGGCATTCGGACTCGCTTTCGGCCTGTCACGCTGATATCCTCCCGCCGTGATTTTTGGCGCATGGGCGCTAGCCCTGACGTTCGCAATCCAGAATCCTCCGGCGACCCCAGCGGCGGACCAGACGACGTGGACGGACGACCGGCCCTTCGAACGCCTGATCCCCAATCTCGGACACGACGCAAAATCGCTCGCGAACTGGGAGAGCTTCACGATCCTGGCCGCGGGCGGCGGCAGCACGATCGCCCTGCACGACTTCGACGACGACGTCGCCATCTGGATGGCCGGCCAGGAGCCATCGTCCTACTCGAAGATCGGCACGCATCTCGGCAGCGGCTGGTTCCAGGCCGTGGCGGCCATCGGCACGTACGCGATTGGCAAGGTCACCCACGACCCCGCCGCGACGCACATCGGCAGCGATCTCATCCGGGCGCAGGTGCTGAACGGCATCATTACCGTCGGACTGAAGACGACGGTCGGCCGCGAGCGTCCGACCGGCAGTCCGCATTCGTTTCCGTCCGGGCATACGTCCGCGACGTTCGCCTCGGCGGCAGTGCTTCAGGGGCACTTCGGCTGGCGCGTCGGCGTGCCGGCGTACGCGATCAGCGGGTTCATCGGCTGGGCGCGGTTCCGCGACAACGAGCACTGGGTCACGGACGTCGTCGCGGGAACGGCGATCGGCCTCGCCGTCGGACACGCCGTCGTCACCGGCCATCGCCCGCGCTCGTGGTCGGTCGTGCCAGTCGCCACCAAGGGCGGCGGCGGGCTCTTCTTCATCAAGCGATAACCGTCCGGGCGCACGCTACCCGGTCGCGCCGAACCCGCCGCGCGTGGGACGCCCGGAGCGCGGCTGTTCGTCCCACTCGGCACGCACGAACGGCACGATGATCCCTTGCGCGAGCCGATCGCCCCGGCGCACCGCGACCGGCGCCGTCGTGAAGTTCAAGACCTCGATCTTGATTTCGTCTTCCGGACCGCAATAGTCGGCATCGACGACACCCACGCCGTTGGCAACCATCAGACCGCGCTTCAACGGCGTGCTGCTCCGCGCGAAAATCCCGAGAAAATGACCCGGCGGCACTTCGATCACGAGCCCGGTCGGCACCAGCGCCACTTCGCCCGGCTGGATTGACAAATCGACGCTGGACGCCAGATCGAATCCGGCTGAGCCGGCCGTCGCGTAGGTTGGAAGGGAGACGGAAGGGTCGAGACGAACAATGCGGATGTTCATACGTTCGTTAATGGGGCAATGAGGCAAAGAGGCAATGGGGCAATACAAACACTTGTCACTTGCCGCGGCTCACAGCCCGAGCCGCGCTACACCGTAGAAGACAAGCGATCGTAATGCCCCGTTGCCGCATTGCCAAATTGGCCCATTAACGAACGTCAGTTCACTTCGCCCCACCCGGCGCCGGCGGCACGACCTGCTTCTTGAAGAGCACGCTCACGTCGCGGGTGCCCTTCTCGAGGAACGAGACGCCTTTGTCCATCCACGTCGGACGCGGCTTGCCGAGCAGATAGTGATCGAAGAACTCGTCCATGTGGACGGTCCAGTGCTTCATGTTGTCGCGATTGCGGAGGCCGTGCGGTTCGCCGTTGTAGGTGAACATGTAGGCCTCTTTGCCGAGGCGGCGCATGGCCGTGTTGAACTCGATCCCCTGGTACCACGGCACCGCATCGTCGGCGTCGTTGTGGATGGTCAGATAGGGCGTGTGGATGCGCTCGATCCAGAAGATCGGTGAGTTCTCGATGAACTGAAGCGGCGCGTCCCACGGCGGCGCGCCGATCCGGCTCTGCGTCTTCTCGTACTGGAACTCGCGCACCATGCCGGTGCCCCAGCGGATGCCGCCGTACGCGCTGATCATGTTCGAGACGGAGGCGCCGGCTTCGACCGCCGCGAACAGATCCGTCTGCGTGATCATGTACGTGATCTGGTAGCCGCCCCACGAGTGGCCCTGAATGCCGATCCGCTTCGGATCGATGTAGCCCTGCTGCATCACGGTCTGGATCGCGGGGATGACGCACTTCATCGCGCTCGGTCCGGGATAGCCGGTCTCGTAGACGATGTCCGGCTGCAGCACGATGTAACCGTTGCTCACGTAGCGCGTGATGTTGATGCTGGTTCCGACGTTCGGCGCCCGGTAGCCGTGGAGTCCCTGCGAGAGCTCCTCGTAGATGTAGACCATCATCGGGTATTTCTTCGTCGGATCGAAGTTCTCGGGCTTGATCAGCATCGCGTTCAGCGTCTTGCCGTCGCCGTTGATGTACTTGATGTTCTCGGCTTTGCCCCAGATGAACTCCGCCTGCTGCGGGTTGGCGTTCGACACCTTCTGCGGGTTCGAGAAGGTCGTGTCGCTCACCCACAGATCCGGGAACTCGTCGAAGCGCGCCTCGGTGAAGACGACGGTCTCGGCTCGCTTCGCTTTCGTCGGCGCGCCCATCTGCTTGTCGAGCATGACCAGCTTCTCGGGTGCCGCCGTCCCGGTGAGGTTCACCCGGTAGTAGCCGCTCGCCTTGGTCTCGTCGTTGACCGTCGAGAGCAGGAGCGGCTTGTTCGCGGGAATCGTGCGGGCGTCAGGATCGAGCGTCCGGTAGCGGAACACGAGGTGCTGCTTGCGCCCCTCGCCGTTGGTCACCATACGCGCATTCGTCCCGTCCGGACGGATCTCCCAGATATCGAACTGGTCGTTGAGCAAAACGGTCTTATCGCCGTCCGTCCAGCCGGCAATCCCGAGCGCCGGCGGCAGGTCGGGCGTGTCGTGGCTCTCGTCGAAGAACTTCACGGGCAGCCGCTCGGTGAGGTTCACGCGCGTGCCGTTGGCCACCTGGTAGGTGAACCAGTGGCCGGACGGCTCATCGAAATAGATCAGGTAGTTGCCGCCGGGCGACAGCGAGTTCGCGCCGTTGTGGTGCTCGAGCACCTTCTTGCGCATGCCGTCCTTGAGATTCACGACGTAGACGTCGTTGTAGGTCGTGTCCCACGACATTTCTCTTTGGTACGGCAGGTCCGACGTGCCGAGCGTGCGCACGGGATCCGCGCCGGGATTCACATTGGGCAGATCCGGCGTCGCGAGCTGGACGAACCGCTTGTCCGAGAGGTGAACGACGGCGCGATAGTTGCGGCTGCGATCCTGCGCGGCGCGCACCTGCTGCATGGGCTGGATCTGCGCGTCCTTGTAGCTCCAGAGATCGACGCGGAGGGCTGCCGGGGCGTTCTCGTCGCGCGGCGGCGCCGGCGGCGGCGCGACGCCGAGAAACACGCGGGCGCCGTCCTCCGAGAAGCGCGGCGCGAAATTGTCGCTGACGACCATGCCCGACGTGATGCCGCGGGTCGAGCCCGACACGATTTCGGTGGCGGCCGCGTCGCCCGACTTCCAGTAGTACAGGCGGTACGGCGAGACGCGCTTCTCGTACTCGGCCATGTCGCTGAGGAACGCGATCTGCCGGCCGGCCTCGTCGAAGGCCACACTCTTGTAGTGGCCCCGCCCGCTCTTGAGCGTGGTCACCGTACCGTCGGCGGTGTGGCGCACGAACGCGCCGTCTTTGGTCGCGTCGGCCGAAGACACCGCGTAGGCCAGCATCGCGCCGGTCTTGTCCCACGCGTACTCGGTCACTTCCGGAACCGTCACTTCCTGTCCGCTGACGAGATTACGGAGAAACAGATCGCTGCCGGGATCCTTCCGCTTCTCCGGCGGCGTCGTCCCGCCCTGGGTCGATCCCGCTTCGTTCGACGCGGCCTGCGCCTGGGCGCCGGCGCCACCGGCCTGGGCCGCCGGAGGCTCGGCTTGACCGGCCCCGCCGCCGGCGCGTCCGGCTCCCCCGCCGCCCGCGCGTCCGCCGCCGCCGCGCGCGCCGCCGCCGCCGCGGCCACCGCCCGCGACCGCACGGCCCTTGTGGTACGCGAGCCACGTGGACGATTCTTCCGGCATCCGGAAGCTGCTCACCTGCGGCACGGTCGTCACCTGTCCGCCGGGCAGCGCCATGATCCCGAGCGAGTTGCGCGACGGCGCGTTGCTTTGATCGTCACCGCCGCGGCCGCCAGCGCGCCCGCCGGCCTGCGCATTGGCCTGGTTGCCGGCGTTCTGTGCCCGCCCGTTCCGCTCGTCTTCGGCCTTCGTCGGCACGATCGTGAAGATCACGAACTTGGCGTCAGGACTGAACGCGGGGTTCGTGCCGCGCGGGTGCTTGATCTCCTGATTCGTTTTCAGATTGCGGACGATCAGCTCACCGTCCTCTCCCTGAGATGAGGTGCCATAGGCGAGCCACTGACCGTCCTCCGACAGCCGCGTGCCCTGGATCGATCTCCAGGAATCGTAAGCGTCGTACGACAGCGGCCGCTTCGCCCGTCCCTGGGCCTCGGTGGACCGGCCGGACCAAGCCACAGCCATGGCCGTCACGCACACCACTGCCAGAATCCGCTTAGACCATCGGCCAGACATAGAGCGCTCCTTTTGCAACCTGGTCACGGGAGTAGCGCCTATTATGGCCAAAACACCGAGGTGCGCAAGGGAGGAACGGATGCGAAAAGCGGGAACGGGATGGCTGCTCGCAGTCGTCCTCGCAGCGACGTCCCACGGCCAATCGCGGCCGCGGGCGCGTGACCTCGATCTGGCTCCAGGTGCGGGATCTCCCGGCGCCCAGAACGCGATCACCGACGTGGCTGGCGTCGCTGTCGGTCACGTCACTATCGTGCAGGGCGACGCGATCCGCACCGGCGTCACGGCGGTGCTGCCCCACGGCGGCAACCTGTTCCGCGACAAGGTCCCCGGAGCGGTCTTCGTCGGCAACGCGTTCGGCAAGCTGGCCGGGTCGACGCAGGTGGACGAGCTGGGCACGATTGAGACGCCGATCGTCCTGACCAACACGCTGTCGGTCGGCACGGCCATCGAGGGCGTCGTGCGCTGGACGCTCGCGCAGCCGGGCAACGACGCGGTGCGCTCCGTGAATGCGCTCGTCGGGGAAACCAACGACGGCGCGCTGAACGACATTCGCGGCCTGCACGTCACGCGGGAGGATGTGGTTCGCGCGATCACGTCCGCCAGGACCGGCCCGGTCGAGGAGGGCGCCGTCGGGGCCGGCACCGGCACCGTCGCGTTCGGCTGGAAGGGCGGGATCGGGACGTCGTCTCGCCTCGTGCGCGCGGCCGGCCAGGGCGAGAGCACCTGGACGATCGGCGTGCTCGTGCAGACCAACTATGGCGGACGGCTGACAATGGGGGGCGTGCCCGTCTGGCGCGAGCTGACCCCGGGACGGGCCGGCACGGACGCTGACGGGTCCGCCTTCGCGCCATCCGGCGCTTCGGCGAGACACGACCCGCTTCCTGACGCTGACGGGTCGTGCATGATCATTGTCGCGACTGACGCGCCGCTCGACGCGCGCGATCTCAAACGGCTCGCCGCGCGCGCCATCTTCGCGCTCGCGCGCACGGGCTCGACCTACTCGAACGGCAGCGGCGACTTCGCGATCGCCTTCTCGACCCACGCGGCCAACCGCCTCACGGCCACCAACGGCGCACAGCCGCGCACGATCCTCCCGACCGATGCCGTCTCAGGATTGTTCGAAGCCGCGCTCGACGCCACTGAAGAAGCCGTCTACAACTCGCTGCTCAAGGCGACGGACACGACCGCGAACGGACGGACCGTACGCGCGTTGCCGATCGAGGAGCTGCGCAAGGTGCTCAAGAAGTACGGGCGGTAATTCTTCGGTCCTCAACACGGAGCACGCCGAAACACGGAGCTCACGGCGCAGGAGGAGTTTGCCCTCAAGCTTCCGCGTTCTCAGTGCTCTCCGCGTGCTCCGTGTTGCGGTTCGAAAGAACGAGCCTAGGTGCAAGTTCTGAGTGTTACTACACCACTCCACCTTCGAGCAGCGGCTGCAGCAACTCGAGCCGCGGGCCGTTCGCGTCGCAGACGGCGAACGTGCTCTTGCCGGTGGCGTTGTACATGGCCACGCCCGCGTAGTCGCCGCGACGGTTGATGATGTAGAAGCTCACGCTGAAGTTGGGCAGGCCGCGAGCGTTGAGGAGCCGCTTCTCGACCGTGTTGTCCTTGATCCGCCGGAGCGCGGCCATGCCGGCGTCCTTCGGGCTCGCGCCGCGCCGCATCTCCTCGACGATCAAGTACGACGACAGGTTGTAGAGATTCGCCTCGCCGCGGCCGGTGGACCCCGCGGCGCCGACGGCGCCGTCGACGTACAGTCCCGCGCCCAGAATCGGGGAGTCGCCCAGCCGTCCGGGAATCTTCCAGGCCAGGCCGCTCGTTGTCGTCACGCCGCAGACGTCCCCGCGCGCGTTGACGCCGTCGCAGTTGATGGTGCCGTAGATGTGGTTCTCGTTGATCAGCCCTTCGGCGACCATCTCGCTGGTCACCTGGGCGATGGCGGCGGCGCGCGCGTCGCCGTCCTTGATGTAGTGCAACGGATCGGTCCGCTGCTTCCACTCGAGCCACTTCTTGCGCGAGTTCTCGGTGTTGAGGTCTGCCAGGATCTCGAAGCCGAGATTGCGCGCGAATGTCTGGGCGTCCTTGCCGACGATAAGGTGATGGTCGGTCTTCTCCATGACGGCTCTGGCGACGAGCGAGGGCGTCTTCACGCCTTCGAGCGCGCCCACGCCGCCCGCCTTCTTCCTCGGTCCGTGCATGCAGCACGAATCGAGCTGGACGACGCCGTCGGCGTTGGGCAGGCCCCCGTATCCCACGCTGTCGTCCTGTGGATCGAGCTCGACGATGTTGACGCCGGCGACGAGCGCGTCGAGTACGTCGTCGCCCTTCGTCATCCGTTCGAAGGCGAGCTCGACGCAGGTCTGCGGCCCGCCGTTCTTGAACTGGTGGCCGTTCGCCGAGGCGACGATCACGGGCCGGCTGTTCCCCTGCACGAGCACCGTCGGCCCGGATGAGGCCGCCAGCGGCCGCACCGCCGCCGCAATTCCCGCTCCTGCCGTCGTCGTCATGAAATCCCGCCGTTTGATTCGGTTCGCCATAAAGAGCTCTGCCCAGTGCCCAGCAGAAGGAGGGGCGGGCTTTAGCCCGCCCACACTGGGCCGGCTGAAGCGGGCCCCTCCGACCGCAGGTAATTCTGCAACGCGGGCTAGTCTAGCGCCTTCGGTCAGAGGCCAGAACAATTGACCTCTCCCGCGCCGCCCGATACGATCAGCGGTCGTTTCGCATGCGCCGGAACATTTCGATCGATACCGTCCGGGCCGCCGCCACGCGCGTGTACGGCGTCGCCAAGCGGACTCCGCTGGTCCGGCTCGACCCCGTCGGACACGGCATGCCGCAGATCTATCTGAAGCTCGAGCTCTTTCAGCCCATCGGCTCGTTCAAGATCCGCGGCGCGATGAACGCGATCTCGCAGTTACCGCCCGAAGCCCTGAAAGACGGCGTCTGGACCGTCAGCGCCGGCAACGCCGCGCAAGGCGTGGCGCTGGCCGCGCGCGAAGCCGGCGCGCGCGCGTCCGTGCTCGTGATGGACGGCGCCCCGGCCACCAAGCTCCAGGCGATCGAACGGCTCGGCGCGTCGATCGTCAAGGCCCCGTTCGACGAGTGCTGGCGCGCCGTCGAGCACCACGAATCCGATCGGATGACGGGCCGGCTGGTCCACCCGTTCGACGACGACGATTTCATCAGCGGCAACGGCACGGCCGGGCTCGAGATTCTGGAAGATTTGCCGGATGTCGATGCCGTCGTCGCGCCGATGGGCGGCGGCGGGTTGCTCGCCGGCCTCGCGACCGTCATGCACGCGCTCAAGCCGGACGTCCGCGTCTATGCGGCCGAACCGGAAAACGCGGCCCCGCTTTCCACCTCGATGTCGGCCGGCCGCGCCAGCCGATTCGAGGGGTGGAGCCGCTCCTGGGTGGACGGCGCCGGCGGACAGTCGGTGCTGCCGTCGATGTGGCTGCTCCTCCAGCATGCCATCGCCTCGTCGATCGTCGTCCCGCTCGACGACGCGGCGCGGGCCATGAAGCTGGCGGCCGAGCGCTGCCACATCATCGTCGAAGGCGCCGCGGCCTGTGCCGTCGCCGCCGCCGAATCGCCGGCGCTCGTCAGGGCCGGCCATCGCAAGATCGTCGCCGTCGTTTCGGGCGGCAACATCGACCTCAGCAAATTTGCGTCACTGGTCGGCGCCTGTCCGCAATGACAACAGGACGCGGCGCGACCTCTCTGCTTCTTTTCTTTTCAGCCACACATCTTGATGGATAACGCACAAGCTCCACTCCCCGCGCGCCTGTCGCGCCTTCCCGAACTCGCCCGCGACCTGTCCTGGACCTGGGGACCGGCTCGGGAAATCTTCAGACGCCTGGACTACGGGTTGTGGCGGCAGACCGCGCACAACCCTGAAATGATGCTCCGGCGCATCTCGCCCGACGCGCTCGCCCGCGCCGCGTCCGATCCGGGCTTCCTCGCGGTCTATGACGCGGCGGTCTCCACGCGCGACGCCGCGCGGGCGCCCGGCGCGTTCCAGCGCACCTGGTGGCATCAGCAGGTCGGGACGGATCAGAACGACGTCGTCGCCTACTTCTGCGCCGAGTTCGCCATCCACCAGTCGCTGCCGATCTACGCCGGCGGCCTTGGCGTGCTCGCCGGCGATCACTGCAAGGAAGCGACCGACCTGGGCGTGCCGCTCGTCGGCGTCGGCTTCATGTACCCGCAGGGCTACTTCCGCCAGCGGATCTCTCCGGAGGGCTGGCAGCAGGAGGTTTACGAGCGCCTGAACTGGGACGATGCGCCGATCGCGCACGCGCTCACCGTGGACGGCCAGCCGTGTGTCGTGCTCGTGCCGCTCGGCACTCGATCGGTGCTCGTGCAGGTGTGGGAAGTCCGTCTCGGGCGCGTCCGTCTCTTCCTGCTCGACACCGATCTCGACCAGAACGCGCCGTGGGATCGCGAGTTGTCCGCGCGGCTGTATGGCGGCGGACAGGACACACGGCTGCAGCAGGAGATCGTGCTCGGCCTGGGCGGCGTGCTCGCGCTGCGGGCGCTCGGGCTCAAGCCCGCCGCGTGGCACCTCAACGAAGGCCACGCCGCGTTCGTCGTCCTGCAGCGGTTGCGTGACTTCCTCGCCAACGGGGCCTCGTGGGAAAAGGCGCTCGCCGAAGTCCGCCGCACGACGGTCTTCACCACGCACACCCCGGTCCCGGCGGGACACGACGCGTTTCCGTTCCACCTGGTCGAGCAGCAGCTCGCGGGCTGCTGGGGATCGATGAACGGACACGGCGAGCTCTTCCTCGCCCTCGGCCACTACGACAACGGCGCGGGCCCGCAGTTCAACATGACGGCGCTCGCGATGCGATCGGCCGGCGCGATCAACGCGGTCAGCAAGCTGCACGGCGAGGTGACGCGCAACATGTTCGCGCCGCTCTGGCCGGAGCTGGCGGCCGACCAGCGCCCGGTGAACACGATCACGAACGGCGTGCACGTGCCGACGTGGGTGTCGAACGCGCTCGCCCGGCTCTTCGAACGCCACCTGAGTCCGGCGTGGCGCGACCAGTACGAGGATCCGTCCTTCTGGTCGCGGATCCTGGAGATCCCCGACGAAGATCTCTGGGCCGCCCGCCAGACGCTCCGCGGCGCGCTCTTCGACTTCATCCGCGAACGGGCGCGCCAGCGCTGGACGCAGGACGAGGCCGGCGCGACGCGCATCGTCGCCGCGGGCGCCATGCTCGACCCCAACGCGCTCACGATCGGATTCGCACGCCGGTTCACCAGCTACAAGCGGCCGGAGTTGCTCTTCCGCAAGGCGGAACGGCTCGCGCGCCTGCTGCGCTTCGCGGAGCGGCCGATCCAGTTCGTGTTCGCCGGCAAGGCCCACCCGGCCGATCAGGCGGGCAAGCATCATCTGCAGAATGTGTTCCGGCACGCCATCGATCCGAAGATGGGCGGCCGCATCGCGTTCGTGGACGACTACGACCTGCACGTCGCGCACCTGATGGTGCAGGGCTGCGACGTCTGGCTCAACACGCCGCGCAAGCCGCTCGAAGCGAGCGGGACGAGCGGCATGAAGGCGTCGATGAACGGCGTCCTCAACCTCAGCATCGGCGACGGCTGGTGGGCCGAAGGTTTCACCGGATCGAACGGCTGGCTCATCGACAGCCACCCCGCCTCCCAGGATGTCGAGGCCATCGACGAGGCCGACGCCGACGCGCTCTACCAGTTGCTCGAGGAACAGGTGATCCCGACGTTCTACGAACGCGACGCGCGCGGCATCCCGCGACGCTGGATCGCCATGGTCAAGCAGGCGATCCTCACCGTCACGCCGCGCTTCTCGACGCGCCGGATGCTGAAGGACTACGTCGACACGGCCTACGCGCCGGCCTGCAGGGTCAAGGCAAAGAAATAGACGGGGATCGATGTGAGTGCGCAGCTCGGAATCGCACACGACGCGGCACAGGCGAACAGACCCGCAGTGCTGGTCCTCGTGCGGCATGCCGAGTCTGAGCGGAACGTCGCGAGGAAAGGCAACCGCTACTTCCTCGATAGCGAGGCGCGTAAGTCAGTGCAGGGCGTTGCCGATCATCGGACACCCCTGACGGTTCGTGGACGGCTCCAAGCCTCACAGACGGGCACGGCTCTCCGTCGTGACTTTGGCGCATTCGATTACGCCTATCACTCGGGGTACTACCGCACGCGCGAAACGCTCGAGCATCTGCTCGGCGCGTATCTCGAAGACGAACGCGCTCGGATCCAGATTCGCCACCACCTCTTTCTGCGCGAGCGAGATTCGGGCTACACGTTCGACATGACCACGGCAGAAGCCGAATCGGCGTTCCCGTGGTTGCAGGAGTACTGGAAGACGTACGGCCCGGTCTTCGGCCGGCCTCCCGGAGGCGAGAGCTATGCCGATGTCGCGAAGCGTGTCTACCTGTTTCTCAGCATGCTGTTTCGCGATCGCGGTGGCCAACGAGTGCTCGTCGTCACGCACGGTGGCACGCTCTGGATGTTTCGGATGTTGCTGGAGCGTTGGAGTTGGGAAGAGACAGAGGAACGGCTCCGAGCCGGATCGATCCCCAATTGCAGCGTCACGGATTACGTGTTCGACCCGAAGTCCGGCCGCCTGACGCTTCGGGAACTGACGCGAGTCTTCTGCGACGACTCCACGTAAGCGCTCACGGGGCAGCGCGCGGTAAGCGGGCACGAGAGTTGCACCAATGTGCGCCGACTGCGGTAGAAACGCCGGGGCGTGCGAGGGGCGCCCACGACGGAGCGCTGGCTCCCTGATTCAGACCACGATAATCGGCGTCGCCCACGAGATAGCGAACCGCCTGGGGCGGCTCTGTCGCCGCCCGCCTCGACGGAGTACCAGCCGGCGACCCTGAGGGACATCTCATGACTACTTCCGCCCGCACGAAGCGCCTGTTTGCCGTCGCGATCCTCGCAGGCGCGGCCTCGCTCTGGCTGCCGGCGTCGGCGGCGGCGCAGTTCTTCGTCAATCCCTCGATCGGGTACAACTTCGGCGGTGATTCCGGATGCCCGGCGATCACCGGGTGCGAGGCAAAAAATCTCAACTGGGGCATCTCGTTCGGGGCCATCGGAAGCGTTGTCGGTGGGGAGATCGAATTCACCGACACGAACAACTTCTATGGTGAAACCGCCGTGACGAAGACGCGCGTGACCACGATCATGGGTCACTTCCTGTTTGCGCCCAAGTTCGGTCCCGTCCAACTGTACGGCCTCGGCGGGCTCGGCCTCCTCAAAAGTCAGGTGGACGCGACCGGAGGGGTCGCGGCGGACGAAGACCAGGATGACTTCGGGTATGACGTGGGTGGAGGCTTGATGATCTTCTTCGGCGAACACGTTGGCGTGCGCACCGACTTTCGGTATTTCCAATCGTTTGACGCGCTCAAGCTGATCGGCCTGGCCGATCTTCGCGAGAACGACAACAAGCTCAATTTCAGCAGGTTCAGCGTCGGGGCCGTCTTCAAGTTCTAACGAGCCTCCATCGCCGGGCTCTCGCATACCCCCTGGACCTCGATATAATCGCCTGTTGATGGCTCGAAAGACTGCTGAAACTGTCCGGTGTGCGTTGTGCGGCGCGAAGGAGGTCTCGGAACCCCGGGGCGACGAGCGCTACTGCCGCAACTGCTGGGACAAGAAGATTGCCGTCGAAGACATCGTCGCGCGTGAGTTCACGCTCAAGCGATACATCCGCGCGCACAGTGCCGAGAAGTACCTCGTCTACCACTCGACGCAGAAGCGGCCCGTTGGACAACTGCAGGTCATCGACGACGGGTTCGACTTGTTCCTGACGTTGCTCCTCTATCCGACCTTCGTCTGGGACGACGAGGCGTATCACCTCGAAAACGACCCGGAACACCGCACCTACGCGGAGATTCTGGTGGACGTCGTCGCCGCGGACGTCATCGAGCCGTGGGGCGGCGGCAAGTGGCACCTCGAGGTGTTCCGATCGACGGCCGCCGAACCCGAGGACTGGAACGGCGAGATGTAGAGACTTGGCTATACTGCGCGGATGTCGTTCTCGATTCCGGCAATCCAGCAGGCGCTCGCCACCGACCATCTCGACGGCTGGCTGCTCTACGACTTTCACGGATCCAATCCGATTGCCGCCAAGCTGGCCGGCCTGCTCGGCAAGCACACCACGCGGCGCTGGTACTACTTCATCCCGGCCTCCGGCGCGCCGCGCAAGCTCGTCCACGCCATCGAGTCGTTCGTGCTCGACGGCCTGCCTGGCGACAAGGTGCGGTACGCCGGCCGCCACCAGCTCGAGGAAGGCGTCGAACAGCTCCTGCGGGGATCGAAGGCGGTCGCCATGGAGTACTCGCCCGAATGCGCCATTCCTTATCTCTCGCGCGTGGACGCCGGCACGATCGAGTTCATTCGCCGGCTCGGTCTACGGGTCGTGTCGTCGGGCGATCTGGTCCAGCGCTTCGAAGCCGCGTGGGACGACGACGCGATTGCCACCCACCGGACCGCGTCCGAGAAGCTCTACCGCATCAAGGACCGCACCTTCGAGTACGTCGGCGCCCGCCTCTCGGCCGGCGAGGCGCTGCACGAGTTCGCGGTGCAGCAGCAGATGGTGGCGTGGTTCCGGGAAGAAGGGCTCATCGCGGATGCGGCGCCGATCGTCGGCGCGCAGGAGAACGCCGGCAATCCCCACTATGCGCCGTCTCATGACGCGTCCCGGCCGATTCGTCGCAACGAGTTGCTCCTGCTCGATCTGTGGGGCAAACTGGATCAGCCCCGGGCGGTGTACGCCGACATTACGTGGACGGGATTCGCCGGGACGCCGCCGGCCGAGATCGTCAAGGCCTTCTCGGTCATCGTCCAGGGGCGCGACGCCGCGATTGCAAAAGTGAAATCGGCCACGGCGGCCCGCCAGCCGATTCACGGCTGGGAGGTCGACCGCGCCACGCGCGACGTCATCACGGCCGCCGGCTACGGCGACCAGTTCATCCATCGGACGGGCCACAGCCTGGGTGAGGAAGTGCACGGCAACGGCGTCCACATGGACGACTATGAGACGCACGATGACCGGCGCCTGGTGCCGGGGACCGGGTTTACGATAGAACCAGGGATATATACGGCGACGTTTGGCGTCCGGACCGAGGTGAACATGGTCGTGGGCGAGCGGTCCGCCGAAGTGACGGGCCCCTGCCAGCAGGAGCTGGTACGGATCGCGGTACGCGGTGCGTGAAAATTTGACAGAACCACGCGCACGGGTTTCATCGTCTCAAGAAGATGACAGGCTTCTTTTGGCGCCGCGCGCCAGCAGCGCGAGTCGTCAATCCGGTCATCCTGGTTAACTTTTCTTAAGGTAAGGGCAACGGAGTTTGCTTATGTCCAGTCGTAAATCCTCAGCGTTCTATGGAGTGTTGATCGCCCTGGCCTCGCTCGTCGTGGGCATGGTGATCGCGTCGCGGCTCGGCATGACGCCCGCGTCGCTCGCCGGGCCGCTCACCGTGCCGGCCGCCAACAGCGCGCCGCTCTCCGGTCCGGTCGATGCCACGACGTTCCGGACCATCGCGCACGACGCGAGTCCGAGCGTGGTCAGCATCCGCACCCGCGCCAAGCGCGAAGTGCGGGGCGTGGCCGATTTCTTCCAGTTCGACAGCCCGTTCGGCGGCGGCCGCCGTCAGCCGCCGCAGCCGCAGATCATGGAAGGCGCGGGCAGCGGGTTCATCATCGACAAGAGCGGCTTCGTGCTGACCAACAACCACGTCGTCGAAGACGCCACCGAGATTGAAGTCCAGCTCGCCAACATGCGCAGCGGCGAGCCCGGGCTCAAGGCCAAGCTCGTCGGGCGCGATGTCCTGACCGATTCGGCGCTCCTGCAGATCATCGAGATGCCCGATCAACCCCTGGTCGCGGCCAAGTTTGGCGACTCGACGCAGATCGCGCCGGGTGATTGGGTGATGGCGATCGGCAACCCCTTCCGGCTGTCCTCGACCGTGACCGTCGGCGTAGTCAGCGCGGTCAGCCGCACGGCACCGGAACTGCAGCCCGCGGCCGGCCGGGACCTGGAAATGATCCAGACCGACGCGGCGATCAACCGCGGCAACTCCGGCGGCCCGCTGCTGAACCTGCGCGGTGAGGTCGTCGGAATCAATACGGCGATCTTCAGCGATCAGGGCGGCGGCAACCTCGGCATCGGCTTCGCGGTGCCGATCAACACGGTGCGCGACATCCTGCCGCAGCTCGAAAAAGGCAAAGTCGTCCGCGGCCGGATCGGCGTCTCGCTGATTCCGTCAACCCCGACGCGCGACGACATCGCCGAGCTGGGCCTGCCCTCCACGGGCGGGGCCATCATCCGCGACGTCCCCGAGGGTCCCGCGAAAACCGCCGGCGTCAGAGTCGGCGACGTCATCGTCGAGTTCAACGGCAAGAGCGTCACCGACAACAACCAGCTCGTCGGCATGGTGACCCGGACGACGCCGGGCACGACCGTTCCGATGAAGGTCGTGCGCGACAAGAAGACGATCTCGCTCAACGTCAAAGTTGACGAGCTCGATCTCGACGCGGAGCAGGCGAACGGCAACGGCCTGACGCGGCGCGACAACCCGCGCGAGCCGAACGATCAGCCCAAGGACACCGGTTTCGGCATGACCATCGAAACCCTCACGCCGGACCTGGCGCGGCAGCTGCGCATCCCGCAGGGCCGCACGGGCGTCGTCATCAGCGACATCGAGCCCGGCTCCCCGGCGGCCCAGCAGGGCCTCCGCCCGGGCGACGTGATCGTGAGCGTGAACGGCCAGCCGGCCACGAGCGTCGACGCCGTCGGCGCCTTGCTCGACCGCGTCCAGATCGGCCGCAACGCCCGCGTGGTCGTCTTGCGCAGCGGCTCGGAAGCCCTCGTGCTCCTGCGCAAGCGCTGACGCGCGCGGCGTACATTCACCGAGGCGGCTGCAGCGAGGCTGCAGCCGCCTTTTTTGTGCCCGTCGCCCCATTGCCTCATTGCCTCATTGCCCCATTGCCTCATTGCCCCATTGCCCCATTAACATGAGTCACCAATGCTTCCGACGCTGGTCCTCTGCGCCGGACTCGGCACGCGCCTCGATCCGCTGACGCGGCTCGTGGCCAAGCCGGCCGTGCCGCTCCACGGGAAGACGCTCGTCGAGCGCGTGCTCGACGGGCTCGAACGGCAGGGTGTCCGCGAGGTCGTCGTCAATCTCAGCCACCGGCCCGAGACGATCACGCGAATCATCGCGGATGGCGCGCATCTCGGGTTGCACGTTCGCTACTCGTGGGAACAACCGGTGCTGGGCTCGGCCGGGGGGCCGCGACGCGCGTTGCCGCTCCTCGACGCCGACACGTTCCTCATCGTCAACGGCGACACCTTGTCGAGCGTGGCGCTGGCGCCGATGCTCGACGCGCACCGCGCCAGCGGCGCCGACGTGACGATGGCCGTCGTGCCTAATCCGCGCCCGGATCACTACAACGGGATCGTGCTCGATGACCGCGATCGCGTCACCGGGTTCGTGCCGAAGGGGCAGGCGGCGAGCAGCTGGCACTTCATCGGCATCCAGATCGTGCGCGCGTCGGTGTTCGCCTCGCTCGCCGACGGCACGATCGCCGAAACGGTCGCGGGAATCTATCGCGCGCGACTGGCAGCCGCGCCCGGGGCGCTGCGCGGCTGGCGTGTGACCACGCCATTCATCGACGTCGGCACGCCGCGCGACTACCTCGACGCGGCGCTCAGCTTCGCGGGATCGGCCGGCGAAGGCCGCAGCATCGAGGCGGGCGCACGGATCCACCCATCTGCGGACGTGACGCGCTCGGTCGTCTGGCCCGGTGCGGAGATCGCCGCGGACGCTGACCTCGAGGACTGCATCGTCACCGGCGTCTCCGTCCCGGCGGGACTGCGCGCGCGGTCGGCCGCGATTCTTCCGGCCTCGGCCGTGCGTGCGGACGACGTGGCCGAGATTCACGACGGCGTCGCCGTGTTTCGGTTTTAGACTTATCCCGTGCCCGACTCCCCGCTCTCCGCCAAAATCAGCGGCTACCTCGATCGCCACGGCGTCCAGGCGTCACGGATCGTGCCGCTCACCGGCGACGCGTCGGACCGCCGCTACTTCCGCGTGCTGTCAAAGGATGGCGACCCGTTCGTCCTGGCGGTCCACGCGGCCCCGTTCGACTACGCTGCGCTGCCATTCGTGAACACCGCAGAGCTCTTCGCCGCGATGCCCGTGCCGGTCCCGCGCATCCTCGGACATGCTGCCGACCTCGGCGTGCTGGCGCTCGAGGATCTCGGCGACGTCACGCTCCAGGCGCACGTCGGGGCGGCCCCGGCGGCCCAGCATGCCGCGCTCTACCGGCAGGCGGTCGCGTTCATCGACGTGTTTCAGCGCCGCGGACGTGAGCTCGCCGCGCCGGCCTACCTGCCCTACGGCATTGCCTTCGATCGGGACAAGCTGACCTGGGAACTGGACTTCTTCCTCAAGCACTTCCTCGAGGCGTACCGCGGCATCCTGTTTGCGACGCGCGAGCGCGAGGCGCTCCGGGCCGAATGCGCGCGCATCATCGACGAGCTGGCCGAAGAGCCGCGAGTCCTCTGCCACCGCGACTACCACAGCCGTAATCTGATGTGGCGCGACGGCCGCCTCTGCATCATCGACTTCCAGGACGCCCGGCTCGGGCCCGACACTTACGACCTGGCGTCGTTGCTGCGCGACTCATACGTCGATCTTCCCGAGCAGGTCGTGGACGAGCTCATCGCCTACTTCCTGGCGCTCCAGGGGCGATCGGTCGAAGCCGTCGAGTTTCGCCGGCGCTTCGACCTGATGGCGCTCCAGCGCAATCTCAAAGCGCTGGGCACGTTCGGATATCAGACGACCAGCCGCCGCAATCCCGTGTACATTCAGTACATTCCACGCACGTTGAAGTACGTCCGCGAGAACCTGCAGAAGTATCCTCGCTTCGCCAGCCTCGCGGCGCTTCTGGCGCGGCACGTCGAGGAACTGAAGTGACCCGATTCGGGCTGTCGACGCATCTGTTCCATCACGAGCGTCTCGACCAGCGGCACTTGGAGACGATCCGCCGCCACGGCTTCGATCTCGTCGAGCTGTTCGCCACGCGGACGCACTTCGACTATCGCGACCGCGCGCGGATCGCCGAGATGCGCGGCTGGCTCTCGGCCGCCGGCATCGAGGCGGGCAGCATGCACGCGCCGATCACCGACGGCATCCGGGCCGGGGTGTGGGGCCGCAGCTACTCGAACGCGTCCAGTGACAGCGCGAGCCGCCAGGAGGCGCTAAACGAGACACGCGCCGCCATCGACGCCGCGGCGGCGCTGGGCTGCCGGACGGTCGTCGTCCACCTCGGCGTGCCGCGCGGGCAGCAGACGCCGCCCGGCGACAACGACGCGGGCGCCATGAAAAAGAGCGTCGAGGCACTGGCCGGCATGACCGCCGGTACCGGTCTCCGGCTGGCGCTGGAAGTCATTCCCAACGATCTCTCGACGCCGACGGCCCTGACGGATCTGCTCGAAGGCGAGATCGATCTGGGCGACGCCGCGATCTGCCTCGACTTCGGCCACGCGCACATGCTGTCGGGCGCACCGGAGGCGGCCGAAGCGCTCTCGGGCCACATCCTCACCACCCACGTCCACGACAACGACGCCACCGACGACATCCACCTCGTCCCCTTCGAAGGGACGATCGACTGGACCGCGACACTCACGGCCATGTGGAAGGTCGGCTACGCCGGGGCGCTGGTGTTCGAGGTCGCCGACCATGGCGACGCCCGCGCGGTCCTGCAGCGCACGGTTGGCGCCAGGACCCGCCTTCGGGCGATACTGGATGACTTGGCCGCCCCGATCGCGTTCGGAGAGTGAATGCAGGTCTACATCGAGGACATCGCGAAGCACGAAGGTCAGCCGGTCACCCTCAAAGGCTGGCTCGCCAACCGCCGGTCGAGCGGCAAGATCCATTTCCTCCAGGTCCGCGACGGCTCGGGCTTCATCCAGGCGGTGATGTCCAAGGCCGCGATCGGCGAGGAAGCCTTCAAGCAGGCCGACCACCTGGCGGCCGAATCGGCGATCGTCGTGCACGGCACGGCCCGGGCCGACACCCGCGCGCCGGGCGGCTTCGAAATCGACGTCAACGCCTTCGAAGTCGTGAGCCCCGCGCACGACTACCCGATCACGCCGAAGGAACACGGCGTGGATTTCCTGATGGACCGGCGCCATCTCTGGATCCGCTCGCAACGGCAGCAGGCGATTCTGCGGGTCCGCCACGAGGTGATCAACGCCGTCCGCGACTATTTCAACGGCCGCGGCTTCATCCTCGCCGACACACCGATCTTCACCCCGTCGGCCTGCGAGGGCACGACGACGCTCTTTCCGGTGAAGTACTTCGACGACACCACGGCCTACCTGACCCAGAGCGGCCAGCTCTACAACGAAGCCAACGCGATGGCGCTCGGCCGGGTCTACAGCTTCGGCCCGACGTTCCGCGCCGAAAAGTCCAAGACACGGCGCCACCTGACCGAGTTCTGGATGGTCGAGCCCGAGATGGCCTACGCGACGCTCGACGACGCGATCACGCTCGGCGAAGGGCTGGTCGTCGAAGTCGTCAGCCGCGCGCTCGATCGCCGAAAGCGCGAGCTGGCCATCCTCGAGCGCGACACCTCGAAACTGGAACAGGTCAGGAGCCCGTTCCCACGCGTGTCCTACGACGACGCGGCCGCGATGCTCAAACAGAAGGGATTGCCGTTCGAATGGGGCGGCGACTTCGGCAGCCCCGACGAGACGGCGATTTCCGAAGCGTTCGATCGGCCCGTGGCGGTGTACGGCTATCCGTCGGCGATCAAGGCCTTCTACATGAAGCCGCACCCGGAGCGGCCGGAAGTATCGCTCTCGGTGGACTTCCTGGCGCCCGAGGGCTATGGCGAGATCATCGGCGGCGGCGAGCGGCTCGATGATTACGACTTGCTGCTCAAGCGCATCGACGAACACCAGCTGCCGCGCGAGGCGTTCGAGTGGTACCTCGACCTGCGGCGCTTCGGCAGCGTGCCGCACGCGGGCTTCGGCATGGGCATCGAGCGTGTCGTCTCGTGGATCTGCGGGCTGGACCACCTGAGGGAAGCCATTCCTTACCCCCGGATGTTGTACAGACTGTATCCATGACCCACATGGCAATGCCTTTGACCTTCAAATCGATCGATTGATCGATGAGTAATTTGATCGATTTATGAAAGTAGGATTCGTCTCCCTCGGCTGCCCGAAGAACCTCGTCGATGGCGAGGTCATGCTGGGCTACGCCCGCGACGCCGGGCACGAGATCACCGCTGATGCGCGATCGGCCGAGGTGATCGTGGTCAACACTTGTGCGTTCATCGACACGGCCAAGGAAGAGTCGGTGAACGCCATCCTCGAGATGGCGCAGCTCAAGCGCGACGGCGGGTGTCAGAAGCTCGTCGTCACGGGCTGTCTTGCTGAGCGCTACCGCGATCAGCTCAAGGCCGAGATTCCGGAAATCGACGTCGTCCTCGGCACCGGCGAAGTGCCGGAGATCGTCGGCGCGCTCGAGGGCAAACAGCCGGTGGCGACGCCGGTGACGTTGTTCAGATCGAAAAATGAGATCGATGGTTCCGGGGTTCCGGGGTTCCGGGGTTCCGGAGTTCGGTTCTCGGGTTCTGGTGTCGTGCAACGGGATTCACGAACTACGGAACTGCGGAACCCCGGAACTGCGGAACCCTCGGCCCCCACTTACCTCTACGATGCCTCAACCCCGCGCCTCCTCACCACGCCGCGTCACTACGCGTACGTCAAAGTCGGCGAGGGCTGCGATTACACCTGCGCGTTCTGCATCATCCCGACGCTGCGCGGGAAGTACCGCAGCCGTGACGAGGATTCGGTGGTCGCGGAAGCCGAGCGGCTCGCGGCCGGCGGCGTCAAGGAACTGCTGCTCATCTCACAGGACACGACGTTCTTCGGCGTCGATCGCGGCCAGCGCGGCGCGCTCGCGCGGCTGCTGCGCCGGCTGAACGAGATCCCCGGTCTCGCCTGGATCCGGCTGCTCTACCTCTATCCGACGACCATCACCGACGACGTGCTCGACGCGATGGCCGAGTGCGACAAGGTCTGCAACTACATCGACCTGCCGCTTCAGCACGCATCGGCCGACGTGCTGCGCCGGATGCGCCGGCCGGGAAATCGCGCCGCCTACGACAAGCTGCTGGCGCGCATCCGTGCGCGCGTGCCCGGTGTGACCCTACGCACCACGTTCATCGTCGGGTTCCCTGGCGAGACCGAGCAGGACTTCGAAGACCTTTGCGCGTTCGTGCGCGACACCGGATTCGATCACGTCGGGGTCTTCACCTATTCGCACGAAGAGGACACCCGTGCCTACGCGATGACCGACGACGTGCCCGCCGAGGTCAAGGCGTCGCGGCGTCATCGACTGATGCAATTGCAGAAACAGATCGTTCAACAGCGGCTGAAGGCGCGGCGGGGCGAAATCGTGACGGTCATCGTGGACGGCCCGTCGCCGGAGTCCGAGCTCGTCCTTCAGGGCCGTCTCGAGGGCCAGGCGCCCGAGATCGACGCCGTGGTGTACCTGGCGGAGTGCGACGCGTCGCTCTTCGAGCCGGGCGAGGTCGTCCGCGCGCGCATCACCGGGAGCCGGGGCTACGACCTGGTGGCGGCCGTCACTGAAGATCAGTTCGCCGGGGCGGCAAACCTGAATTTGCGCTGACTGGTTCGCCGTTTGGGGCCTTTGCCCTTCTGCTATACTGTTCGATGGTCTTAGCGGGATAGGCTTTGGTAGTGGGCCCGTGCCCACTTTTTGTATTTCAGGGCCTGTTTTTCGAGTCGACGATGAAACCGGCTCCCGGCGGTGCATCCGAACAACTCAGGGCCGTGGCGAGTCGTATTGCTCACGGCTACGGCCTCGAGCTGTTCGACGTGCAGTTCCGGCGCGAATCGCACGGCTGGGTGCTTCGAGTGATCCTCGATCGTGTCCCGGCGGGGCCGGAGGCCGGGGGCGGCGAAGCGGTCACGATCGACGATTGCCGGCGGGTCAGCGAGGAGCTGAGCGCGCATCTCGACGTGGATCCGGAGCTGGTCGGCGGCGGCGACCGCAACTACACCCTCGAGGTGTCGTCGCCGGGTCTCGATCGGCCGCTGCGTGACGAGCGCGACTACCGGCGTTTCACCGGCCGGCTCGCGAAGATCGTGACGCGCGAGCCCGTCGGCGGCCAGTCGCACTTCGAGGGCCGGCTGTCGGGCGTCGACGACGACCACGTGCTGCTGGCCGAGGGCAAGCGCACGCACCGGGTGCCGATCGCGGCGATCAGCCGCGCCCGGCTCGAAGTGGAGTTTTAACAGGATTTTTGAGACTCATATGGCTACCGAACTGCAGCAGATGATCGACGTCGTGGCGAAGGACAAGGGCATCGACCCGACCATCGTCATCAGCGCGATCGAAGATGCGTACCTCGCGGCGTCGCGCAAGGTCTTCAAGAGCGACGAAGATCTGCGCACGCGTTTCAACCTCGAGACCGGGCAGGTCGAGCTCTATGCCGTCCGCCTGATCGTCACCGAGGTCGCGAGCCCGGCGCGGGAAATCTCGCTGACCGAAGCGCAGCAGCTCTACGGCGACGAAGCCGAAGTGGGCATGGAGATCGAGTTTCCGAAGGAAACCGAGAAGCTCGGCCGGATCGCGGCGCAGACGGCCAAGCAGGTCATCGCCCAGCGCGTCCGCGAAGCCGAGCGCGAGAAGATCCACGCCGAGTTCAGCCAGCGCATCGGCGAGGTCGTCAACGCCACCGTGAAGCGCTTCGAGAGCGGCGACATCATCGCGGAAATCGGCCGCGTCGAGGCGCAAATCCCGCGCAAGGAACAGTCGCGCGCCGAGAACTACGCCATCGGCGACCGCGTCCGCGCCGTGATCAAGGCGGTGACCAAGAACGCCAAAGGGCCGCAGGTCATCCTGTCGCGCACCGATCCGGCGCTGCTCGTGAAGCTGTTCGAGCAGGAAGTGCCCGAGATTTACGATGGCACGGTCATGATCCGGGGCGCCGTCCGCGAAGCCGGCGATCGCGCGAAGGTCGCGGTGTTCTCGCGCGAGCGCGACGTCGATCCCGTCGGCGCCTGCGTCGGCATGCGCGGGACGCGCGTGCAGGCGATCATCCGCGAGCTGCGCGGCGAGAAGATCGACATCGTCGAGTGGTCGGAAGACCCGGTGCAGTTCGTGACGAAGGCGCTCTCCCCGGCTCGCGTCCAGCGCGTCAGCATCGTCGACGACGAGCAGCGCGTGATGGAAGTCGTGGTCGAGGATCGGCAGTTGTCGCTGGCGATCGGCAAGAAGGGGCAGAACGTCCGGCTCGCGGCGAAGCTGTCGGGCTGGAAGATCGACATCAAGAGCGAGGAGGAGAAGCGCAAGGAAGTCGAGCTGCAGCTCGCCGGCATCGAGTTCGGCGGCGGCGCAGAAGCGGCCCGGCCGCTGACGCTCCCGGATATCCACGAGGAGGTCCTGGCCGCGCTTCGCGCCGGCGGATTCGACACGGTGGAAAAAGTGCTCGCGGCGACGGCCGACGAGCTCCTGGCGCTGCCCGGTTTCGATCAGGAGACGGTTGACGCGGTCGTGGCTGCAGCGCAGGCCGAGCAGAGCGCGCAGGCCCAGGAGACGGCAGAAGCGCCCGCGGCTGACGCCGACACCGCCGCCCCCGACGGCGCGGACGGTACGAGCGAAGAGTCCGCAAACTAACAGACACTCGGGACGGGTGACGTCCCTCGAGGAGCGCAATTGGCCACTGTCCGGATTTACAAAGTCGCCGAGCTGCTGGGTCTGTCGAGCCAGGAAGCGATGGATCTGCTGAAGCAGGAGACCGGAATCGGCGTCAAGAGTGCGTCGAGCTCCATCGAGGAGATCGTCGCGCGGCAGTTCGTCGAGCGGCACGCGCGAAAGCGGCAGATTGCGTTGCCGCACGGACCGCTGTTTGCCGACAGTCCGGCCGCCAAGCGTCCCGCGGCCAAAGGGGGCAAAGCGCCCGAGCCGCCCAAGCCGGCGGCCCCGGCGCTGCGGCCGCGGCTCGTGAAGGCCTTCCGGCCGGCGGCGCCGGCCGACGCCGCCGTCGAGGCGACGACCCCGCTCCACGACGTCGTCTCCCCGCCGGTCGATGTCCCGTTCGTCGCGCCCGTCGAGGCGCCGTCCGTGTCGGTCCCCGAGATGCCAATTGTTGAAGAACCCGAAAAGGAAATCGCGGCCGCCGCGCAGGTGAGCGCGATCGACGTTCTTGAAGATCTGCCGCCGCCGGCCGCGGTCGAGCCTGCGCCGGCCCCGGTGCAGGTCCGGGCGCCCGGCCGGCTGGTCCCGCCGACGCGCCGGCTCCGGATCGAAGATCCGGTGACCGGCGAGGCGCCGGCCGCGAGGCCGCTCCCGCAGCGACCCGTGATCCGGCCGCAGCAGGCGCCCCCGGCCCCAACCCGCCCGGCGGTGACCCCGCCCGGCGGCGCGAACCGTCCGGCCGCGATGCGGCCGTCGTCGCCGGCGGCCCGTCCGCCGCTCGGCGGGCCACGTCCGCTGCCGTCGCAGCCCATCCGGCCGTCCACGCCCGGCGCCCCGCCGCGTCCGCCCGGCATGCCCTACCGGCCGGGCGCGCCGCGCCCCTTCGGTCCGCGCCCGAGAACGACGACGCGGCGCGACGACCGCGTCGCCGCGCCGGTGTCGGTCGAGGCGCCGCCGCCCATCACCAAGCTGATCACGCTGGCCGAGGGCATGAGCGTCAAGGACCTCGCCGACAAGCTCGAGATCAAGGTCAAGGACGTCCTCAAGCGGCTGATGGATCGCCGCATGATGCTGACGATCAATTCGACGCTCGACGCGGAAACAGCACAGACCATCGCCCGCGACTTCGGCGCCGAGGTATTGATGCGCAGCTTCGAAGAAGAGCTCACGGAAGTCGAAACCGAGGCGTCCCATCCAGAGGATCTGGTGACGCGCGCCCCGGTCGTGACCGTCATGGGTCACGTCGACCACGGCAAGACCACGCTCCTCGATGCGATTCGTGAAACGAAAGTCGCCGAGCGCGAGGCCGGCGGCATCACCCAGCACATCGGGGCGTACTCGGTGGACGTCGGCGGCGGCCGTCGGGTCGTCTTCCTCGATACGCCTGGTCACGAAGCGTTCACCATGATGCGCGCGCGCGGCGCCCGCGTCACCGACATCGTTGTCCTCGTCGTCGCGGCCGACGACGGCGTCATGCCGCAGACGAGGGAAGCCATCGACCACGCGAAGGCGGCCAACGTGCCGATCGTCGTCGCGGTCAACAAGATCGACAAGGCGGACGCCAATCCCGAACGGGTGAAGCGCGAGCTTTCGGATCTCGGGCTCATGCCTGAGGAATGGGGCGGCACGACGGTCACGGTCGAAGTGTCCGCGCGCCAGCGAACGAACCTCGATCAGCTCCTCGAGATGATCCTGCTCGTCGCCGACATCGCCGATCTCAAGGCGAACCCGAAGCGGCGCGCGCATGGCACGGTCCTCGAGTCCAAGCTCGATCGCGGACGCGGTCCCGTGGCGACGGTCCTGGTGCAGGACGGCACGCTCAGCGAGGGCGACCTGTTCATCGCGGGCACGGTCGACGGGAAGGTGCGGGCGCTGTTCGACCACCTGGGCCGCAAGACCAAGCGCGCCGGCCCGGCGACGCCGGCCGAAGTGCTCGGAATCTCGTCGCTGCCGCAGCCGGGCGACACGTTCCAGGTCATCGACGACCCGATCAAAGCCCGCCAGGTCATCGCCTACCG